>Ga0209794_1001149_pt1 | contig 23882 bp, 18 predicted proteins | sample EBPBio232013_DNA_FD_185869 | JGI IMG/M metagenome (GOLD analysis project Ga0209794, IMG submission 185869) | Wastewater treatment Type I Accumulibacter community from EBPR Bioreactor in Madison, WI, USA - Reactor 1_5/23/2013_ DNA (SPAdes)... | ecosystem: Engineered > Bioreactor > EBPR >... | reverse complement strand
GGACCAATATCACTCGGCCGGGTGTTGAATTCCGTGTCACTGCCGCCACAGGCCGCCAGCGCGCAGGCGGCCAGGCAAGCTGGCACAAGGGGAGAAATGCGCAAGATCATGGTCGGTCTCCTGTTTCTGTTTTGGGGGGATGGGGAAGTGGGGGCAGCGCGCCGCCAGCGTTCAGGCCCGGCGCTGGCTGCGCGCGCGCAACTTGCCGACCACGCCGGTGGGGAAGTAGTACACCGAGAGCACGAACAACACCCCCAGCCACAGCATCCAGCGGTCGGGCGTGAGCACGGCGGGCAGCAGCGGGATGGCGCTGGTGGCTTCGTGCCCCAGGCGCAGCAAATCCTGCAGGTAGCTTTGCGCCACCAGGAACAGCACCGAGCCGATCAAGGCCCCGTACATCGTGCCCATGCCACCGATGACCACGATCAAGAGCACGTCCATCATGATCTCGAAGCTGAGCGAGGTGTCGGGCCCGTTGTAGCGCAGCCAAAGCGCCAGCATGCAGCCGGCCAGGGTGGCGAACAGCGCCGACAGCACGCTGGACAAGGTGCGGTAGACCACCACCCGGTAGCCGATGGCCTCGGCGCGGAATTCGTTCTCGCGGATGGCCTGCAGCACGCGCCCGAAGGGCGAGTTGACGATGCGCAGCAGCGCCAGGAACAGCAGCACCGCCACCACGAACAGCAGGTAGTAGGTGATGATCCTGCCGTCGATCAGCACGCCCAGGAACTCGGTCTCGAACGGCTCGTAGCTGGGTTGCAGCACCTGGGGCAGGCGAAAGCTCAGGCCGTCCTCGCCGCCGGTGAATTCGGACAGCTGCGAGGCCAGGGTCTGGAACGCCGCCGCCACGGCCAGTGTGATCATGGCAAAGAAAATGGCCCGCACCCGCAGCGAGAACAGGCCGATGGCCAGCGACAGCAGCAGCGACAGCAGCAGCGCCCCGCCGGTGCCCACGGCCAGCGCGCTCCAGCTCTGGCCCATGCGCGTGCAGGCGATGGCGATGCCGTAGGCGCCGATGCCAAAGAACATGGTGTGGGCGAAGCTGACGATGCCGGTGTAGCCCAGCAGCAGGTCGAACGCCGCCACCAGCACGATGAAGATCAGCACCTTGGCGGCCACGTTGAGCGCCTTGACGCCCGGAAACAGAAACGGCGCGCAAGCCAGCGCGAGCACGATGGCGATCAGAATCAGCGCCAGCAGCCGGTTGCGCGGCAGGTCATGGGAGAGCAGTCGGTTCAGCATGGCCTACAACTTCAGCGGTTGGCGACGGAATACACGCCCTGGGGGCGCCACAGCAGCACCGCCACCATCAGCGCGATGTTGGAGAACAGCGCCACCTTGGGCGCCAGAAAACCGGTGTAGTTGGCCATCAGGCCGACCAGCAGCGCGCCGATCAGCGCGCCGGTGGTGCTGCCCAACCCGCCGATGATGATGACGATGAAGATCAGGATGTTGACCTGCGCGCCCATCTGCGGCACCACGCTTTGCTGGTACAGCCCCCACATCACCCCGCCCAGGCCGGCCAGCGCGCTGCCGACCACGAACACGCCGACGAACAGGCGCCGGATGCGGTAGCCGAGCGACTCGACCATCTCGCGGTCTTGCACGCCGGCGCGGATCAGCAGGCCCAGCTTGGTGCGCGCCAGCGTCCAGGCCAGGGCCGTGAACACGATCACGCCGACGATCACCGCCACCACGCGGTACTTTTCAATCGCCGCCTCGCCGATCAGCCAGGAGCCGCGCATGCCGGCGGGCAGCGGCAGCGGAATCTGCTGCGGGCCCCAGATGGCCTTGATCAGTTCCTCGCCGATGATCATGCCGCCCATGGTGATCAGGATCTGCTTCAGGTGGTCACCGTACACCGGCCGCACGATGAAGCGCTCGAACGCCAGCCCCACGGCGCCGGCCACCGCCATGGCCACCAGCATGGCCGGCAGCACCGCCACCAGGTTGCGCCAGATGTCGCCCGAACCGGTCCAGTCGCCCATGCCGCCCAGCACGCTGGTGGCCACGAAGGCGCCCAAGGCGATGAACACGCCGTGGCCGAAGTTCAGCACGTCCATCAGGCCGAACACCAGGGTCAGGCCCGAGGCGATGATGAAGATGATCATGCCCATGGCCAGGCCGGCCACGGTCAGGGTCAGCCAGGTCGAGCCCGAGCCGATCAAGGGCAGCGCCACCAGCGCCAGCACGGGCACCAGCAGCAGCGGTTTGACGTCGTAGTCGAGGGATTTCATGGGCACTCGTTTGCTATCTAAAACATAGCTATTCAGGATGATCTGGCGCCGACCGATGGCGGTTTTTGCTCAAATTCGATCACAGCGACAAGCCCAGCAGGCGCTGCTGCAGGGCCTCGTCGGCGGCCAGCTCGGCCATGCTGCCGGCGTGCTCGACGCGGCCATCGCCCATCACCGCCACCGTGTCGCCCAGGCGTTTGGCGAAATTGATGTTCTGCTCGACCAGCAAAATGGTCACGCCGCTGGCCTTCAATTGCTGGAAGGCCTCGATCATGTTGTTGATGATGGCCGGCGCCAGACCCTTGCTGGGCTCGTCGACGATCAGCAACTCGCGCGGCTCGACGATGGCGCGGCTCACCGCCAGCATCTGCTTTTGCCCGCCCGAGAGCTTGCCGGCGGGGTGGTTCCAGAACTTCTCGACGGCCGGAAACAGCTTGAAGATCCACTCCAGCCGCTGGGTGTCGATCTGCGCGGCCGTGCGCGCGCCGCGCGCGGCCAGCACCATGTTCTCCTTCACCGTGAGGTCGGCGAAGATGCCCATGTTTTCGGGCACGTAGGCGATCCCCAGATCGGCGATGCGCGGCGTGGTCAGCCGCGTGATGTTCTGGCCGTTGAAGGTAATGTGGCCGCGGCTGGCCTGCCACAGGCCCATGATGGTGCGCAAGGTGGTGGTCTTGCCGGCGCCGTTGCGCCCCAGCAGCATGGTCAACTGCCCGCGCGGCACGCGCAAATCGACCCCGTGCAGGATGTGGTACACGCCGATGTGCGTGTGCACGCCGTGCAATTCCAACAGCAGGTCGCCGTCGCTCATGCCGTGGCCTCCTCGTCCTGGCTCACGCCCAGGTAGGCTTGCTGCACCACCGGCGAGGCGATCACCTCGGCCGGCTCGCCGTCGGCCACCAGGGTGCCGTTGGTGAGCACGATGATGCGGTCGGCCAGTTCGCGCACCACGTCCATCTTGTGCTCGACCAGCAGGATGATCTTGCTGCGGTCGGCCTTCAGCTGGCGGATCAGGTTCAGGATCACTGGCGCCTCGTCGTGGCTCATGCCGGCGGTGGGCTCGTCGAACATGTAGACCTTGGGATCCAGCGCCATCAGCAAGGCCACCTCCAGCTTGCGCTGGTCGCCGTGCGGCAGGCTGGCCACCGGCATGTCCTGGCGGTCGGCCAGGGCCACCGAGGTCAGCAACTCGTGCGCGCGCTGGGTCAGGCGCCGGTGGTCGCTCCAGATGCTGGTCAGGTTCAGCCCGCGCCGGTGCGGGCCGTCCACCGTCGCCTGCACGGCCAGGCGCACGTTCTCCAGCACCGACAGGTTGGGAAACAGGTTGGTCAGCTGAAACGCCCGCCCCAGGCCGGCGCGCGTGCGCGCCGAGGGCGACAGCCCGGACAGCTCGCGCCCATCCAGGTGCACGCTGCCCGAGCTGGCCTTGAGCTGGCCGGAAATCAGGTTGAAGTACGTCGTCTTGCCCGCGCCGTTGGGGCCGACGATGGCCGTCAAGGTGCCAGGTTCAAAACGGCATGAGACGGCGTTCACCGCCACATGCCCACCAAAGCGGATGGTCAGGTCTTGGGTTTGGAGCATGGGGCTATCGCCACAAGGGGGGTGACGGGATTCAGATGGCCGCGGAGCAGGCCAGCCAAGCGGACGCCGTGGCCGGGCTTGCACCGGCCACTGGCGTCGTCCCCCCTTGCGCAGCAACAGGGGGGAAGGCGCGTCAGCGCCTCAGGGGGTTAGCGCTTGTTCCTGATCGGCACCTGCATTTCCTCAGGCTTGATCTCGCGCACCAGCTCCGGCACGCCCCAGGCAAAGGCCGGGTCGGCCTTGATTCGGAAGTGGTACATGCTCTGCATGGCCTGGTGGTCTTCCTTGCGGAACGTCATCTTGCCCTTGGGCGTATCGAAGCTCATGCCCTCCATGGTCTTGATGAGCTTGTTGGTGTTGGTGTCGCCGCCGCTGGCCTTGAGCGCGGTGACGATGGCCATGGCGGCCGAGAACCCGCCCGCGGTGAAGAAGTCGGGCGGCGTCTTGAATTCCTTGTAGTGCGCGGCCACCAGGGCTTCGTTGACCGGGTTCTTGGGGATGCCGAAGTAGTAGTAGCTGGCGCCTTCCATGCCGGGGAAGTTCTTGTAGGCGGCCATGGCCGGCAGGATGTTGCCGCCGGTGAACACGTCGATGCCGTAGCGCTTTTTCAAGTCTTGCGCGGCCAGCGCGTTGAAGGGCGGCGTGCCGCCGGCCCAGATCACCTCGATGGCCTTGCGGCCGGGCTTGTCCTTCAGCGCATCGACCACGCGCTGGATGCCGGCGGTGAAGTCGGTGGTGCTCTGCGGCAGGTACTCCTCGTGCACGATCTTGGCGTGCTTGAGCGCGTCCTTGAAGGCCTTCACGCCGTCGCGGCCGAAGGCGTAGTCCTGCGCCAGCGTGGCCACCGAGACGCCATCCTTGTCCATGGCCACGGCGTTGCTGATGGCGTCCTGGCTGCTGTTGCGGCCGGTGCGGAAGATGTACTTGTTCCACTTGTCGCCGGTGATCGAATCGGCCACGGCGGGCTCGACCAGCAGGATCTTCTTGTATTCCTCGGCCACCGGCAGCATGGCCAGGGCCACGCCGCTGCTGGTCGGGCCAACGGCCAGATCGACCTTGTCGTCGGCGTAGGCGGCGGCCAGCAGGCTCTTGCCCAGATCGGGCTTGCCCTGGTCGTCTTTCTCGATCAGGGTCAGCTTCTTGCCATTGACGACCATGGTGCCGCCGGTGGCGTAGGCCAGGCCCATCATCAGGCCGGTCTGGGTCTGTTTGCCATAGGCCTCCAGCGGGCCGGTCTTGCTGTAGATGTGGGCGATCTTGATCTCACCCGACTGGGCCAGCGCGGAGGCGCTGAACGCGGTGGCCAGGGCGGCCAGGGCCATGAGGGAACGACGTTGCATGAAGGGTCTCCTAATCAATCAACTGAGCAATGCACAGGGCGTGCCAAACGGTAAGCCCATGATTTGTAAAGAAAATTCTTGACGATTTTCGGGTATGTCTAATTTTCAGACAAATTTATTGCATGAAAATTAGACAATTGCATAAAAATTAGTCAGGGTTAACCAGAATCATCCTGCGCAGACTGCCCGACGGCAGCACAAGTGAAAACAGCGCCAAGCGCTTGAAGAATTCATGACACCGATCGTGAAAAGACCAGCAAACGCTGATGACGTCGGATGGCACGGCAAGGCGCTTCCGCCTGAGTCGCATCGAAATCACCCACCAGATTCGGACGCCCATATGCGCAACGACGGGTGGATGCGTACACCAGGACCCGCTGCTTTCAGCAAAAAACTTCCACCGTCCAGGCTCGGCCAGGAACAGTCCTTTTTTTGGCTGCTCGAGCACTCACCCCTCCCGACCACACTCAAGATCACGAAATTCAAGAATAAAATTTGTAGATATTTATTCATTATGTAGAATTCACTACACAATGAATTGGCTTTGCTTCATCACAAGCCTTCCCACGGAGAACGCCACCCTGCGGCAGCGTGCCTGGCGGGCACTGAAATCCTCTGGGGCGTGCGTGCTGCGTGATGGCGTCTATCTTTTGCCCGATCTGGCAGGCAACCGCGCGCGCTTGGACGGTGTCGCGGCCGATGTGCTGTCGGGCGCGGGGACCGCCCTGGTGCTCGACACCCAGGAGCCCGACGGGGCAGATTTCCCGGCGCTGTTCAACCGCTCTCGGGACTATGTAGATGTCTTGACCGAAGTTTCCGATGCGGCAAGCGCTCTGAACGCAGACTCGGTGCAAGAAGTCCTCAAGCAAGCCAGAAAGCTGCGCAAGGCGTTTGATCAGATCAGCCAGATTGACTTCTTCCCCGGCCCCTCGCGGGCTCAAACCGAGGCGGCTTTGAGCGAGCTGGAAATCAACTGTGCCCGCATCTTGTCGCCTGACGAGCCACACGCTATCGCGGGGGCACCGCTCGAATTAAAAGTGTCGGACTACCAAGGGCGCACCTGGGCCACACGGGCTCGGCCCTGGGTGGACCGACTGGCAACCGCCTGGTTGATTCGCCGGTTCATTGACCCCAACGCCAAGATCGTTTGGTTGAAGTCACCCAACGACTGCCCCGAAAACGCCTTGGGATTCGACTTTGACGGAGCCACTTTCTCGCATGTCGGCGCCAGGATCACCTTTGAAGTGGTGGTTGCCAGTTTTGGCCTGTCTGATCCCGCTCTCGTTCGATTGGGTCTGTTGATCCATTACCTGGACATCGGCGGCGTGCAGCCCCAGGAGGCCGCGGGTGTGGAAGCCGCACTGCAAGGCTTGCGCAACACCATCGCGGACGACGATCACTTGCTCGCCGTGGCCAGCGCGTTGTTCGATGGCTTGCTGGCCAACTTCCAGGACCCACCGCCCCAAAAGGGAACACCGCCATGAACACGGAAGCAGACTTGGTCAAGTACTCCCTGTGGAACATGACGCGGTATTTCCTGCGGCTGGGCGCACTGGGATTTGGCGGCCCCGTAGCCCTCGTGGGCTTCATGCACCGCGACCTGGTGGATGAGCGCGGGTGGATTTCGGAATCGGACTACCGCGAAGGCTTGGCACTGGCACAGATTGCGCCGGGGCCTTTGGCGGCTCAGTTGGCGATCTATTTGGGATTTGTGCACTACCGAGTCCTCGGGGCTACGGCAGTCGGCCTGGCCTTTGTGCTGCCCTCGTTTTTGATGGTGCTGGGCCTCGGCATGGCGTATACGTCGTATGGTGGCCTGCCCTGGATGCAAGCGGTGTTCTATGGCGTGGGCTCGGCCGTCTTGGGCATCATGGCGATTGGCGCGCACAAGCTCTCGACCAAGAGCATCGGCAAGGACAAGTTGCTGTGGGCCATCTTCGCGGTGCTCGCTGCGGTCACCATCATCACCCAGTCCGAAATCGTCTGGCTGTTCATCGCGGCGGGGGTGGTGGTCTGGCTGGTCCGCTGCAAGCCCAACTTCAGCAACAGAGCCCTGGCTCTGGTGGCCCCTGTGGATGCGGCCCAACTCGCGCCGGTCCTGGCCGATCCTGGTTTGCTGATCCAGATCGGGGTGTTTTTTGCCAAGGCGGGGACGTTTGTCTTTGGCTCGGGCCTGGCCATCGTGCCTTTTCTCTACGGCGGCACCGTGACCGAGCACCAATGGCTCACGGACCGGCAGTTCGTGGATGCCGTGGCCGTGGCCATGGTGACACCCGGCCCGGTGGTGATCACCACCGGCTTCATCGGCTATCTGGTTGCGGGGTTTTCAGGCGCTTGCATGGCCGCGGCGGCAACTTTCCTACCGTGCTACCTCATCACCATCATCGCCGCACCGCACTTCAAAAAATGGGGTAAGAACACCTCGGTGATCGCCTTCGTGGACGGCATCACCGCGGCGGCCATTGGTGCCATTGCCGGATCGGTCGTGGTCATCGCTCAACGCACCCTCACTGATATCCCAGCGGCTGCTTTGGCGATTGGCGCCACGGCCTTGCTATGGAAGTTCAAGAAGATCCCCGAACCTGTGTTGGTGATCGGCGCAGCGCTTTTGGGCATGCTTGTTTATCCATGGATGAGGCACGCGTGAAAAAAGAATTCCTGCTTCTTGGGCTGACATGCTTCGCTGCGCTGGCGCCCTTGCAAGCCGCCGCGCAGGACCGCAAGATTGAACAGGCCATCAAACACCGCAAGGCGGCTTTCACACTCATGGCCACCTATGTAAGCCGGATGGTGCAAACCGTGGAGGGGCACCGGCCATTTGACGCGAAATTGATGGCTCAGGATGCCAAAACGCTGGAGTTGCTGACCCGCTTGCCCTGGGAGGGCTTTGTGGAAGGCAGTGAACGCGGCGAAACCCGGGCCAAGGCGGATATCTGGCTGGAGGACGACAAGTTCAAACGCTACGGGATCGATCTTCAAGCCGTAAGCGCCGCGGTGACGGTGGCAGCCGAGTCCGGCAACCTCCAGCGTTTCAAGGCCGCCGTGAGCCAGATGAGAGAGGTTTGCAACGCCTGTCACAAGGCTTTTCGCAAGGATTGAGTGATCGTGCGAACAATTGCTCTCTTGCTGTCCGCTGTGCTGTTCACACCATTGGCGTGGTCCACAAAGCCTCTGCCAGGATGGAAAGCGCTTGGGTCATCTGAAATTGACGCCACGTTTCGACGCAAGTCGCTTGGCGATGGGTTTCATTACGACTATCAGTTCCACGCGGACGGCGCTCTGACGGGTGCTGAGATGACCAAGGACGTGAGGGGTCGCTGGACCGCCGACGGCGCTCGGTTGTGCCTTCACCGTGAGCGACCTCGCAAGCTCGATGAGTGTTTTGAAGTTCATCAGAGGGGGCGCGAGATCAACTTGTTGAGTGGCGGTCAGCTTCTTTTTCGTGGGGAGTTGGCGCAGATCGAGCCGTCCAAGCACACGCGCAAAAGGCAAGCCACTCCGCCTTGAGCACAGGGATGACCTTCAGGAGAACGCCATATGAAATGGATCACGCGGGAACGACCCAAGATCGACCGAATTGCCTGCCCCTGGTTGATTGATCGGTTCATCGAGCCGGGCGCGGAATTTCTCTACGTGCCTGCCAGCGATGTCTTGAAAATCGCCCAGGAGACAGGCGCGACGCCCTACGACATCCCAGGTGTGGCGTTGTCGCATGAGGCGGATTTGTGCAGCTTTGATGCTTTCTTGAAGAAGTACAAGTTGCAACAGCCCGCCCTCAAGCAGTTGGCCGAGATCGTGCGTGGCGCCGACACCTCAAGGCTCGAACTGACGCCTCAATCTCATGGCCTGTATGCGATTTCCCTGGGTCTCTCGGCGGTATTCAAGGACGATCATCAGATGCTCCAGCACGGCTTGGTTGTGTACGACGCCCTGTATGCCTGGTGTTGTCACTGTCAGGGTGAAACCCATAACTGGCCCCCCACGATGTGAACAGCCATTGAGTCAAAGCATTTGCTTTGCCGTTGCCGCAGCGGTGCTCTTTGACGCAAGCGCCCTCTGGCGAAACTGCTGATGGATGAGCGGCACCCTGTCGTGCTGGGTGGATGGCTCTACATGGGCAGCGGTATGGGACTCGGCTTGTTCAGGCCGACGAGGGATCAGGGCCGGAACCCGAACCAAAGCCCGGAATCTTAGACGGCCTCCCTGCATCGGTTCAAGCGCCTGGCAAACCACTCGTTTGCATGTCAAATGGCGCGGCCGACGCACGCGGCGACACAGCGGTTGAAAAAATCGCCCTGATCCGCAAGGCGCGGGTCTTCAACTTTCCTGTCGCTCCGCACCAGCGACGGCCTGCCCTAAGCTTTCCATGCGCCCATACAGCGTGGCCCGCGAGATGCCCAGCAGGCGCGCGGTGGCCAGCTTGTTGCCGCCCGTGGCACGCAGCGCGGCGGCGATGGCCTGGCGCTCCAGTTCCGCCACTTGCGCGCTCAGTGGGCGCAGCAGCGCGTCGGGCGGCGCGGCGGCGGCATCCGGCGCAGCCGGCTCGATCTTCTCCAGGCCGGCTTCGCGCAGGATGCGCGCCAGCTGTGCGGCGTCGAGGTAGGCCGAGTCGCTGCGCAACGCCGCCTGCTCCAGCACGTTGCGCAGCTCGCGGATGTTGCCGCGCCAGGGCTGGGCCGCCAGCAGCGCCACGGCGTCGGGGCTCAGCTCGGGTGGCTGGGTGCCGCGCTGGGCCATGTCCTCGCCCAGCACCTCGATCAGGGCCGGGATGTCGGCGCGCCGCGCGCGCAGCGGCGGCACCGCGATCGGCAGCACGCTCAAGCGGTAGTACAAGTCCTCGCGGAAACGCCCCTGCGCCACCATGGCCGGCAAGTCGCGGCTGGTGGCGGCGACCACGCGCGCATCGAAAGGCAGCAACTGGTTGCTGCCCAGCGGCTCGATCTCGCCTTCTTGCAGCGCGCGCAGCAGCTTGGCCTGCAGGCCGGGCGGCATGTCGCCGATCTCGTCCAGAAACAGGGTGCCACCGTCGGCCAGGCGGAACTTGCCTTCGCGCCCGCGGCGGTCGGCCCCGGTGTAGGCGCCAGGCGCCACGCCGAAGAACTCGGCCTCCAGCAGTGAATCGGGCACGGCGGCGATGTTCACGCCCACGAACGGCCCCTGGGCCCGCGCCGAGGCGGCATGGATGGCGTGCGCCAGCAGTTCCTTGCCGGTGCCGGTTTCGCCCAGCAGCAGGATCGGGCTGCCCGACTGCGCCGCCCGCCGGCATTGGCGCTTGACCTCGACGGCGGCCGGGCTGGTGCCGATAAAGCTCGCAAAGGTATAGCGCGATTGCCTTTCGTGGCGCCGACCTCCTTGTCTTTGGGCCGCCAATTCGCGGCGGGCGTCCTCCAGCTCCTGCTGCAGCTGGGAGAACTTGGCCAGCAGCGGCTGCAGGTTGTGCGAGCTCTGGTCGAACAGCACGATGCCCAGCGCGCCGATCACCTCGCCCTGCCCGTCGCGCAGTGGGATGCGGCTGACCACGAAGGTGCCGGCCTTGTTGCTGAGCAAATCGATCAGGATCGGTTTGCCGGTCTTCAGCACGTGGTGCATCTGCGTGTTCTGCACCACGCGCGACACCGGGTGGCCGACGAAATCGGCCTCGCGCTCGAAGCCCAGGGCCGGCAGGAAGCGCCGGTACTGGTCGTTGATCCAGACCACGCGCGCATCGCGGTCCACCAGCAGCATGCCCTCGCTGGCGCCGTCGAACAGATCGAACATGGAGCGCGCGGCCAGCTCCAGAATACCGCCCGCGTCGCTGGGCAGGGCGGTGGGAAGGCGCGCGGCGGCGGTCGGCTCCGTCATGGGCGCATGGTAGCGCGGCGCCGGCTGCGCTACAGTCGGCGCGTTGTTCCACCCGCCCCCCGGCCACGCCCATGCGCCAGATCGTCCTCGACACCGAAACCACCGGCCTGTCCGCCGACAACGGCGACCGCATCATCGAGATCGGCTGCGTCGAGCTGGTGGGCCGCAAGCTCACCGGCAACAACCTGCACTTCTACGTCAACCCCGAGCGCGACAGCCACGAGGACGCACTGAAGGTGCACGGCATCAGCAACGAGTTCCTGCGCGACAAGCCCAAGTTCGCCGAGATCGCCGACGCGCTGCTGACTTACGTGGAAGGCGCCGAGATCATCATCCACAACGCCGCCTTCGACGTCGGTTTTCTCGACAAGGAACTGGAGCGCCTGGGCAAGCCGGTGTTCCGCGGCTTCGTGGCCGAGGTCACCGACACCTTGTCGATGGCCAAGCAGCTCTACCCCGGTAAGCGCAACAGCCTGGACGCGCTGTGCGACCGGCTGGGCGTGGACAACTCCGGCCGCACCCTGCACGGCGCCCTGCTCGACGCCGAGCTGCTGGCCGACGTCTACATCAACCTCACGCGCGGCCAGGAAGCCCTGCTGATCGACCTGGGCGAGGTGGGCGACGACGCCGCCGAGGCGCGGACCATCGACCTGCGCCAGTTCCAGTTGCCCGTGCTGTCCGCCAACGCCCAGGAACTGGCCGCCCACGAGGCCACGCTGAACGACATCGACAAGAGCAGCCGCGGCAAGACCGTCTGGCGCCTGTCACCCTCGGCCTGAGCCCAGGGGCCGCGAAACGCGCCAAGGCTTATGGCATAATGCCGGTTTTGGCGCAACGCCAGAAATTGGGTGATTAGCTCAGCGGTAGAGCACTGCCTTCACACGGCAGGGGTCACATGTTCGATCCATGTATCACCCACCAAAACACCGCAACGCCCCGTGGTCACGCACCCCGGGGCGTTTTGCTTGGGCGCCGGGCCACCGGTTCGCGCCCGGTCGTCCCTCGCACAACGCAGCCGCGACGTCCATGTTTGCGATTCGTTAACATTCACGTCAGGTGACGCCGCTAGATTGCGCGCATTCCATTACTCGGAACGCGCCTTTATCTCGCGTCGTTGCCCATGAGCATCCGTCACCTCGATTCCCTGTTCGACCCCCAGTCCGTGGCCGTCATCGGCGCGTCGGAGCGCCCCTTCTCGGTGGGCGGCACGCTGTGGCGCAACATGCGCGCCAGCGGCTTTGCCGGCCGCATCTTCCCGGTCAACGCCAAACACCGTCAACTCTCCGGCCAGGCCTGCTACGCCAGCGTCGACGATCTGCCCGAGGCGCCCGAGCTGGCGGTGATCTGCACCCCGCCCGCCACCGTGGCGCCCCTCATCGAGCAACTGGCGCAGCGCGGCACGCGCGCGGCGGTGGTCATCAGCGCCGGCCAGACGGCCGAGCAAAAGCAGGCTATGCTGGACGCCGCCCGCCCCAGCCTGCTGCGCATCCTGGGGCCCAACTGCGTCGGGCTGCTGGCGCCGCACGCGCGCCTGAACGCCAGCTTCGCGCACCTGCCGGCGCGGCCGGGCGAGCTGGCCTTCGTCTCGCAGTCGGGCGCCCTGGTCACGGCCATGCTGGACTGGGCCGAGGCGCGGCAGATCGGCTTCTCGCACTTCGTCTCGCTTGGCGAGCACGCCGACGTGGATTTCGGCGACATGCTGGATTACCTGGCCACCTGCCCGCGCACCCGCGCCATCCTGCTGTACATCGAATCGGTGGACCAGGCGCGCAAGTTCATGTCGGCGGCGCGCGCGGCGGCGCGCAACAAGCCGGTGATCGTCGTCAAGGCCGGCCGCAGCGCCCAGGGCAGCAAGGCCGCCGCCTCGCACACCGGCGCGCTGGCCGGCGCCGACGACGTGTACGACGCGGCCATCGCCCGCGCCGGCATGCTGCGCGTGGACACCATGGAGCAGCTGTTCCTGGCCGCCGAGCTGCTGACCCGCTTCAAGGCCCCGATCGGCGAGCGCATGACCATCCTCACCAACGGCGGCGGCGCCGGGGTGATGGCGGCCGACGCCGCCGCCGCCATGGGCGTGCCGTTGGCCGAACCCGGCCCGGCGCTGATCGCCGAGCTGGACCGCGTGCTGCCGGCCAACTGGTCGCGCGGCAACCCGATCGACATCATTGGCGACGCGCCGCCGCGGCGCTACGTCGATGCCCTGCAGGCCCTGGCCCGGCACCCGGCCGACAGCGGCACGGTGTTGTTCATCCACGCGCCCACCGCCATCGTGCCCTCGGCCGACATCGCCCGCGCCATGGCACCGGTGATCTGCCCGCCCGGCCAGCCGCCGCTGCCCCTCATCAGCAGTTGGATCGGTGGCGGCGGCGTGGCCGAGGCGCGCGATCTGTTCATCCAGGCCGGCATCGCCACCTACGACACCGCCGAGCAGGCCATCGACGCCGTGGGCATGCTGCAGCGCTACGCGCGCAACCAGGCCGAGCTGAGCGAGGCCCCGCACACCAGCCACGGCCTGCCCGCCGGCAGCGCCGCCGAGGTGGCGCGCGTGCGCGCGCTGGTACGGGAGGTGCTGGCCAGCGGACGCGAGATGCTGACCGAGCCCGAGGCCAAGGCGGTGTGCGCGGCCTACGGTATTCCGGTGGTGGTCACACGCTGCGTGCCCCCCGAGCCCGATGCCGCCGCCGCCGAGGCCGCGCGCATCGGCTTCCCCGTGGTGCTGAAAATCCTGTCCCAGGACATCTCGCACAAGTCCGACGTCGGCGGCGTGGTGCTGAGCCTGCAAGATGAAGACGACGTGCGCGCCGCCGCGCGCGCCATGCTGGGGCGCGTGGCCAAGAGCCTGCCGCAGGCGCGCGTCGAGGGCTTCACGGTGCAGGCCATGGTGCGGCGCCAGCAGGCCCAGGAGCTGATCATCGGCGCCAGCATCGACCGCGTGTTCGGCCCGGTGATCCTGTTCGGCCAGGGCGGCACGGCGGTGGAAGTGCTCAAGGACAGTGCCATGGCCCTGCCCCCGCTGAACGCCCCGCTGGCCCAGGCGCTGATCGAGCGCACGCGCGTGGCCCGGCTGCTCAAGGGCTACCGCGACGTGCCGCCGGCCGACCTGGACGCGGTGGTGGCCACGTTGCAGGCCGTGTCGCGGCTGCTGGCCGACCTGCCCGAGGTGGCGGAACTGGACATCAACCCCCTGATCGTCGACCACCAGGGCGCCATCGCCCTGGACGCGCGCGTGCGCGTCAGCGCCCAGCGGCCGGCCGGTGCCGCGCACTTCGCCATCCAGCCCTACCCGGCCGAGCTGATCGAATCCGTGGCCTGGCACGACCGGCCGCTCAGTCTGCGCCCGATCCGCCCCGAGGATGAGAGCCGCCACCGCGAATTCCTCGACAGCCTGGACGCCGATGACTTGCGCATGCGCTTCTTCCATACCCGGCGCAAGCTGGCGCGCAGCGAGGTGGCGCGGCTGGTGCAGATCGACTACGCCCGCGAGATGGCCTTTGTCGCCACCACCACCGACGACGCGGGTGAGGAAAAAACCCTGGGCGTGGTGCGCGCCGTCGCCGATCCGGACAACGTCGGCGCCGATTTCGCCATCATCCTGCGCCCCGAGTGCAAGGGCACGGGCCTGGGCCGGGTGCTGATGGACAAGCTGATCCGCTACCAGCGCGCCGCCGGCACGCGCCAGTTGATCGGCCACGCCCTCAGCGAAAACCAGCGCATCCGCGCGCTGGTGCACGATCTGGGCTTTGTCGAGCAGCCCGTGCCCGGCGACCGCGGCACGGTGCGCATGGCGCTGGATTTGCAGACCGAGAAAGCCGGCCGCGCCGCGCCCGAGCACGCCGACGCCCCCCACGTTGGGTAACGGGTTTTACCGTTCCCGGAATGGGGTGGTGCGCCACGGGTGCTATCATTTTTGAATGATTGCATTCAATTTTCCGCGCCGCATGGCCTGCGGCGTGCTGGGCACCCTGGCCTTGGCCGCCTCTGGCGCGCATGCGCAGGACGCCCCACCGCCCGCCGATCCGGCCGTCTTTCGCGCCTGCCTGAATCAGCTGAAAGGCAGCACCGCCTTCCGCGCCATCACCCCCGCCACCTTCGCGGGCGCCACCGACGACCTGGCGCCCGACCCGTCGGTGCTGGTGCTGCTCAATCGCCAACCCGAATTCACCATGCCGGTCTGGGACTACCTGGCCGTGCTGGTGGACGAGGAGCGCGTCGCCGATGGCCGCAAGGGCTTCGCGCAGTGGCTGCCGCAGCTGAAACAAATCGAGCAGCAAAGCGGCGTGGCGCCGAACGTCGTGGTCGGCGTGTGGGGCGTGGAAAGCAATTTCGGCCAGAACCTGGGCGGCCGGTCGCTGGTGCAGTCGCTGGCCACGCTGTCGTGCTTCGGGCGGCGGCAGGCTTACTTTCGGGGCGAGTTCGCCGCCGCCCTGCGCATCCTGCAAGAAGGACACATCGCCCCCGAAAAGCTGACCGGCTCCTGGGCCGGCGCCTTCGGGCAGACCCAGTTCATGCCCGGCACCTTCCTGCGCAGCGCGGTCGATTTCGATGGCGACGGACGCCGCGACATCGTCGATTCGGTGCCCGACGCTCTGGCCTCCACGGCCAAGTTCCTGCAGAACGCCGGCTACCGGCGCGGCGAACCCTGGGGCTTCGAGGTGCGCCTGCCAGCCGGCTACGACACCTCGGGCGCCAGCCGCAAGGCCAAGCAACCCATCGACGCCTGGCGCCGCGCCGGCCTGACGTTGGCCGACGGCTCGCCCCTGCCCGACACGTTGCCCAGCGCCGGCCTGCTGGTGCCGGCGCGCGGCGGCCCGGCCTTTCTGGTCGGGCGCAACTTCGACACCTTGTACAGCTACAACGCCAGCGAGAACTACGCGCTGGCCATCGCCCAGCTGTCGAATCTGGTGGGCGGTGCATCGGACCGCGTGGACTTTGTCACGCCCTGGCCCACCGACGATCCGGGCCTGTCGCGGGCGCAGAACCGCGAGCTGCAAACCCTGCTGCTGGCGCGCGGGCACGACATCGGCACGGCCGACGGCATGATCGGCAGCAAGACGCGCGAGGCCATCAAGGCCGAGCAGCAGCGGCTGGGGCTGAAGACCGATGGCCGGGCCGGGCAAAAGCTGCTGGGGCGTTTGCGGGCGGGCGGATGAATTTTCTGGCGCCCGCGGCCGCGGGCCGGCCGAAGAGTTGCTTCAAAATACTCTGAAATTCATAGCTACCCAGGATGCATGGGCGCCGACCAAGGCCGAAAATAACCTCAAACTCATCCCAGCTCGGCCTGGTCACCCCGCACCGCCCACAGCACGCGCTCCGGCGTCAGCGGCGCATCCACCCGCACGGGCGCCCGGGGATCTTCGCCAGCGGCCGCGCGCGCCGCGCCGATCGCCGCGCGCAGGGCTTCCCACACGCTGATGGCCAGCATGAAGGGCGGCTCGCCCACCGCCTTGCTGCGAAACACCGTGTCCTCCAGGTTGGGCTCGGGCCACAGGTGCACGGCAAAGTGCTCGGGCACGTCGGCGGCGGTGGGGATCTTGTAGGTGCTGGGCGCGCGGGTGGCCAGTTCGCCGCGCTCGTTCCAGACCAGCTCCTCGGTGGTCAGCCAGCCCATGCCCTGGACGAAGCCGCCCTCGATCTGGCCGATGTCGAGGACCGGGTTGATGCTGCGGCCCACGTCGTGCAGGATGTCCACCGCCAGCACGCGGTATTCGCCGGTGTGGGTGTCGATGGCCACCTCGGTGCACGCGGCGCCGTAGGCAAAGTAGAAGAACGGGCGTCCGGTGAGGGTGGTTTTGTCGTAGTGGATCTTGGGTGTGCGGTAAAACCCATCGCTCCACAGCTGGATGCGGTTGGCGTGCGCCTGGCGCGCCACCTCGGCAAAGGCGTGCTCGCCGCGCGGCGTGAAGACCTGGCCGCCGGCGAAACCGACCTCGCCGGCGCCGCAGCCGTCCATGCCGGCCACGAACGCGGCCAGGTTCTCGCGCACCGTGCGCGCCGCCGCCTGGGCCGCCTTGCCGTTCAGGTCGGTGGCGCTGGAGGCCGCGGTGGCGCTGGCGTTGGGCACCTTGTCGGTGCGGCTGGCGGTGACCAGCACCTGGCTCAGCGGCACGCCCAGCTCGTCGGCCACCACCTGCGCCACCTTGGTGTGCAGGCCCTGGCCCATCTCGGTGCCGCCGTGGTTCACCTGCACGCTGCCGTCGGTGTACACATGCACCAGCGCGCCGGCCTGGTTGAACAAGGTGGCGGTGAAGCTGATGCCGAACTTGACCGGCGTGAGCGCCAGGCCGCGTTTCAGGTGCGGCGAGTGCTGGTTCCAGGCCAAAACAGCCTGTTGTCGGCGTCGGTATTCGGCCAAATGCTCTAATTTTGGGAGCAATTCAGGGAGGATGTTGTCCTCCACCCGCATCTGGTAGGGCGTCACATCGCGCGTGCCGCGCCCGTACAGGTTGCGCTGGCGCACGTCCAGCGCGTCCAGGCCCAGGTGGCGCGCGATGTCGCCCAGCACAGTCTCGATGGCGATCACGCCTTGCGGGCCGCCGAAGCCACGGAAGGCGGTGTGGCTTTGCAGGTTCGTCTTGCAGCGGTGGCTGCGGATCAGCACATCGCTCAGAAAGTAGGCGTTGTCGGCGTGGAACACCGCGCGGTCGGCCACCGGCCCGCTCAGGTCGGCCGAAAAGCCGCAGTTGGCCATCATGTCCAGCTGCAGGCCCAGGATGCGGCCGTCGGCGTCGAACCCCACCTCGTAGTCGTAGGCAAAGGGGTGGCGCTTGCCGGTGATCAGGAAGTCGTCGTCGCGGTCCAGCCGCAGCTTGACCGGCGCGCCCAGCTTGCGCGCCGCCAGCGCGGCCCACACGGCGACGTGGCCGGCCTGGGTTTCCTTGCCGCCAAAGCCGCCGCCCATGCGCCGGCATTCGACGGTGACGCGGTGGTTGGCCACGCCCAGCGCATGCGCCACCCAGTGCTGCACCTCACCGGGGTGCTGGGTGCTGCTGTGGATGTGCCACTGGTCCTGCTCGCCGGGCTGGGCCAGCGCCACCTGCCCTTCCAGGTAAAAGTGCTCCTGCCCGCCCACCGCGAAGCGACCGCGCAGGCGGTGCGGGGCGGCGGCCAGGGCGCCGGCGGCATCGCCGCGCGCCACCGTGACGGGCGGCAGCACGAAGCTTTGCGCGGCCATGGCCTGCTCGATGCTCAAGACGGCGGGCAGCGGCGCGATGTCCAGCCTGACCTGCCGCGCCGCCTGCCGCGCGATGCGCATGCTGCGCGCCACCACCAGGCCGACGACCTGGCCGACGTACTGCACGGTGTCCTGGGCGAACACCGGTTCGTCGTGCGCGAAGCTGGCCAGCACCGGATCGCCGGGAATGTCCCCGGCCAGCACCACCCCGCGCACACCGGGCACGGCCAGCGCCGGGCCGACCTCCACGCCGCGCAACGCGCCATGGGCGATGGGCGAGAGGATCGGCGCGGCAAACAAGGTGCCGCGCGGCTCGGGCAGATCGTCGACGTAGGGCGCCAGGCCCAGCAACTGGGCGCGTGCGCTTTCGTGCGGCGGCGAGCTGCCGCAGACCGGGCCGGCGGTCATGCCCGTGGCTCCGGCGCGACCGCGATGGGCGCCAGCGTGTCCAGCGCCAGGCCGGTTTGCCGCTGCGCGTGCGCGCGCCGCAGCAGTTGGCCCAGCACCTGGCGCCGGTAGCCGCTGCTGGCGCGCATGTCGCTGAGGGGCTCGAACTCGGCGCCAAGCACCCGCGCCGCGGCCTCGAAGGTGGCGCCCTCGCAGGGCTGGCCCAACAGCGCGGCCTCGGTGCGGTGCGCGCGCGCCGGCACCGGTGCCACCCCGCCGGCGCCCACGCGCGCGGCGCGGACGACGCCGTCGACCACCTCCAGCCAGATGGCCAGGCAGACGGCGGAGATGTCGTCTTCCCGCCGCTTGCTGATCTTGTCGGCGCGCAGCCATTCGCCGGGGCGCGGCAGCGGCACCTCGATGGACAGCAGCAATTCGTCCGGCGCCAGCGCGGTCTGGCGGTAGCCGAGGTAAAAGTCCTCGATGGCCAGCTCGCGCTGGCCACGGGCGCTGCCCAGCACCAGCCGCGCGCCCAGGGCAATCAGCAGCGGCATGCTGTCGCCAATCGGCGAGCCGTTGGCGACGTTGCCGCCTAGGGTGCCGCTGGCGCGCACCGGCCGGCCGGCAAAGCGCTCGAAGAAGGGCGCCAACTGGGGTCGGTCCTCGGCCAGCGCGGCGAAGGCCTCGGTCAGCGAGACGGCGGCCCCCACCGACAGCCACCCGTCGCGCCGCGCCAGGCGGCGCAGCTCGGCCACCCGGCCGATGTCGAGGATGCGGGTAAAGCGCCGCTGCTGCTTGGTGATCCACAGCCCGACGTCGGTGGCGCCGGCCACCACCAGGGCCTCGGGTTGCGCGGCGCGCCAGGCCAGCGCCTCGGCCAGGGTGGTGGGCAGGGCGTAAAAGCGCTCGGCCGCCACGGCAGGGGTCGGCCGCGGCTGCGTCTGCAGCAACTTCAATTGTTGTAGCGTCACATCGTTTTCCGACGCCGACCAAGACCATTTTTTCATGTCCATGGCGGCCTGCAGGATGGGCCGGTAGCCGGTGCAGCGGCACAGGTTGCCCGACAGCGCGTGCAGCGCCTCGTCGCGCGAGACATCGGCGCCGCCCTGCTGCTGGTGCAGCACGAACAGGCTCATCACGAAGCCGGGCGTGCAAAACCCGCACTGCGAGCCGTGGCACGCCAGCAGCGCGCTCTGGGCCGGGTGCAGGGCGCCGTCGGCGCTGGCCAGGTCCTCGGCCGTCCACACCGCCATGCCGTCCACGCTGTGCGCCAGCCGGATGCAGCTGTTGACGGCCTGGGTGCGCAACGCCCCGTCGGGGCCGATCTCGCCCACGGCCACGGTGCAGGCGCCGCAGTCGCCGCTGGCGCAGCCTTCCTTGACGGAGGTGCGGCACAAGGTCTCGCGCAGCAGCTCCAGCAGGGTGCGGTCGGGCGCGACGTGCGCCAGCACGACAATTTCGCCGCGCCGCACCAGGCGCAGCGGAACTGGGGAAGGCTCGGGGACAGGCATGGCATCCAGTATGGTGCAATTCAGGCCGGCGCGATGCCGGGCCCGACCCGGACAAGACCACCCCCCGAGCACCTTGCGTACCCTTCAGCCCGCCCATGACGACGGAACCCTCCGCCCCTTCAGACCCTTCCGGCGCCGCGCCGCGCCTGCGGCTTTCCGGCATCACCAAGCGCTACCCCGGCGTGGTGGCCAACGACGACGTGGCGCTGACGGTGCTGCCGGGCGAGATCCACGCCGTGCTGGGCGAGAACGGCGCCGGCAAGAGCACGCTGATGAAGGTCATCTACGGCGCCGTCAAACCCGACGCCGGCCAAGTGCGCTTTGACGGCCAGCCCGTGCACATCCGCAGCCCGCAGGAGGCGCGCCAGCTGGGCATTGCCATGGTGTTCCAGCACTTCAGCCTGTTCGAGACGCTGAGCGTGGCCGAGAACGTGTGGCTGGGCCTGGAGAAATCGCTGTCGCTGGCCGAGGTGACGCGCCGCATCACCGAAACCGCCACCGCCTACGGCCTGGACATCGAGCCCGAGCGCCCGGTGCACACCCTGGGCGTGGGCGAGATGCAGCGCGTCGAGATCATCCGCGCCCTGCTGGCCCAGCCGCGCCTGTTGATCCTGGACGAACCCACCTCGGTGCTGACGCCGCAGGCGGTGGACAAACTCTTCGTCACCCTGCGCCAACTGGCGGCCGAGGGCTGCAGCATCCTCTACATCAGCCACAAGCTGCACGAAATCCGTGCGCTGTGCAGCGCCTGCACGGTGTTGCGCGGCGGCCGCGTGACGGGCGTGTGCGACCCGCGCGAGGAAAGCAACGCCTCGCTCAGCCGCATGATGATCGGCGCCGAGCCGCCGGCGCTGCAGCACCACGAACGCGCCCCGGGCGAGCGGGTGCTGGAGGTGCGCCAGCTGGATCTGAAGCGCGAATCGCCCTTCGGTGTCGATCTGCACGACGTGTCGCTGACGGTGCGCGCGGGCGAGGTGGTGGGCATTGCCGGGGTCTCGGGCAACGGCCAGCGCGAGCTGCTTTTTGCGCTGTCTGGTGAGGACCAACGTGCCCCGGCGGCTGCTATTTCCATCGCCAACCAAGCCGCCGGCCAGCTGCCGCCGCAGCGCCGCCGGGCCCTGGGCCTGCACTTCGTGCCGGAGGAGCGCCTGGGCCGCGGCGCGGTGCCCGAGATGGACCTGGCGCACAACCTGCTACTGACCCGCCGCGAAGCCGTGGGCGCCGGCGGCTGGCTGCGCACCGGCGTGCTGCGCGCGCAGGCGGCGGGGTTGATCGAGCGCTTTCGCGTCAAGGCCGCGGGGCCGCAGGCACCGGCACGCTCGCTGTCGGGCGGCAACCTGCAGAAGTACATCATGGGGCGCGAGATCGACGCCAGCCCCAAGCTGCTGATCGTCTCGCAACCCACCTGGGGCGTGGACGTGGGCGCGGCGGCGCAGATCCGCGCCGAGATCCTGGCCCTGCGCGACGCCGGCTGCGCCGTGCTGGTGGTCAGCGAAGAGCTGGACGAGCTGTTCGAGATCTGCGACCGCCTGCACGTCATCGCCAAGGGCCAGCTGTCGCCCTCGGTGGCGCGCCGCGACGCCACGGTCGAGCAAATTGGCGAATGGATGAGCGGGCTGTGGCACGGCGACGTGCAGCGGCAATTGAACCGCATGGAGGGCACGCATGCCGCGGCTTGAACCCCGCCCCACCCCTTCGCGCGCCTGGGCCTGGGGCTCGCCCCTGCTGGCGCTGGCCATCACGGTGGCCGTCGGCATGCTGATGTTCACCCTGCTCGGCAAGGATCCGGTGCGCGGCCTGCAGGTGTTCTTCTGGGAACCCATCAAATCGCCCTACGCGCTGGGCGAGCTGGCCGTCAAGGCCACGCCGCTGCTGCTGATCGCCCTGGGGCTGGCGGTGTGTTTTCGCTCCAACGTGTGGAACATCGGCGCCGAGGGGCAATTCGTCATCGGCGCCATCGCCGGCGGCGGCGTGGCCTTGCTGGCCGGGCCGCAGACCGGGGCCTGGCTGGTGCTGCCGGTGCTGCTGGCCGGCGTGCTGGGCGGCATGCTGTGGGCCGGGCTCACGGCGCTGCTGCGCGACCGCTTCAACGCCAATGAAATCCTGGTCAGCCTGATGCTGGTGTACGTGGCCATCCAGGTGCTGGGCTACCTGGTCTACGGCCCCTGGAAAGACCCGGCCGGCTACAACTTTCCGCAGACCCGCACTTTCGAGGCCGCCGCGCGCATGCCACGCCTGATGGCCGGCTCGCGCGTCACCATCGGCCTGCCGATCGCCTTGGCCGCCAGCGCCCTGCTGTGGGTGTACTTGTTTCGCACGCGCGGCGGCTTTGCCCAGCAGGTGGGCGGGCTGGCGCCGGCGGCGGCGCGCTACGCCGGCTTCTCCTCGCGCGGCGCGCTGTGGACGGCGCTGCTGATTTCCGGCGGCACCGCCGGTCTGGCCGGCGCCCTGGAGGTGGCCGGCCCCATCGGCCAGCTCACGCCCTACGTGCCGGCGGGCTACGGCTTTGCCGCCATCATCGTGGCCTTTGTCGGGCGCCTGCACCCGCTGGGCATGGTGCTGTCGGCCATCTTGATGAGCATGTTCTACATCGGCGGCGAATTGGCGCAGTCGCGCCTGGGCCTGCCCAAGTCGCTCACCGGCGTGTTCCAGGGCCTGCTGCTGTTCGCGCTGCTGGCCTGCGACACGCTGGTCAACTACCGCGTGCGCTTCGGGAGGGCCGCCTGATGGACACCTACGCCCTGTTGCTGGCGGCCACCCTGAACGCCGGCACCGTGCTGGCCCTGGCCGCGCTGGGCCTGCTGATCAACGAAAAGGCTGGCATCGTCAACCTGGGCGCCGAAGGCATGATGCTGTGCGCCGCCATCGCCGGTTTTGCCACCGTGGTGCACACCGGCAGCGACACCCTGGGTTTTGTCGCCGGCATGGCGGCCGGGGCGCTGCTGGCGGCGCTGTTCGGCGTTCTGGTGATCTGGCTGGGCACCAACCAGTACGCCACCGGCCTGGCGCTGAGCCTGTTTGGCGTCGGCTTCTCGGCCTTTGTCGGCATTGGCTACGTGCAGGCCCGACTGCCGGAGCGGCCGCAATTCAACTGGCTGGGCCTGGGCGAGCTGCCCTGGATCGGCCCGGCGCTGTTTCGCCAGCACCCGCTGGTGTACGGTGCCATGCTGCTGGCGCTGGGCCTGATCTGGTTGTTGTACCGCACGCGCGCCGGCCTGGTGCTGCGCGCGGTGGGCGAATCGCCGCAGTCGGCGCACGCGCTGGGCTACCCGGTGCGCCGCATCCGCCTGGCGGCGGTGGCGTGTGGCGGCGCCCTGTGCGGGCTGGCCGGGGCCTACCTGTCGGTGATCTACACGCCGCTGTGGGTCGAGGGCATGGTGGCCGGCAAGGGCTGGATCGCGCTGGCGCTGACAACCTTTGCCACCTGGCGGCCGGCGCGCGTGCTGCTGGGCGCCTACCTGTTTGGCGGCGTGACCATGCTGCAGTTCCACCTGCAAGGCCAGGGCGTGCAGGTGCCGAGCCAGTTTTTGACCATGCTGCCCTACCTGGCCACCATCGTGGTGCTGGCGCTGATCTCGCGCAACCCGAGCTGGATCCGGGTCAACATGCCAGCGTCGCTGGGCAAGCCGTTCCACCCGGGCGCCTGAAGCCGGCGCGGACGCGATAATCACCGCTTTGTTCATTCGCCCTAGGAGCCCACGCATGACCGACCACCGCAAGCGTTCCCTGTTGAAACTCGCCGCCCTGGCCGCCGCCGCCAGCGCCCTGGTGGCCTGCGGCAAGAAGGACGAGCCGGCGCCGCCCGCCGCCGCCC
>Ga0209794_1001145_pt1 | contig 23977 bp, 24 predicted proteins | sample EBPBio232013_DNA_FD_185869 | JGI IMG/M metagenome (GOLD analysis project Ga0209794, IMG submission 185869) | Wastewater treatment Type I Accumulibacter community from EBPR Bioreactor in Madison, WI, USA - Reactor 1_5/23/2013_ DNA (SPAdes)... | ecosystem: Engineered > Bioreactor > EBPR >... | reverse complement strand
AGTTAGCAATACAAAATCTTTGATGGCCGGCTCGGCATTGCCCTGGCGCACCAGTTTGTCGTAGCGACGCAGAAACTGGTAGCTGTCTTCACTGAAATCTTCTGGAAATGCATCGGCGGTGAACTCAATTTCTTTTCCGTCTTTTTTGTACACGAAACTGATGACAGTGCTATCAGGAATAGCGCCGGGGGGCACTTTCATCTGTTCGGGGATCAGCACACCTTTTTTGTAGGGCAGGCAATCGACCAGGGGGATGTGTTTCAGCACATAGGCTTGCAGGCCAAAGCTGAGCAACACAGCGACTAGCAGGAGACTGATGGCAGCGAAGGTGTTTTTCGGTGGACGAATTTTAGCGCGGTTAACAAAAAGCAGTAAGATGAGCAAGAGCAGAAAAATATCTTTCATGAACGATTGTGCGGCGGTCAGTGGGATACAGTCGCCAAAACAACCGCAGGTTTTAATCTTTCCGCTGAACAAGGCATAACCTGTGAGAAAGGTGAAAAAGATGATCAACAGCAGCAACAACCAACTAAACAATTTCATTTGCCAGCCAATGATCACGGCCACGCCGGCAATGATTTCAAAAGCGATCATCAGCACGCTGAAAGCGAGGGTATAGTCGTTCAGTGCATGCCAGCCCCACACTTCAAAAAACTCCTGCATCTTATAGCTGAGGCCAAGCGGGTCATTTGCTTTAACGAGTCCGCTGATGATAAACAAAATGCCTACGATATAGCGGCTAAGTGTTAGTATGGTTTTCATGCGCGGTGTTTTCCTTCGCCGATCAGGATCAGGGCAAATACGGCGTAATTAAGAATATCGAAATAATTGGCGTCGATGCCTTCGCTGACCAGGGTATTGCCATTGTTGGCCAGTATTTGCCGAATGCGCAACAGTTTAGACAGGATCAGGTCGGTGAAACTCTCCTGGCTCATGTCGCGCCAGGCTTCGCCATAATCGTGGTTCTTTTTGGCCATCAGTTGTTGCGCTTGTTGTATGCGTTCATCGTACAGTTGCTGCACCGCTTCTACCGGCAGGTCTTCTTTGGCTGAGTCGGGCAGTTCCAATTGAATGAGACCGATGACGGCATAGTTAAGGATGCCGATGAACTCAGAAGAGATGCTGTCACCAATCAATTGTTTACCGGTTTCCTGGATGGTGCGGATGCGTTTGGCTTTGATGAAGATTTGGTCGACCACCGAAATTGGCCGGTACACGCGCCAGGATGTGCCATAGTCGCGGGTTTTATGCAAGAAGAGTTCCCTGCATGTATTCACCACCGTTTGGTATTGTTCTGTTGTATTACTCATGGTTGCTGCTGAAAATGTATCATCTTTATCGTTCAAAAATAAGCAATCAGGGGCATGTACAGTTTGAATGGCGGTGGGCGTTTGTGTAGCCTGGCTACGCCGAGGGTGATGGGCATACTCAATATTACACCCGATAGTTTTTATGCAGGCAGTCGCGAACAGGGGCAGAAAGCCCTGATACAGCGGGCTGCAGCCATGATCGAGGCTGGCGCAACATTCATCGATATCGGGGCACAGAGTACGCGGCCAGATAGTTCGTATTTGTCGGCCGAAGCGGAATGGGACCGGTTGGCGCCGGTATTGCCGGCCTTGTGCCGTGCTTTTCCGGAGACCATTTTTTCGATCGATACCTTTCATGCAGTGGTGGCGCAACGCGCGGTGGAAGTTGGTGTGGCAATGGTGAATGATGTGAGTGGCGGGTTGCTGGACAATAATATGCTGTCCACCGTAGGCGCGTTGCGGGTGCCCTATGTGTGCATGCACATGCGCGGCACGCCACAAAACATGCAAAGCCATACGCAGTACAATGACCTAGTGTTGGAGATCTGCGATTATTTTATAGAGCGGATGGCGGCCTGCCGGGCTGCAGGTATCTATGATATCGTGCTTGATCCCGGATTTGGGTTTGCCAAAACCATCGAGCAGAATTTTGCATTGCTGGGCAAGTTGGCGCAGTTTCAATTTCTCGGTTATCCCTTGCTGTTAGGTGTTTCGCGCAAGAGCAGCATCAGCAAAACCCTGGGGGTGAGCGCCGATGACGCCCTCAACGGTACGACAGTATTGAATACCGTTGGGCTGTTGCATGGCGCGCATATTTTGCGCGTGCACGATGTGAAAGAAGCGATGGAAGCGATACGATTGGTGGAGAAATTGAAATGACGCCTAGCATTATCAATCGCCATTGAAAAAAATTAATGAGATAATAATCCAATTGTTGTATCCATCATAGGCTTTTGCCGCAACGACCGCTTTGGCATTTTTTTGTATCTTCGTGTTTTCGCCGACATCGCTTTACGGCATATTCAAAAAGACCTGAAAGTCTAACAGACTTTTTTCCAGGCACAGATTTTCCCCGCGTTTTACTGCATCTGTGGTTTACGACAGGGATAAGTATTTGTTAATCAACAAAAAGGACATGAAGGAAACACTCAACCAAATCTTCTATGGCAATACAGTATTACATTATCTGGTGGTATTCGGCAGTATGCTGCTGTTATGGATTGTATGGCGGCTGATAAAGAAATGGTTGATTCGTTTCGTGGTATCGCTCACCGCTAAAACCCAGTCGAATATCGACAACTTGCTGGTCGACGCTGCCCGAAATTTCATCCTCCCCTATGTTTATCTTTTTTTCCAGTACCGAATATTTCAACAACTGAACCTGTCGCCAGAGATCGAGAAAATATTGTCAGTAGCGGCTATGCTGGTTACTACTTATTTCGTGGTTCGGCTGATCATCTATAGCACACAACACCTGATTACCGAAACCATGAAGGCCCGGAACGAGCCAGAGCAGCGCATCAAGCAGGTAGTAGGCATGTTGCTGGTGTTTAAAGTGCTGGTTTGGGGGGGCGGCTTGGTTATGCTGGTGGATAACCTGGGTTACAATGTTACTACCATCATCGCTGGCCTGGGCGTGGGCGGTATTGCCATTGCCCTGGCGGCGCAGAATATTTTAACGGATCTCTTTAGTTATATCGTCATCTTCTTCGACAAACCCTTTGAGATCGGCGATTTTATTACCGCCAATAATTTCAGTGGAACTGTCGAAAAGATTGGCATTAAGACTTCTCATGTACGCAGTCCCGACGGGCAACAACTGGTGATGCCAAATACGGAAATGGTAAAATCGGTTATCCAGAACTTCAAACGCCTGGAAAAGCGGCGCGTGGTATTTATGGTGGGTGTTGTATATGAAACCCCGGCTGAAAAACTGCGCAGCATACCGTCCATCGCCGAACAGATCATCCTGGCGGTAGACCATGCAGAATTTGCCCGGGCTCATTTCAAATCGTTCGGTGATTTCAGCTTGAATTTTGAAATCGTGTATTTTGTTGATTCGCCCGATTATACGCTGTATATGGACACCCATCAACAAATCTGTCTGTTATTGTTTGAAAAATTTCAGCAAGCAGGCATCGACTTCGCGTACCCTACGCAGGTGGTGCTGTTGAACAACGGCGAAAAAGAGGCAGCCCCCGCCGAAAACAAAGCAGTTTGGACGAAAACCTCGGCAGTACAGTAACATTGCTTTCGCGAATGGAAACCTTAATTATTGCTGATCATCGTCTTTATTCGGCGATTTCGCGATCACTATGGCCACTTCGGTGCCCTGACCCGGCTCACTATTGATGCTGACGGTGGCCCCATGCATCCGTGCCAATTCAGCAATTAACAAATAACCCAGCCGGGTTCCCGAATCCGGGCTGTTCTTCAATGTCCGTGTATTGTTCGCTAACACCTGCCTTATTGTATACAGCATATCTTTTTGTATACCGGTACCTTCATCTGAAATCGTCAAAACCAAATTCCCTTTTTCATCCTGCCGGCTTCTTACAATAATCTCCCCTTTGTCAGCATATTTTATACTATTGGAAATAAGGTTGTTCAAAATGGTGGCAATAATGGTCGCATCAACTTCTGCCATTATCGACGGATCGACGTCATTTCTTATCGTAAGACCTTTGGCAGTTGCTAGTGACTGGTAGGTAGCAATGACTTCCGCAACGAGATCCTGGAGTTTCAAGGGTACTTTTTGCACCGGCATTTGCTTGTTGTTCAGCTTTATCCAATTGATAATACTCCATGAGTTGGTTAGTATTTTGTCAGAGGTGGTTTTAATGTCACCCAACGCCTTATACAGCTTATCTGGGTCTTTCTCCAGCCCCTTTTCCAGTATACCGGCTAATAAACTGACATGTTTCAAAGGCGCAATCATATCATGAGAAATGATGCCGATCAATAAATCTTTCAGCTCTACTGAACGAGCCAACTGAGACGTTTGTTCGTCCACAAGCTGCTGCAAAACCAGTCGTTTTCTGTTCAAATTCCGGGTCCTGAAAAAAGCCGTAAGCCAGATCAAAGCGAAGAGAAAAAGTAGAGAAATAATGTAAAACCAGGGTTGTTGATAGAAATAAGTTTTCCGGAATAGCCACAACTGCTTATACATAAAATCGTCTGTTCCGAACCCAATCCTTCTTCGAATGTAAAGTGTATGTTCACCCTGTGGCACTAAAACCGACCTTATTTTTGATTCCCCGGGCATTTTAATGGCCGTCCACTCACCGGTTGTGTCAAGTCGATAATCCAGTTGAATATTCTCAGGCGTGGAATAATTGGCAACGGAGAAATCAACGGTCAGTAACCTTTCGTCGGCATCGAAGTAGACGCTGTCTTGCACATTCGGAACCGGAATATTGTCATCTTTTAAAATACTGTTCAAAACAATATTTGACTTTATAACAGCAACAGAAACCTCGTTTGGGTCAAAGCTAACGAGGCCACCCATAGACGGATAAATAAGTCGATCTTTTAGGGCAGCGTAACTGGGTGTGCCGCCACCATTAAATTCGGTGTTTTTAATGCCATCAGGTTCAGACAGCTTCTGAAAAAATGGATAACTATTTACCGGTTGATGCAACGCGTACCATACGAGCATATCTGCATCGGTTTTGTATAAGCCATTGTCGGTAGGGATCCATAAAAATCCACGATTGTCAATATAGGTAGAATGTGTTTGGTTGAGCTGAGGCATATGCATACGCAGCGGAACCCGATAAAAGCGATTATCAGCTTGTATCCATAGGCCTTTGCCATAAGTGGATAAAATCAACACGTTTTTGTACGGGAGAATATGTCGAACAGCAACATCCTTAAATTCAGGTATAGTATCCATTCGATAAGGATAGCTCGTACGAATTTTATAAAGACCATTGGGGGATGAAATATAGGCATCGTGGTCAGACAATCGATAGAATAAACAGGGGTCTGGATAGGTACCAATATTATTACTTTTTAGCCGATACAGTAGTTTACTGACTTTTTTTGTCAGGCAAAACACTGCTCGGCGAGAACAGACCCAAACGGAATCAGCTTCGGGATATAAAAGAGGAATATAGTGACGATTACTATCGTTAAACGCTGCATTGTAAACATGCTTGACATGGTAATTGTCTTTGGGAGAGTAGTAAAAAACGTGTTGACTCTCGGCACACAGCACATTTCCATTGGCATCGATTCCCAGGGTCTCTCTATTCCCGAATAGCTTTCCCATTTTTTGTACAACCAGGCGACTGCTGGTATTAGTCAGGCTAAATCCGCTGGGAACTACCGCTACGCTATCGTTCTTTTTCAACACGCTGTAATTTATCACGGTCATCGAATTCACGGAATCCGGCACAAGCTTGTTGATATCGTCTGTCCTGATGGTTTGCTTTTTTATTTGGAAAAAACCGTGGTTTTGGGTGAGTACAAAAAAAGTCTTATTCAGGGTATCATAAACAATATTGGCCACCAGTCTCCTTTCCCGACTCTTGTATTGAAGTACCAACTTTGCGCTTTTACCATCAGCAGATGGTTGCAGCAAAAAGAAAAAATTCTTATAGACGTAAAAAATATTTGAACTATAGTCGTCGGAAAAAACGGAAAAATCTTTCAATTTGATTTCCTTACTATCGCCTGGTATAGTCGGCAGGTCGACCGTCGTCTCCGTAAATGTATATTGATCATTGTTGAATAGAAATGGTCGGTGCTGGTCGTCGATCAAAAACAAGTGCGATCCAGACGAGCCAAATTTGCTAAATTTGGTGTCAATGTCTATATCCCTGTATTTCTCCCCATTTTTATAATAATAAAGTTTCGTTGGTTGACGACTCTCTACGAGGAAATCGGTTGCATTTACCGTTAATACCGACAAGCTTTTTTTGGACCAATTGTATTTATCGATCAGCGTATCAACAGGAATATTAAACCGATCGAATAATACCGTGCTGGGAAAGGCGCCATTAACTTCCATTTTATAGTCCATGCCAGCTAGCTTGGTGCTATGGACGGTAGGAATTTCATTTTTAACCGTAAATACCTCGCCACTTTTAAGGCGAACCAGCAGTTTTCTTTCTGCCTTGATATACATGATGTCTACGACGTAATTATTAATTATCTTTTTGTAGCCGTCCAGAAAAAAATAATTGAGGTTTGTACCGTCGTAGCGTATAAGTCCATTTTTCCCACCCAACCAAACAAATCCAGCTGGGCCGATCATCATGTCAGTGTAAGTATTCCTGGTCAGCAGATAGGTAGAAGCATTTATTTCTCTTTCATACGCTGAATCGTACTGTGCAATAACGGTTGAGCTGAAACCTAAGAGCCATGTAATCATCAACGCTAAACGCATAGGTGTTGGTTTCTATTCGTTATGACGACGTTAACTTAAACAGTTCGGCCATCTTCTGGATTTCGAATAGATTATCTGTACCCAACTTCTTATAAATGCGTGTTTTGTACGTTGCAATAGTTTGTTGGGTTACATTTAGGGAATAGGCAATCTCCTTCGACCGGATGCCACTCAAAATTTTGCGAAGAACAATCAACTCCGTATCTGAAAGCTCCAAGAACACATTTTCGCTTGCCGATGCATTGTTTTTCTGTTTCCTATTGACATATATACCACCATTCAGAAAAATACGAAGCGCGACCAACATTTCCTGTTCATCTGCTTTTTTGCTGAGGAAGCCACAGACGCCGTCAAACTGCATCACTCGCTTGGCGTAGATGTCTTCAGAGGCCATGCTATAGACGAGAATTTTCAGATCGGGGTATTCAGTTGTTATCGAAGGCAGCTCTTCGATAGAGCTTTCTGCGTCAAGGTTGATATCAAGAATCAAATGAGAATAAAAGGTAGCGGAGAGGCTTTTTTTCAGGGCGTTAATCGATGAAACATCGTTTATAACCAGATTCGAAAAATGAAGTGTTAGCAGATAGTACAGTCCCCTTGATACTATACTATGGTCGTCGGCAATGAGTATTCTTGTTGGTTCCTGCATAGGTAAAATGAAAAATTCCAGCGATTACAAGTTGGGTTTTCACAACCTTTTCTGTGTCGAAGTAATAAGACAAATGCCTATGCAAAGTACTACAAAAATGGCGTTTTTTAATGGCTAGTTTTGTTTCGTGATTGTCAGGCTGCGCTATCAGCATTGCTGGACTGGCGAGTTAATAGACTGATTTTCAAATAACTAAACTTGTCCTTTGATACGCTTCACAGAAATAAACAACATCAATTTGCTAACTGCAAGGAGATATTGTGCGTTGAAAGAGGCGCTCGGCAAATTCGGCAGTCAAACATTGTTTACGAAGAATAAAGTTGATAAACCGTTAACACACGGAAAAATATTGAATTCCTTTGCTGTCACTTCACTCATTTTCCAATTCATATTCTTCATCATTTTCAGAAGCTTTCCCTCCGCACAGGATCAGTCGACCAATGTAAACCTATTGTTGATTCCATTGATTTTGAATGGGTTTATGTTGCTTTTTTTCGTTAGGGGATTTTCACCCGATGCTGTTTTCTTAGGCACCTGGGTTATTCCAGCGGCCATGTTGGCATTGTCATTGTACAACCCCATGTACAACTACTCGCAAATCATCATCATTTATATGTTCATGGTCCTCTACTTTAATAATGGAGGATTAATGAAGTGGCTGGGATTTAGCTTTTTGGTGATAGTAAACTCCTGGATCAGCTTTCGCTATGATGCACTGGAAAATATAGAGAAATACCAGGCGGCCTTTGAACTGGATGTGCTGATAGCACCGCTTGTTTCCCTCTTTGTTTACCTGGTGCATGTAAGAATCCGAACTGAATTCTTCACCTACAGGGAAAATATTGAACAGCAGAAAAAGCAGCTTATTGAAAAAAATGAGTCGCTTAACAGAATGATTTTGATAGACGACGAAAAGAATTTTAAACTGAAGCAGATGCTGATGAGCAAAGAGCGATTGCTCTCGCTGATACTTCACGACGTACGAACACCCATTAATTCTATTAGCTTTCTGATCGGCCATTACGAAAAAGGAATAATTGATGCAGACATGCTGGTCAATAGTCTGGTCGAAGTAAAGGAAGACATCGTGAACCTGGATCAAATGGTGTTTGGTTTGGCAAAGTTGGGAAACGCTTTCGGGAAAAAAAGCGAAGGCGGAAATGCCATCAGGCGAATGGATATTGAAAAAGTATTTAAGTCAGTTTTATCTATTTATTCCCTTTGTGCAAAAAATAAAAACCTGACGCTGTCGACCAGCTTGCACATACAAGACGATGAAATACTCACGGTATCAAAACCGGATGCAGAAATTATTTTGAGAAATCTTGTGTCCAATGCCATCAAGTTTTCACATGCAGATGGGCAGATAAATATTTCACTAAAAAAGCAAACCGACAACGAAGGCAGCCCGTCTACCTATGCTTTACTCAGTGTACAAGACTTTGGTAAAGGAATGTCAAAATCGTTGCTGGATAAACTGGCAGCCAGTGAGTCAGCGTCGACGCCCGGCACTTTCGACGAAATTGGTTTGGGCATTGGACTGACGATTGTATTTGATTTGATTCGGCAAAACGACCTTGACTACCAGATTGACAGCCAAGAAGGAAAGGGAACCACTTTTTCTATCAAAATACCCATGTATAAAATTTCGTAAACCGCTGCACCCATCCGTACCCTAACCCCTAATCCCTAACCCCTAACCCTAAACCAACCGCGACACCTATGGGAACCCTATATATATTGGTATGGCAGACATACTTACATGCAATTTTGGTAGACAGGCTTTGATTAGGTTGATAGGGTGTGTCAGAGATTTCTGCAAACCCTTCAATTTTTTTTTGGTTGTGTTGTACAACTCGGTCGTGTATTAAATGACGGCGATTTAACTTATCCCAATTCCCTACCAAGTTCAACAGATTCCAACATTCCCGCACCTATGCATCAAGATCTGGTTGAAGCCAAACAGTGTTATAGTGTAAGTGCTCATCGCGGCTGCGCTGTTATGGCTCGAAGATCCATCCAAAATGCTTGCTTAGATAAAGGTGCAAAAAAAGGAGACTTGGTAAGTCAAATCAACGAACTCCAACAACAAGGCATTATTACCAACGACCTAAAAGAATGGGCTACCGCCATTCGGTGGATTGGCAACGATGCCGCCCACCCCAACAAAGATGAAGTAACACAAGAAGATGCCCAGGATGTATTACACCTCGCCGAACAACTTCTACACGTATTATACGTCGCTCCGGCACTCTTCCAAGCACAAAAAATTAAAAGAAATAAATAACCAAATTCCAGACGAGTAAAGACCGGAAACGGGTTTGCAATACAGGAACAAATCAACACGCCGGCTATTTAGACAACATCTCCAACAACCCTCCATTCAACTCCGCCACTTCAAAAGGATCGTGTGTGACTTTATAGATTTTTCTGTTTAAATCCATGCCTATAAAATCACCATCTTGCAAGTCCTTTACGTGGTATAGTATTTTACCGCCCACCTCAACCGTGTACACGTCCGCAGAATTTATCAGCTTACGTTCAGCATCGTTTAACTCTTTTGATAAGCGATCATAATCCTTATTGCCGAAAAAATGCTTATTATAGTTTTCAGCTTTAATTTTCGCCGGATCAAACTCTGGCTTTTCCAATTCTGGCGTTGAGTAACCAACAATTAAACCAAATGCTATATATATCCATATATCAACAAAGGCGCTGCTTTTTATATCAAAAATTTTAATCCCTCTAATTACAAAATAAGGCCCTTTCTTATCTTCATATTTGCTCGCAATTATTGGATCATATTCAAAGCCAACATAGTTTTTAAACGGGGTCGATTGAAAAAAAACCCGTTTCAATAATCCTTCTTCTACTTGACGAGAAAAAACAAGATATTCTCCTCCAAGTTCATTAAATATGTTCTTTAACACATCCCGCTCTATTGCAGTGATATTTTTTCTTTTAAAGAGTCCTAACATTAGCTTCCTGTTTATTTACCAAAATTACTAAACCAGTTATACTTTCCTCCAAATAGCTTCACTTCTGATTTTAAGCCATGGCGCAAGAATTGAAAACGATACCCATCAATCAAAGAGTGCTGAATGGTATTTAGCTTCCAGACATTGATTGGATTATTTACAATCCAATTAGGGATATTCAATGCCCGTTGGGCCCTTTGTGTGATAAATATATGTGCAAATTCAGTGCTTACTCTTTGAAGCACGGGTTGGCCAGCCTTGTTGGTAGTTGGGATAAAGCCAAGTGTACGTGTTCCACCTTTGGCCTCCTTGTACGCAGAAAATGATAAATTTTGTATCGTGAATTTCCCTTCATTAACTACACCCGCATTACCTGCTAAATCAGAAGAAAACTGCCATAGCCCTATAATAGCTTGACCACTTCTATGCCCCCCTGCGGTTACATCACTTCCCCACTCGCTCAAAGAATTTTTTACCCCTGTACCAATAAAACCCGCCACTCCAAAACCACCGCCTTCGTTTTTGTATTGGTTATAAGCAGCACGTGTATCCTTAAAGGCATGACCTTCCAAAGCATTTTTTGCACCCTCTGATAATGGCTTACCAAATCCTTTTGACGCCCAATCATATACATCAAACCAACCTGATTGATCGTATTCCGTTCCTTTAGTATTGGTATACCACTTTTTATCATTACTCCAATTATATACATCACCAGCCTTATTCTGAAAACTGCTGATCACCCAATTGCTGTTTTCATCCGTGCCAATATTCGTATAAGTTAAAGTAGCGTCTTTACCCGCATATACAAACCCGCCCAATGGAGTGGCCCCTCCTGCATCTTTCTCGCTATGTGTGGCTCCAGTTTTAGCAGATTTCGGACATGTAGCGCAATCGCCATCAGGATCGTCATTCGCAATAGGATTATTATCCATCGTAGCATAAGGACTCATGCCTGGATTGACAACAGGGTCTGTATTCCAACGTACACCCAACCTCGGATCATATTCCCAGAACTCGGCGGTGGTATGATTACCAATACCTGCGATTTCATTGGACATCTCCTTCCCATTAAACCCATACCTGTATATTCAAAATAAAATTTCTCTACTTTCAAACTGAAGATGATTTCTCACAGAGTCATATTGTTTTGCTTCAATTTTAAGCTTTTTTAAAGTCTTGTAAATAGGTTTAATAATATCGAAAAACAGCAATGTAGAATCTAGAGTTTCAGATCGAATTATTTTATCTTCTGAATCATAATAATGGACGGAGATGCATGTAGAATTTTTGGGTGGATGTGAAAGTAATATTCGCAAATTAAACGAATCTATATTTTCCCCGACCTTGTCAGGTAACAGAGTGTCACAAAAAACCTGGCTTGAGGCATCCCTTAAATATGTTCTTTTCTCCGGATCATAACGAATCACTCTCAACTTTTCAGTATTGAATCCGACAAAGTTATATTTAATCAAGATTCCATCTATATATGAATAAACATCTCCTACTTGCTTGTCATCTAGAAAAAAAGAAACTGATTCAATTGATCCACTGGGTGTATAATTAATACATCTTCCCTGAAGCCTTCCAGCTACAAAATGACTTACTTGAGCGACTAGGCCGTTGTGATAAAAAACTTTTTTTTCTCCATTCAGCATTCCATTCTTATAGAACTCTAAAACTCTAATTGTTCCATTTTCATAAAAATATTTTACAGTATCTACTAACTGACCATTTGGTGATAAAAAGGCGGACTTTTCTATCTTCCCATTAGGATAAAATTCATTGTATTCGATCTTATTAGGTGAATTTTCAGAACAACCGATGAGTATACCGCATGCAATCGTTATAAAAACTACTGAACTATTTTCTCTTCCTTTCATGTCTTATTGGTTGTTTAATTGTTGAATCGTTCCCCGGACTTGCTGGATTTTGTCGAGAAAGAATAATGGGGGTGTCAACATAGGGCTGAAAGCGATCAGGCAAATCGTATAGAATTATTGGGTTAGCAATTCTTTCGTATTTGTGCGATTTTTGATCAAGACGTTCTTTGATTTTTTCGACGACATTTACTTCTTCGATTAGATTAGAAGAAATATTGGTGATGTACTGCGCAGCCTCTTCAATTTGTTTAGCGCCATTGCCGATTTTGCCGCCTTTGCTCCTGAAATGGTTTATTGTAGCTTGCCAAAGATCCTTGGGTGTTTCAGATTCTCTAAAACCACCAACCATATCCAGCCAATCACGTAGGTATAAAGCATCCGATTCTTTTGCTTTGGGCAAGCCCGCATCCCAAGGAGCGTCATAATTGCTGCCTACGATCCTAAAACCATACTCTTTTATGCCACCTTGGCCATATCCTGATATTGTTTTAAGGTTGTTAGTTGCTTTGCCTCCCAGATATTCCAGAGCGGAGATTTCTTTACGATTTGCAATTTCATAGGTATAGCTCAGTTGTTCCGCCCCGTCCTTTCGAAGATCCACAATATAGTTTTGAACAACATCCGCTTTCATGAAATACCCCATGCCACTATAGGCATTATCATGGTAATACAGGAAGTAGTCTTTGTCAACGCTTCTTATTTGTGTAACCTTGCCATCCTTGCCTATTGTTGTAATCATAACAATCTTGTCCAATCCCGCCTTATCGGCATATAAAATAGGATTACCGCTTACGAACGCATAGTTGGACTCATTGGGATATTTTTTCTGCAAAGGATCTAGTGAATACCATCTTGCAACTCTAGGATCATAAATCCTATTCTCGTAAGTGACTTGATTGCCAGTGCCTTTTACCTCATTGTCATTCTCCTTTCCATTAAACCCGTAACGATATACTCCCGAACCGGATTTTTGCCTCCTTCAGCAAGCCGCTTGCACCACTTTTCAGATGAAAGAAAAAATTCCTTGCACCTGCCTTTTACTCAAAGAACTATCCCCAAGATAACCGGTTTTTTCTTTTCACCGGAACCTTTTCAAGGGAAAAAAAATTCAATTGAAAAAAGAAGATAGTATTATTCCTGCGCGAGGCGTGAGTTAAGAGCGGCTGGCGGCCGGTGGATAAGCCATTCCACTGCTGGGTTATGGGCTGCTGTCGATGATCTTTCCTGTCCTTGATTATTGTTCTACTGCCGGGCTTATCCGCCGGCAGACAGTCGCCAGCCAAAGCCGTTCCTACTGCCCGGATTTATTCTACCGCTGATCGGCTGCGGCAGCTTGTTCTACTTTTTTTGTGTCGGCTTTTTTCGTTTCGTTTTTCGGCGCTGGTTTGATTGGCAGTGTATTTCTGTTGATTTCGGCGCTCGAGTGATTTTGTTCGTTGTTTTCGGCTGGCCATAAAAAAAGGGCCGAAGCCCTTATAGACTACGCCGCCGGCTGGCTGTTGAGCCAGGACTGGTAGTTCATTAACGCCTCAGCGATGCTATCACCACGGGCAATAACCTGGTGGCCATGCGCTGCCAAAAACGACGCTTCATCACCTGGCTGAACCACCATAAGAATGTACTGCCTGTCAGCAGCGTTGGTAACGGGCGATGGTAAAATGTAGTACTGCATAACAATTGGTTTTAAAATGAAAAAAAAGAAAGCCCCTCCCACCAGCCGCCGCTGATCCAAAGCCAAAAGGAAACGCAATAAATGCGTGGATTACCCCTGCTGACTTACTTGATACCGCTGGTGCAGGAACAACTGCTGAAGGTTTGTTCTACTGCTTTATGGCGTAGTCTTTTGGCCGTCCGGCTTTGTACTGATTTATACTACTGCCCGGCTTTATTCCCCTGCTGATAGCGGCGGCTAACTTTGCTGCTCTTTTTTCTATTGTAAAAGCAAGGGAGCTGTACGATTTTCTATTGCTGGTATCGATGGCGATACCGGCGTTCTAATTACAGCTATACATCACCGTTAGTAACGGGTGTTTTGCTACTATCATCCCCTGCAGATGGCTTCACCCGGAAGCGTTGAATAGTATTACCACTGATCGTGGCTATAACCTGCCGCTGATCAGGGTTCCGGCGCCCCCGCTGCGCCATGGCCCCGCCACTGCCGGGCCGGGAGTGCGTAGCGATAGCGGAGCACGGAGGCACGGCTAAGGCCTCTGGCACCATTTTACTCGCCGCAGCGAAGCGGAGGCAGTACTAAAAGACAAGGGTGGCGGGGCCGCGCAGGGGGCGCACCCGCCGCCAGGCCCGCCGGACGGCCCGGCAAGCACAAAACGCTTTCTTGCCTGTACTGTTTTCGGCCGGACGGTCGGTGCCGCCAAGCGGCGGGCTACCAAGGTGGAGGCCCCGCAGACGTGTAGTGGCTGTGGCCGGCCAGTGATTGTCTTTCTTTGCCAGCACCCTGTTTGGCCACAGCGACTATACGGATGCACAGGGGCCGGGGTGCCGGAAGGGGGGTGCAGCGCAAGGGCGTGACAAACTGCCGAAGCGATAGCGAAGGCACCCCCTGGGGCAGTGCCCCGGCTGCGGAGTTATACACCCTTTCTTGCCAGTACGCCATTTTGCAGCGGGGGCGCTGGTTTGGCGCGAGCCCTTGCCAAACCCACCTTAACGGCACACCTATTTTCCTGATTTTCTTGGCTGCAGAGCGTAGCGGCGCAGCCATCTAAACCAACTCCGCGGCGACAGCCGCACCGCTGATCTTATTGCGAGTTTACAAAAAAAGCTTGTTGTTGTTTTGTAGCGAGGAGCGGATTTGACCCGCTCACTGTAAGCGCCCCGGCGGGGAATCGAACCTTAGTACCGTAACCGGGACGGGTCTTGCCGGGCACCCCAAAAAAGAAGAATCTCTATCTGGTGCTTACGTGGCTTGTAATGATAAATCAACTGCGTATGCTTGTTGAGTATGCCGACCCGTACATGCTTGCGTTTGCCGGAGGGACGGCACATTTCCGGATAACGTTTCAGCTTCTGTAAAAACAAAGTAGTGGTAGTGATAAATTGCTCCACTTCTTTGTCCGACCATTCCTGTTGCAGGTACTCGATCACCTGGTTATAACTGCGGGCCGCCCGCGGCGTCCAGACAATGTCCCGGACTATTTCTTCATCCATTTCCGGTACTTTTTCATCACTTCTTCATGCGGGATCAACTTACCGGCTTTCATCTCGGCCAGCGATGCATCGATGGCCGCCTGTTGCTCCTGGCTGATCTCATCCCACCAATCCGCTTGCTCGGCCGCAAAGGTCTTCACCACCCCCAATACCGCCTGCTTTTGCCTGGCATTGAGGTGTTGCAGGTATTGGGTGATCTCTTCATCAATCAGTTTTACGGCGCCCATAATCATTTGCATTTGTCTATCAAATTTACTTTTTAAAAAATGCTTATCCAAATGGATGGTACTTGCGCACCGCGGCGGCCAGCGTGGCCACATCATCCTGCCGGTACCGCTCCGTACTGCCCGGATAACGGTGCCCGGCAAAAACCTGCACTACGCTTACATCATGGCCCTGTTTCAACAGGTTCGCCAGCACGCTCTGCCGGACGGTTTGCGCCGTCACCGGCCTTCCCGGATAGAGGCCTTGGTAACTGCGCTTCACGTGCTTGGTAATGTCTTCTGCCGCCATCGCCCCGCCCCGGATACCCACCAGTAGCGCCTCCGTTTTTCGGCCCTGCAACAGCCGCGGCCGTTCTTCCCGTATGTACCGGTAAAACAAGAGCACCTGGCTGGGCTTTAAGGACAATTCCCGGCCACTGGTTTTGCCCGTAGGGCGGATATACACCGTACCCGCCTCCAGGTCGATGTCACCCGCCCTAAGCTGTTCCATCTCTGCCGGCAGCAGCGCCTGGTACATCAAGAGACTCACCAGCACCTTATTGCGGCCTTCCAGGTTTGGATAGCGCTCCGTTCTTGCCAGCAAGGTTTCCAGTTCTTCCGGCCGAAGCAGGTCCTGGAGCTGGATGTCTCTTCGGCGTTGGTCTTTCAACTCAATAGATGCCGCGGGGTGGTCGGTTCTTTCTCCCGTTGCACAGAGGTAGCTGTAATACGCCTTTATACTGCTTAAAATCCGATTCACCGTCGATGGCCGGTACTTGGATCTAATGCGGCCGATATAGGCCGTAATGGTCGCATACGTGGCGCTGGCAGCCTGTGGGCAGTTGGTCAGGTAGAGATCAATCTCCCGGGCATAGGCCACGGCTGTTTTTTCGGTGTACTGCCCCCGCAGGTAGCTGTCGAGTGTCTGTTTTTTCGGCGTGCCTTTCATAAGAGTTGTAATTGCTGGGGGGTCGGTTTGGCATAGACCTGCGTGGTCTCCAGCCACGTATGCCCCAAAAAGTCCCGCACCCACTCCATGCCCATACCGCCCTGCAACAAGTGCGTGGCAATCGAGTGCCGCAGGTGGTGCAGCGTCGTGTCTTTGGATACCGTTGTTCTTTCCAGTAACCGTTTCAGGAGCTTGTTTAATTGGTCGCCTTGCATGCGGCTGCCGATCCGGTTCAAAAAAAATGCATCTTCATCCTGCACCCGTTTTACCCGGCTGTGACAACGTTCTTCCAGATAGTAGCGTTCCAGGGCCGCACTCACCGCCACCGGCATCGGCACCACCCGCCGCTTAGCGCCCTTACCTGCTCTTACATACAACAAGCGCTCCCGGTAATGCAGGTCAGTGCTGTTCAGCATTACCCCTTCGCTTCGTCGCAGCCCACAACTGTAAAACACATGCAGCACGGCTGTTTCCTTTTGGGTGCGGCAAGCGGCAAAAAGTGCTTGTATTTCTTCTATCGGTAAGGGCTGGCGTTGGTTGATGGTGGGCCGTTTAAACTTCATGCCACTCACCGGGTTGTAATCGAGCTGCCCGGTGATTTCCAGCCACGAGAAAAAAGTTTTCAGCGCATACACGTAGTGATAGATCATCGCTTCACTCAACCCCCCGCCGCTGCGTTTTTTCAACGGCCGCGTTTGTAGGTACGCATAAAACGCTTTTACTTTTTCTTGCTCTACATACCGGATGTCCGTGATCCGTTGCTGCGTGATAAATTCGGTGACCAACGCCGGCAACATGTTTTGTGTGCCTTCGCTATAACCCACCTGGTAAAGCCAGTCGCCAAAGGATTGTATCGTCTGCTGTAGCTGCATGCGGTGGTATCACTATGAAGAGAGTACCGGTATGATGATCGTTTTAAAAGACCCCTTGCACATTTTTTCGGAACAAGGAACGCTACGCACTTTTTCCAGTATCTACGCGGGTTCCAGCGTTCCACCAGCGTTCCGTAGTGTTCCGGATTTAAGGGCTTTTAACTGCCCCTCCAGGTTCTGTTTGATCTTTTCTCTTAATGCCTGGTAGTTGTCCCAATAACTGATCCGGTAGTGCAGTCCTTTGTTCAGGTGCCCGCCCACCGGCCGCAGGTACTCCAGCCGCACCAGGTCACTGGCGTACCGGAAGGTTTGGGTCTTGCTCACCCCGAGGGATTGGCGGATTTCTCTTAAGGTAAATTCTGCGGTGAGGTAGTGTTTGCCGTGCATGGTTTGCAGATGCGTTTTCAATCGCTCAAAAAACTGCCGCAAACTCCCATCCAGTTCGTCTACCTTAAGCACAATGCTCTCAAAGAGAACATGCACCGCCAGTTCCACGTCTTCCAGCGCTGTTAGGAGTCTGCCCTTCTCGTCTCTGGTTCTTTGGTATTGGTTCACCAGGGTCACCATCTTTACAAAGCCCTGGAACAGGTCGTTCAGCCGCCGGATCTTGTGCGCCTCCGGCGGCAGGCGCAACTGGCCCGCATAAGGATTGACCACCGGCAGCGGCTGCAGCAGCCGCACCCAGTTTTGCAGGAAGCACTTTGTTTTTTCTTCGTCGCTTTTATTAATCGCCCCGGCCGCTACGCCGTTCTGGTAGTCGATGATGCGTGCCGTTTGTTCCGGGCTCTCATCGACGGCAATCAAAAACACCCGGCTCATGTTGTCTTCATAAATTTCACCACGTGTGGTGCAGGCCAGACTCGCAATCGGGCCCCGCACCGTTTTTTGCCCACTGGTGATCTGGCCACTATCCAGTTTGATACTCGTCGCACTGTTCAGCTCGCCATTCGATTGCAATTCCCTAAACGCAAACTCCGCTTCTTCACTCAGGCCGTCGATGTCTTCCAGGCACAACAAGCGGTTCATAAAATACTGTTCGGGGAAGTTGTAGAGTACCTTGTCACTTAAGCGCGTCAGCCGCGTAACGCTCTCCGGGGGCATGCAGTCACTGATCTGCTTTAAGAGCCTGGTTTTGCCCGATCCACTGCTCCCCTGGATCAGCGCATGCAGCGGGTCTGCCGTCTTGTGGCTGATGGCGATCAGTAACAAAAACAAGCGGTTTCTTTCTTCGCCCACGATGCCGGACCCGCCAAGCAGATCATTCAAGCGCTTCAGCAGCTTCGGCTTTTTGGCGAAGGCCTCGGCTTCTGCTTTTTCCTTCGGTGTTAATACGTATTGCGACTGGCCGCTTTGTTGCTTTTCTTGTTGCAATAGTTCGTCGCGGTGCTGTTCGAGCAGATCGGTCAGCCGGTAGAGATCCACTTCCAGCAGTTCCCGCCTGAGTTGCAACCGCTCACTCACGTCCTTTGCCAGCCGCTCCACCTGCTTGTCCTCGTACAAGTCCACCCGGTTGCGGGCTTTCTGGCCGCTCGTGCCATTTTCCACCACCAGCATGATTTTCAAATGGTCCGTTACTTTCGGTAGACCACCCTGGATATAGTAGATGGCCGTCTCGGTCCGGTAGATGAGTTTAAAGGGGTTCGTGGTCTCCAGGGCCGGCGTTGTTGTAGATTGGTTTTCGGAAGGCTTTGCTTTCGGGCGAACGGAGGTTTTTAACGACGGTGATTTCACGGCAGCAGCATCGATGTATAGTTTCGATTGTTCAACACCGTTAGTAGCATCTGGTATTGCATCGAGTAACTGATTTTCTTTTTCAATTGAAAGTGACCCTTCGCCAGCACCTTCATTTGAAAATAAAAAAGGAGGCTGGCAAAAAATAAAATCCGTTCTCGTTGCCAGCAGGTCGGTAAAGATTTGCCCGTCGCTGTGCGTTTGTGCCAGGCTGTTGATGTCTTCACCCGCCGGCATCGTAACGGTGGTAATCCGCCAGCGGCTGTTCAGCGCTTGCAGCGCCTGCCCCTGTTTGTTCGTCGCTACCAGCCCCGGCTCATCAGCGTTCAGCCAAAGAATGATTTCTGCTAACGATGATAAAGATTGTATAGCCGTTATGTGTTCTTCCGTCAGACCGTTGGTGCCGTACAAAGCCAGCACACTGTAGCGTTCGGTGATGGCAGGGACTTGCAACAGTGTCGCGGCATCGATCACGCTTTCGGTCAGAATGAGTTTTGTCGTATCGGGTGCGGGGTATTTTGGATAGAGGCCCTGCCGGTCACGCAAATAAAAATGCCGCTGGTCGCTGTCATTGAGGGTGGAGCGGAAGTACAGACCCGTTACCTGGTGGGCGGCATTGTACAACGCAAAGACGATGCAGTACTTCGCAAAAGGTTTGTAGGCAGTCTCACCCGTGCGGCCCAGGCGATCATTAACACTGAGTAAGCCGACCTGCAGGCAGGATTGTATTAACGCCTCGTCTTTTCTCGCCCCATGGTGGAACTGACCCGTATTGTAGCCGATTTCTACTGTCGTGTAGTCCAGCGCCCTGGACTGGATGTAGGCCTGCGCCGGCTTGCTGTTGTGTACCGCGTTTTTAAAATAGGTGAACAACTGTTGCAGGATCGCGGTGCGGGTGCGGGGGGCAACTGGTGCAGCGCTTTCAGTCGTGCCCCCGAGCAGCGCCACGCATTTTTGCAGCGCTTCGTGCTTCGTGCCATTTTCCATCAACATCACAAAATCAATCACGTCCAGGCTCCTGCCGTGGGTTTTACAGTTCGCACTGAAGCAATACGCCGTGTGCGTCTTGTAGTACACCTGCAAACTCGGCGTCTTGTCATCATGGAAGGGACAATGCAGCCGAAGGTGCTTGTCCGGCTTCAATCCGTAATGCTGCAGCACCTGCGCCAAGGTCAGGCGGCTCTTGATCTCAGCGATTTCCATCGGCTGCCCCGTTGGTGATGACAAGCTGGCCCTGCTTGATGCTGATCTCTACTTGTTGGCCCGCCATAAAGCCGGCTGCGGCCAGCCATACCCCGCTCACGGTCAACCAGGGTACTTCCTTACCGATCTGCCAAGCCTCTTCTGCCGGCCGCCATTTGCTTTGCAGCTTGACACGTCTTGTTGCCTTTAGTGCCTTCATGTGGATATTTTTTGAAGTTGTCTTTTATGCAACAAAAGTATTCTTTTACGACACTTGTTACAAATTCAGAAAACCTAAATTATCCACATTAAGACACTAAAACCTGAATAATAAGTACTCTATAAGGTACTTTTGATACAATAATTACTCTAAAATGAAAGAAACACTGGCAGATAGGATTCAGGCGCTCAGGAAGAAGGCCGGGTTAACGCAAATTGAACTGGCCGAACGCATCGGCATATCCAAATCCCAGTTCATCCGCTACGAGAGTAAAAATGTACAACCACCCGCCGATACCCTTAACACCCTTGCTGATGTACTCGGCACCTCCGTCGATTACCTGATCAGCGGCGATAAAAGCGAAAAAGCAAAAACTTCTCTCAAAAACGCTGAACTCCTTCAACGGTTCAAAGAAATTGATGCCCTGCCAGAACCCGAACAAAATGTACTGATCAAAGTCATCTCCGCTTATATCAGAGACTTTAAAGCCAAACAAGCCTACGCCCAGTAAAGAAAGTTTATTCATGAGCACCCCTTCAGCACCGAAAACCCTGGAAGCATTGCGCAAGCTAAAGGTGGATTGTCTATACAAAAAAGGCACACATGCCAATGCAGCCCGAAGAGTACTCACCGACAGCGATCGTTTTCGGTGGGCGCTGATCCTAGGCACCATTTTCGCATCGTTCAGCACCATCATGAACGTTGGTATATGGGATAAAATACCGGGCCCTACCATCTGCATCCAGGTAATAGTAAATATTCTCGGCGCCCTGGGTGGTTTCCTAATACTATACACCACTGCTTTCTCTGATTACAAAAGCAAAGTAGAACTTGCCAATAAACACGAGAGCATCTCCATTGACCTCAATATGATCTTTAAAAAAATCCGCAACACAGAAGCCTGGTATATCGACGGATTGATTTCAGATCAAGACTTAGTGACGCAACTCGGGGGTCTTTCAAAAGAATACATCAACCGATGCCAGAACGCCCCGCTAACAAAAGACGAAGATTTCTTAAAAGCCAGAGAAAATTTTCAGCAGGGCTACGCCGCCGAGTACACTGAAGAAGAATTACACTGCTAAACCTTACACCCGTATTATGTCTGTCCAATCACATTTAGAAACAATAGCATCCAAGCTAGTGCTTACGACCTCAGAGCGAAACAGCATTGAGACTTCCATAACAACCCTAAAAGGAAAGATTGAAGGGTATTTCGGAGCGGACCTGAGCGAACAACTACAGTTTGGCTCTTCCACCCGCGGCACCCAACTTCCCAGAAATGCAGATATAAACTCCGATATCGACTATATGATCGTTTTTAAAAATAGCGCTGGCTACAAACCCCAAACATTTATCGAACGGTTAAAACGATTTGCAGAAAATAAGTATCCAAGGTCCGAGATTTACCAAAGTCATCCCACCGTAGTACTTGAGCTCAGCCATATAAAATTTGAACTCGTTCCAGCTTATAAAGGATACTGGTTTGACAGTACCTATTATATTCCTGGCCCCACCTCCGGTTTCAGCGAATGGATCACCACCGATCCAAACGGATTCAACAAGCAACTCTCTGATAAAAACCAGGCACACGACTATTTCATAAAACCGTTGATCCGGCTGGTAAAATACTGGAACGCCAGTAACGGATACGTGTACAACTCTTACGAACTTGAACAATCACTGGTGAATGCCAACTATTGGTTCTGCCATAACTTAAAAGACTATTTCTATGCCGCTATCAACGGCCTCAGCACCTGGAACCTACCTTATTACCAAGCTATTAAGGTTAACCGGGCAAAAGAAATTGTGCAAAACACCAAAACCCTCGAAGACGACAATAAACCATACTCTGCCACACAAGAAATCAAAAAACTAATACCAGAAATATAAAACAAACCAGAATAATGAAAAAACCGCCGACATTGCCGACGGTTTTTCATTACCATTATGCATCGTACAAATACTTTATAAACTCTGCAAAAGTGCTACCACAAAACTTTACAGGGTCGGTTTCCAGGTTAGCTAAAAAACCAAACTCATAGATCATCCCATCAGATTTTTTGATGGCATACGCCGTATCAGCTGCATCCTGCCCAATTACAAAATATCCTGGCGCAAATGATTCAAAATCGTAACCTGTATTATTAGGTAATAAATCGTTTGCTGACCATAGTATCAAATAGCTATTCTCTCCAATAGGCCCTTCACCCCCATTAAATTCCGATAAAAAATCAACATAATCTTGCGGAAAAGAAAAATCCACTTCTTTTATAACCTCTGCAATAAACGATTCACCCTCTACATCTATGCCCTCAAATTCCGTTAAATATTTTTCTATCTCAGTATTCATAGCTTATTGTCCACTTTCAACGTTTCTTTGAACTCTTTTCCAAAAATTGTTCAATTGAATATGTGTAGGGTTTTTTTGAATGAATATTTTATTGTTAATATTAGTTGGACTGCCTCCAAACTTCACGGGTATGACTTCATGAATATCAACGCCGCTATTTCTTAAGTTGAGATTCACACGAAGTCTACCATTTGCTTTATCTGCTGCAGTTCTAGCAGCTGCATATTCATCTCCCGCAATCAGTTTGAATGGCCCTTTTGGTTTCGGAATGTTGGAAGGATATCCTTCCCAATTCAAAATAGAAAATGAGCCATCTAGATTTGCACTTGTAGATGTAAATGATGATTCGAACCTTGAGACAGTTGTTGATTCGGATAACGAAAAATCTGTCGCCGTTGACTTGGCTAATTGGGTTTGACTTCCACCAAGTCCCAGTTTCCACACACCCCCAATTAAAACAGCTTGTTCTGCTGCCTGAAAATAATTATCAGGATTGGAGAAAAATTGTTTTGTATCAGCCTTTATTTGTGCGCCGGAGGTATTGGCAAAATAACTATACTGTCCGCCAACAAAATCACTAACCGACCGATACGCATCATCCACTTTATTCATCAACCCCGGAAGCCCACCGTTATATGCAGTCGATACATAATCAGCCGTTGTATTCAAGGCGCCCGTTACCGTATTTGCACCTCCCGCTAGGGTATTGTAAAGAAAATTACCAATCCCCGCCTTAATACTTCCACCCGAAGGAATACGATCAATCATCGGGATACGCACTCCAGGTCCCACACTATCCCCCAATGGATCGCTGAACATAATCGGGTTCCCATTAAAGGCACTGTATTCACTTAGACCAGTAACCGGCCTTGGATCCAGGTTCCACCTTCTTCCAATCCTGGGATCATACTCCCAGAACTCGGCGGTGTAGGAGTTACCCACCCCTTTGATCTCATTGGACATCTCCTTCCCATTAAACCCATAACGATATACTCCCGAACCGGATTTTTGCCTCCTTCAGCAAGCCGCTTGCACCACTTTTCAGATGAAAGAAAAAATTCCTTGCACCTGCCTTTTACTCAAAGAACTA
>Ga0209794_1001142_pt1 | contig 24059 bp, 18 predicted proteins | sample EBPBio232013_DNA_FD_185869 | JGI IMG/M metagenome (GOLD analysis project Ga0209794, IMG submission 185869) | Wastewater treatment Type I Accumulibacter community from EBPR Bioreactor in Madison, WI, USA - Reactor 1_5/23/2013_ DNA (SPAdes)... | ecosystem: Engineered > Bioreactor > EBPR >... | reverse complement strand
GGGCCTGCTGCAGGAGCAGCAGCAGCACCTGGCCCGGCGGGTCCTGGAGTTCAGCGACCGGGTGGCGGGCGATGTGGCGGTCCCGGTCGGCGAGCTGGCCACCCTTCCGTTCGGGTGCACGCCGGCGGACGTCGAGCGGTTGGTCGCCAAGCGCGGCTTCAGCAGGATCCCGATCACCCACGAATCGGGCGAGCTCGGCGGCTACGTGCACCTCAAGGACGTGCTCTACGCCGACGAGGAGGAGCGCCTTCGGCCCGTGCCGGTCAAGCGGATCCGGCGGCTGGCCACCGTCCGGCCCGACGACGAGGTCGAGGACGTCCTGGAGACGATGCAGGAGACCGGCTCCCACCTGGCCCGGGTCATGACCGCGCAGGACACCGTCACGGGGATCGTGTTTCTGGAGGATGTGCTGGAGGAGTTGGTCGGCGAGGTCACCGATTCGACTCAGCGGTCGCGCCACGCCTGATTCCCGTCGGCGAACTTAGGGTCTACTCTGTGATCTGGGTAACAACTGGGGAACCCTGTTCTGCGACGGAGGAAACCGCTATGGCCACCGATGCGACCGCGACCATCCGCATCCACCACGCGGAGCTGGATCGCAAGACCCTGCTCGGGCGTGGCATCGGCGTGAACCGCCTGCCGGTGGCGAGCCTGCCCGCCGCGCAGGACATCACCGAGATCACGGTGCCCGCCGGCACCCACATCCTGCAGATCCGCAACGGCATCTTCTTCAGCTCGGCGTTGCGCTATTCGGCCGCGCCGGGCGCCGTGCTCGACTACGAGGCGATTCCGCACGAGCCGACCTGGGGCGAATCGGTGTTCGGGTCCGGGGTGGCGCTGCGGCGGATCCCGGCGCCAGTGCCCGCGGTCGACCGGGGCGACGGCGCTCACCTGGCCGACCACGTGGCCCGGACCGTCTTCGTCGCCCAATAGCCGCCCGCCGTGGGGTGAGGAGCCCCGCCGCTACGGGAGGACCGGGCGAGCGGACCGACGGTCGCGCCGCGCGGCATCGTGCCGGGCCGTCCACCCGCGGGCGGACATCGTGGTCAGCGCATAGATGGTCAGAAGATCCAGGCTCATCGCAGCCAGGGTCTGGGCCGTGGGGCGGTCGCTGCCGAGGGCGGGCAGCAGCTGGCTGAGCAGCGAGAAGCTGAGCAGCACGAGCATGCACCAGCGCGCCCAGCCGCTGCCCCGGTAGGTCAACCAGGCGAGCAGGAACAGCACGGCGTACGTCGCGATGGCGATCACCACCAGCCACAGGCCGACCTGGCCCAGGTCCTCCGAGACGCCGTCGGCCAGAGCCTCGCTGGCCCAGTCCGTCCCGAGGATCTCCGCCAGGCCCGTGACCAGGGAGATCGACAACGACACGGCGGTCAGGACGCCGGCGGCCACGACGGCGAACGGGCGTCGCGCCACGCCCGCTGCAGGTCCCGCCGCGGTCGACGTACCGACGCTTCCCGCGGGGACCCCGACCGCTCGCACGTCCACGATCGGCAGATCGCCGTCGGTAGCCACGGCGTCCCCGCCTCCGTTGCGGGAGTGGTAGCCGGTGGAGAAGTCCTCGATGACCTCGACGCGGGTCTGCGGGACGGCGGCCCGCACCGAGTCCACGATGTAGTCGCGCTCGATGTCGATGTTTCGGTCGATCTTGTGGGTCACCTGCAGCGTGAACAGGGACAGCCCGACGGCGCGGTCGAACGTCCCGGCCGCGAGCCAGTCGACGCGGTGCCCGCCGGGCAGCAACCACCCGGGCGGGGTGGGCCAGAAGCGCACGTGGTGCCGCTGCGCGGGACTGCCTTCGACCTCCTGCTGGTAGGCGAAGTCCTGGATGGAACCGAACAGCACCAGGGGGCTGACCGGCGCCTGGGGGTAACTGCGCCGGGCCAGCGAGTCCCGCACGATGCGCCAGCTCGAGCCGACGTCGACGGGGTCGGCCTTGATCCAGCCCGCGCGGGTCATCGCCGCGTGGATCTGGTCCGCGGTGCCCCGCAGCGCCAGGTTGATGGGGTCGCCGAGCAGGCCGTCGGTGGTGCGGGAGCGGCCGATGAAATACCCCGGCACGTAGATCGCGGTGAGCACCCGGTGCAGCCGCGGCAGCGCGAGGTAGGCCAGCACCGCCCAGAACACGATCAGATAGGCCACCGACGTCCACCGCGTCACGCCCTGGCGGAGCAGCACGAACGCGAAGACGAACGTGAACAGCATCACCGCGCCGAAGAACAGGTCCTCGACGAGCGCGCTGGTCACCACGCGGCGGGGTTCGTAGGTCGCCACCTTGTCCGGCTCACGTCGGTAGATCGGTGTGGTGGGCCTGTCGCTCATCGGCTCTCCCGGGCGCCGTGGGTGGTGCGGTGGTGACCCCGGCGCGCCCCGGGGACCTGGATTGACGCGCCCGGGGTCGAGCAGGGGACGGAGAAGGACCGGTACGTCGTGCGGCGTACCGGTCCTTTCGCTGGTGGCGCCCCCGGCAGGATTCGAACCTGTGCTTTCCAGATTCGGCCCCGCGACGGCAGCCAGCACAATTAAGGGTCTGAACAGCGATGTTGTCACTTCGCCCGGCTATCATAACTCAACTTAGACACTCTCGTATAGACTCGCTTAGCGCACGTAGAGTGCACGCGATTCCCGACAGGATGGCGACAGGATCATGCCAGCACGGCGCAGGAGAGGCTTCGGCGGGCTCCGCAAACTGCCGTCCGGCCGCTGGCAGGCGTACTACTCCGGCCCGGACGGGCTGCGCCATTTAGCGCCCGAGACCTTCACAGTCAAGATCGACGGCGAGGCGTGGTTGGCCGCAGAGCGCCGCCTGATCGAGCGAGACGAATGGCGCCCGCCAGCCGCGCGGCGGGTCGCTACCCACGGCGCGACGCTTGTGCAATACGCCCCCGGCGCCCTGGAGCGTCGCCGCGTTAGGGGACAGCCCTTGCGCCCCCGGACGCTGGCGCTGTACCGCTCCCAGCTCGACCGCCTCGTCCTGCCCGGGCTCGGAGAGCTGCCCCTGCGGGGGATCACGGGCGAGGTCGTACGGCGCTGGCACGACAACCTGCCGGCCGGCAAGCCGACCCAACGAGCCCACGCTTACAGCCTCCTGCGGACCCTGCTCGGCCAGGCCGTCGATGAGGGACTGCTCCGGGAGAACCCGGCCAAGATCCGAGGCGCTGGGACAACCCGCCGCGTCCGCGACATCAGCACGGCCACGCCGGCGGAGGTCCAGGCGATCGCTGAGGCCATCGTCCCGGGCCGGCTGCGGCTGTTCGTGCTGCTCGCTGCCTGGTGCGGGATGCGGTACGGCGAGCTGGCCGAGCTGCGGCGCCGGGACATTGACGTCGAGAAGGGCACCGTCCGCGTCGACAGGGCCGTCGTGCGGGTCAACGGTGAGGATCTGGTGGGGCCGCCGAAGAGCGCTGCGGGTCGCCGGACGGTCGCGATCCCGCCGCACCTGATTCCCGACGTCGAACGACACCTGGTGGAGTACGTCGGCCGCGCCGGCAACGCACTGCTGTTCGCCCGCGAGGGGAACCGGCACTTGAGCCATACGGAGACCACCAAGGCCTACGCCCGGGCCCGGGAGGCGGCAGGGCGGCCCGATCTGAGGTTGCACGATCTGCGCCATACGGGGGCGACCTGGGCGGCGCAGACGGGCGCCACGCTCGCCGAGCTGATGGCTCGGGTGGGGCACAGTACCCCAGCGGCAGCCCTCCGCTACCAGCACGCTGCGCAAGGACGGGACGCCGCGATCGCTGCGGCCATGTCGAAACTTGCGAACGGAACCTCGACATTAAGAACGCACGAAAACTAGTCGACATTAATAACGCACGAAGACTAGTTGACATTAAGAACCCGCGAAAACTAGTCGACATTAAGAACGCACCATCCGACGGCCACGATTTCTAAGCGCGCCTCTCCGAACTGGACCTTGGAGGCATGAGCCCCTGAACTTCGGACTCGCCGAGCCGGGGCCGGCGGGCCCGGGGGCGGGGGGTTGACATTTACGTTAGTCTAAGGTGACTATGGAGGAGGCGCGATCGCTCGGCCCGGGCGCATGCGCGGAACGGACACAAGCGGAACCTAAGGAACTTCGAAAGCGATGATTATGTGGGAACAATTCACTGCACCAGAGCCGGTAATCGTGGCTCGTTGCAAACTCTGCGGGCATATCCGTGGAAGGCTATGTGTGTCGGACACCAGCAATGTCGACGCCGCGATTCTAACGGCGTACTGGGATGACAAGAGGGCGCATCGGGACCCGTGCGAGTGTGGCACAGTGCCGGAAATTGAATCCCTCCGCGCTGATATCAAGATAGCGCTATCGAGGCCAGTCCTTAATGACGGATTACGACCAGAGTGGAAAGTCAGGGTCGCATAGAAGCACGACATCAGTAAGCCAACTCAAGAACAAGCCTCAGCGGTGCCCACTTCGGGCCAACGTGCCGGACGCGTCCGGTGAACGCGACTGCAGGGCGGGTCGCCTTTCATCACGAAAGGTGATCTACCATGCCCAATTTCAGCCATCGGGCGTCAGTGCGCCGACGCCTCGCTCTGGGCCTTAATCGCAGAGTCGAGCAATCGCGCACCGAGGTTAGTCAAGCGAAAACCTCCCAGGGTGGGACGCACGTCGGTGCGCGGCCGTCCTGCCGGGGCGCGACGCTGCGAGACGACGCAAGGACCGCTGGCCGACTGACGGAAGCGTGTGCACTATGAGCGGCGCACATGTCAAAACCGAACGCCGCTGGCTTTCACAAGAACAGGTAGCCGAATACCTAGGCGTCTCTGTAATCACGGTTCGTCGGATGGCGTCTAGGGGCGACCTCCGGGCAATGCGCATGGGTCCGAGACTACTCAGGTACGACGCTCGCGAGATTGACCGCATGCTCACCCCGATCCTAGGGGGCCAGTGAGCGATGACCAAAACGCGAAATCGGGCCGCCTCAGGAGAAGGCGGCCCGACCCCGGACGAAACGCGACGAAGTGGGAACTCCGATTCACAGGCTAGCCGCGTCCCTACGGGCGCCGCAACAACCCATACGACGCGCCCCTCACTGGCCCTGCAGGTTTCCGTAAGACGAGGAAATGGGCAGTGGCATAGAAGGATCTTCCTCACTCTGGCCGCCGCGGAGCGAGCAGTCGTTGCAGCAGCTAAGCGGGGCGCGCCACATGCCGTTGCCATCATTCGGGCCGAGCAGTTTTCAGGGCACGACTGGCGCGACTACACGACCGTCAGTGCGGCGTTCGATGCGGCTATGGCGATTTCTGGTGAGTCGTCATGACCTCACCTGAAAAGACAGCCTCAGCGCTCACAACGGCCCGCCGGCTCGCCGCCCGCGGAATCCCGATCTTCATCGCCCACCCCGCGCTCGGAGCGGACGGCCAGTGGGACCCGAAAGGCGGCAGTGGCCAATCCGGCTACGTGCTGCCCGCCGGCTGGCAGGCCACCACCCCAGACCCGGCCGTCGTCGACACGTGGCGGCCGGGCGACGCCCTCGCTGCCGTGATGGGCGCCCCGGGCCCGGTCGACTGCCTCGACGTCGACCCCAGAAATGGAGGGGACGCCACAGCCCACCAATGGGGGGGTGCTGGGGTGTGGCCGACGTCGTACGGCCGGCAGCTCACGCCTTCGGGTGGGTGGCATGACCTGATCGCGGCCACTGGGTGTCGATCCATGGACGGCGTAGACCAAGGGCTGGACCTGAAGGCCGGGGCCGCTGGGCGGGGGCACGGCTTCATCTGGATCGCGCCCACGGTCAAGCTGTCGAAGTCGACAGGAAACCTGGCCGCCTACGAATGGGTCAATGAGCCGGACCTGGTTGCGCTCGACGGGCCAGACGACTCGACGGGCACACTGAAAGCTCGCGTGGACGCCAAGAGGGCGCCGCAGGCGTCGATCCCTTCCGAGGGGCTCGCGCCCGCGTGGTCGGCGCTCAGCGAGGCCCAGAGGGGCCGTATCGAGGCGTACCTTGCTCAGGTCGTCGCGGACGAGAGCGCCCGGTTCGCCGAGATTGCCATATGGTCCGAGGGGCACCGCGACCAGCAGGGGCGCGGGTGGGAAAAGTGCTGCGCGGACCTGGCCAACAGGCTCGGCCGACTCACACGCGCGAGCTGGACGCCCTGGACCGAGCAGGACGGCGCCGCGGCGTACGACTCGGTGCTACCTGAGCAGATCCGCGCGTGCACAGCAGTCAACAAGTGGCGGGACCAGTGGCATCGACGTGGCCCCGCGCCGATGCCAGATTCTCTCGCAGAGTCGCTGGCCGAGCTGGAGGCCGCCGAGCCGACCATGGGGGGCGGCGGCGCGGCGAAGTCGGACGTGGCACGCGGCGCCGGCCGAACGGTAACCCTTACCCCGGCATCCGCGTTCACGCCACGTCCGGTCCGTTGGCTATGGGAAGGCCGGCTAGCGCTTGCCACGATGGGGCTCCTGTCTGGCCGTGAAGGTATCGGGAAGTCGACGCTGGCCTACTGGCTGGCAGCGCGCGTGACACGCGGGGAGTTGCCCGGCGACCGACTCGGACAGCCGGGGGCAGTCTTGGTGTCAGCGATGGAAGACAGTTGGGAACACACGATTGTCCCCAGGCTGATCGCGGCAAACGCGGACCTTGACAAGGTGTTTCGCATCGACGTTACCAACAGTAACGACGATCCCGTAGGACTAATGTTGCCACGAGACAATTCGGAGCTTGAAAAGCACGCGTTAGACGTCGGCGCCGCCCTCCTCCTCTTCGACCCGCTCACATCACGCCTCGGGGAACTCGACACGCACCGAGACGCGGAGGTACGAAAGGGCCTTGAGCCAATCGTTCGCATCGCGGATCGGTGCGGCTTCGCAATCCTCGGCCTGATCCACCACAACAAGTCGGGCAGCTCTGACCCATTGCACTTGGTCACTGGATCCCGCGCCTTTACGGCGGTGGCTCGCTCGGTGCACACATGCATTGTTGACCCTGACGACGAAAACCGATGCCTCTTCGGGACGCCAAAGAACAACCTGGGCCGTGCCAATCTGCCAACGCTCGCATACACGGTCGCTTCCCACCGAGTAGACACCTCCGATGGTCCGATTTACACGGGCAGGATCGAATGGGGGGAGAGTATTTCGGGCCAGTCCATTAGCGATTGCATGAAGCGTGCAAACGCAACTGACGACGAGCGATCGGCCGTATCCGAAGCGGCGGGCTGGGTGCGAGACTACCTGGAGACGAACGGCGGCATTGCCAGGTCAATTGACGTCAAGAACGAGGGGCGCAAGGCCGGACACAGCGAAAGAACCATACAACGCGCCCGCGAAAGGCTGCGGCTGACGTCGAGGTCGACGGGCTACCCAAGGGTCACCTACTGGGAACTTCCCGCGGAGAGCAGTCCGGAACCTCCCAGTCATGCCTCAGTCGAGCCTACGTCTAGGGGAGATGGCACAACTGTATGTATTGGGGCACAACTGCCCAGCTCATCCACAGTCGTGCCAGTCGTGCCAGTCGCGCCAACGCCCGGACGTAAGGCACGACCGGCACCACTGTGCGGCTCCTGCGGTCTGGCACTCGACGACCTAAGCGTTTCCGAGGGCCATGCGACCCACCCATCATGCCCCTCTGGTGGGCGGGGGGTGGTGAGCGTATGAGCGCCCAGCCCCTCTACTCAGAGTCGCAGTTGTCGCGCGCGGCGGCCAGTTCGTCTCTTCGGCTCGCGGCAGCAATTGCCGGCGCCTTCGGCGCTGTTCCATGCCGCGGGAAGGATTCTGAGGATTGGACGTCGACCTCTGTACTGCGCAGGGCTCGCGCGGTCGCGGCTTGCGCCGAATGCCCGGCGCTGATCGAGTGCGCAGAATACGCGGCCCTCGCCAATGAGGGCTGGCATGTGTGGGGAGGTGTTGACCAAACTCCGATAGCACGCAAGAAACGCAATGCAAATTAGATAACCCGACGAAAAGGGAGCACGTGAAAATGCAGGAGCGAAACAGTGAAAAGGAAGCGGCGGCCGAAGCTGCCGCGGAGGCGGCCGACACGGCGACGGCCGACCGGGAGGCGGCAGACGCAGCGCCAGAGACCGAGCCCGAGGTGGTGCCAGAGACCGAGCCCGAGGTGGTGCCAGAGACCGAGCCCGAGGTAGCGCCAGGGGCCGAGCTGGAAGTAGCCCCAGAGACGGAGCCAGCAGGCCGCGAGGCGGCCAAGTACCGGCGCCGGCTGCGGGAGGTAGAGGTCGAGCGCGACAGCCTCGCAGAACGGCTCACAGTGGCCCAGCAACGCGAGGTCGAGCGGCACACCCGCCTGCGTACGCCCAGCGCGCTTTGGGCGCTGGGCGCCTCCGTCACGGACGCCCTGGACGACGACGGCAACGTCGACCCGGCCAAGGCTGCCGCGTTGGGCCAGCGGTACGCCGAGCAGTACGGCCTGCAGCCCCCGCGCGGCTGCTACGCCCCGCTGGAGGGCATGCATCCCGGCGACGGTGGATCAGCCGCGGCTCGACCCGAAGATATTGTGATGGGCCGCGGCTGAAAACGAAAATCTCAAACAAAAGAAGGGAATCCGGTCATGGAAGCAACGGTGCGAATGACTGCCGCTGATCAGGGCGCTATCTTGATCGCAAAGCGTGAACATGCTAAGAGATGCCTGCGGCATCTCCTAGCGCTCTACGATGAGGAAAAGGTCCTCCTCAGCCTCCTCAGCGAGTCCCTCACCGGGGTCGCGGAGGGCCATGCCGACCTGAAGAATCCAGCAGCAATGTGGAAACTCGGCGTCAGATTGAGCGACGTCCTCGATAGCGAATGCGCCGTTGACCCTGAGAAGGTTTCCGCAATCGTCGACCGCGTGGTCGGAGAATACGGGCTAGCCCGGAAGTAGTGGCGGAACGCGTCCATATTGCGCTATCCTGTCCTCGGGTGGTGAAGAAGCGGCCAGGCGTCGCCTCAGCACCCGAGGACAGGCCCGGGGGCCGAAGAGCGTAGAAGGTAGATCCTCCGCTCAGACAGAAAACACACTTAGCCCCGAGAAAGGCCCCAGAACAAATGCCCATTACTAGCCCTGCCACCACGCCTCAGATTCCCGAGGGATGGCGCCCGAATGTCGTCTCGACATTCGACCCCGACGACCAGATCCCCGAAGCACTGATCATCACCTGCACTTCCCGAGCGGGGGAGATTGAAGGCGACGCGCCGCGCGTCCTCGTGCCCTACGTCAAAACCGACGCGGCGGCAGACTTCATCGCCGAGGGTGCACCGATTCCGGTCACGGCCGGCGCCTATGACCAGGTCGCAATCGACACGCACAAGGTGTCCGTGCTCTCCACGTTCGCCCGCGAAGTGCTCGAACAGCCGCAGGCTGCGACCCGGATCGTCAACTCGATGCGACGTTCCATCGTTCGGAAGGCCGATCAGGCGTTCCTCTCGAATGCATCCGGTCCCGCCGGCCTGCTCACCACGGCCGGCATCGTTGCCGGCGGGGATATCGGCGGATCCGTGGGCCCCGATATCTACGCCCTGTATGACGCCATCGCCGCTATCGAGAACGATGGCGGCCAGGCAACCAACCTGCTCATGAATCCGCTCGACTGGGCGAAGCTCGCACGCATTCCCATGGGGACCGGTTCCAACGTGTCCCTGCTCGCGGACGCCCACAACGGCGCAGAGCGGATCCTTGGCGGCCTTCCCGTCACCGTGCATCCCTCAGTCACAGTGGGCAAGGCTATCGTCATCGACAAGTCCGAAGTCGTTTCGGCGTACGGCCAGCTGCATCTCGACCGGTCTGACCATGCATTCTTCGCCAATGACGCTATCGCGATCCGAGCAACGTGGCGCATCGGCTGGGCGGCCGTCCGACCGAGCCGTATTGTCAAGCTGACGGTTGCCGCCGACTAGTTCGCAAAGTCCCAAAGCCAGAGCGAGGCACGACGTTAGGGCTCGTGCCTCGCTCTGGCTTTGCTTGTTCTCTCGCGCGTTCGCCGCAGTAATCAAACGCTCAGCAACCATCGACTAACAATGCAACGAAAGCGACAACCACCACCCCCACGACCAGGGGGGAGTCCCCCACCATGCAACAACCAAGGACCACGGGGATTAGCCACTTTCTCTACACAGCAAATCCGAAGGGGGCCAGAATGACGCGCAAAACTGGTCACGAGTGGCTCTCGACTGCTCAGAAATGGATCGGCTTCCGAGTGTGCACGCCCCCCTGATCCCCGTCGTGCGCAGGGCCGGCCGTTATCGGTTTCGCGGCTGTATTGACGGCATCGATCGCGGCGGCCTGTGCGGGGGTGACCTCCTACGCTGCGGCCGCCCAGTGGATCGCCGACCTGCCCCGATCGGTCTTGTCGCGGATCGGGCCAGGTCCGGGCGGGCCGGCGATCTCGACGTTGCGGCGGATGGTGCTGGCCGCCGACGCCGAGCTGCACCGCTTCCTCGAACTGATCGCATAACGCCCAGGTCCAAACCACCCCAACCGAATCAAGAACGCCCCCCCCTGGCGCGCCCCCTAGGCCCGGCCAGTGGTCACGCGGCGCCCGTCTCGCACGCCGATATGCCAGGCCGCTACTGCGGCCCGAGTGACGTCCTCGGTCCGGACTGCGACGGGGACCGAGTGGTGAACGCGGGCGCCGGCATTGCGGAGGCGGTCGCCAGCAGACCCAAGGGCGCTGGCGACGATGTACTTGGCTGTGTCGATGGTGTGCATGGTGGATGCCTTCCTCGGTTGGGTGGATTCTGTTTCTGGCTGGTGGGGTCTCATGGTCACCACGCCCCGGACAACTGGTGGGACGGATCCGGGCAGCCGATGACCCCGCAACGGGTGGCCGGCTCGCCGTAAGGGTCCGGGCTGGCTCCGATCAACGCCGCGACCGATAGGCCGAGCGCGTCGGCCAGTGCCCCGAGTTGGTTGACGGTCAGCCGGCTCGGGCTGGCCAGGATCCGACTCAGCACGGTGGTGGTCAGGCCGGCTCGGGCGGCGACCTCGTCGACGTCCAGGCCGCAGGATTCGATCATCGCGGCGAGGCGGTCGACGACCTCGTCGGCGACGGACGGTGTGGTGGTGGTGTTCATTTTGACCCCCTCGGTCGAGGGTGGCTGGTGCACGTGGAGTGCACGCGAAAGGCCACCTGATCGCGTTTCCGCTGGTCAGGTGGCCTTTTTCGTGGGCGCCCCCGGCAGGATTCGAACCTGCGCTCCCGCCTCCGGAGGGCGGTGCTCTATCCCCTGAGCTACGGGGGCTGGTCGCCACCGGAGACCTCCTGGCGGAGGGCTCACAGCGCCGGGGGAGACGCTACCAGGTCGGTGGCCGGGGCGAGGAACCAGCTGGTCGGCCGGGGCCAGGAACCAGCTGGTCGCCGCCCTCGCCGGCCTCGGTGCTCCGATCGGTGTGTTGTGGGGGTCTGGACCCCACCCACGCTCCGTTCGGAGTGTCGAGGGCCGGGCGGCGTGGCGTGGGACGCGGGCGGGGTGTCCAGGGACGCAGGTGGCGTGGCGTGGGACGCGGGCGGGGTGTCCAGGGACGCGGGCGGCGCTCTGGGGGTGGGCTCCGGCTTCATAGAATGCCCAGGTGACACCCGACGAGCTCGCCTCAGCCATCACCGCCGCCCTGCACGCCGCCGTCGCCGCGGGCCAGACGCCGTTGCCGGCGGACGCCGTACCGGCCGACGTGCGCGTCGAGCGGCCCCGCAACCTGGCGCACGGCGATTGGTCCACCAACGTCGCGATGCAGCTGGCCAAGAAGGCGGGGCAGAATCCGCGCGAGCTGGCGAGCGTGTTGGCGCAGCGGCTGGCGGCGACCCCCGGCATCGCCCGGGCGGACGTCGCTGGTCCGGGCTTCCTCAACATCACCCTCGACGCCGCGAGCGCCGGGGAGCTTGCCCGCACAATCGTCGAGGCCGGCCCGGCGTACGGCCGTGGCGACGCCCTCGCCGGTCATACCGTGAACCTGGAGTTCATCTCCGCCAACCCCACCGGTCCGCTGCACATCGGGCACACCCGGTGGGCGGCGCTCGGCGACGCGCTGCGGCGACTGCTCGCGGCGGCGGGGGCCTCGGTCACCAGCGAGTACTACATCAACGACGCCGGCGCCCAGATGGACAAATTCGGGGCCTCGATCATCGCCAAGGCGGCGGGCACGGAGGTGCCGGAGGGGGGCTATCCGGGGGAGTACGTCGACGACCTCGCCGCGCAGGTGCTGGACCGTCAGCCAGACCTGCTCGACCTGGCGGTCGCCGATCCCGACGCGGCCATCGGGCTCGCCCGGGACCTGGGGTATGAGCTGGAGCTGGCGCACATCCGCGACACGCTGACCGCGTTCGGGGTGAGTTTCGATGTGTGGTTCAGCGAGAAGAGCCTGCACGAGTCCGGTGCGGTGGCCGCCGCGATCGACCGGCTCCGGGCCCAGGGCCACGTGTTCGAGGCCGACGGCGCGATCTGGTTGCGCACCACCACGTTCGGCGACGACAAGGATCGCGTGCTGATCCGCGCCGACGGCGTCCCGACGTATTTTGCCGCCGACGCCGCCTACTACCTGAGCAAGAAGGATCGCGGCTTCCCGGAGAAGGTCTACATGCTCGGCGCGGACCACCACGGCTACGTCAACCGCCTGAAGGCCATCGCGGCCTGCGCCGGCGATGACCCCGAGGTCAATATCGAGGTCCTGATCGGGCAGCTCATCAATATCGCGGGGGTGCGGATGGGCAAGCGCAAGGGCAACGCCATCTACCTCACCGATCTCATCGAGGACATCGGCACCGACCCGGTGCGCTACTCGATGGCTCGCTATCCGGCCGATTCCCCGCTGTCCCTGGACAGCGAGGAGATGAAGCGCCGCACCAACGACAACCCGGTGTTCTATGTGCAGTACGCGCATGCCCGCACCTGCAATGTCGCCCGATTGGCCGCCGGCGACGACGTACGGCGCCAGGACGGGTTCGATCCCGCCCTGCTGACCCACCAGACCGAGGCGGCGCTGCTGGCGATCCTGGGCGACTACCCGCGGATCGTCGCGCAGGCGGCGGCGCTGCGGGAGCCGCACCGGGTGGCCCGCTACCTGGAGGACCTGGCGGCGCGCTATCACAAGTGGTACGACGAGTGCCGCGTTCGCCCGGCGGTGCTCGACGGTGTGACAGAGCCGGTGACCGACCTGCACCGGACCCGCCTGTGGCTCAACGACGCGACCCGTCAGGTGCTGGCCAACGGTCTCGACCTGCTCGGCGTGTCCGCGCCGCAGCAGCTGTGAGCGGGCCGAGGATTCGGGCATGGGAAAGGTGATGCGACCGCACGAGGCCGGCGCGCTGCACAGTGACGGCTACGGCGCGGCACCCCAGTGGCTGCCCCATCCGAGCGACGTCAACGCCCTGCTGCCGGTGTTGTGGGCCCAGGGTGTGGGCAAGGACGACACCGGGGTGCTCACCATTGCAAGCATCTCGGTGACTGCGCTCGCGGCCGAGTTCGGGACCCCGGCGTACATCGTGGACGAAGACGACTTCCGGGCCCGCGCGCGCAGCTTCCGCGACGAGTTCGCCGCGCCCTTCGGCGGCGCTGACGGGCATGACGACGGGCCGGGTCTGGACGTGTACTACGCCGGCAAGGCCTTCCTCTGCTCGGCCGTCGCCCGCTGGGTGGAGCAGGAGGGGCTGGGGCTCGACGTCTGCAGCGGCGGCGAGCTGGCCGTCGCGCAGCGGGTCGGCTTCCCCGGCGCCTGGATCGGGATGCACGGCAACAACAAGTCGGTCGCGGAGATCCGCGCGGCGCTGGCTTACGGCGTGGGCCGCATCGTCCTGGACAGCTACACCGAGATCGAGCGTGTCGCCGCAGTGGCGGCCGAGCTGGGCGTTGTCGCGCCGGTGATGATCCGGGTGACGGCCGGCGTCGAGGCGCACACCCACGAGTTCATCGCCACCGCGCACGAGGACCAGAAGTTCGGCTTCTCGCTCGCCGGTGGGCACGCGGCCAAGGCCGTGCAGCAGGTGCTCGCGCATCCGGACACGCTGTCGCTGCGGGGGCTGCACAGCCACATCGGCTCCCAGATCTTCGACACGGCAGGCTTCGAGGTGGCCGCCCGGCGGGTCCTGGCGCTGCACGCCGCCGTCGCCGTCGATCATGGCGTGCAGATGCCGGAGCTGGATCTGGGTGGTGGCTTCGGCATCGCGTACACCAGCGAGAACACTCCGCTGGCGACGGCCGCGCTGGGGGAGCAGCTGGCCGGGATCGTGCGCCGGGAGTGCGGGGCTGCCGGCGTGCCGACGCCGCGGGTGTCGATCGAGCCGGGCCGGGCGATCGCCGGTCCGAGCACGTTCACGCTGTACGAGGTAGGCACGATCAAGGAGGTCGAGCTCGAGGGCGGGGCCCGCCGCGCCTACGTCTCGGTCGACGGCGGGATGAGCGACAACGTGCGCACGGCGCTCTACGGCGCAGATTATTCGGTGACGCTGGCCAGCCGCGCCAGCGAGGCGCCGCCGATGATCAGCCGGGTCGTCGGCAAGCACTGCGAGAGCGGCGACGTGATCGTGATGGACGAATACCTGCCTGCCGACATTCGTCCCGGCGACCTGCTCGCGGTGCCCGGCACGGGCGCGTACTGCCGGGCGCTGTCCAGCCAGTACAACCATGTGCCGCGGCCGCCGGTGATCGCCGTACGGCGTGATGGTGCCGGTCAGGGGCAGGCGCGGGTGATCGTACGGCGGGAGAGCATCGACGACATCCTGGCCCTGGACATCGACGGCTGAGGAAGCGCGCAGCGGAGGTTGGCCGCGAGCGCAGCGAGTGGCCGGCTGGAGCGGAGTGCGACGAAGCCGTCGGGAGGGGTTCGACGGCTGAGGAAGCGCGCAGCGGAGGTTGGCCGCGAGCGCAGCGAGTGGCCGGCCGGAGCGGAGTGCGACGAAGCTGTCGCGAAAGGTTCGACGGCTGAGGAAGCGCGCAGCAACGCGCCGCCTCCCCGTTGTCCACAGTGCCGCTGATGGAAGCCGACATAAGGCCCTGGCTCGCCGAAGAGCTATCCACAGGCCGACCGTTCGTCGCCTGCCCTTTTAGCACCATGGTGCCAAAAGGGCAGGTCACGAACGGTCATGCCCGTGTGGTCGATGCCGCCACCGCCGGTGATTGGGTTCGCCGGTGATTGGGTTCGCCGGTGATTGGGTCCGCCGGTGATTGGGTTCACCGACGTCGTGTTTGAGGATGGAGCGGTGGACCTTCACGCAACGTGGGCGCGGATGGCCGCACGGATGACGTCCGAGCGGGTCGTGTGGTCGTGCTCCGCGCGCTGGTCCAAGGCTCCGAGGAGCGGGTCGTCGAGCCGGACCGGGACCACGCGTGCTGGCCCCTCGCCCATCGGCTGGCACTTCGAGCACCATCGTGTGTCGAGATGTGAGGTGGCAAGGTGTCCAAATGTTAGTTAGAAACCTTGGAACGGGGCGTGGGCGAGCCGACCGTGTCGCTGAGCAGGCTTCTGCAGGGCGATTCCGCGGCGGTGACGGGCCAGACCGAAGTCGGCCTTTCGCAATACGTCGAGGAGATTCTCGCCTCCGGGTTCCCCGGCATCAGGGACCTACCGCAACGGGCGCGCGACGTACAGATCAACAGCTACCTGCGGCGGGTCGTCGAGCGTGACCTGCAGGAGAGCGGCGTCGCGGTCCGGCGCCCGACCGTGTTGCTGTCCTGGCTCGCGGCGTATGCCGCGGCGACCTCGACCGATGCGGCCTATTCCACAATCCTCGACGCCGCCACGGCGGGCGAACCCGATAGGCCGGCGCGGCAGACCGTCGACGGCTATCGCGACCACCTCACGCGCATCTTCCTCCTGGACCCCCTGCCCGCGTGGTTGCCGACATTCGCCCCGTTGAAGCGGCTCACCAGGACCCCGAAGCACCATCTGGTGGACCCGGCGCTGTCCGCTCGGCTCGTCGGCGTCGGCCGCGAGGGCTTGCTCGGGGGGGGCCCAGCGGAAGCCGATCGTGGCTCCTGCCACGACGACGGCGACCTGGCTCGGCGCACTCTTCGAGTCGCTGGCCACACAGAGCGTCCGCGTGTACGCCCAAGCAGTCGACGCGACGACCGGCCATCTGCGCACCAAGAACACCGACCGCGAGGTCAACCTCATCGTCGAGGGCCCGGACCGACGCGTGGTCGCGATCGAGGTGAAGCTGGCTGCGACGGTGTCGGACGCGGACGTCCGGCACCTGCATTGGCTGCATGACCAGCTGGGGGAACGCCTCGCAGATCGGGTCGTCATCACCACGGGCTCAGACGCCTACCGACGCCGAGACGGGGTCGCGGTCGTCCCGCTGGCTCTGCTCGGCCCCTGACCGGCGGTCCGGCCACGGGGCCAACGGGCTCGGCGCGGTTCGGGAGGCGAGACGGCGCGCTCCCCGGGCACGGACCAGCGGCAGGCTAGGATTCCCGGCGTCATCCCTGAGATCGTGAGGAGCTTGGCACGTGAGCGAGAACGCTGCCCGAGGCGAACCTGAGCCGCTGCGGGTCGCCCTGCTCGGGTGCGGTGTCGTCGGCTCCTCCGTGGCGCGGCTGCTGACGGCCAACGCCGCCGACCTCGCGGCGCGGATCGGGCGTCCGCTGGAGATCGTCGGCGTCGCCGTACGCCGTACCGGCCGCGATCGCAGCGACACGAACCTGCCGCCGGAGCTGTTCACCACCGACGCCGAGGACCTGGTAGCCCGCGCCGACATCGTCATCGAGGTCGTCGGGGGGATCGAGCCCGCGCGCAGCCTGATCCTGCGGGCCTTCGAGCACGGCGCCAGCGTCGTGACGGCCAACAAGGCCCTGCTCGCCGAGGACGGCCCCACCCTGTACGCCGCGGCCGCGCAGCACGGCGTCGACCTCTACTACGAGGCCGCCGTCGCGGGCGCGATCCCGTTGCTGCGCCCGTTGCGGGAGTCGCTGGCCGGCGACGACGTACGTCGAGTGCTCGGCATCGTCAACGGCACCACCAACTACGTCCTCGACAAGATGGACACCACGGGCGCCGGCTTCGCCGAGGCCGTGGAGCAGGCCCAGGCGCTCGGCTACGCCGAGGCCGACCCGACGGCCGACATCGAGGGCTTCGACGCCGCCGCGAAGGCCGCCATCCTGGGCAGTCTGGCCTTTCACACGCGCGTGAGCAGCCGCGATGTCTACCGCGAGGGCATCACCGAGGTGACTGCCGCCGATGTCGACGCCGCCACCGAGATGGGGTGCGTCGTCAAGCTGCTCGCGATCTGCGAGCGGGTGCCGGGGGAGGACGGTACGCCGGGCGTCAGCGTGCGCGTTCACCCGGCGATGATCCCGCGGACCCATCCGCTGGCCGGGGTCCGGGAGGCCTTCAATGCGGTCTTCGTCGAGGCCAGCGCCGCAGGTCAGCTGATGTTCTACGGGCCGGGCGCGGGGGGCGATCCCACCGCGTCGGCAGTCCTCGGCGATGTCGTCGCGGTCGCGCGACACCGGGTCGGTGGGGGGCTGGGGCCGCGCGAGTCGGCCTACGCGGACCTCCCGGTCCGGCTCATGGGTCGCGCCCTGACCCGGTACTACATCAGCCTCGACGTCGTCGATCGGCCCGGGGTGCTCGCCCAGATCGCCGGGGTCTTCGCCGACCACGAGGTGTCGATCGAGCAGGTCCGCCAGGAGGCGCGGCTGGACGACGACGGGGAGCGGATGGGCGCGCAACTGGTCATCGTCACTCATACGGCGCCGGACGAGGCCCTTTCGGCCACCGTCGACGCGCTGTCGACGATGTCGATCGTGCGGGGTGTGACCAGCGTGATGCGCGTGGAAGGGGACTGACATGGCTCAGCAGTGGCGCGGGGTGATCCGCGAATACGAGGAGCGGCTGCCGATGCTGGTCGGCGCGCCGGTGGTGACCCTCCTGGAGGGTGGGACGCCGCTGATCCCCGTCGAGAAGCTCTCGCAGCGGGTGGGCGCGCGGGTCTTCGTGAAGTTCGAGGGCCTCAACCCGACCGGTTCGTTCAAGGACCGCGGCATGACGACGGCCATCTCGGTGGCCGCCCGGGCCGGGGCCAAGGCCGTGATCTGCGCCTCGACCGGCAACACGAGCGCCTCGGCCGCGGCCTATGCGACGAAGGCCGGGATGGCCTGCGGCGTGCTGGTGCCCGAGGGCAAGATCGCGATGGGCAAGCTCTCCCAGGCGGTGGCCCACGGCGCGACCCTGCTGCAGGTCGACGGCAACTTCGACGCCTGCCTGGAGGTGGCCCGCAAGCTCGCCGAGTCCTATCCGATCGAGCTGGTCAACTCGGTCAACCCGGCCCGCATCGAGGGGCAGAAGACCGCCAGCTTCGAGATTGTCGACGCCCTTGGCGACGCCCCCGACATCCACTGCCTGCCGGTGGGCAATGCGGGCAACATCACCGCGTACTGGCTGGGCTATCGCGAGTACGTCGCAGGTACGCCGGGCGCTGCCGGCGCCGCCGGCACCGGCGGGCCGGCCACCCGGACCCCGCAGATGTGGGGTTTCCAGGCGGCCGGCGCCGCGCCGATCGTGCTGGGCCACCCCGTCGATGAACCGGAGACGATCGCCACCGCGATCCGGATCGGCAATCCGGCGAGCTGGCGGCAAGCGCAGGAGGCGCGGGACGACTCGGGCGGGGTCATCGAATCCGTCACCGACGAGGAGATTCTCGCCGCGCATCGGTTGCTGAGCTCGACCGAGGGCGTGTTCGTCGAGCCGGCCTCGGCGGCCAGCGTCGCCGGTCTGCTCAAGCGTCATGCGGCCGGGCAGGTGCCGCCGGGCGCGACGATCGTCTGCACCGTCACCGGGCATGGTCTGAAGGACCCGGGGTGGGCCTTGAAGACGGCGGACGGCGCGGAGGTCGTGCCCACCCGGATCCCCGTCGACGCGGTGAGCGCCGCGCGCGCCTTGGGTCTCGAGCGCTGAGATGACCAAGGCGGCAGGCCTGGCCGACGGCCTCGCCGTCGCTGTCACCGTCCCCGCGAGCAGCGCCAACCTCGGGCCCGGCTTCGACTCCATTGGGTTGGCGCTCGGGCTCTGGGACGACTACACGGTGCGGATCGGTGGGGCCGGCCTGCGTATCGAGGTCACCGGGGAGGGCGCCGCCCAGGTGCCACGCGACGCCCGCCATCTGGTCTACCGCTGCTTGGCACGGGGGCTGGTCGCGGCGGGCTACGGCGTACCGTCGGGGCTCGAACTCAGCTGCCGCAACCGCGTCCCGCACAGCCGGGGCCTGGGCAGCTCGGCTACAGCTGCGGTGGCCGGTTTCGCGCTGGCCGAGGCGCTGGTCGCGGTGTCGCAGGGACGGGGTGCCGAGGCGGAGCTGCCGCTGCGGCTCGACGTCGTCGGCGAGCTGGCCGCCCAGGCGGAGGGGCACCCGGACAACAGTTCGGCCAGCGTGTACGGCGGGATGACGGTCTCGTGGAGCGACGACGTCGCGGCCGTCACGGGCGTGCACACCGCCTCGATCGACGTGGACGAACGGATTCAACCGCTCGTCCTGGTTCCGGACATCGAGCTGTCCACGGCGGCCGCGCGGGCGGCGCTGCCGACCGACGTGCCGCTGAAGTCCGCCTCGCTGAACGCGGGACGCTCGGCGCTGCTGGTGGAGGCGATGACGCGCCGTCCCGACCTGCTGTCCGCCGCCACTCGGGACTGGCTGCACCAGGAACAGCGCCGCATCGCCTATCCAGCCACGATGCGGGTCGTCGACGGACTGCGCGCCCGCGGCCTGGCCGCGGTGGTTTCCGGCGCGGGGCCAACGGTGATGGTGCTGGCCACCCGTGATGCCGTGGACGATGCCTGGGCGGCCGCCCGGGACGTAGTCGGCACCGAACCGGCTCGGTGGGAGATCGCGGCACCGGGCATTCCCCGCTGCGGGGTGCGGGCCCGCCGATGCGACTGAACCGCCCGTGATCGGCGCCGGGACGCGAGCCGGGTCGGTGGCAGGCGTCTCGACGTGCTACATTCGTCATGCTCCACGGGGAAGCGCTTCCCGGCCGCAGGCAGAACGTCTCGGTTGACGGCGCGTGGGAGCAAGCGAACGGTCGATCAGGAATCCCGTCGCTATGACCCCGAGTTCTGTCGCCATCGTCTCGGCCATCGTGCGCCGGGAGGGCCGGACCAGCACTGGTACCCGGATCGGCGACAAACACACATCGGCGACTTCGTCCCAGGTGACGGGTCGCCGGCCGATGACGGGAGCCGCCGTGTCGCGGTCCCGCGTGACGAGGGAAGGACCTTCGTGACCGATACCACCGAGCTCACCATGCCTGTTGAGGCGCCCAAGCGCCGTGGCTTGACCACGTTGCGCCTGGCGGAGCTCCAGACCATGGCCCAGGGCATGGGGATCTCCGGGACTTCCGGGATGCGCAAGGGCGACCTCATCCTGGCCATCAAGGAACGTCAGGGCGGTTCCGCGCCGCGCGCTGCCGGCGCATCGAGCGCCGCGTCGGCCCCCGCTGGTCGGGCCGCACCGGCCACGCCCGCTGCGGGATCGGGCTCCGGCGACGTCGACCGGGATGCCGATGGCGCGCCGGCGGTGCGCCGGTCCCGCCGCGCGGTCGCCCCGTCGAGCGCACCTTCCGGCCCATCGACCGCGCCTGCCGCTCCGTCGACCGCGCCTGCCGGGGACGGCGGCCGGGAGGCGTCCCATGGGGATGGTGCGCGTGCGCAGGACGGCGCCCAGCCGATGCAGCGGGATCGATCCGGTGCCGAGAACTCGGGTCAACGGTCCGCGGACACCGCCGGTGACGACGGGTCGGGCCGGCGTCGGTCCCGCCGGGAGAGGCAGCGCGATTCGCGCCACCCGGACGGCGGCGGTGACCGCCAGGACGGCGGGTCACAGAGCAGTGGCCAGCAGGGCGGTGGCCAGCAAGGCCAGCGGGACCGCCAGGACGGTGGCCGCCAGGACAGCGGCCAGCAGAGCAGTGGCCAGCAGAGCCAGCGGGACCGCCAGGACGGTGGCCGCCAGGACAGCGGCCAGCAGAGCCAGCGGGACCGCCAGCAGCAGGGCGACGCCCGCCGCTACCGCGATGACGACGACGACGGTCGCGGCGGCCGGCGGCGCAGCCGGCAGCGCAGCAGAGACCGGAAGCGGCGCGGCAGCCGCCCCGGGATGGGCGAGGACTACAGCGATCAGCTGGAGACGATCGCCGAGGACGATGTGTTGGTGCCGATCGCGGGCATCCTGGACGTGCTCGACAGCTACGCCTTCGTGCGGACCAGCGGCTATCTCCCCGGCCCGAACGACGTCTACGTGCCGCTCGGCATCGTCAAGAAGCACGGCCTGCGCAAGGGTGACGCAGTCACCGGTGCGGTCAAGGCGATGCGCGACGGTGAGCAGCTGCCGGCCCGGCAGAAGTTCAACGCCCTGGTGCGCCTGGACACGGTCAACGGTGCCGCGCCGGAGGCGTCCCGGGGCCGGGTGGAGTTCAGCAAGCTCGTGCCGCTCTATCCCCAGGAGCGCCTGCGCCTGGAGACCGAGCCGAATATCTACACGACTCGGATCATCGACCTGGTCAGCCCGATCGGCAAGGGCCAGCGTGGTCTCATCGTCAGCCCGCCGAAGGCCGGCAAGACCCTGATCCTGCAGGCCATCGCCAACGCGATCAGCAAGAACAATCCAGAGGCCCACCTCATGGTCGTGCTCGTCGACGAGCGCCCCGAGGAGGTCACGGACATGCAGCGGACCGTCAAGGGCGAGGTCATCGCCTCGACCTTCGACCGGCCCGCCGACGATCACACCACGGTCGCCGAGCTGGCCATCGAGCGGGCCAAGCGCCTCGTCGAGCTGGGTCACGACGTCGTGGTGCTGCTGGACTCGATCACCCGCCTCGGCCGCGCGTACAACTTGGCGGCCCCCGCCAGTGGCCGCATCCTCTCCGGTGGTGTCGACTCCAGCGCGCTCTACCCGCCGAAGCGGTTCTTCGGCGCAGCCCGCAACATCGAGAACGGCGGCTCGCTGACGATCCTGGCGACGGCTCTGGTGGAGACCGGGTCGAAGATGGACGAGGTGATCTTCGAGGAGTTCAAGGGCACCGGCAACATGGAGTTGCGGTTGTCCCGGCAGCTCGCCGACCGGCGCATCTTCCCGGCGGTCGATGTGAACCCCTCCGGCACCCGCCGGGAGGAGATCCTCATGAGCGCCGACGAACTCAAGCTCATGTGGAAGCTGCGCCGCATCCTGTCGGCGCTCGATTCGCAGGCGTCGCTCGAGCTCTTGCTGGCCCAGCTGAAGAAGACCAAGCACAACGCCGAATTCCTGATGATGGTGCAGCGCAACAGCAGCATCAAGCTGGACGACGAGGACTGACAGGAGCAGGCGGAACACAGTTGTGCGGCGGGGCAACGCGATTCGCGGGGCCCCGCCGGCCGCTGTCGGGCAGGCCCAGGCGCACCGGCGCCGGGACTGGGTCGGACGCTTAGATCCCCTGGTCAGCGGTCGATGGGTAGGCGGTCCCTCGGAGCGTGATTTTCGAGAGATCCAGGAATCGCACTACTCGCCACGGACGGCGGTTGCTTCGCCGTCCTTGCTTTCGGGGGAACGCCATGACGGGATCCAGCCACATCCTCGTGGCCGACGACGACGCCGATATCCGTGACCTGGTCACTTTCAAGCTGACGCAGTCGGGTTACACGGTCGAGGCGTATTCGGACGGTGCCTCGGCGTGGGCCGCCATGACGGAACGGCCGCCGCGGCTCGCGCTGCTCGACGTGATGATGCCGGGGCTGTCCGGCCTGGACGTGCTGCGCAAGGCCCGCGAGTCGGCGGCGACGATGAACGTCCCCGTGATCCTGTTGACGGCCCGCAGCCGCGACGTCGACGTCGAAGACGGCTTCGCGTGTGGCGCCACCGACTACGTCATCAAGCCGTTCAGCCCGCGCGAACTGGTGCACCGCGTCGCCGCCGTGTTGGGGCGATGATCTCTTCGACGGGTCTGCTCGTCGCGTCGTTGACGGCTCTCGCGGCCGTCGCAGTCCTGCTGGTCGCTTTGACGGTGCAGGCCCGCGCGCTGCGACGCCGCCGCGAGCGGGCCCTGGCCTCGGTGCAGGGCCGCCGACGGCACTTGGTGCTGGAGGTGGCCTCCGGCGAGGACGAGGACCGCGCGGCCTGGCGTGAGCTGGCGGAGCTGTCGCGGCGCGAGTGGCGGGGGATGCGGCCGGCCGTGATCGGGCTGCTGGCCAAGGTGCGCGGTCGACCGGCCACCGAGCTGGGTGCGCTGCTCTCGGCGTACGGCGAGCTGGACGCAGCCCGCGCGCGGCTGAACTCCCGCTGGGCGGGGCGGCGCGCTCGCGCGGCGTACCTGCTCGGCCTTGCCCGGGACGTACGCTCCCGCGATCACCTGGCCGCCCTGCTGACCGATCGCTCGGGCGATGTGCGCTTCGTCGCGGCCCGCGCCTTGGGGCAGCTCGGTGACCCTGCCGTCGCGCCGGCCCTGCTTGCGGCGTCGGCCCAGCTGCCAGGCCTGCGGCCGGGCCACCCCGGGCTGCCCGCCTGGGTGGCCGCCGAGGCGCTGCTGGGCATCGGTGCCGGGGCTCAGGACGCGGTCGCCGAGGCGTTCGGTTCGAAGGATGCGCACGTGCGCGCCGTGGCGGCGCAGGTGGCCCGGTTCGGGTCCTACCCTGTCTCGCTCACCCCGGCGCGGGTCTGCATATTGTTCGAGCCCGAGATCGGCACCAAGGAGACCCTGATGGGGTTGCTCGGCGCCCTCGGCGACGCCTCGGACGTGCCGGTGCTCGCGGCGTACCTGCACCCCCTCGTGCCGGCGCGGCTGCGCCGTGCCGCGATCGCCGCGCTGGGGGCGATCGGTACGCCGGAGGCGGCGGGACGCCTGGCACCCCTGCTGGACGACGACGACCGGTCGGTGGCGACCGCCGCCGGACAGGCCCTGACCGCGATGGGGGCCCGAGGTCAGGACCTGCTGGACGCCGCGATGGCCGGCGCCGGCGCGGCCCGCCGGGTCGCCGCCGCCTGTCTGCACCTGGCCCGGCTGCGGGCCGAGGGGGTGCCGGCATGATCGAGGTCCTGCCGTGGGTGGTGGAGCGCGCCCTGGCGGCCTGCGATGGGCCGATCCTGGTCTACTTCCTGCTGATCAACACGTCCTACCTGGTGCTGATGATCGCGGCGTCCGTCGACTTCGCCTCGCATCTGCGCCG
>Ga0209794_1001141_pt1 | contig 24095 bp, 18 predicted proteins | sample EBPBio232013_DNA_FD_185869 | JGI IMG/M metagenome (GOLD analysis project Ga0209794, IMG submission 185869) | Wastewater treatment Type I Accumulibacter community from EBPR Bioreactor in Madison, WI, USA - Reactor 1_5/23/2013_ DNA (SPAdes)... | ecosystem: Engineered > Bioreactor > EBPR >... | reverse complement strand
TGCAGATGACCGGTACCAAGACCTTTGGCCCCACCTTCGGTGCCGAGCAACTGGTGGTTGTTGGCGAAGTCGGCTACACCCGTCTGGAACTGCCCTCCAACCTGAAGTTCGCAGCGCCGGGCTGCCACCTGCCGCAGGTCGGTTCGTCGGTTGCCACCTCTAACGGCAGCACCTCGTCGGGCTGTTTTGCCACCGAAAATTCCTGGGGCTATCGTCTGGTCGGCCGTCTCGACTATCCGAACGCCATCGGTGCCGTGACCGTGTCGCCGCGTCTGGCCTTCTCGCATGATGTCGATGGCCGCAGCCCGACCTTCAACGAGGGCGCCAAGGCGCTGACCTTGGGCTTTGGCTTCAACTATCGCCAGAACTGGCAGGCGGACATCGCCTATACCGCCTTCTTCGGCGGCAAGAAGATTTCCGGCGTCGATCCGGTGGCCACGCCCGGCCAGGTGCGGACCTATTCCAGCCACACCAACCCCCTGGTCGACCGGGACTTCCTGGCGATCAGCCTGAGCTATTCGTTCTGACCCGCAGGTAAAACGACAACAACAGGAGACAAGACACATGAAACAAACCATCAACGTACTCGGTGCCGCCCTGGTCCTGGCTTTCGCCATGCCAGCACAGGCGCAGGTATCGGCGGCGGACGCCGCCAAGCTGGGCAAGAGCCTGACGCCGATGGGGGCGGAGGCTGCGGCCAATGCCGCCGGCACCATTCCGGCGTGGACCGGCGGGCTGACCAAGGCGCCGGCCGGTCACAGCCTCGGCGCGCATTACGCCGATCCTTTTGCTGCCGACAAGGTGAAGTTCACCATCGACGCCAGCAATGTCGACAAGTACAAGGCCAACCTGACGCCGGGCCAGATCGCGCTGCTCAAGAAGTATCCGACCTGGAAGATGAATGTTTATCCGACCCAGCGCAGCGCCACCTTCCCCAAGGCCAACCTCGACGACACGGTGGCCAACGCCACCCGCGCCAAGCTGGTCAGCGGCGGTGCCGGCGTCACCGGTACCACCGGTGGCGTGCCTTTCCCGATTCCCAAGGATGGTCTGGAAGCGATCTGGAACACGGTGCTGCGTTACAAGGGCGACACCTACGCGATGAACTGGAGCCAGGCCGCGGTGACCCGCGACGGTGCTTACACGCCGGTGCGTTTCCAGTACGAGTACGACTTCTCCTACGGCAACCTGAGCAAGCCGGAGAAGGACCGCGAGCCGAACAAGCTGGTCAACTTCCTGCAGACGGTGACGGCACCGGCCCGCCTGGCCGGCCAGATCCTGCTGGTGCACGAAACCGTCGACCAGCTGAAGGAACCGCGTAGCGCCTGGACTTACAACCCGGGTCAGCGCCGTGTCCGCCTGGCACCCAATGTCTCCTACGACAACCCGGGTACCGCCGCCGACGGCTTGCGCACCAACGACGACTTTGGCATGTTCAACGGCGCCACCGATCGTTATAACTGGAAGCTGGTCGGCAAGCAGGAACTGTACGTGCCGTACAACTCCTACAAGCTTTCCGGCAACCAGTTGAAGATGGCCGACGTGCTTCGTCCGGGCCATGTCAATCCGGATCACGCCCGTTACGAGCTGCACCGCGTCTGGGTCGTCGAGGCGACGTTGAAGGAAGGCACCAGCCACATCTACAAGAAGCGTACCTTCTACATCGACGAAGACAGCTGGATGATCATGGTCTCGGACAAGTACGACGCGCGCGGCGAACTGTGGCGCGTTTCCGAGCAGCACGCGATCAACTTCTACGACGTGCCGATGTTCTACGGCACCATCGAAGTGCACCACGATCTCCAGTCCGGTCGCTACCTGGCGATGGGTCTGCGCAACGACGAAGCCAAGGTCTGGGAACCGATCAAGCGCAGTGCAGCGGACTTCACGCCGGCCGGCCTGCGCGGCGTCGGCACGCGCTGAACCTGGCCTGACCAGCGATGGCGGCAATGTGCCGCCATCGCCGCGTGACCATCCCCAGGATTTTTCATGAACAAGTCCATCGGTTTGCTTTTCACCGTTTTCGTTGCCCTGTGCGTGAGCTTCGCGTTCTCGCACCGCCAGGGACCGCCGCAGCCGGCCACCGAAATACGCCTGGAAAACGCACTGCTGCTCGACGCCCAGCGCGTAGGCGGGCGCCTGCTCGCGGTCGGCGAGCGGGCCTACATCTTTGCCTCGGATGACGAAGGTGCCACCTGGCAGCGGGTGCCGACCGGCATCAGCGCCACCCTGACCGGCCTCGCCTTTGCCGACGAGCGGCTCGGCCTGGCTGTCGGCCACGACGCCACCATCCTCCGCAGCGAGGACGGCGGACGCAACTGGCAGCCGGTCTTCAGTGCGCCCGACCAGCTCCGGCCGCTGCTCGACGTTGCCTTCATCGATGCCAGTCACGCCGTGGCGGTCGGTGCCTACGGCGCCTATTTCGAGAGTGCCGACGCCGGCCGGACCTGGGCCGAGCGCCAGATCGTGGATGGCGACCGTCACTACAACGCGATTGCCCGCCTTGGCGACGGTACCCTGATCATCGCCGGTGAGGCCGGCACCCTGTTGCGTTCCGGCGACGCCGGCCAGACCTGGGAAACCCTGCCGCCGGCCTACGCCGGCTCCTATTTCGGCCTGCTGCCGCTGAACGGAAGCAGCGTGCTGGCCTATGGCATGCGCGGCACCCTGCTGCGCAGCGATGACCGTGGCGATTCCTGGCACAGCCTGGCCACTGGCGGCGAAGCTTCGCTGTTCGGTGGCGCTCGCACGGCCGACGGCAGCATCGTCCTCGTCGGCCAGAACGGCCTGGTCCTGGCCAGCCGCGACGGCGGCGCCAGTTTCACGCGCCAGCCGGTGACCGGCAGCGGTTTGTGGACGGCGGTCGGTGCCATGGCCGCGCCCGGCCAGGCGATCATTTTCGGTGATGGCGGCCTGGCCCGCATGGCGCTGCCGGCCGGAGAAAAACAATGAAAACGAATTCCGTTGTCACCGCCATCGGCCAGATTGTGTTCGGCTGGCGGCGCAGCTTCCTCGCCCTGTTCGTACTGATCACCCTGGCGCTCAGCTGGTCGGCGACCCAGCTGCGGGTCGATGCGGGTTTCCAGAAGATGATCCCGCTCAAGCATGAATACATGCAGACCTTCACCGAGTACCAGAAGACTTTCGGTGGCGCCAATCGCGTGCTGCTGGCGCTGCGCATCGAGGAAGGCGACATCTACACGCCCGAGTTCTTCGCCACGCTCAAGGCAGTCACCGACGAGGTCTTCTTCCTGCCCGGCGTCGAACGCGCTTCGGTGACCTCGCTGTTCACCCCCAACGTCCGCTTCATCGAAGTGGTCGAGGACGGCTTTGCCGGCGGCAACGTGATTCCCGCCGATTTCGCCGGCACCCCGGAAGACCTCGCCGAAGTGCGCGCCAACGTGCTCAAGTCGGGCCGGGTCGGGCGCCTGGTGTCGAACGACTTCAAGGGCGCGCTGGTCAGCGCCGAACTGCTCGAAGTCGATCCGTCGACCGGGGCCCGCCTCGACTACGCGGCGGTCGCCGGCAAGCTGGAGGAAATCCGCAGCCGCCACCAGAAGGACGGCGTCAACGTGCACATCATCGGTTTCGCCAAGGCAGTCGGCGACATCACCGAGGGCGCGCGTGCGGTGCTGCTGTTCTTCGTCGTCGCTTTCGCCATCACCGCGATCCTGCTCTTCCTCTATTCAGGCTCGGCCAAGCTGACGGCGGTGGCGCTGGTCTGCGCGATGATCCCGGTGGTCTGGCTGCTCGGCCTCTTGCCCTTGATCGGCTTCGGCATCGACCCGATGTCGATCCTGGTGCCTTTCCTGATCTTCTCGATCGGCGTCAGTCACGCGGTGCAGATGACCAATGCCTGGCAGCTCGAAGTGATCGGCGGCGCCGATGGCCTGACCGCCGCCCACAAGTCCTTCCTCAAGCTGTTCATGCCGGGGGCGATGGCCTTGCTGGCCAATGCGCTGGGTTTCATGGTCATCCTCTACATCGAGATCGACATGGTCCGCGAACTGGCGATCACCGCCAGCCTGGGCGTGGCGCTGATGATCGTGACCAACAAGATGCTGCTCACCATCCTGCTGTCGTGGATGGACCTGTCGCCGGCCGAACGCCAGCGCTCGGCCGGACGCAAGCACAGCGGCGACTGGCTGTGGGTGTGGCTCAAGCACGCCGCCGCGCCCCGGCCGGCGCTGGTCGTCCTGGTCGCCGCCGCCGTCATGCTCGGCCTCGGCACCTGGCAGTCGCGCGACTTGCGCACCGGCGACCTCGGCAAGGGCATTCCCGAACTGCACGACGATTCCCGCTACAACAAGGATACGGCGGCGATCGTGGACAGCTTCTCGATCGGCGTCGATGTGCTGTCGGTGATCGCCCAGTCGCGCAACGTCAATGGCGCCTGCACCGACTTCACGATCATGGACACGCTCGACCGCTTCGAGTCCACCATGCGCAACGTCCACGGCGTGCAGGGCGTGCTCTCGCTGCCGGGCATGGCGAAGACGGTCAATGCCGGCTGGAACGAGGGCAATCCGCGCTGGCGGGTGCTGTCGCGCGACCCGAGCATCCTCGCCCAGTCGGTGACGCCGATCGACACCAGCACCGGCCTGCTCGACACCGACTGCAACGCGATGCAGATCATGATCTTTACCCGCGACCACCAGGGGACGACGATTGCCCACGTGGTCGAGGAAGTGAAGAAGTTCATTGCCGCCAATCCGTCGGAGAACCTCGAACTGAAGCTGGCTTCCGGCAACGTCGGGGTGATGGCGGCGACCAACGAGGCGGTCGATGCCGCCGAAGTGACGATGTTGCTGCTGCTGTTCGGCTCGATCGGCCTGCTCTGCCTGATCGAGTTCCGCTCGTGGCGGGCGACGCTGTGCATCATCCTGCCGCTGGCCATCGTTGCCGTGCTGTGCAACGCCTTGATGGCGCTGCTCGGGATCGGCCTCAAGGTGTCCACGCTGCCGGTGATCGCGCTCGGCGTCGGCGTCGGCGTCGATTACGGCATCTACCTCTACGAGCGCATGGCGCACGAGCTGCACAAGGGCGTCAGCCTGCCTGCCGCCTTCCTCGAAGCGCTGCGCCAGCGCGGCACGGCAATCGGCTTCACCGCCGCGACGATGGCCATCGGCGTCGGCACCTGGGCCTTCTCGGCGCTCAAGTTCCAGGCCGACATGGGCATCCTGCTGGCCTTCATGTTCGTGGTGAACATGCTCGGCGCCATCCTCTTGCTGCCGGCCCTCGCGGCTTTCCTGGTGAAAGTCCCGGGGCAGGCAGGAAAGCAGCACCCCAGCCACTGACCGGTCACGGAAAAATGCCTTGACCGGCAGTGCGCTCTGTTTATAATTCAAACGTTCGTTTTATTTTCTGACGAAACCAGACCAACAAAGGAGACAAGCTTGAACAAGCTGATCGTTAAGAAAGCCGCGGTACTCGGTGCCGGCGTGATGGGCGCGCAGATCGCCGCCCACCTCGCCAATGCCAATGTGCCGGTGCTGCTGTTCGACCTGCCGGCCAAGGAAGGCGACAAGAACGGCATCGTCAACAAGGCCCTCGACGGCCTCAAGAAGCTCGACCCGGCGCCGCTCGCCAGCAAGGGCAAGCTCAAGTTCATCGACGCCGCCAATTACGACGAGCACCTGCCGCTGCTGGCCGGCTGCGACCTCGTCATCGAGGCTATCGCCGAGCGCATGGACTGGAAGAACGACCTCTACGCGAAGATCGCGCCGCACCTTGGCGCCAATGCCATCGTCGCCTCCAACACCTCCGGCCTGTCGATGAATGCGCTGGCCCAGGGCCTGCCGGAAGCCATCCGGCCGCGCTTCTGCGGCATCCATTTCTTCAATCCGCCGCGCTACATGCACCTGGTCGAGATCATTGCCACGCAGAGCACCGACGCCGGCACGCTCGATGCGCTGGAAACCTGGCTGACTTCGCGCCTCGGCAAGGGCGTGATCCGCGCGCTGGATACGCCGAACTTCGTCGCCAACCGCATCGGCGTCTTTTCGATTCTTGCCGTCATGCACCACACCCAGGCCTGCGGCCTCGGTTTCGACGAAGTCGATGCGCTCACCGGTCCCAAGATCGGCCGCCCGAAGAGCGCTACCTACCGCACCGCCGACGTCGTCGGTCTCGACACCCTGGCGCACGTCGTCAAGACCATGCACGACACGCTGCCGAGCGACCCCTGGCACCGCTACTTCACCACCCCGGCCTGGCTGCAGGCGCTGATCGGGCAGGGCGCGCTCGGCCAGAAAACCCGCTGCGGCATCTTCAGGAAGCAGGGCAAGGAAATCCAGGTGCTCGACCTGGCGGCGCAGGATTACCGCAAGTCGGGCGGCGAAATTGCCGCCGAAGTCGATGCCATCCTGAAAATGCGCAATCCGGCCGAGAAGTTCGCCGCCCTGCGTGCCGCGACGCATCCGCAGGCGCAGTTCCTGTGGGCCATCTTCCGCGACATCTTCCACTACGCTGCCGTGCAGCTGGAGAACGTCGCCGACAATGCCCGCGACCTCGATCTGGCCATGCGCTGGGGCTTCGGCTGGAGCCAGGGGCCGTTCGAAACCTGGCAGGCCGCCGGCTGGAGCGACATCGCGCAAGCCGTCGCCGCCGACATTGCCGCCGGCAAGAGCATGAGCGATGTGCCGTTGCCGGCCTGGGCGCTGGAAGCCGGACGCACTGGCGTGCATGCCGCTGAAGGCTCCTACTCGGCGAGCAGGAACGCCTACGTGCCGCGCTCGACGCTGCCGGTTTATCAGCGCCAGCTCTTCCCCGAGCGTGTGCTCGGCGAAGTGGCCGCAACGCCGGAAAAATCGGGCGAAACGCTGTTCGAGAACGACGGCGTTCGCCTGTGGCGCCTGCCGGCGGTCGATGGCGGGATCGGCATCATTTCCTTCAAGTCGAAGATGCACACCATCGGCGATGAGGTGCTGGACGGCCTGATCGCCGCTGTCCGCCAGGCGGAAACGACGCTCGACGGCGTCGTGCTCTGGCACGAAGCGCCGTTTGCCGTCGGCGCCAACCTGGCGCAGGTCGGCGAAGCCTGTGCCGCCGGCCAGTTCGAGATGCTGGAAAAGACCGTCGAGAAATTCCAGCGCGCCTCGCAGACGCTGAAGTACGCGCAGGTGCCGACGGTGGCCGCGGTGCAGGGCATGGCCCTGGGCGGTGGTTGCGAATTCGTCATGCACGCCGGCAAGCGCGTGATGGCGCTGGAAAGCTACGTCGGCCTGGTCGAAGCCGGCGTCGGCCTGATTCCGGCCGGCGGCGGTTGCAAGGAGTTTGCCGTGCGCGCCGCCGACTGGGCTGCGCAATCGGCAACGCCCAACGAAGTGTTCAACTTCCTGCAGCCGGTGTTCACCACCATTGCCATGGCCAAGGTCGCCAAGAGCGCGGTCGAAGTCATCGACATGGGCTTTGCCAAGCCTTCCGACACCATCCTGTTCAACGCCCACGAACTGCTCTTCGTCGCCATCAGGGAAGCGCGCGCCATGGCTGCAGCCGGCTACGCGCCGCCGCCGATGGCGCGCGCCATCCCGGTCGCCGGCAAGAACGGCATCGCCACCTTCGAAATGATGCTGGTGAACATGAAGGAGGGCGGCATGATTTCCGCCCATGACTACAAGGTCGCCAAATCGGCCGCCATCGCCCTGTGTGGCGGCGAGGTCGAAACCGGCAGCCTGGTCGACGAGGAATGGCTGATCACCGTCGAGCGCCGTCTCTTCGTCGAATTGCTGAAAACCCCCGAAACCCAGGCCCGGATCAAGCACATGCTGGAAACCGGCAAGCCGCTTCGTAATTAATCGGGTCAGGAGACAGATAAAAATGAGCAAACAGATTCAGGAAGCCTACATCGTCGCCGCCACCCGACTGCCGGTCGCCAAGCGCAACGGCATGTTCAGGAACGTGCGCCCGGACGACATGCTGGCAGCCGTCATCAAGGCGGTGGTCGCGCAGGTGCCGGGCATCGACCCGGCGCGCATCGGCGACGTCATCGTCGGCTGCGCCATGCCGGAAGCCGAGCAGGGCATGAACGTCGCCCGCATCGGCGCGCTGCTGGCCGGCCTGCCGATCACCGTGCCGGGCATCACCATCAACCGCTTCTGCTCCTCCGGCGTGCAGGCGGTGAGCGACGCCGCCAACCAGATCCGCCTCGGCCTGGCCGACGTGATGATCGCCGCCGGTACCGAGTCGATGTCGGTGATGCCGCAGATCATGGGCAACAAGATGTCGATGAACCCGGCGATCTTCGCCAAGGAGGAAAACCTCGGCATCGCCTTCGGCATGGGCCTGACCGCCGAGAAGGTGGCGAACCAGTGGAAGATTTCCCGCGACGCCCAGGATGCCTTCGCCCTGGCCTCGAACCAGAAGGCCTGCGCGGCGATTGCCGCTGGCCACTTCAAGGCCGAGACGACCCCGTACGCGATCAGCGAAAGCCTGCCCGACCTGGCGACCGGCAACATCAGCTTGCGCGAGCGTGTCGTCGATACCGACGAAGGCCCGCGTGCCGATGCCTCGCTGGAGCGCCTCGGCAAACTGAAGCCGGTGTTCCATGCGCGCGGCTCGGTCACTGCCGGCAACTCCTCGCAGATGTCGGACGGTGCCGGTGCGGTCATGCTGGTGTCGGAGAAGGTGCTCAAGGAACACAACCTGACCCCGCTCGCCCGCTTCGCCGGTTATGCCGTCGGCGGCGTGGCGCCGGAAATCATGGGTGTCGGCCCGATTGCCGCCATTCCGAAAGTGCTGGCCCAGGTCGGTATCCGCCAGGACGACCTCGACTGGATCGAACTCAACGAAGCCTTTGCCGCCCAGTCGCTGGCGGTGATGCAGGAACTGGGGATCAACCCGGACAAGGTCAACCCGCTCGGCGGCGCCATCGCGCTCGGTCACCCGCTCGGGGCCACCGGCGCCATCCGCATCGCCACGCTGACGCATGGCCTGCAGCGCACCGGCGGCCGTTACGGCATGGTCACCATGTGCATCGGCACCGGCATGGGTGCGGCCGGCATCATCGAACGGGTCTGATGAAACCCGCCTGGTTCGCCAAACTCTCGCCGGCCTGGCGCGCCCGCATGGTGCGCCTGGGCTTCAACCTGCATCCGGCGTTTCGCGGGACAGGCGGGCGGGTCGTGCATGTGGCGCGCGATCTGCGCCACATCCGCATCTGCCTGCCGCTGAACTGGAAGACCAAGAACATCGTCGGCTCGATCTACGGCGGCTCGCTGTTCGCGATCACCGACGGCGCCCATCCGATGATGCTGATGGCGGCGCTCGGCGACGCCTACATCGTCTGGGACAAGGCGGCCAGCATCCGTTACCGCAAGCCGGGTTACACGACGCTGTACGCCGATTTCCTGCTGCCGGAGGAAGAAATTTTAGCAATTCGCGGCGCGCTCGCCGAATATCCGGAGCTTGAGCGGACTTATACGGTCGAACTGAAGGACCGTGACGGCACGGTACACACCGTGGTCGAACGCACGGTCTACATTGCCGAGAAAAATCACTACCGGCGCAAAGGCGGAGGAGACAAAAATGGAAAAAATCTGGCGCAATAGTTACCCCGCAGGGGTACCACACGAGATCGACATCGACCACATTCCGTCACTCGTGGTCCTGTTCGAGGATGCCTGTGCGAAGTTCGGCGATCAGGTCGCCTACATCAGCATGGGCAAGGAAATGACCTACCGGCAGCTCGACGAGGAATCGAAGCACTTTGCCGGCTGGCTGCAATCGCTGGGCCTGAAGAAGGGCGAGCGGGTGGCACTGATGATGCCCAACCTGCTGCAGTACCCGGTGGCGCTGTTCGGCACGCTGCGCGCCGGTTGCGTGGTGGTCAATTGCAATCCCCTGTACACCCCGCGCGAACTCGAACACCAGTTGAAGGATTCCGGGGCGGTGGCCATCGTCATCGTCGAGAACTTCGCCCATACCCTGGAGCAGGTGATCGCCCGCACGCCGATCCGCCATGTCGTGGTCACGCCGATGGGCGAAATGCTCGGACTCAAGGGCCACCTCGTCAATTTCGTCGTGCGCCATGTGAAGAAGCTGGTGCCGGCCTGGCAGCTGCCCGGGGCGATCAGCTTCAACAGCGCCTTGACGGCCGGTCGCCGGCATGGCTGGCAGCCGGTGGCGCTGGATCACGACGACATCGCCTTCCTGCAATACACCGGCGGCACCACCGGCGTTTCCAAGGGGGCGATGCTGACCCATGCGAACATCGCCTCCAACGTCACCCAGGCCTACAGCTGGATCAAGCCGGCGGTGCGCGAGGGTCAGGAACTGATCATCACCGCCTTGCCGCTGTATCACATCTTCGCGCTGACGGCGAACTGCCTGACCTTCCTGATGATCGGCGCGAAGAACCTGCTGATCGCCAATCCGCGCGACATTCCGGGCTTCGTCAAGGAATGGTCGAAGTACCCGGTGACCGTGGTGACTGGCGTCAATACCCTGTTCAACGCGCTGCTCAACAGCCCGGACTTTGCGAAGCTCGATTTTTCCAGCATGCGCGTCACCCTCGGTGGCGGCATGGCGGTGCAGGCGCCGGTCGCCGAGCGCTGGCTGAAGACGGTCGGGGTACCGCTGCTGCAGGCCTACGGCCTGACCGAGACCAGCCCGGCGGCGACGATCAATCCGCTCGACCTGCACGATTTCAACGCCTCCATCGGCCTGCCGATTTCGTCCACGGAAGTTTCGGTGCGCGACGACAGCGGGGCCGAAGTGCCGGTCACCCAGGTCGGCGAAATCTGCATCCGCGGGCCGCAGGTGATGAAAGGCTACTGGAACCGCCCGGACGAGACCGCCAACGTCTTCTACCCGGACGGCTACCTGCGCACCGGCGACGTCGGTTACGTCGATCAGAAAGGCTTCGTCTATCTGGTCGACCGCAAGAAGGACATGATCCTGGTGTCCGGCTTCAACGTTTATCCCAACGAAGTCGAGGAAGCCGTCGCCATGCATCCGGGGATCATCGACGTCGCCGCCATCGGCGTTCCCGACGAGCATTCCGGCGAAGCGGTGAAGATTTTCGTGGTCCGCAAGGACCCGCGCATCACCGAGAAGGACCTGATCGAGCACTGTCGCACCGTGCTCACCGGTTACAAGATTCCCAAACACATCGAATTCCGCGACGACCTGCCGCGGACCAACGTCGGCAAGATCCTGCGCCGCGCCCTCAAGGAAGGAGCCTGAGTTGTCCATTCCCGCTTCACTCAACCGTAACCTGACGCTGCCGGTCATCTGCGCGCCGATGTTCATCGTCTCCAACCCGGACCTGGTCATCGCCCAGTGCAAGAGCGGCGTCATCGGCTCTTTCCCGGCGCTCAACGCCCGCCCGCAGGAAGTGCTCGACGACTGGCTGCTGCGCATCAAGCGCGAACTCGCCGCCGACCCGCAGGCGGCGCCGTTCGCGGTCAACCAGATCATCCACCCGTCGAACGAGCGCCTGGAACACGACATGGCGCTGTGCGTGAAGCACGAGGTGCCGCTGATCATCACCAGCCTGTCGGCGCCGACGCAGATCGTGCCGCACGTGCATGCCTACGGCGGCCAGGTCTTCCACGACGTGATCAGCGTGCGCCATGCCGAGAAGGCGCTGGAAGCCGGCGTCGACGGCCTGATCCTGGTCTGCGCCGGGGCCGGCGGCCACGCCGGCACGCTCAGCCCGTTCGCGCTGGTCGGCGAGATCCGCAAGTTCTACGACGGCCCGATTGCCTTGTCGGGAGCAATCACCAACGGCAGCGCCATCCTCTCCGCGCAGGCCATGGGCGCCGATTTCGCCTACATCGGCACGCGCTTCATCGCCACCCGCGAAGCCAACGCGGTCGAGGCCTACAAGCAGGCGATCCTCGATTCCGCCGCCAAGGACGTGGTGTATACGCCTTACTTCACCGGCGTGCACGGCAACTACCTGAAGAAGAGCATCGTCGCCGCCGGCCTCGATCCGGAAGCCCTGCCGGACAAGGACAAGAGCGCGATGAACTTTGCCGCCGCAACCGGGGCCAAGGCCTGGAAGGACATCTGGGGCGCCGGGCAGGGCGTCGGCACCATCGACGAAGTCATGCCAACGGCCGAACTGGTCGCCCGCCTGCGCCAGGAATACCGCAGCGCCAAGGCGGCGCTGTGCAGCAATCCCTTCTGAAAACAACAATCGGAGACAAGCAATGAGTGAATACCGCGCCCCCATCAAGGACATGCGCTTCGTCATGGACGAACTGGCTGGCTTCAAGGAACTGAGCAGCCTGCCCGGTTTCGAGGAAGCCACAGCCGACATGGCCGACGCCATCCTGGAAGAATCCGCCCGTTTTGCTGGCGAAGTCCTGGCCCCGCTCAACCGTACCGGCGACAAGGAAGGCTGCAAGCTGACCGCCAGCGGCGTGACCACGCCGAGCGGCTGGAAGGAAGCCTACGCCCAGTACCGCGACGCCGGCTGGAACGGCATGACCTCGCCGGCCGAATTCGGTGGCCAGGGCCTGCCCGACACGCTCGGCATCGCGGTCAAGGAAATGCTCTGCTCGGCCAACATGGCTTTCAGCCTCGGCCCCTTGCTTACCACCGGCGCCGTCGAAGCGCTGCTGACCTGCGCCAGCGACGAACTCAAGGCCATCTACCTGGAGAAGATGATTTCCGGTGAATGGACCGGCACCATGAACCTGACCGAGCCGCAGGCCGGTTCCGACCTGGCGCTGATCCGCTCGCGCGCCGAGCCGCAGGCCGACGGCAGCTACAAGGTGTTCGGCCAGAAGATCTTCATCACCTACGGCGACCACGACATGACCGAGAACATCGTCCATCTCGTGCTCGCCCGGCTGCCGGACGCACCGGCCGGGGTCAAGGGCATCTCGATGTTCCTGGTGCCCAAGTTCCTGGTCAATGGCGACGGCTCGCTCGGGGCGCGCAACGACGCCTACTGCGTGTCGATCGAACACAAGCTCGGCATCCACGCCAGCCCGACCTGCGTCATGGCCTACGGCGACAACGGCGGTGCGGTCGGCTATCTGCTCGGCGAGCCCAACCGCGGCCTCGAATACATGTTCATCATGATGAACGAAGCCCGGCTCGGTGTTGGCCTGCAGGGTATCGCGCTCGGCGAACGCGCCTACCAGCAGGCGCTCGGCTACGCCCGCGAGCGCAAGCAAGGCCGCGATGCCATCACCGGCGAAGCGCTGGTCACCATCGACAAGCACCCGGACATCCGGCGCATGCTGATGTTGATGAAGTCGCGCGTCGAAGCCTGTCGCGCCATGGCTTATTACACTTCCGGCCTGCTCGACCGCGCGCATGCGCTGAGCGACGCCGAGGAGCGCAAGAAGGCGCTCTACCTGGCCGAATTCATGATCCCCATCGTCAAGGGCGGCGGCACCGAAATGGGCATCGAAGTGACCTCGCTCGGCGTCCAGATCTACGGCGGCATGGGCTTCATCGAGGAAACCGGCGCCGCGCAGCACTGGCGCGATTCGCGCATCACCACCATCTACGAAGGCACCACCGGCATCCAGGCCAACGACCTGCTGTTCCGCAAACTGATGCGCGACCAGGGCGCCACCGCAAAGATCGTCTTCGGCGAGGTCTACGCCACCGCCAAGGCGCTCGGCGCCTCCGGCAAGCCGGAACTGCAGGCCATCGGCCAGCGCCTGGGCGTTGCCCTGAAGGCCTGGACCGAAGCCACCGAATGGCTGGCGGCCAACGCCAAAACCGGCCTCGGCGGTGTGCTGACGGCTGCCGTGCCGTATCTGCATCTGGCGGTCACCGTCTGCGGTGGCTGGTTCATGGGCAAGGCCGCGCTGGCCGCGGCCGGCTACCTCGACCAGGGCGTGGGCGACCTGGTGTTCTACCGCAACAAGCTCGCCAGCGCCCGCTTCTACGCCGACCAGATGCTGCCCCAGGCCAACGCCTATGCCGCCACCGTGATGGCCGGCGATGCGGCGATTGCCGGGCTCGGCAGCGAATTGTTCGACGCCTGATTTTTTGACCATCCTTTCTCCAGCCTTGCGTTTCACCCCCGCCCGTCGGGGGTGTTTTTTTGGAGCCCGCCATGAATTTTCCTGAACTGACGGTGATCGAGCCGACGCTGGCCGACGGCGTCCTTGAACTGCGCCTGAACCGCCCCGACAAATCCAACGCCCTCGACGACGCGCTGTGGCAGGAACTGCGCACCGCCTTCGACTGGGCCGACGCCACGCCGGCCGTGCGCGTCGTCGTGCTGTCCGGTGCCGGCCGGCATTTCTGCGCCGGCATCGACCTCGCCATGCTCGGCGGCATCATGGCGCGCATCGCCAATCCGGACCAGGCGCGCAGCCGCGAAGCCCTGCGCCGGCTGATCCTCGACCTGCAGGACTGTCTCGGCGCCGTCGAACGCTGCCGCAAGCCGGTACTGGCCGCCATCCAGGGCGCCTGCCTGGGCGGCGGGCTCGATCTCGCCTGCTGCTGCGACATGCGTTACGCGAGCAGCGACGCCGTTTTTTCGGTGCGCGAAATCGATATCGGCATGGTCGCCGACGTCGGCTCGCTGCAACGCCTGCCCGGCCTGATCTCCCCGGGACTGGCGCGCGAGCTGGCCTACACCGGCCGCGATCTCGGTGCCGACGAAGCCTTGCGCAGCAGCCTGGTCAATCAGGTGTGGCCGGATGCCGAAGCCCTGCGCGCCGGTGTCCTCGCCATCGCCCGCCGCATCGCCGGCAAGTCGCCGCTGGCCATTCGCGGCAGCAAGGAAATCCTCAACTACAGCCGCGACCACAGCGTCGCCGACGGTCTTACCTACGTCGCTACCTGGAACGCCGCCATGCTCCTGTCGGCCGACCTGAACGAGGCGATGCAGGCCGCCCGCGAGCGCCGTCCGCCGCAGTTCGCCGACTGAACACACCGGCGGCTCAGGAAATCTGGTGGCCGTTCTCCGGGAAAATCGGAGTCCGGCCCGGCGCCGGGCTTGCTATCCTTGTCGTCACTGTCCGTGCATGAGGAGCTGCCATGGCCATAGGCTGGATGACGATACTCGCCAACGTTCCCTGGAACGAGGTGATCAAGAATGCCCCGGTGGTTGCCGAAGGCGCCCGCAAGCTGTGGAAGAAGGTCGGCGGCAGGGCGGCGGGACCCGCATCTGCATCGGCGCCGCGTACTCAGCCGGGGACGCCGGAAGAGCAGCTGGCCCTGCTGCAGGCGCGGGTGGACGAACTGCACGGCGAAATGCTGGCGGCGAGCGAGGTGATCCGCTCGCTGGCCGAACAGAATGCCCAGCTGGTCGCCCGCATTGAAAGCAACCGGCGGCGGACCCTGGCGCTGATCGTCCTCAACATCGGCATCGCCACAGTCGCGCTGCTCGCCTGGCTGCGCTGAAATCTCCCGGTTGCCGCCTTATGCAAACGATGTTTCTCCGGTAGAGTTCGCACTGGCTATTCGATATGCATCGAATGGCGTGTTCGTTCGACGGAGAAAGCTCATGAAGCCAAGCCTGATTGCCCTCGTTGCCACCCTGCTGCTGACCACCGGGTGCGCTTCCCAACGACCGGCGGCGCAGGCGCCGACCGGCGAGGTCCTGGCCGCCAGGCAGAGCGCCGGTCCGCTGGCAGTTGCCGACGCCCGGGTGCTGCTCAACAACGACAGTGCATTTTTCAGCAAGCTCGAACTGATCCGCTCGGCGAAGCAGACGCTCGATCTTGCCTATTACATCCACGCCGACGACTACAGTTCCTCGGTCCTGACGCAGGCCCTGATCGACGCCGCCCGACGCGGCGTGAAGGTGCGCCTGCTCCTCGACTACTTCAGCGCCTACCGTGATTTCGACCGGCTGGCCTGGATGGAGAAGGCGGGAGGCGGCAATCTTGCGGTCCGCCTGTTCAATCCGCCGACGCCGGAAATCATCCGCGACGCGGCTTTCTTGACCCTCGGCTGCGCCGACGTCGGCGCTCCGGGCAAGACCTGCGACCAGGAAAAGCTGGCGGCCGTCGAGCAGCACTTCGCCGCCGCCGCCAGCCGCGGCGAATCGCTCGCCGACACCCGTTTCGCCGGCTCGGCACTGTTCCTTTCCGGCCTCTACGGCAAGCATGCGCCGCTGATGGCCTACGCCGTCATCCACGGCCAGGACATCGACCGGGCGGCGCTGATGGCCAGCGCCGGTTCGTCCGATCCCGAGCAGGGCGAAAAGCTCAAGCAACTCGGCAAGCTCTACTTCAAGGCCCGTTACGTCGGCGGTGTCGAAGGCCTGGCCGCCAAGCTCAAGCTGGCGCTGGTCCGGGTTGCCTTCGCCGAGCAGGTCAATCCGGTGTTCGACACGCTCGCCACCTACCTGCCGGTGTCGCGCCAGAACAATGCCCAGGCCCAGCGCGACTGGGATTACCTGACCAGCTTCCTGCACCACAAGCTCTTGCTCGCCGATGGTCGTGCCGTGCAGCTGGGCGGACGCAACGTCGAGGACTCCTACCACATGGAACCGGGGCCGCTGGCCGACAAGTACGTGTTCATGGATACCGACGTCGCGATCCGCCTGGATGGCCGCGACGAGCGCCTGGTCGCCAGTTTCGACCGGCTGTGGCAGTTGCCGGGCATGGTCGCCAGCCTGGCCCAGGTGCGCCAGCACGCCGGCAACGATTTCCTGATGAATTTCGCCGTCCTCGAAGCCGCCCAGAAAGCCTGCAAGGCCGGTAGCGACGAGGCCTGTGTGGACAGCTACCTGGCCCGTCACTGGCAGGGCAGCGAACAGCGCATGGCAGCGCTCGAGAAGCAGCACCAGCAGAACATCCAGCGCTACCAGCGTGACTACCGTGCTGCAGCGCAGCCCGAGCCGATGCGGGTCGATGCCGGCGCCGAGGTCCATTACCTGGAAAACATGCCGGTGGTCGGTGGGCAGCGCGTCTATGGCGCCCCGCACAATGGCGAGGGCCAATCCGGCAAGGCCATCCACGCCGTCTGGCGGGCGGCGATCCAGCAGACCTGCAGCAACGCCGTCGCCGGCCCGCGCGAGATCATCGTGCACAACGCCTACCTGTTCATGCCGGCCAATCTGCTGCACGAAATTTCCGCCGCCCTGGACGGCAGCCGCGACTGCCAGGGCGTGACGCTGTCGATGCTCACCAATTCGCTGGCGACCACCGATCTGAGCGTGGTCAACCTGCTGGCAACCTGGCAGTTGAAGGCGCTCGCCGATCATCTGCGCGAAACGCCGGCCACCGGGCGCGGCGCGCAACTGCGCTTCCACGAGTACACCGCCGGCACCGCTGAACGTCGCTCGCTGCACAGCAAGGTCATGCTGTTCGGCGACGACATCTTCATCGGTTCGGCCAACGCCGATGTCCGCAGCCTGATGCTGGACAGCAACAACGGCGTTTTCATCCGCCAGGCGCCGAATTTCGTCTCGTCCTACAAGCGCTGGCTGAAGGCGCTGCTTGCCGATCCGAAGCGCACGGTCGACCTGACCGCGTCGATCGGCCGCGATCAGGCGGAATTGACGGCCGAGATGGACAAGCACATCGACCAGTTGCTGGCCCGCTACGCCAGCGAGCGCTTGTCCAAGGAGCAGGAGCAGCGCCTGCGCGAGGAAATCCGTGCCATCGTCGGGCGGGTGTACACGCTGTCGCGGGAAATCATGCGCGGCAATCGCGAGGCTGCCGACCAGTTCAACGCCTTGTTCAAGGCGATCTGAGGCTGACAGCGCCCCGTTCGGGGCGCCGTTTCACTAACCGCCGAGCAGGGTCATCAGTTCGCCCTGGGCGTTGTGCGGCTTGTTGCGGCTGGAACGGCGGCGCTGGTACACCCCGTGGCTGTTCATGTCCCAGCCTTGCTGGTTGTCGGCCAGGTAGAACTTGAGGCCTTCGGTGATTACCCGGCGTTTCAGTTTCGGGTCAAGCACCGGGAAGCCGAGTTCGATGCGCTTGAAGAAGTTGCGGTCCATCCAGTCGGCCGACGAGAGATAGACGTTTTCCTTGCCGCCGGCGAAGAAGTACATGATCCGGTGGTGCTCAAGGAAACGGCCGATGATCGAGCGGACGCGGATGTTCTCGGACAGACCGGGCACCCCGGGGCGCAGCATGCAGATGCCGCGGACGATCAGGTTGATCTCGACGCCGGCCTTCGAGGCTTCGTAGAGGGCATTGATCACTTCCGGCTCGACCAGCGAATTCATCTTGGCAACGATGCGTGCCTTCTGTCCGGCGCGGGCCGCTTCGGCCTCGCCGTGGATGGCCTGGACAACGTTGTGCTGCAGGGTGAACGGGGCCTGCCACAGGTGGCGCAGTGTGCGCGCCATGCCCAGTCCGGTGAGTTGCTTGAAGACTTCGGAAACGTCGTGGGTGATTTCGTCGTTGGCGGTGAGCAGGCCGAAGTCCGAGTACAGGCGGGCGGTGCGCGGGTGATAGTTGCCGGTGCCGAGGTGGGCGTAGCGCTTGAGCCCGCCTTCCTCGCGGCGAACGATGAGCAGGGCCTTGGCGTGCACCTTGTAGCCGACCACGCCATAGACCACATGGGCGCCGACTTCCTCCAGCTTGGTTGCCCAGCCGATGTTGGCCTCCTCGTCGAAACGGGCCATCAGTTCGACCACCACCGTCACTTCCTTGCCGCTCTGGGCGGCGCGCAGCAGCGACTGCATCAGCACCGAGTCGGTACCGGTGCGATAGACCGTCATCTTGATCGCCACCACGCTGGGGTCCTTGGCTGCCTGGTTGAGCAGTTCGATGACCGGCGCGAAGGACTGGTAGGGATGGTGGAGCAGGATGTCGTTGCGGCGGACGGCGTCGAAGATGCTGCCGCCCTTGGGCAGGCCCTTCGGCACACCGGGGATGAAGGGCCGGAATTTCATGTCCGGGCGATCGACCCAGTCGGGGACCTGCATCAGGCGGACGAGGTTGACCGGGCCATGGACCCGGTAGAGGTCCACCGGTTGCAGCGCGAACTGGGAAAGCAGGAATTCGGTGATTGCCGGCGAACAGTTGTCGGCGACTTCCAGGCGCACGGCGTTGCCGAAGTGGCGCTGCGGCAGTTCGCCCTGCAGCTTGGTGCGCAGGTTGGTGACTTCTTCCTCGTCGACGAACAGGTCGGAGTTGCGGGTGACCCGGAACTGGTAGCAGCCGAGCACGCTCATGCCGGTGAACAGTTCACCGACAAATTCGTGCAGGATCGACGACAGGAAGACGAAGCCGTAAGGACAGCCGCCCAGTTCCTCGGGAATCTGGATGACCCGCGGCAGCACCCGCGGCGCCTGGACGATGGCGATGTTCGAACTGCGGCCGAAGGCGTCCTTGCCTTCGAGTTCGACGGCGAAGTTGAGACTCTTGTTGAGCACCCGCGGGAAGGGGTGCGAGGGGTCGAGTCCGATCGGCGTCAGCACCGGCACCATCTCGCGCAGGAAATAGTCGCGGATCCACTCGCGCTGGGCCTCGTTCCAGGTCGACCGGCGCAGGAAACGGACGCCCTCGTCGGCCAGCGCCGGCAGGATGACCTCGTTCAGATACAGGTACTGCTCGGTGACGATGGCATGCGCCTCGGCCGACACTAGGCGGAAGATCTCCTGGGCCGTCTTGCCGTCAATGGTGACCACCGGCGTCTGGGCGCGGATCTGCTCCTTGAGCCCCGAAACGCGGATTTCGAAAAACTCGTCCATGTTGCTCGAGACGATGCACAGGAAGCGCAGTCGCTCCAGCAAGGGCATCCGTTCGTCCTGAGCCTGGGCCAGGACGCGGCGGTTGAAGGCGAGCAGGCCGAGTTCGCGGTTGAGGTAGTTTTCGGCCGGGTAGAGGGGGGTCAGTGGGGTATTGATCATGGCGCGCAATCCGGAGGCGGTTTATGAAGTATAGGCTCCAAGCGGCTCATTTTGTTGCACTTGTGTTACCGGATAATGACGGTGAGTGCGGTGTATTGCGTTTCGCTGCCAGCGCTTTCCGAAGCCATGTGCTGCGTCCATGACGTTTGCTCTATGCCGAAAGGTGTTGAAGGGGTATCCTAACGGCTGTTTGACTTAACGGTTTCTCCCGATGAAGATACTTCTGGTCGATGACTCGCGCGCCATCGCGATGGTTACGACCGCACGCCTGGAGTCCTACGGACACGAGGTCAGACACGCCATCAACGGCCAGACCGCGATTGATCTGTTCCAGGCTGAACGCTTCGATCTGGTGCTGATGGACATCGAAATGCCGGGCATGAACGGTTTCGAAACGACCACCCGGATCCGTGCGCTGGAAGGCAACGAACCCTGGGCCTGGACGCCGATCATTTTCGTCACGGCAACCGACAGCGACACCAATCTGGTGACCGCGATCGAAGCCGGCGGCGACGATTTCATTTCCAAGAGTTCGCCGGAAGGCGTGTTGCAGGCGAAGATGAAAGCGATGAGCCGCATCGCCGCACTGCGCTCACGTCTGGCTCAAGCCAACGGCAAGCTGCAGGACCAGGCCAACCGCGACGGTCTCACCGGCCTGCTCAACCGGCGGGCCATGGACTTGCGCATCGATCATCTGTGGGAGCTCGCTATCCAGCATGGCAGCTCTTTCAGCCTGCTGATGATCGACGTCGATAACTTCAAGAAATACAACGACCACTACGGGCACCAGGCCGGCGACGAATGCCTGTGCGCCGTCGCTACCTGCATCGATCAGGTGGCCGAACAGGTCAATCGGGACCAGATGGTGCCTGGTGCCTTCGCCGCGCGTTACGGCGGCGAGGAATTCACCATGGTCCTGCCCGAGGCGGCGCCGGGCGTGCATGTCGGGGTGGCGCTGGCGGTGGTCGAGTCGGTTGCCGCGCTGAACATTCCTCATGACTGGAACGCCAACTGGGGCAAGGTGACGGTTTCGGTCGGCGCCGCCTGTATCGCGCAGGCCGGCGGTCCGGTTAACCTGGTGTTCCGGGCGGCCGATGAACTCCTCTATCGGGCCAAGGAATCCGGACGCAACCGGCACGAGGCCAACTGAGCCGGCCTCAATCCTGACGGAAGAAGGTCAGCGGGGCGTGCCCGGTTTCGCGGTAGATTTCGCAACGCGAGATGAATTCGCGGGTGCTCTTGGGCATCGGCGTACGTGCCCGGGTGATATAGAAAATCAGGTCGCAGCCCTGGCGGAACAACTGCAGGCCGACGGCAGTATCGTGCAGGATGTTGCGGCCATCGTCGGCCACCGGGTGTGGCGCCAGATTGTCCAGGCGTTCGCCGGCGGTGACCATGATTGCCCAGACATCGAAAATATCCGGGTCGGTACGCAGGGTTTCGGTCTTGATCTTGGCGGCGGTGGCCAGGTCGTTGATCGCCGAATCGGCGCCGACAAAGGCCGGTAGCGAGGCCAGGTTGTGGATCATGCAGCGGGCGATCAGGTCGATGTCGCGCATGGTCTGGCCGATCTTGATGTAACGGCTCTCGTAGAAGTCTTCAAGAGGGATTGAGAAGGCGCGGAAAGGCTCGCCCCAGAGTTCGTCGATGCCTTCCTCGCCACTGCGGTGGAGGACGTTGCGGCCCAGTTCCATGGCTTCCAGCAGGCAACGGCCGCACTCGCGCATGAGCGGGTTGTCGCTGAGGATTTCGATGCCGCAGGCCTGCAGTTCGACCAGTTTGCGGAAGATGTCGGCGGCACGGTTGAACAGCGCACCGGCCAGCATGGCACCCTTGACCCGACGGCGGGCGGGGTCGGTTTCAGCCTCGAAAGTGACGCGCGCTTCGGCCAGTCGGGTGCCGGGGATGTTCAGGCCGTGCTCGGTGTGGTTGAACAGGCGCCGGGTCAGGGCGTCGATCAGCCGCTTTTTCGCCTCCAGCGTATCGGCCGGCACCTTGTAGGCCTTGATCCAGTAGCCGTCGTAAAAAACGCGCTCCTCGCCGGCAATGATGCGGCGGGTCCCTTCCTGCGGCGGGTCATCCTGGTCTGGCATGCGGTCGAGTTGAAGCACGTTGGTCATGGCGCGAGGAGTATTATCGTGAGCACACCCGTAGACAAGAAAAAAGTGTTTCCGTTTGTGTAATAAATGACAAATTTTTGCTTTTTGTCGCTGGTGTGCGACAGCGGCGTCCGTAATATATACCCATTTCTGCCTGGAGTGATTCGCCTTGAAAACGCGTCATGCAATTTTTTTTACCGGGGTTTTGCTGAGCTCGCTGGCCCACGCGGGCGCCACCGTTGATCTTTCTGCCGAGGCCTCACGGCCGGCGGTGAACGACCTGGTGCGTGCAGTTGTCTATGCGGAAGCGGAAGGGCGTAACCCGGCCGAACTGTCCCGCCGCGTCAATCAGGAGATTGCTGCCGGTCTGCAACTGGCTCGCGGCAAGGCGGGGGTTTCGGTGAAGTCGGGCAATCAGTCCACCTACCCGATCTATGGTCGCGACCAGAAAATTGAAAGCTGGCGCATGCGCAGCGAGCTGATTCTCGAATCGCGTGATCACGGTGCCGTCTCCCAACTGCTCGGCGAGCTGCAGCAGCGCCGGCTGGCGGTTGGCCAGGTCAGCCAGATGCCGTCACCGGAAACCCGTCGCCAGGTCGAGGATGAAGCGACGCGCGACGCGATCAAGGCCTTCAAGCACCGCGCCGAACTCGTTGCCGGCGCACTCGGTAAGCCCTGGAAGATCAAGCAGCTGGCGGTCTCGCAGCAGGGCGAGGCGCCGCCGGTCCCGGTTTTCCGCGCCGCCAAGGCGATGATGGCCGAAGCCATGCCGGCGCCGCTGGAAGCCGGGGAAAGCCAGTTGACGACCACCGTCAGCGGCCAGATCGAACTGCTCGACTGATTCAGAAGCGCGAGAACAGGTCGCGCAACTTGCACAGCGAAGTGCTGATGTCGAAGCGCGGGTCGGACAGCGCTTCGCCGGCCAGGATGCGGGTGATCGCCACCGCCGGGTCGGTCTCGCCGGTGACTAGAACCTCGCAGCCGCGCAGCTTCATGTGGCGGATGAAGCCGTCGCCGGCGCTGGCGACGACGGCGATGTCGATGCCGTCCAGCGGGTGCGGCCGCTCATCGGTGAACACGTGCAGGACTTCGTCCTTGGCCAGGTCGACCAGGAGCGGGGCAGGCAGCAACTGGCTGGAGCGGTGCTGCGACAGGTCGTAGAGCAGCCACTGCCGGCACTGGCCGGCGTGGCCGCTGACTTCATTGAAATTCCGGGTGGCGATGGCGATTTTCATGGGTGTCGTGAACCTGACAGGAAATCAGTCCTACACGCAAGTTTCGCACCCGGCGCCGGATCAGCTTTTGGTCAGGGCTGCGTGCACCGACTCGGCCAGGGGTGTGGTCGCCCGGCCGATCAGCTTGCCCAGTTGCCGGCTGTCGTCGAACAAGCCGCCCTGAGCCGCGCCGGTGTCGGATTCGGCGAGCAGGTCGGCCAGTCCCTCGGGCAGGCCGGCCTGGAGCAGCACGGCCCGGTATTCGGCTTGCGGCAGGTTGTGGAAGGCAATCGGCTTGCCTGCCTGGGCGGCGATCTCGGCGGCCAGTCCGGCCAGCGTGTAAGCCTGGTCGCCGGCCAGTTCATAGGTCTGGCCGGCGTGGCCGCTGCCGCTCATTACCACGGCCGCGGCTTCGGCGTAGTCGTTGCGTGCGGCCGAGGCGATGCGCCCGTCGCCGGCACAACCGAGCACGGCGCCATGGGCGAGGATGGCGTCGATGCCGGCCAGGTAATTCTCGGTATACCAGCCGTTGCGCAGCACCGTGACCGGCAGGCCGGACGCCCGCAGCGCAGCCTCGGTCGCCTTGTGCTCGGTGGCCAGGGGCAGCGGCGAGGTGTCGGCGTGGAGCAGGCTGGTGTAGGCGAGCAGACCGACATCGGCGCGGCGGGCAGCGTCGATCACCGCCTGGTGCTGGGGCAGGCGCTGGCCGATTTCGTTGGACGAGATCAGTAGCACCTTGTCGCCGGCAGCGAAGCAGCAGGCCAGCGTTTCCGGCCGGTCGTAATCGGCGTGGCGCAGGCTGACGCCGCGCGCCGCCAGGGCGCCGGCTTTATCCGGATTGCGCACTGCAGCGGCGATTTCGCTGGCGGGAACGCGCTTGAGCAGGTGCTCGATGACGAGTTGGCCGAGTTGGCCGGTAGCACCGGTGACGACGATCATGGGACTTCCTTTCTTCATTTCGTGATGGGGAAGCGCAGGATAATGTTTATACTTACGAATAGTAAGTACGCACGAAAAGGTAAGTGCCCAATGAACGACCGGATT
>Ga0209794_1001138_pt1 | contig 24174 bp, 22 predicted proteins | sample EBPBio232013_DNA_FD_185869 | JGI IMG/M metagenome (GOLD analysis project Ga0209794, IMG submission 185869) | Wastewater treatment Type I Accumulibacter community from EBPR Bioreactor in Madison, WI, USA - Reactor 1_5/23/2013_ DNA (SPAdes)... | ecosystem: Engineered > Bioreactor > EBPR >... | reverse complement strand
CCGGCCAAGCCCGATCCGCTGAAAGTGGCGTTCTTCTACGTCGGCCCGGTGGGCGATGGCGGCTGGAGCTTTGCCCACGACAACGCACGCAAGGCGGTCGAGAAAGAGTTCGGCGACCGTGTCGTCACCAGCTTCGTCGAGAGCGTGCCCGAGGGCGCCGACGCCGAGCGCGTGACGCGCGACTTGGTCAGCCAGGGCAACAAGCTGATCTTCGGCACCAGCTTCGGCTTCATGGAGCCCATGCTCAAGGTGGCGGCCGACCAGAAGGACGTCAAGTTCGAGCACGCCACCGGCTACAAGACGGCCGAGAACCTGCGCACCTACGACAGCCGCACCTACGAAGGCGCCTACATGGCCGGCGTGATCGCCGGCGCCATGACCAAGACCGGCACCCTGGGCGTGGTGGGCTCGGTGCCGATCCCCGAGGTGATCCGCAACATCGACAGCTTCACCCTGGGCGCGCAAAGCACCAACCCGAAGATCAAGACCAAGGTGGTGTGGGTTGGCGACTGGCACAACCCCCCCAAGGAAACCGAGGCCGCCACGGCCCTGATCAACGGCGGTGCCGACGTGCTGATGCAGAACACCGATTCCCCCGCCGTGCTGAAAACCGCGGAAACCATGGGCAAGCGCGCCTTCGGCTGGGACAGCGACATGACCGCCTACGGCCCCAAGGCGCACCTGGGCTCGGCCATCATCAACTGGGCGCCGTACTACATCAAGACCGTGGGCGACGCGCTGGAGGGCAAGTGGGCCACCGGGCAGAGCTGGTGGGGCGTGAAGGAAGGCGCGATCGACCTGGTGTCGCTGGCCGCCGACGTGCCCGAGGATGCCAAGAAGAAACTCGACGAAGTGCGGGCCGGCCTGAAGGCGGGCACCTTCCAGATCTGGAAAGGCCCGATCATGGACAACACCGGCAAGGAAGTGCTGGCCAAGGACGTCGTGGCCGACGACAAGTTCCTGGGCGGGGTGAACTTCTACGTCAAGGGCGTGGAAGGCACCGTGCCGGGGGGCGAGAAGAAGTAAGCCGGACCGATGCCGCAGGCATGAACGCGGTGGCGGGGCAACCCGCCACCGCGTTTTTTCTTCACCGCCAGGCGCCGGCGCTACCATGCGCGGCAGCGGCTGGCCCGCTCGGCACCCATTGATTGCTACTATTTCAATAGCTATCCAGGATTATTCCACGCCGACCAAGGCGTAAAAACTCTACCCATGACAACCCTTGAACGCTCCCTCTGGCATCCCGTGGCGCTGGGCCATGCCCTCGGGGCCGCGCCACAGCCGGTGCTGTTGCTGGGCGAAGAGCTGGTGCTGTGGCGCGACGCCAGCGGCACCGCCCACGCCTGGGCCGACCAGTGCCCGCACCGTGGCGCCCGCCTGTCGCTGGGCCGCCTGGCGGCCGATGGTCAGGCGCTGGAATGCCCCTACCACGGCTGGCAGTTTGGCGCCGGCGGCCAGTGCACGCACATTCCGGCCGTGCCCGATTTCCAGCCCGGCCCGCGCCATTGCGCGCGCGGCTTCGAGGCACGCGAGGCCTACGGCATGGTCTGGGTGCGCCTGGCGCCGCCGGCCGGCGCGCCCGACCCGCTGCACGACTTCCCGCTGTTCACCGCCGAGGCCGAGCCGCGCCTGCGCAAAACCACCAGCGGCCCCTACCAGGTGGCGGCCAGCGCGCCGCGCATCATCGAGAACTTTCTGGACATGGCGCACTTCGGCTATGTGCACGAGGGCTGGCTGGGCAGCCGCGCCCACACCCAGGTGCCGCCCTACGAGGTGGCCGCCACGCCGCACGGCCTGCGCGCCACCGGCTGCCTGGCTTGGCAGCCGCGCTCGTCGATCCACGCCGAGGCCGGCGCGCAGGTCGAATACAGCTACGAAGTCACCGCCCCCTACATGGCGGTGCTGACCAAGCAGCCCGAGGCCGGCACCACCGCCATCGCCGGCCTGTGGGAGTCGATCGCCATGTTCGTGTGCCCGGCCGGCGAGGAGCACTCGGTGGTCTGGACGCGCATGGCGATGAACGACTTCGACTCGCCCGACGCCCGGCTGATCGAGTTCCAGAACACCATCTTCGGCCAGGACCAGCCGGTGCTGGAATCGCAGCGCCCCAAGCGCCTGCCGCTGGCGCTGGACGCCGAGGCGCACTGCGCCGCCGACCGCCTGTCCACCGCCTACCGGCGCCACCTGCGTCAGATCGGCATCCGCTTCGGCGTCATCGCATGAACCCGCCACCACCTCTCGCGCCCGACGACCTGCCGGCCCTGCTGGCGGCCATGCCGAAGGCCGAACTGCACATCCACATCGAAGGCTCGCTGGAGCCCGAGATGATCTTCGCCCTGGCCGCGCGCCACGGCGTGGCCCTGCCCTACCCCGACGTCGAGGCGCTGCGCCGCGCCTACGCCTTCAGCGACCTGCAGAGCTTTCTGGACATCTACTACCAGGGCGCCGACGTCCTGCGCACCGAACAGGATTTTTACGATCTGGCCGGCGCCTACCTTGCCAGGGCCGCTACTGAAAACATAGTCCGGGCAGAGATCTTCTTCGACCCACAGACCCACACCGCACGCGGCGTGCCGATGTCGGCCGTGATCGGCGGACTGTCGCGCGCCTGCGCCGAGGCCGACACGCGCCACGGCGTCAGCGCGGCGCTGATCCTGTGCTTCCTGCGCCACCTGAGCGAGCGCGACGCCTTTGACACCCTGGAGCAGGCCCTGCCCTGGCGCGAGCACTTCATTGGCGTGGGGCTGGATTCGAGCGAGCTGGGCCATCCGCCCGAGAAGTTTGCCCGCGTCTTCGCACGCTGCCGCGCGTTGGGCCTGCACGTGGTCGCCCACGCCGGCGAGGAAGGCCCGCCCGACTACATCTGGCAGGCGCTGGACGTGCTGAAAGCCGAGCGCATCGACCACGGCGTGCAATGCCTGCACGACACGGCCCTGGTGCGCCGCCTGGCCGCGTCGGGCGTGCCGCTCACCGTGTGCCCCTTGTCCAACCAGAAACTGCGCGTGTTCCCCGACCTGGCGCGGCACAACCTGGGGGCGTTACTGGACGCCGGCCTGTGCGCCACCGTCAATTCCGACGATCCGGCCTACTTCGGCGGCTACCTCAACCAGAACTTCCGCAGCGTGTTTGCCGCCACCGGCCTGACGGCCCGGCACGCGCGCCAGCTGGCACTGAACAGCTTCAAGGCCAGCTTCGCCCCCGCGGCCGACCAGGCGCGCTGGCGCGAGCAGTTGGACGCGGTGTTCGAACGCCACGGCGTGCGCGGCGGCTGAGGCCAGGCCACCCCCCAGCGCGGCCGTGAGACAATCCCGGCCGCTCGGCGTCCCCCGCTCCAGGACGCCGCGGCATCGCTTTCGGGGGCCATGTAGAGGAACACCATGTACAAAAACCTCGCTGCCGCGCTCGCGGCCGCCTGTTTTTTCTCCCCCGTTGTCGCGCAAACCGCCAACCCCGCCACGGCGCCGGTGAAGGCGGCATGGGTCTACGTCACCCCGCTCACCGACGCCGGCTGGACCCAGCAGCACGACCAGGGCCGCCGCGCGGTCGAGAAAGCCCTGGGCAACCAGGTGCGGACCACCTACGTGGAGAACGTGCCCGAGGGCGCCGACGCCGAACGCGTGATCCGCGACCTGGCGCAGCAAGGCCACCAGATCATCTTCACGCCCAGCTTTGGTTACATGGAACCCACGCTGAAGGTGGCGCGCGAGTTCCCCAACGTGAAGTTCGAATCCATCACCGGCCTGAAGCAGGCGCCCAACGTGGCGATTGCCAACGCACGCTACTACGAAGGTCGCTACCTGGCCGGCATTGCCGCGGCGCGCATGAGCCAGTCCCACCTGGCGGGCTACGTGGCCGGTTTTCCCATCCCCGAGGTGTTGCAGGGCCTGAACGCTTTCACGTTGGGCATGCGCAGCGTCGACCCCAAGGCCGAGGTGCGCGTGATCTGGCTGAACGAGTGGTTCAATCCGGCGCGCGAGCGCGAAGCCGCCACGACCTTGATGAACCAGGGCGCCGACGTGCTGGCTTTCCACACCGGCTCCACCGCCGTCATGGCCGCGGCCGAGGCGCGCGGCAAGCTGGCCGTGGCCTACCACTCCGACATGCGCAAGGTGGCGCCCACGGCGCAGATCGCCGCCATCACCCACCAATGGGGCGACTACTACACGCGCCGCGTGCGCGCCGTGCAGGACGGCAGCTGGAAAAGCGGCGCGTTGTGGGGCGGTGTGCGCGACGGCATGATCCGGGTCGGCGACTTCGGCCCCAAGGTACCCGCCGAGGTGCAGCGCGAGGTGCTGCAGGCGCAGCAAGCCATCGGCGCCGGCAAGCTGCGCCCTTTCCAGGCCAACCACGGCCCGATCCGCGACGCCGAGGGCCGCGAAGTCATTGCCGCCGGCCAGGCCCTGGGCGACGAGCAGATCCTGTCCATGAACTGGCTGGTGAAAGGCGTGCGCGGCGGGCTGCCGCGCTGAATGGCCTGGGCAAGAGCACCCCAAGGCAGGCGATCAGGCGCTCACCGACTCCAGTACCTGGGCCAACCGGTCGCTTTCTCGCCCCAAGATCAATCGCAGGCTGTAGGCCAGCTCCTTGTGGGCGTCCTCATCCGAGGAGGCCCGCAATTTCGCCGCGATGAACCCATCGGGTCGCACCAGTACCGCCTCACCGGGCACCCTGGCGTACAGCGCGGCAAACTTCTCATCCGCGGCACGCAATTCTCCTTGTCCTGTGACGCTCACACAGCGCACCTCAAGTTCGAACTCCTGCTGAACCGATAGACAGGCTTGCTCCCATTTGGCCGCAAGCTCGGCACCGATCAGCGTGAACTGGCCATCCCAAAGATCAATGGTCGAGACTTTCTGATCATCGGGCTTGAGCAGCCATGCGTGGGGTGCCCTGACGCCTGGCACGGTGGTTTCTTGGTATTCGCACAGCTGTGGTGTCGGCACGATCTCACCGCTCGGCCTGATGGCTTTCGAGCGGTACACCGTGCCGAACTGATAGCCAGTGTGCAACACACTGTTGTCGATGTGGGGTGCCACCCGTTGCTCGAGAAACGTCTTGCCTTCGGGAGAGATTTTCCCTTGCACCATCAGCGCCCCCTCGCCCAGGCGAACCGCTTCGGCGATCGCCTGGTAGTGCAGGGAGTTGTAGGTCGCGGACTTCACGGTAATCAGGGCCTTGGAGCGCCGCTCCACTTCGTAGCTGTCCAGCAAACCATCGCCGGCCAGTCCCTTGACCGCCAAGGCCAGTTTCCACGCGAGATTATTGGCGTCCTGAATCCCCGAGTTCATGCCATAGCCCCCCCAGGGAGAATGCCAGTGCGCGGAATCTCCGGCAAAGAAAATCCTGCCTTCGCGCCAGTTGCGCAAGATTCCCGTGGTGTAGTCAAACCGGTAGAACTGGATGATATCGACGGGCAGCTCGGGCATGCCCAATGCCCCGCGAATGCGTTCCAGCACCAGATCGGCGCCAGGCAACTCTTCTTCGTCGTGCCTGAAGCTGTAACGCCACAGCCCGTTCTCCGGGTGCTGACTGCCGAACCAGCCTGCGTACAAGGGATGCAGAATGAACGAATGAAAGAACCCATCCCTGCCCAGGGTGTCTTCCAGGGCCGCGCGAAACTCCACCAAAATCTGGTTGCCAAACGTTGGCCCATGGTCCTGTCCACGGCCGACTTGGCTGCGCACGAAACTGTGCGAACCGTCGCAGGCCACCAGGTATTTCGCCGACATATCGCTGCGGGCCAACGATTCGGAGTCCTGCACACTCACACGCACCCCGTCGGCCTGTTGGTCCACCTCGACCACCCGTGAGTTGAAATGCAAGCCCACGTGGGGCCAACGCGAGGCCTGGCGCCGGATGGCCGCTTCGTAGTCCGCAGCGGGGATCTTGCGCGGGTACACCGGGCTCAGCGGCTCCCACTTGCGCTCATAGTCCTGGTGTGAACCCTTGATGGCCGGCGCCGCCACCACCGGGCCGTTGACCACGTTGACGTAAAAGCCCTGGCCGTTCGACTTTTCCGTCTCCCAGCCCGCATGCTCGAGCAAATCCCACACGCCCCACTGGCGAAAAAACTCCGCCGTGGAGGCATGCACGTATTGCCCCTTGGGCAGGGCGGTGGTGGTGGCCCGGCGCTCGAACATGGCAACCCGCAGTCCGGCCCGGCCGAGCAGGTAGGCCATGGACAGACCCGTCGGCCCGCCACCACAGACGATGACATCGGCTTCGGAGGGGACTTGGGTATGTTGGCTGACGATCACTTCGCCCTCAGCCAGCCTTTGATGGGCATTGCGATGTGTCATGTCAGAAACCTCTCGCTGGCGCTGCGCGCCATGCGCGCGGGACTTTTGTTCCACTCGGACCACGAACCGACAAACAGGCGCGGTGTGACGCCCAATGCAGACAAAGTGAGCACAGACAAGGCCGACAGCACGCCGCCGCCGCAATAGACGACGACGGTCGGTGCGTTCAGCGCACCAACCGTCTGGTAAAGCTCCCGAATTTCGCCGGTGGTGCGCAGAGTGGACGAGGGGGTCCACAGCTCGGAAGCGGCAAGATTCACGGCACGGGGAATGCTGGCCGCGAGAAACGAAGCTTCGTCCCGGGCGTCAATTAACAGGACTTCGCCGCCAAGGGTATTCACCTCGTCGACCGAAATGTCGGGCATATGGCCACCGCTGAGCCCCAAGCGCTCGGACGAGGTACGCGCCCGGGGCACAAAGTCACCCTGGGCAACCGGCCCGCCATGGAGCACCCAGGCCTTGAGTCCGCCATCCAGCACCCGGACATTGTCCAGGCCAGCCCAGCGCAAGGTCCACCACGCGCGGGCAGCCAAGGCTGGCGACGGACCGTAGACCACCAACTCGGTGTCAGGATCTACGCCCCAGGCGCGCAATTGCTCCTGCAGCGCAGCCGGGTCGGGCAGCGGAAGGTTTCCGCTGTCGGCGGTCGGCTGAGCCGCGAACACCGTCCGAATCTGCGCATGCACAGCACCCAGAATGTGTGCATCCCGATAGCTTCTGAGCTCGTCCTCCGGCTCGCCAAGCCGGACGTCGATAAACAGCCGGTTGTCGCTCGGTCGGGCCAACAGCTCGTCGGCCTGAACGATCTGCCTGGTCAATGACGACAGTTTGTGATTGGGGGAATTCACTTTCTCGACTCCTATCCGTTGGTGTTGAGGTATTCCTTCACATTGAGCGACTGGGATCTACTTGTTGCCCGTGACCAAGTGCTTCTCCTTGATCAGTTGCGTCCATGTCTTTCTTTCCGCCTGTATGACTTCACTCAGATGGGCGGGGCTCACATCCGGAATTTCCGCGCCCCATGAAGCCACGGTCTCGGCAACAGCCGGGTCACTGGCAATTGCCATGATTTTTTCGGACAGGTTCTGTACCACCGCGGGATCGGTTCCGCGGGGTGCGAACATGGCGATCCACGCCCCGATATCCGGCACGCCTTCCACCCCCGACTCGAGCAAGGTGGGCACGTGAGGAGCAACTTTGCTGCGCTTGGGGGAACTCACCGCCAGCGCTTCCATCGTGTCCGATTTGATGTAAGGCAGCGCGGTGACCAGGGAGATGATGGCCACGTGGACATCATCGGATAACACGGCTTGCAGTTGACGCGAGCCGCTGGCGTAGGGCACGTGCACAATGCGCACGCCCGAGTTGGCATTGATCAGTTCCCCCAGGTAGTGCATGCCCGTGCCGACGCCTGCGGAAGCAAAGTTGATCTTGCCGGGATTGGCCTTCGCCGCGGCAAGAAAGTTCTTGAAGCTTCCGAACTTGCCGCGTTTGGCGACGATCACGTAAGGCGTCGTCACCAGCTGCGCGATGGGGACGAACTCTCGCTCGGGATCGACGCTGCTGGCATCGGTCACCGAGCGAATGGTGATGGAGGATCCTGTCGACAGCAACGAATAGCCGTCGGGATGGGCTTGCAACACTTGTCGCGCGGCGACTTCGCCGCCAGCACCAGATTTCACGTCCACCACCACCGGGCGTTTGTACAACTGAGCGAGTTTCTCAGAGAACAAACGGGTGGAATTTGCGGGGAATCCATCCAACCACGGCATGGTGACCTTGATCGCCTTATCTGGGTAGCCTTGGGCCGACACCACGGCGTGGGCGATAGCCAAGCCCGTTACCAAAGAAAATTTCAAGATCCGATTCATTAGATAGTTCATTGCTGTCTCCACTCTCAAAGGAATTGAATTTCAGGGTCTGCGTCACGCGATAGCGTCCAACAGACTACGGACCGCACCTCAAATCACCTTGGAGGCTCGGTAGCGCTCTATCTCCTCGCTGGTTTTCTTCAGCAAGGTACCCAGCACCTCGTCTGTCGCGTTGCCCAATGACGGAGGCGCACCCCTGTAGACCGGAGGGGTGCCTTGCAGACGCAATGGGCTGGCGATGGTGCCAGTAACCCCGCCCTGGGCGTTGGGCAAATCAACGCGTAACCCACGGTGCCGCACCTGGGGTTCTTCGAAGACTTCTCGGTAATCGTTGATGCGTCCGCAGGGCACGCCGTGGCCCTCCAGGCGCGCCACCCAGTCGGCGGCCGTGCGCGTCAGCATGGTGCGCGCGACGTCGGGGATCAGCTCGTTGCGCCCCGTGATGCGCCCAGTCACCTTGGCCCAGCGAGGGTTCTCGGCCAGGTCGGTGCGCTCCAGCGCGGTGCAGAACTGCTGCCATTGGCGGTCGTTGCCGACGGCCACCACGATTTCGCCGTCTTGCACGGCAAACACCTGGTAGGGCACCAGGCTGGCGTGCGCGTTGCCGTAGCGGTGCGGCACCCGGTCGCTGGCGAAGAAGCCCGTCACCTGGTTGCCACCCAGCGCCACGATGCAGTCCAGCAGCGCCATGTCGATGTACTGCCCGCGCCCCGACACCGTGCGGTGTTGCAGCGCCGACAGGATGGCGATGGTCGCGTACATGCCGGTGATGACGTCGGCGATCGCGATGCCGACCTTCTGCGGGCCGCCGCCCGCTCGGTCGTCCGCCTCGCCGGTGATGCTCATGAGCCCGCCGATGGCCTGGAACACGAAGTCGTAGCCGGGCTTGTGCGCATTGGGGCCGTCTTGCCCATACCCGGTGATGGAGCAGTAGACCAGGCCGGGGTTGAGCGGCGCCAGGCTGTCGTAGTCCAGGCCGTAGCGCTTCAAATCGCCCACCTTGTAGTTCTCGATCAGCACGTCGCTGACCTGCACCAGCTCCCGGATCAGGGCCTGGCCCTCGGGTCGGGAGATGTCGACGGTGATCGATTGCTTGCCCCGGTTGGCGGCAGCGTAGTAGGTGGAATCGACCCCTTCGGCGCCGGCGATCCACGGCGGCCCCCAGCCGCGTGTGTCGTCGCCCACGCCGGGGCGTTCCACCTTGATCACCTCGGCGCCCATGTCGGCCAGGTTCTGGGTGCACCACGGGCCGGCCAGCACCCGCGACAGATCCAGCACGCGCAGGTGCGACAAGGCGCCAGGGCCGGCGGGGCGCTCGGGAGTCTGGTTCAGGGACACGCGGGCGCTCCTACTCGATCTTGATCTTGGCGTCGTCGATGACCTTCGACCACTTGCTGATCTCGGCGTTGACGAAATCGGCGAACTGCTGCTGGGTCATCTGGCCGGGCTGCGCGCCCAGCTTCTCGAACGCACCGCGCACCTGCTCCGAGTTCAGCGCCCGCACCACGTCGGCATTGATCTTGGCCGCCAGCACCGGGGGCATGCCGCCCGGCGCGTACAGGCCGAACCAGGCGGTGGCCTCGAAGCCCTTCAGCCCCGCCTCATCCAGCGTCGGCACGTCGGGCAAGGCGGGCGAACGCTTGAGCGAGGTGACGCCCAGCGCGCGCAGCTTGCCGGCCCGAATGTGCGGCAGCACACCCGGCACCGAGTCGAACATGATCGGAATCTGGCCACCCAGCAGGTCGTTGAGCGCCGGCGCCGCGCCCTTGTACGGGATGTGCACCATGCTCACTCCCGCGGACGATTTGAACAGCTCGCCCGCCAGGTGGTTGGCGCCCCCCGTGCCGGCGGAGCCGAAATTGACCTTGCCCGGATTGGCCTTGGCGTAGGCGACCAGCTCCTGCGCGTTCTTGGCGGGAAAGCTCGGGTTCACCACCAGCACGTTGGGCACGGCGGCGATCTCGGCAATCGGCGTGAAGTCGGTGCGCGTGTTGTACTTCAGGCTTTTGTACAAGCCGGGGTTGATGACGTGGTGCGTGGCCGTGAGCATCAGCGTGTAGCCGTCCGGCGGCATGCGGGTCAGTTGCTCGGAAAAGATGGTGCCGCTGGCGCCGGGCTTGTTGTCCACCACCACCGGTTGGCCCCATTGCTGCGTCAGCTCGGTGGCCAGCTGCCGCGCCAGGATGTCGGTGGTGCCGCCCGGCGGGAACGGCACCACGATCTTGACCGGCTGGGCAGGAAAGGCCTGAGTCTGCGCCGCCGCAGGCGCCAGGCCGCACAGCGCGATGCCGGCGGCCAGGGCTGCGATACGCGCGGCTTGATTCAAGACGTGAAAATTCACGATGTCTCCTTGTGCAAAAGGGGGATCTGAAAGGCGCGCGCCCTAGGTTCAGGCAGCAGCGGGAAACTCCACCATCGCCTCACCCACGGCGACGACCTCACCACGCTGGTTGCGCACCTGCACGTCCAAGGTGGCCCAGCGGCTCTTGTCGGTGGTGCGCACAGCGCTGATGGTGGCCGTGGGGGTGATGGTGTCGCCCGGTTTGACGGGGATCTTCCAGCGCGTTTCCAGCCGGCGCTGCACACCGCCCACGGGATAGAGCCAATCGGTCAGCATCTTGGTGATGACGCCGAAGTTGTTCATGCCGTGCATGATGATGCCGCCGAACTGGGTGCGACCGAAATTGCCCTTCATGTAGTCGTCGTCCCAGTGCAGGGGGTTGAAGTCGAGCGAGGCCTCGCAGAAGGCGCGGATGGATTCGCGCGTGGGCGCGAACGGCTGGCCCTCGATGAGTTGGCCGGCGCGAAGCGTGTCGAACGTGTTGGTGGTCATGGCGATCCTCGGTGTGGGTTCACATCGGGCGAATCGTCCAGCCGCGGCCGGAGCAGATCACCTGATCGTGCTGGTTGAAGAAAACGTTGTCGTGCACCACGAACAGGCGGTCCTTGCGGATGAACTTGTCCAGCGCCCGCGCTTCCAGCCGGATCGTGTCGCCGGGGCGCGCCGGAATGTTGTAGCTCCAGGATTGGCCGGCGTTGACCGTGCCCGGCGAGCGCATCCAGTCGTCCGCCGGCGTGCAGGAGAACATCAGCAGGATGTGGATCGAGGGCGGCGCGATCAGCCCGCCGTAGCTGCTTTTGCGCGCGAACGCCTCGTCGAAATACAGCGGGTGCATGTCGTCCACCACGCGGCAGTACTTGTGGATGGCGTCCAGGGTCAGGGTGTAGGGGATGGTCTTGCGCGGCTCGCCAGGAATGATCTGGTCCCAGCTCTTGCGCAGTTCCGCATCCTTCCAGAAGTCGGTTTCAAATTCGGACTCGTTCATGATGTGCCTATAAGTGCTTGCCAAACAAATGGTCAAGATTTGAAAATGACCGCTTAGCGGATATATACATCCGCCTAACGGTCATTATGAAAGCCAATATCGACGCCTGTCAAGGCGTGAGGAGATGCATGCATGGCAACACCGGAAAGCGAGTCCTTCGTCCGCGCCTTCGCGCGCGGGTTGCAGGTGATCGAAGCCTTGGGTCAGGGGCCCTCCGGCCAGACGCTGGCTGAGGTGGCCGACGCGGTGCAACTGCCGCGCACGGCGGTGCGGCGCTTTCTCATGACGCTGATGGACCTGACCTTCGTGCGCACCGACGGCAAGCGCTACTGGCTGACCCCGCGCGTGCTGCGCCTGGGCCTGTCCTACCTGACCTCGCTGCCGTACTGGCGCGAGGCCCAGCCCACGCTGGAAGAGGTTTCCGCGCGCTTTGACCAGTCTTGCGCGCTGTCGGTGCTGGATGGCGAGGACATCGTCTACGTGCTGCGCCAGCAGCCCAAGCGCATCCTGCCGATGAGCCCCTCGCTCGGCACCCGTTTGCCGGCCCACGTGGTGTCGATGGGGCGCGTGTTGCTGGCTGCCCTGGACGACGCCGCGCTGGACGAGTACCTGACCCAGGCCCCGTTGAAGCGCCGCACCAACGCCACCTTGGTGGATCGGCCACGCCTGCGCGAGGAGATTCTGCTGGCGCGCGAGCAGGGCTGGGCCTGGGTCGATGGCGAGCTGGACGAATCCATCTGCGGCCTAGCCGTGCCGGTGCGCAACGCCGAGGGCGACACCATCGCCGCCATCAACGTCAGCCTGCCGACGGGCACCTTCACCCGCGAGCGTGCCTTGGCTGAGTTTCTGTCGGGGCTGCGTCTGGCGGCCTCGCGTCTGCGGGCATCGATGTCGTGAACCGGGTCACGTTCCAGGACGGGCGGTTGTTCAGGGCCGTCACGTCGAAGCCCGCCATTTTTTTGTAGTCTCGCTCGACCGCCTGCAGCTCCGCGCTGGCCTGGCCGTGCGCCCCGGTGCGCGCCATGGCGCTCACACGCGCCATCACGTCGCCGGCCTGGCGCCGGTTGGCCAGTTGCACCTGCGCCACCTGTTCACGCCGCGCCGCCTCGTACGCGCGCAGGCCGGCCACCGGCTCCTCGTGCCGGGCCAGCTCATAGGCCAACACGCGCGCGTCCAGGATGGCTTGCGAAGCGCCGTTCGAGCCGAACGGGTACATGGCGTGCGCCGCATCGCCCAGCAGGCTGACGCGCTCGAAGCTCCAGCGCGGCAACGGGTCGATGTCGGTCATCGGGTATTCGTAGGCCTGTTCGGTGGCGGCCACCAGCGCGGGGATGTCGAGCCAGTCGAAGCGCCATTCGGCCAGCTGCCGCGCCAGCCCGAGGGGATCGACGGGCTGGTTCCAGTTGCCCAGCTCGGCGTGCTCCAACTCGGACGAGGACGCCGGCCGCACCATCAACCAGTTGAGGGTGTGCTCGTCCAGCGGATAGACCACGATGCGCTGCCGCTCGTCGCCCACGATCACCATGCTCCGGCCGCCCAGGAACGGGCTGAAGCGCGCCGCGCCCCGGTACATGACCCAGCCGTTGCTGGCCAGCGCAATGCTCTCCTGGTACAGCGCCCGGCGCACCGACGACCGGATGCCATCCGCGCCGATCAGCAGGTCGGCCTGATGCGGCGTGTCCGCGCCGGCCACGCTCACCCGCACCTGCGCGTCGGTCTGTGTCACCGCGCCGACACGCTGGCCAAGCAACACCGCGCCCGCGCCCAGGCGCTCTTGCACGGCGCCCAGCAGCAGTTGCTGCAGTCGGCCGCGGTGCACCGAATACTGCGGCCACAGGTAGCCTGCGTCGTGGCCGCGCGGCTCGGCCCAGATCAACTGGCCCTGGCGGTCGTGGTAGCTCAGTTGCGCGGTGGGCAGGCCGATCTGTTCCAGGCCGGGGCCCAGCCCCAGCTCGATCAGTTCGCGCACGGCATGGGGTGGCAGGTTCACGCCCACGCCGATTTCGCGGATCTCGCGCGCCGCCTCCAGCACGCGCACGTCGCCGAAGCCCGCGGCGTGCAGGCTGAGCGCCGCGGTCAGGCCGCCGATACCGGCGCCGGCGATCAGGATGCGCATCACCGCCGCTCCAGCTTGGCGCGCTGCACCAAGGAGCGCTCGGACTGGTAGAACTCGGCCGCCCACTGGGGGTACACGTCATGGCCCTTGTACCAATAGGTCTGGCGCAGCCGCTTGAGCAAGGCCTTGTACTCGGCGCTGTCGATGGCCGCCTTGAACGCGGTATCCAGGCGCGCCACCACTTCGGCCGGCATGCCCTTGGGGCCGACCAGCCCGTAGGGCGCGGGGTAGACCAGGTCGTAGCCCAGGCTCTTGGCCGTGGGCAGCTGGGGCATCCACTCCGGCGATTCGGCGTCGAAGTTCATCAGCAGCCGCAGGTCGCCCGATTCCACGAAAGGCATCACGCTGCCGGCGGCATCGACCGCGGCCAGCGTGTGCCCACCCATCAGGTTGGTCATGGCCTCGCTGCTGCTCTTGAATCCGACATGGGTCATGCGGATGTCGGCCAGCCCGGCAAAGGCCTCGGACAGCAGGTGCATGGTGGTGCCGGCGCCGGCCGTGGCGATCGACAATTGCCCGGGGTTGGCCTTGGCGAAGTCGACCAGTTCCTTCACGGTCTTGAAGGGCGAGGACGATTTCACCGCCAGCACGAAGGTGTAGCCCCCCAGGCCAGCGATCCAGGTGAAATCTCGCATCGGGTCCCAATCGACCTTCTGCACGTAGGGGTAGCGCAACAGGCCGGCCGTGGCGGCGGCCAGCGTGTAGCCATCCGGCTTGTCGATCCGGGCCATGGTCGAAGGCGCCAGCGTGGCGCCGGCGCCCGGCTTGTTTTCCACCACGATGGGCTGGCCCAACTGCTTGCCCGCCAGTTCCGCCAGCTTGCGGAAGGTCAGGTCCGTCGGGCCGCCGGCGCCAAAGCCGACCAGCAGCTTGATCGGCCGCTCCGGATACGTCTGGGCCGCTGCGCCCAGGGGCAGCCACAAGGCCAAGCACAGCCCAGCGGCTTGGAGCAAACGGATGAAATGACGCACTCTTGACTCCTTTTGGATTTTAATCCGCTTAGCGGATTTATATAACCGCTTTACGGACGTTATAGGCCTGGAACATGACCTCTGTCAACGCCGGCGGCCGCACAGCCCCAGGCTGGGGCTTGCGCGTCGTCCCGGCGCAGCCTGGGGCGCGTAAGCTCGCACCTCATGGCTCAGCTGTACCGTTCCGCCCTGTTGCGTTTCGCCGACGACGGCCAGGCGCTGTACGACCAAGACGGCCTGCTGGCCGTCGGCCCCGACGACCAGGGCCAGCCGCGCGTGCTGGCGGCGGGCAGCTGGCAGGCGCTGGCGCCGCGCTTTTCCAACTGGCCGGTGACCGTCCTGCCGGGCCGCCTGATCGCCCCGGGTTTCGTGGACATGCACATCCACTTTCCGCAGACCGATGTGATCGGCTCGCCCGCCGAGGGCCTGCTGCCGTGGCTGGAGCACTACACCTTTCCCCATGAAGCGCGCTTCGCCGACCCAGCCCACGCGGCCGAGGTGGCGCACTTTTTCTTGGGCGAGCTGCTGCGCCATGGCGTCACCAGCGCGCTGGTGTTCGCCAGCTCGCACCCGGCCTCGGTCGACGCGCTGATGCGCGAGGCGCAAGGCCGCGGCATGCGCCTGATCGCCGGCAAAGTGCTGCAAGACCGCCATTCGCCCGAGGGCGTGCGCGACGCCACCGAGCAAAGCCTGATCGACACCGAGACCCTGATCCGGCGCTGGCACGGCGTGGACCGGCTGGGCTACGCCATCACGCCGCGCTTCGCGCCCACCAGCTCGCGCGAGCAGCTGCGCGGCGCCGGCGCGCTGGCGGCGCTGCACCCCGACGTGTGGGTGCAGTCGCACGTGGCCGAGAACGCGGGCGAGATCGCCTGGGTGCGCCAGCTGTTCCCCGAGGCGCGCAGCTACCTGGCGGTGTACGACAGCGTGGGCCTGATGCGCCGGCGCGCCGTCTACGCCCACTGCATCCACCTGGACGAGGACGACCGCGCCCTGCTGCGCGAGCGCCACACCGCCGCCGCCGTCTGCCCGACCAGCAACCTGTTTCTGGGCAGCGGCTTCTTTGACTACGCCAAAGCCGAGCGCGCCGGCTTTGCCCACGGCCTGGCCAGCGACGTGGGCGGCGGCACCAGTTTTTCGCCCTTCGCCACCATGCTGGCGGCCTACTGCGTGGGCCGCGAGGGCGAGACCAAGGCCGCCACCACCCTCATTCCCCGCGCGCTGTGGTGGCTGCACACGGCCGGCGCGGCCCGCGCCCTGGGCCTGGACGGCGTGATCGGCAACCTGGCGCCCGGCTGCGAAGCCGACTTCGTGGTGCTCAACCCCCAGGCCACGCCGCTGCTGGCGCGGCGCACGCGCGCCGCCCGGAGCCTGGACGAGCTGTTGTTCGCGCTCATCGTGCTGGGCGACGACCGGGTGGTGGAGCGCGCCGTGATTTCAGGCAAAATCCAGCATAAGCCAGCGCCTTGATTACCCTGGCAGCTATTATTTTCATAGTACCCCATGAGCATCAAAAGCGACCGCTGGATCCGCCGCATGGCCGAGCAGCACGGCATGATCGAACCCTTCGAGCCCGGGCAAATTCGCCAGGACGCGGCGGGCCAGAAGATCGTCAGTTACGGCACCAGCAGCTACGGCTACGACATCCGCTGCGCGCCGGAATTCAAGGTCTTCACCAACATCCACAGCACCGTGGTGGACCCGAAGAACTTCGACGAAAAGAGCTTCGTCGACATCAACGCCGACGTCTGCATCATCCCGCCCAACAGCTTTGCGCTGGCGCGCACGCTGGAGTACTTCCGCATCCCGCGCAACGTGCTCACCATCTGCCTGGGCAAAAGCACCTACGCGCGCTGCGGCATCATCGTCAACGTCACCCCCTTCGAGCCCGAGTGGGAAGGCTACGTGACGCTGGAGTTCTCCAACACCACCCCCTTGCCGGCCAAGATCTACGCGGGCGAAGGCTGCGCCCAGGTGCTGTTCTTCGAGAGCGACCCGGACGACGTGTGCGAGACCAGCTACAAGGACCGTGGCGGCAAGTACCAGGGGCAGGTGGGGGTGACGCTGCCCAAGACCTGAGTTCGGGCTGGCGATCATGGCTTGGTGGCCCGAGGCGGGCAGCGGGCCGACATTGAGCGCCGCCCACAAAAGCACATCGCCCACCGAGGGCGAACCGCGCGCCTGCCCGGGTCGGCCATCGCCCCGCGGGCCGGGCCCCGTCGCCAATCCAGACGCCTACGCCGCGACCCAGGCGCTCTAATCCGAGCCATGAACCCCAACGCCTGGAACCTCGCATGGGTCGGCGTGGTGCTGATCGCCGCCCTGGCGCAGACCGCCCGCAACGCCGCGCAGCGCTCGCTCACCGGCACGCTGGGCACCTGGTCGGCGACGCTGGTGCGCTTTCTGTACGGCCTGCCCTTCGCGGCGGCCTGTCTGGCCCTGCTCTACCTGCTGCCTGGCGCGCCCACCGAATGGCCTCGGTTGTCGGCCGCCTACCTGGGCTGGTTGGTGCTGGGCGCGGTCTCCCAGGTGGCCGCTACCGGTGCGCTGCTCAAGGCCATGCAGGCGCGCAACTTCGCCATCGCGGTCACGCTGTCCAAGACCGAGGTGCTGCAGATCGCCCTGTTTGGCGCCGTGGCGCTGGGCGAAGTGCCGACGCCGGCCATGATCGGTGCCATGGCGCTGGCCAGCCTGGGCGTGGCGCTGCTGGCCTGGCCCCGGCGCGGCGCGGCCGATGGCGCCGGGCTGGCCCGCTGGCTGTCGCCCTCGGCCGGCTGGGGCCTGGCCTGCGGCGCGGCTTTCGCGGTGGCCACGGTGGCCTACCGGGCGGCGGCGCTGGAGCTGGGTGCCAGCTCGGCCCTGCTGTCGGCGGCCTGGGGCGTGACCCTGGCCCAGGCGATGCAGACACTGGGCCTGGGCGGCTGGGTTGCCTGGCGCCAGCCGGGCGGTCTGGCGCCCGTGCTGCGCGCCTGGCGCGTGTCGCTGCTGGCCGGCGCCATGGGTGCGCTGGCCTCGCTGGCCTGGTTTGCCGCCTACGCCCTGCACACCGCCGCCGCCGTGCGCACGGTGGGCATGGTGGAGGTGCTGTTCAGCCTGATGGTGTCGCGCCGCCTGTTTCGCGAACACCTGAGCGGATTCGAGTGGGCAGGCTTGGCCCTGGTGCTGCTGGGCATCGCGTGGCTGCTGCTGCGCGCCTGAGCCGGCCTGCGTCCGCCGTGCCACGTCCGCGTGACACAGTCGACGTACTGCGTTTTCCTACACCGCGATTCGGCATGCACCGGTACCGGCGGGGCGGTGGCTGCGTAGCATCGAGCCATGTCTCCAACCGATTCCAACTCTCCCGCTCCGGTCACGCTCGGGCCTTGGTTCAGCCCGACCCGGCTGCTGGCCCTGTCCGGCTGGATCGTGGCCGTCGCCCTGCTCCTGGGCGGCATTGCCCACGTGGCGCAAAGTCAGGTGCAGCGCGGCCAGGACTTCCAGTACGCCAGCACCTCGCCCACGGCCACGACAGCCACCGCCCCCACCCCCCCTGACGGTGCACGTCTGGCCGCCGTGACGCCCGCGCCGCAAGACGGCGATCTGCGGGCGGTGCGCTACACGCGCTGAGCGCCCCCCACCAGGGCGTGTTCAGCGCGCACGCCGCCAGGCCAGCCGCGCCGCGGCCAGATCCCAGCCGGCCCAGCCGCAGCTCTTGAACAACACCGGCCCGCCATGTGCGCGGGCCGCTGGTTTGGGCGCCGTGACCACATCGGCCAGCGTGGGCAGCGCCGCCAGGTTCAGGCCGGCCTGCAGCAAATCACCGGCCTCGTGATCGGCATCGCGCGAATCCAGCACGATGCGGCCCTGGGCCGCGACATGGCGACACAGCTCCGGAGCCAACTCCACCATGCGGGGGGTAAACGCACCCACGGCGGCGATGAAGGCATCGGTGCGCGGCGTGGCGCGCAGCACGACGGCCTCCGCCGGAGTGCAGGTGGCGACCAGCGGACAGTCGGCCAAGGCCGCATCGGCGTCCGCGACGGCCTCGGCCCCCAGGCCCAGGGCACGCGCATGCGCCACCAGGGCCTCGGCGCTGGCGCGGCTGCGCGAGGCGATGCGAAAGTGGGTGACGCCCAGCACGGCGGCAAACACCTCCAGATGCGCGCGCCCCTGCACCCCGGCGCCGACGATCAGCATCGGGCCGGCCGGTTGGGGCGCCAGCCAGCGCGCCGCCAGCGCCGACACGGCGGCGGTGCGTCGACCGGTCACCGTCGGCCCATCCAGAATCAGCCGCCGTTCGCCGCTGGCCACGTCGAACACCACCACGTCGCCCTGGATGCTCGGCCGCGCCGTGCCGACGTTGCCGGGCGTGAAGGTGATCAGCTTGGTCATCGCCACGCGCGCGTCGCAGGCCGGCATGGCGAACAGGGAGGCGCCGCCGGCCATGGGCAAGACGATGCGCGGTGGGACGTTGACCGCGTCGTCCTGGAGCAGGGCTTCAAGTTCGTTGACGAGTTCGGGCCAGGAAAGGAGGCCGGCGGCCTGGGAAGGGGTGATCAAAGAGGACATCGTGAACTCCGTCGGCAAGGGCTGGTGCATGGACGCCCAAGCTTACCCAGCACCGCCGTGCTTGGCACTCAATGCACTGCCCCGGCCCCCACCCGCACGTCCTGTTTCACCTCCAGCGCCGTTTGGATGCCGACACGCATGCCCTCCACCATCTGCTCCAGCGGCAGGCTGGGCGCGCCCTGCTCGGGCAACAGGGGCACGTGGATGAAGCCGCCGCGGGTACGCGACAGCGCGCGCACGCTGGCCAGGCGGTGCATCAGGCCATAGAAAACGTGGTTGCAGACGAAGGTGCCGGCGGTCTGTGACACCTCGGCCGGGATACCGGCGGCCAGAATGGCCTGGCGCATGGCCTTGATCGGCAAGGTGCTGAAGTAGGCCGCCGGGCCGCCGGGGACCACCGGGGTGTCGATCGGCTGGGCGCCGGCGTTGTCGGCGATGCGGGCGTCGTTGACGTTGATGGCAATGCGCTCCAGCGACAGCGCCCCGCGCCCGGCCGCCAGGCCCAGGCAGATCACCAGTGCCGGCGGATGCGCCTGCAGCAGTTCGTGCAGGCGCGCCAGCGCGTCGCCGAACACGGTGGGCAACTGCGCCGCCTGCACGTGGTGTCCGGCGATCTGACGCCGGTGCAGGGCCTGGGCGATGCGCCAGCTGGGGTTGATCGGATCGCCGCCGAACGGATCGAAGCCGGTGAGCAGGACGCGGGGCGACGGGGCGAAGGCGTGAGGGGCGGCTACCATTGCCGGAAATTTAGCGCGAAACGCGCGGCCAGGAGTGCAAGCATGCGTTGGGAAGGCGAACGTCAATCGGACAACGTGGAAGACCGCCGCGACGACGGCGGTGGTGGCGGGCGCGGCGGCATGATGCTCGGCGGGCGTGGCATCGGCGTGGGCACCATCGTGGTGGCGCTGCTGGCCGGCTGGATCTTCGGCATCAACCCGCTGACCCTCCTGGGCATGATGGAGGGGGGCTCGGCGCCGGCGCCGGTGCAGCAGCACCAGGGGCCGGCCAAGGCGCCGCCAGCCAACGACACCGGCGCGACCTTCGTCTCCACGGTGCTGGCCTCGACCGAGGACGCCTGGCAGGAGGTGTTCACCGAGAACAACGCACGCTACCGCTCGCCGCGCCTGGTGCTGTACCGGGGCGTGACGCCCACGGCCTGCGGCACGGGCCAGTCGGCGATGGGGCCCTTCTACTGCCCGGGCGACCAGAAGGTGTACCTGGACATGGACTTCTTCGACACGCTCAGCCGCCAGCTCGGCGCCCCGGGCGAGTTCGCGCGCGCCTACGTGGTGGCGCACGAGGTCGGCCACCATGTGCAGAACCTGATGGGCCTGACCGACAAGGTGGATTCGATGCGTGGGCGCGTCAGCCAGGCGCAGCAGAACGCCCTGTCGGTGCGGCTGGAGCTGCAGGCCGACTGCTTTGCGGGCATTTGGGCCAACCGCTCGCAAAAAGCCAAGAACTGGCTGGAAAACGGCGACATCGAGTCGGCCATGAACGCCGCCGCGCGCATCGGCGACGACGCGCTGCAGCAGCGCAGCCGCGGTTACGTGGTGCCCGACAGCTTCACCCACGGCTCCAGCGCGCAGCGCCAGCGCTGGTTCATGCAGGGCTACAAAACCGGTCGCGTTCCGGCCTGCGACACCTTCAACGCCCAATCTTTGTAAGTCAATCTGGCCCTGCAGTACGCCAGCAAAGTCTAGACAGCTCCTTTTTTAGGAGCATTCATACGCCCAACCCGGCTCGGACAGACGGTTGGACGCTTTGCATGCTGCAATGCGACAATACGGGGTTGATGAGTACTACCCTCTATTCAGACCTCGCGCTGGCTGATCCGCTCAAGCGCGCCGTGGCCGACATGGGCTACGAGACGATGACGCCGATCCAGGCGCAGGCCATTCCGGTTGTGCTGGCCGGGCAGGACGTGATGGGCGCCGCCCAGACCGGCACCGGCAAGACGGCGGCTTTCTCGCTGCCGCTTTTGCAGCGCCTGCTCAAGCACGAGACGGCCTCGCTGTCGCCCGCCCGGCACCCAGTGCGCGCCCTGGTGCTGCTGCCCACGCGCGAGCTGGCGGTGCAGGTGGCCGACCAGGTCAAGCAGTACGCCAAGTACACCCAGCTGCGCAGTGCCGTCGTCTTTGGCGGCATGGACATGAAGCCCCAGGTCGAAGAGCTGCGCAAGGGCGTCGAGGTGCTGGTGGCCACGCCCGGCCGCCTGCTGGACCACATCGAGGCCAAGACCGCGGTGCTGAACCAGGTCGAGTACGTGGTGCTGGACGAGGCCGACCGCATGCTGGACATCGGCTTTCTGCCCGATCTGCAGCGCATCCTGAGCTACCTGCCCAAGGCGGGGCGCACCACCCTGCTCTTTTCGGCCACGTTCTCGCCCGAGATCAAGCGCCTGGCCGAAAGCTACCTGAGCAACCCGATCCTGATCGAGGTGGCGCGGCCCAACGCCACCGCCTCGACGGTGGAGCAGCACTTTTACCTGCTGGACGACGAGGACAAGCGCCGCGCCATCCGCCAGGTGCTGCGCGACAAGCAACTGCGCCAGGCCTTCGTGTTCTGCAACAGCAAGCTGGGCACGGCGCGGCTGGCCCGCGCGCTGGAGCGCGACGGCCTCAAAACCACCGCCCTGCACGGCGACAAGAGCCAGGACGAGCGCCTGAAGTCGCTGCAAGCCTTCAAGGACGGCGAGGTCGATCTGCTGGTGGCCACCGATGTGGCCGCGCGCGGCCTGGACATCAAGGATGTGCCAGCGGTCTTCAACTACGACGTGCCCTTCAACGCCGAGGACTACGTGCACCGCATCGGCCGCACCGGCCGTGCCGGCGCCTCGGGCGTGGCCGTCACCCTGGTCACCAAGCACGACCAGCGCCTGATGGGCGAGCTGGAAAAGCTGCTCAAGGCCAAGATCGAGGTCGAGCACCTGGCGTTCGAGGACGAAAAACCCCACGGCCGCCAAAACGACGGCCGGCGCCGCTGGCGCGAGGAAGAAACCGGCGACGCACGCGACAGCGCCCGCCGCGAACGGCAGGAGCGGCGCCACCCTGAGCAGCGCCGTGGCCCCGGCCCGGCCGCCGCGCCGGTCGATCCGTTCTTTGACCGCCCCTACGAGGCGACGGCCGAGGCCCCCGAGCAGCCCCCCGCTTGGGAGAAAAACCCCCGTCCCGGTTCGACACGCGGCGGCGTGTCGGCCAACATCAAGCCCAAACGCAAGGTGGCGGCGCTGTTCAAGGCGCCGGAAGCCAGCGAGTCCCCCTGAGCGGCCGACGCCGCTTCCCCGCGCTCTTCGGGCGGGGGACGGGCCGGCCACTTCGAAGCGGGCGGGCGCAGCGGCCCCTGGTATGGCCTGCTCTGCGGCCTGCTGATTGGACTGAATAGGCACTGGGTGACCCGTGCTTCTTTTTTGGGTCAAATCGGGCAGATGTCGGCGTGTATTAATCGCCTTTAGCTATTGTTTTTGAAGTATTTCAGCCCCCCACGGCTTGCGCGTGGGGGTGATCTGAGGCTGCAGCCTGAACCCGCTTATCCAAGCGACCGCTGGCGCCAGCGCCTGTGGCGTCATCGGCTGTCGTTTTGGCAGTACTCGAAAATAGCAAGCACCCCACCGCACCAGCGTCCATCCGGAGGCCGCGGAGCAGGCCAGAAGCCGCCACCTCGGGTGGCGAGTACCGCGCGCCACCCGCCGCGCACAGGGGTCAACGGCCCCACCACTGTGTCAGCGCGTGGATGACCAGCCCCACCAGCCCACCGACCAGGGTGCCGTTGATGCGGATGAATTGCAGGTCGCGCCCGATGTGGCGCTCCAGCTCGGCGCTCATCTCGCGCGCGTCCCAGCCCTGCACGCGCACCACCACGTAGCGACCGATGTCCTCGCGGTAGCGCTCGATCAGGCGCGGCGCGGCGGCCTGCAGTTCGGCGTTGAGCCAGGCGCGGATTTCGGCGTCGGCGGCCAGGCGTTCGCCCAGCGTGCGCGCGGCGGCGCCGATGTACCGGCGGATGCTGGAATCGTCCCGCCCCATGTCCTCGCGCAGCCAATCCAGCAACTCGGCCCACAGCGTCCGCACGTAGCGCACCAGCGCCGGGTGCGCCAGCAGTTCGTCCTTCAGGCGCTCGCCGCGCGCTTGCAGGGCCTCGTCGTGCTGCAGGCGCGCCACGAAGTCCTGCACCATGCCGTCGAAACGCAGGCGCAGGCTGTGGCGCGGGTCGTCGGCCATCTCGATGATGGTGCGGGCCATGATGACCACCACCTTACGGGTGGCCAGCCGCGCCGCCATCTGGTCCAGTCCCAGGTATTTCAGCGCCTTCACCTCGCGCGCGATGGCCTCGGTGATGCCGTCCTGCACGCTGTCCTCACCCATCAGCTTGGCCACCTGCAGCAGCACACCGTCCAACAGCTCCTGGTGGCGGCGCTCGTGGGTCATGGCCTCCAGCACCTGGCCGGACAGGCGCGCCACCTCCACCTGGCTCAAGCCCCGCCGGGCCAGATCGGCCACGAACTGCCGCACGCGCTCGTCGTCCAGCGCGCCGACGGCCCAGCGCCCGACCCCGACCAGCTGTTCGCCGACGCGCTCGGCGTTGGCCGGCTGGGCCAACCAGGCGGCCACGCGGGCGGCCACATCGAACTCACGCAGCTTGGCCAGCACCTGCTCGGTGGCCAGGAAATGGGTGGCCAGGAAATGGGCCAGGTTCTCGCCAATGCGGTCCTTGTTCTCGGGAATGATGGCGGTGTGCGGAATCGGCAGCCCCCAGGGGTGCCGAAACAGCGCCACCACCGCGAACCAGTCGGCCACGGCGCCCACCATGGCGGCCTCGGCAAAAGCGGCGACGTAGCCCCAGGCCGGGTGGCTCCCCTGCAGCGCGGTGGCCAAGGCATACAGCAAGGCCGCGGCCAGCAGCAGGGCCACGGCCAGGCGCTTCATGCCGGTTGCATCGGAAATCATGCCCCCACGCTCCCCCGCTGACGCGTGGTCCGCTGCCCCCCGTGGGGGCCGCACGCCGCCTTCGGGCGGCCGGGCGGCGGCGTGATCCATGCCCCCA
>Ga0209794_1001133_pt1 | contig 24272 bp, 16 predicted proteins | sample EBPBio232013_DNA_FD_185869 | JGI IMG/M metagenome (GOLD analysis project Ga0209794, IMG submission 185869) | Wastewater treatment Type I Accumulibacter community from EBPR Bioreactor in Madison, WI, USA - Reactor 1_5/23/2013_ DNA (SPAdes)... | ecosystem: Engineered > Bioreactor > EBPR >... | reverse complement strand
AACATGAACTAATTAGCCCCCAATCAGGTGGTCAATTTAGCCCGGCCAAGCATGGTCAATTTGCTTCGGCCAGGGGTGGTCAACTTAAACCGGCCAACGGTGGTCAATTTGACCGGCGTTTGCAGGTTCTGGTCTAAAATCGTAAATGTGGCCTGTTTGCCCTCCTTGATCGAACCAATCTTGTTTTCATACGAAAAAGTACTGGCCGCACTGATGGTAATTGCTTTCAGTGCATCATACACCGAACAGCCTAAATCTGGTCTTAACGGTTGGCCGCTATCTGACATCCGTGTAGCAGCAACCCAGGCCAAAGTCAGTGGCTCGGCCGGGGCCATGGCGAAATCAGAATGCACGGACGTTGGGATATTTCTTTCCGTGAGCCATTTCATCGGCGCTATGGCATGCGCTCTTTCTGGCCCCAGTCCAATTTCTGCATATTTGTTGCCCATGGCATAGAGATAATATGAGTTTACAGATGCCTCGGCACCCATTTTGGCCATTCGTTCAGCCTGGTCTTCACCGATAACACCTAAATGATGAAAGGTTGTACGATGGTCTTTTCGCGGGTTTCGTTTTTGGGCATCTTCTAAAAGTTGCAAGTAAGATTCCAGTCCCTTGTCGCCGGTAACATGAATATGAATCCGGTACCCGTGGTCCCAGTAAAAATCAAATAGTGGTTTTTGATAGGCAGGCGGAATAATCCATTCACCTTTACAAGTGGGGCAATGTAGGTAGGGACTTCTAAGCTCCATCGCCAGCGAATAAATGGCACCGTCTGAAAACAATTTGTATTGGTCGGTTAAGAAGGTGATGTTCTTGGAGTCGTATTTTGATAGCGTCTTAATGTATTTGTCAAAATCTACATTGCTCTTTTTCAAAGAATATTGTTCCGGAAAACCTGGCACTAAATACACCATATACCGGTTCGTTTTGTCGGCTTCTGCTTTTAATGCAGGATATTCACCTTCAAACGTGCTGTTCGGGAAACTGGGCTCCATCATGGCCGTAATGCCATTTTGCAGCATCATGTCGCTCAACCTTGTCAAACCGACCTTGATCCTGGCTTCGTCGTTGAAAACTGCTTTCAGCGCGCCTGCGCGCATCGACTGGTAAGCCCTTTCCCAGAAATGCCCGTTTTTTTCGTCCACTTGTGCCATGGCATCTTTGGGTATGTCTTTGCTGACATTTACATTGAACTTTTTCAGCGCAGCAGAATTCAGGTAGATTTCGTGGCAGGAGCGTTGATAGATGATGGTTGGAATATCACCGGTAGCTTTATCTATTTCCTTTTTTGTAATATCGCCGTGCCAGGCTTTGTGATACCCCCAAACCATCACGTAGTCATTCTTGTTCTCACTATTATTTACCACATCGTGCAAGGCTTTCAGGTAGTTATCGTGACCAACAACCGCCGGATAGGTTTGTTGGGGCATTTTCCATTCGTGGGGGGCAATGATTTCATTAGAGAGAATAATTCCACCCAAAGAAACCGGGTGTGCATGTGGTTCTATAAATCCGGGCATCATGGTTTTGCCGTGCAAATCCATTTTTTCGGCAGCGGGAAATTGTTTTTGCGCTTCGGAAAGGTTTCCCACAAAAACAATCTCTCCCTTTTTTGACACTACTGCCTCCGCATACTGTGGCTGGTTGCCTTCCATGGTAATAATATCCCCATTGAAATAGAGAATGTCTTCGGTCGAAGCTGCTGTATTGCCATTCGCACCTGTAGCATAGGCTTTTTTGTTATTGCCTCCACCACAGGCTATCAATAACAGGCATAAAACCAAGGGTAAGAATGGTGTACGTTTCAATGGAATTCAGTTTATTTTTTAATGCTTATTTTAACAGCAGGGCTGGCACTATAATCACCGTACCAGGCAAACTTGTTTAAAAGGGTAGGAAAAAATGAATCAAATCAGGTAGGCAATTGCGTAGCTATCCTGGTTTTGTTAACCGCTTTTTTACATCGGTGTTCTTTCTAAAGTTACAGTTATCAATTGAATAAACAAGGTGGTTGCATTGGTTTTGCCCTACTCATTTGGGATAAATAAAAATCGCTACGCCGATTTAACTACATTTACGGGGTTGATTATTCATTCTTTTTTTCAACAACCAAAACAAAAACAATGAAAGCTTTCGCTATGCTACTGGTTTCTTTATTCATGGCCGGGTTTGTACAAGCACAAACACCGGTTGAAGAACAGATACAGAACTGGGAAAGGGCAAGAGACTATACAAAAGAATACCTCGAAGCCATGCCTGAATCGGGCTATGGCTATAAGCCCACGCCTGAAATGCGCTCTTTCGCCGGGCAGATGCTGCACTTGAGCGATGCCAACTACGGATTTGGTTCGGCAGCGACGGGCGAAAAAAGCCCGTACAACCCGGGGGAGTTGGAAAAAACGGTCGACCAGTCAAAAGCCAATGTCATCAAGCTGGTAATGGCCAGTTATGATTTTGTCATCGCCGGAATAAAAAAAATGACACCGGCACAACTATCCGAAAAAATAAAACTGTTTGGCCGCTTTGACCTGACAAAGGAACAAACCCTGGCAAAGGCTTTCGAACACCAAACGCATCACCGCGCCCAAACAACGGTGTACCTGCGTTTGGCCGGCGCAAAACCACCACAGGAAAAACTATTCTAACAAAGGGCTGACCACGGGTTTTTGGTTATCAGCCATTTAATCGCTAGCTTACCCAAAAGCTACCAAACCGATGAAGTCTTTTGGCCCCGTGACCGATCCGACCTTTCAGCCACGTACACAGTACAGCCGCTTTTCGACCTGGCTGTTGTCACTGATCCGGGATGAACGCGACCTGCCGTTTGTTTACCTGACCCTGCAGATTACTTTCCTGATGTTGCCCCTGGCTGTTTTACTGTACATGCCCTTTGTAACCGGATGGGTTTGGTGGGTGATCGCCATCGCTTACCAGGTCATGAATAATTTTGTCTTCAAGGGACCCTTCGGCCTAATGTTACACTGCACATCGCACCGGCCATTTTTCAAAAAAGAATACCAGGCGCTGAACCACTACCTGCCCTGGGTAATCGGGCCTTTCTTCGGACAATCACCCGAAACCTATTTTGTTCACCATATTGGCATGCACCATGCCGAGAACAACCTCGACGACGACGATAGCAGCACTATGCATTATCAACGCGATTCACTGCGCGATTTTCTCCGCTATTTCACCCGTTTTTTCTTCCTGGTTATTTATAATTTATCGCAATATTTTGTTCGCAAAAACCGACGCAAACTCCGCGGCCGCCTATTAAGGGGCGAATTCAGTTTTATCATCCTGTGCATCCTGTTGAGTATCCTGAACTGGCAGGCAACCCTGGTGGTATTCATCATTCCCTTTCTGATCTCGCGGTTGATCATGATGCTGGGCAACTGGGCCCAACACAGTTTTGTCTGCGCCGCCGACCCGGGCAACGAATACAAAAACAGCATCACTTGTATCAATACCAACTATAACCACAAATGCTGGAACGATGGTTACCATATCAGCCACCACGAAAAACCCACGCTGCACTGGACCGAACACCCGCTTCATTTTCAGCAAAACATTGACCGGTATGCAGCCAATGAAGCCATCGTATTTGACGGCATTCACTTTCTGCATGTATGGGCTTATCTGATGTCGAAACGCTACGACCTGCTCGCCAAAAGCTATGTCAATATTGGCAACCGGTTCAAAAGCGATGAAGAGGTCATCAGCTTCCTGCGGCAACGGACGCAGCGCTTCTGACTGGCGGGCGACTTCAAAACCTATTGTTTTCCGGGTAAGTTTCGTTCTCCTTAAAATCTCGCAAAAACGCCATTATCTTCATCGTTACAAAACATGAAGAATCCCTACTTATCCTTACTAAAAACGGCCTGGCGATACGCACAGCAGCAAAAGGGCCGTTACTTACTGATTTACTCCCTGTTCCTGGCAGCGAGTATCATCTCGGCCATGAACCCATTGCTGTATGGCTGGTTCATCAATGCAGTGCAAGAAAAGGGCATTATGCAGTTGCACTACGCCTGGTTGTATGCTTTTGCCATACTGGGTCTCAAACTCGCTGAATGGGCTTTTCATGGACCGGCACGGGTCTATGAACATTACCTGGCCTTTCACCTCAGCAGAAATTTTCTGCACGAACTCTACCACAAAACCTTACACCTGCCTGTGCAATGGCACCAGGATCACCACAGCGGCACCACCATCAATCGCATCCGCAAAGCCTACGAAGCCTTGAAAGATTTTTTCGCCAGTGGCTTTATGTATTTCTACACCCTCACCAAATTTGTTTCCTCGTTGGTGGCCATGTTGATTTTCTCGCCGGTTTTTGGTGCGGTAGGTGTTGCCATCGGCGCCTTGACCGTGTTCCTGATTTTCAAATTTGACAAGCCATACATGAAGGCCATCGACGAGAAAAATGAAAAAGAACATATTGTTTCAGGTTCGCTCTTCGACAGCCTATCGAATATTCTAACCGTGATTACCTTAAGGCTGGAGAAGCGCATGGAAAAAAGCCTGCTGGGTAAAGTGGGCGATATATTTCCGCCCTTTGCACGCAGTGCACGCATCAACGAATGGAAATGGTTTACCGCCGATATGATGGTGACCCTCGTATATGCCATCACCGCCGTGGGTTATATCTACCAGCATACCCGACCGGGTTCGGTATTCATGCTGGGTAGCCTGGTTACCCTGCTTGGTTTTGTGAACCAGTTTACCAGTGTATTTCACGATATCGCTTATCAATATACCCAGGTGGTACAGTATAACACCGATGTACAAACGACGCGGTTTATTGAAAATGCTTATCGCGAACAACACTTGCCCGAAGAAGGCAAGGCCCTGCCCGTTCACTGGCAAACAATCGATATCAACCACCTATCATTTTCCCATGCGCACGAGCAAACAAAGAATGGTTACCAGGGACTGCAAAATGTTCACTTGCACCTGGAGCGGGGAAAAAAGCTGGCGATTATCGGCGAAAGCGGTAGTGGAAAATCAACTTTGCTGGCCGTGATGCGGGGATTGTATAATCCACAGCCCGGCATGCAAATAACCGTCAACAATAGCATAGAGGTGCAACACGAGGCTTTGTCGGCCGCCATCACACTCTTTCCGCAGGAGCCGGAAATTTTCGAAAACACGATTGAACACAATATCACCCTGGGATTGCCCTTTACCGAAGGCGAGATAACATCTGTTTGTCAAACTGCTTCGTTTGAAGAAGTGGTTAACCAATTGCCCAAAGGCTTGCAATCGAGTATCCAGGAAAAGGGGGTGAATTTATCTGGCGGACAAAAACAACGACTCGCCCTGGCTCGCGGCGTGTTGGCTGCGCAGACGAGTGATATCGTATTACTCGATGAGCCCACCAGCAGCGTAGATCCAAAAACAGAAATCCAGATCTACCAGAAAATGTTTGCTGGTTTTACCGATAAAGCCGTGGTATCTACCCTTCACCGGTTGTATCTATTGCCTTATTTTGATTATGTATATATAATGGACAAGGGCAGGGTAGTAGACGAGGGAAGTTTTGCGACACTTCGAAAAAACAGTAAGGTGTTCTACGAGCTATGGGCGCACCAGGCAAAAACAACCGATGATTAGTCGTTTAACATTTGACTAACGAACTGACCGACTTGCATTGGGTATTTTTGGCCCTTCCATGAAGGCAGTTTTATCCATCCTACTAACCGCATTCGCACTCTTGTTTCTGAGAAACCAATTGGTCGCCCTTAGCGCGACTAACCAGGTGTATGCTTTTGAAAGCGGTTTCAACCAGCCAGACAAAAACCACCCGTCTGCGTTGAATTACAACAAGGGGAAAACCCATAGCAGAAACAATTTACCAGCCGATGCCGAAAGTTATCCAAATGGGTCTCGCGACGAAGAAGAAATAGACAACACAGGTCGCAATACCTTCGATCCCAGTTACTGGCTACCTGCCTGTACACCATTAAATACTGGCGCCAACAAAAATGCTGGCGGTTCAGCCGCTTCACATTATTTACTGACCGATCGCTATTTAGCCATCTGTTCCTTCCTGATCTAGCATTTACTGCACGCACATTTTATTCTCGATTGCTTGCCTCCACAGCTTACGCTTATCGGAGTAAGTATTCTATTACACCACCCCAAATACAATATGAATCGAATTTTTATCCTTTCAGGCCTGTTTGCATTGGCCAGTTTAGCCAGTTGCAAACAAAAAGAAGAAACAAAAGAAGAAGAAACAAAATTTCTGGTTACCAGTCCGCTGACGATGGATACCACCATTACCAACGAATATGTAGCCCAAATCAAATCCATCCGCAACATTGAATTGCGGGCGCAGGAAAAAGGCTATCTACAAAACATATATGTAGACGAAGGAAAGTTTGTGCGAAAGGGACAACTGCTTTTTAAAATTATGCCGCGGATGTATGAAGCCGAATTGCAAAAAACAAAAGCAGAAGTGAGTGCAGCCGAAATTGAAGTACAAAACACCCAACCACTTGCTGAGAAAAATGTAGTCTCCAAAAATGAACTACTGATGGCCCAGGCCAAACTGGCAAAAGCCAAAGCGGAAATGGAACTCGCCAAAGTACACCTTGATTTTACCGAAATCCGCGCACCATTTGATGGCTTGGTCGACCGACTGAACCTGAAACTTGGCAGCCTGGTGGAAGAAGGGGAGCTGCTCACCAGCCTTTCCGACAATAGCCAGATGTGGGTGTACTTCAATGTATCTGAACCCGAATACCTCGATTTTAAAGAAAGCGCTGCCAACAACCAGAAAATAAAAGTGCAATTGAAAATGGCCAATGGCCAGGTATTCAAACACCCGGGTGTGGTTGAAACCATCGAGAGTGAGTTTAACAACGAAACCGGCAATATTGCCTTTAGGGCCACTTTCCCCAACAACGAAGGTTTGCTTCGGCACGGCGAAACCGGCAATGTGCTGATGAAAGAAAACTTAAAGAACGCCATCATCATTCCCCAGAAAGCGACGCTTGAAATCATGGACAAAAAATTCGTGTTCGTGGTTGACAAAGACAATATAGTGCACCAGCGCGCTATCAGCATCGCTGCAGAAATGCCTGATCTTTTCGCCGTACAAGACGGACTCGCTGCCAACGAACGCATCCTGCTCGAAGGCTTGCGCAAAGTGAAAGATGGCGACAAGATCAAGTTTGAATACGAGGAACCGAAAAAAGTATTGACCCACCTGGTTCTACCCACCGAGTAATCCGGTCTCTAACCAAAAAGCAAGCACATGTTTAATATATTCATGAAGCGGCCGGTATTCGCGATAATGATCTCACTGTTCATTGTCTTTCTCGGCGTACTGGCCATTGAAACACTTCCAACTTCCCAATTTCCGTCCATTGCCCCGCCGCGCGTCATCGTGAGTGTGGCCTATCCCGGCGCCAGTGCCGAAGTACTGGTACAATCGGTACTGATCCCCATGGAAAAAGCCGTGAATGGGGTACCGGGGATGAAATACATTACTTCAGATGCCACCAGCGCCGGCGAAGCCAACGTGCAGGTGGTATTTGACCTCGGTACTGATCCCAATGCGGCCGTGGTAAACGTAAAAAATCGCATTGAACAGGTCACCAACCGCTTGCCCGTGCTGGTGCAACGTGAGGGCATTATCGTGAACCTGCTGCAACCCAACATGCTGATGTACGTGAACGTGTACAGCAACGACAAAAAAGCCGACGAAAAATTTCTATACAACTATGCCAATACCAATATCCTGAATGAACTCAAACGGGTTACCGGCGTGGGTACGGCCCAAATCTTGGGCAGCCGGCAATATGCGATGCGTGTTTGGTTGAAGCCCGACCGAATGCGCGCGTATAATGTGAGTACCGACGAAGTGATGGAAGCGCTGGGCAGCCAGAGTATCATTGGTTCGCCGGGGCGTTTGGGTCGAAGCGACGGACAAAGATCAGAAGCCCTCGAATATGTATTGACCTACCAGGGCCGGTACAACCAACCCGAGCAATACAAGAACGTAATTATTCGCGCCAATGCCAATGGCGAAAACCTGCGCCTGCAAGATATTGCCGATGTTGAACTGGGTTCTGAATTTTATGATATCTATTCCAACTTGAATGGCCACCCGTCGGCAGCGATAGTGTTGAAACAAACCTATGGGAGCAATGCCAGTGAGGTCATCAAGAATGTAAAAGCAAAACTGGAAGAGATCCGGAAGGCTGATTTTCCACCGGGCATGGTATATGAAATCAGTTATGATGTGTCGAACTTTCTGGATGCATCTATTGAAAAAGTATTGCATACACTCGCGGAGGCATTTGTGTTGGTGGCCCTGGTGGTGTTCATCTTTTTGGGCGACTGGCGTTCCACTTTGATTCCTACCCTTGCCGTACCGGTTTCGTTGATTGGTGCATTCTTCTTTATGCAGTTGTTCGGCCTCACCATCAACCTGATCACCTTGTTTGCGCTTGTACTGGCCATCGGCATCGTGGTCGACAACGCCATTGTGGTGATCGAAGCGGTACACGCAAAAATGGAAGAAGAAAATCTATCGCCTTATGTAGCCACCTATAAAGTGGTGCATGAGATCAGCGGGGCGATCATCGCCATCACCTTTGTAATGGCGGCGGTGTTTATTCCCGTGGCCTTTATGTCGGGCCCGGTGGGTATCTTCTACCGGCAGTTTTCCATTACCATGGCAACAGCCATCGTATTGTCGGGCCTGGTCGCCTTAACCCTTACGCCCGTGCTTTGCGCCATGATTCTAAAAAACAACCATGGCAAACCCAAAAAGAAATCACCCATTGATCATTTCTTGTTGGGTTTCAACCGGCTATTTGAGCGAATCACCGGGCGCTATGTGGGGGTTTTAAACAAGATTGTCGCCCGGCGCTTACTCACGTTCCTGGTGCTAATTGCATTTGGGTTCGGCATTTTCAGTGTGGGCAAAACGCTGCCTTCGGGTTTTATCCCCAACGAAGACCAGGGCATGATCTATGCGATCATTCAAACACCGCCGGGATCTACCCTTGAGCGCACCAACGCATTGGCGCGTGAATTACAGGAAATCGCGCTGCATGTAGAAGGTATTCAGTCGGTATCGGCCCTGGCCGGGTATGAAGTACTAACCGAAGGTCGCGGCTCCAATGCAGGCACCTGTTTGATCAACCTCAAAGACTGGAATGAACGCAAACATTCGGTGTTCCAGATCATCGAAGAGTTGGAAGAGAAAGCAAAAGACATACCAGGTGCAACGATTGAGTTTTTTGGTCCGCCAGCCGTACCAGGATATGGCGCCGCCGGTGGTTTTGCGTTGCGATTGCTCGACAAAACCAATAGCGACAATTACAAAGACATGGAGAAAGTGAACGACGAGTTTATGGCAGCCCTGCGCAAACGCAAGGAGCTGACCGGACTGTTCACTTTTTTCAGTGCAAACTATCCGCAATATGAACTGAAGATCGACAACCAGGCAGCGATGCAGAAAGGGGTGTCGATTGGCAAAGCGATGGATAATTTGTCGATCCTGATCGGCAGTACCTATGAATTGGGCTTTATCCGCTTCGGCACCTTCCTCAAAGTATTTGTACAGGCAGCGCCTGAATACCGCGCGTTGCCAGAAGACCTGATGAAATTGTATGTGAAGAACAACCGGGATGAAATGGTGCCTTATTCAGCATTCATGCGCATTGAAAAAGGGCATGGCTTGAACGAGATCACGCGGTACAACCTGTACAATTCATCGGCAATTAGGGGCGAACCCGCCAAAGGATACAGCAGCGGCGAGGCCATTAAAGCCATTCAGGAAGTAGCCGCTAAAACATTGCCTCGTGGTTATGGTATCGATTGGGAGGGATTGTCGAAAGACGAAGTGGGTCGCGGCAACGAAGCACTCTATATTTTCCTGATTGTACTGGCGTTTGTATATATGATACTTGCGGCCCAATACGAAAGTTTCGTGTTGCCACTGGCAGTCATTTTCTCGCTGCCAGCGGGTGTGTTCGGCTCTTTCCTGTTGTTGAAAATAATGGGATTGGCCAACGATATCTATGCACAGGTAGGTTTGGTTATGCTCGTCGGTTTGCTCGGTAAAAACGCTGTGTTGATTGTTGAGTTCGCCGCACAAAAACACCGACAGGGATCAACCGTATTGGAAGCAGCGATTGAAGGTGCAAAAACCCGTTTCCGTCCAATTCTAATGACTTCACTGGCCTTTATTGCCGGATTGATTCCCTTGCTCGTGGCTACCGGTCCCGGCGCTATTGGCAACCGCACCATTGGTGCTGCATCGGCTGGCGGAATGTTGGTTGGAACCATCATCGGGGTATTGGTCATCCCGGGACTCTATTATGTATTTGGTGCCATCGCTGCCCGCCGCAAGCTGATCAAAGACGAAGACGAAAACCCATTATCAGAAGAAATCGATCACCATGTTTAGTAAAACAGTATACCGCATATCGGTGGTTGGTGCCATCAGCCTGGCTTTTGCCGCTTGTAAGATACCTGCACTGACCAACCGCGAAGAAAATAAAACACTGCCCACCCATTATACCGTTTCGGGCGATAGCAGCAATAGTGCAACGACTACCTGGCGACGATATTTTTCAGATCCCAACCTGATAGCCCTGATCGACACAGCGTTGAAAAACAACCAGGAGATCAATATCATTGGCCAGGAAATTGAAATCTCCCGCAACGAAGTGCAGGCGCGACGTGGAGAGTACCTGCCTTTTGTGGGATTGCGAGCGGGTGCCGGTGTTGACAAAGTTGCGCGTTATACCAGTCGTGGTGCCATGGAAGCCAATACCGAGATCAAGCCCGGAAAAGAAATGCCAGATCCACTGCCTGATTTCATGTTCGGTGCATATGCTACCTGGGAAATTGATATCTGGCACAAATTGCGCAACGCGCAAAAAGCAGCTGCCACCCGATACCTATCCACTGTAGAAGGAAAAAACTTTGCCATCACCAACCTGGTGGCCGAGATTGCCAATTCGTATTATGAATTGCTGGCGCTCGATAACCAGTTGGATATTCTTCACCAGAATATTGCGATCCAAAGCAATGCGCTGGAGATCGTTAAGCTGGAAAAAGAAGCAACGCGTGTAACAGAACTGGCAGTGAAAAAATTTGAAGCGGAAGTAGCGAAAACAAAAAGCTTGCAATTTGATGTGCAGCAACAAATCGTGGAAACTGAAAACAGGATCAATTTTCTGTTGGCACGCCAACCGCAACCAGTATCGCGGCAAAAAGCGGCATTTGAAAACAGCCAACCCAACCAGGTGCAGGCCGGACTGCCATCGCAACTGTTGGCGAATCGACCTGATATACGACAGGCTGAATTGGAACTGGCTGCGTATAAACTGGATGTGCAGGTAGCTCGTGCGCAATTTTATCCGTCGCTGGGCATTACTGCGGGTGTCGGCTACCAGGCTTTTAATCCAGCTTATTTGTTGAAAACACCGGCTTCGTTGCTGGCTTCTCTGGCTGGCGACCTGGCCGCACCATTGATTAACAAGAATGCGATCAAGGCCAATTATCTGAATGCCAATGCAAAGCAATTACAAGCGGTGTACAATTATGAACGCAGCATTTTGAACGGCTATTTTGAAGTGGCCACACAGATGGCAAAGATCAGCAACCTCGACAGTAGCTATCAATTGAAATCGCAACAAGTGGCCGCGCTTACACAATCCATCGGCATCTCCAACGATCTTTTCAAGTCGGCTCGGGCCGATTATATGGAAGTGCTGATGACGCAAAGAGATGCACTGGAATCCAAGTTTGAATTAATAGAAACGAAGAAGCAACAATTCAATGCCATGGTCAATGTTTACCGGGCATTGGGCGGTGGTTGGCAATAAGACCGGGTTAGGTTATCCGAATTTTTTGCGCAGCCATCGTCGAACCGGCTCATCGTACCATTTCAAACTGGCATAGGCCAATAAAATACTGCCGACCAGTATCAGCAAGGCATAAGGCCAGGCATCGGCCAGGGTGGTACCCGGGTGGTTGCTGATCCATGCCACATAAAAATAAACCAGGGGATAATGCACGAGATACAGCGGATAGGATATGTCGCCCAGCAACCGGCAAACCCGTTGTTCTGTTGTAGAACCAATGAATGCACTTGCACCCAGGTACACAATCAAAGGAAAAATAAAAATGATACAAACTGATTCATACACGCCGTTCAACCATAATTTGTCGGCGCCACCAATACGCGGCATGTATAAAACAACGGCCAGTAAAATACTGCAATACAGAAAAGCATGTTTGATATGGGCAGGTGACGTGATTCGGGAGAGTAGGAGCCCCGCGAAGAAAGGATACATGGTGCGGGTTATGCCAATGCGAACCTGTTCTACATTGAGCGTCCATCCGCCGCTCACATCGCCGCCGGCACTTGTAATGGCCAGGTGTGCAAGTGCCAGGGCGGCAAAGAAAACAAAAACACCCAGCACCTTATTGGACCATTTTCTGATGCCGATGGCGTAGAGAATATTGGCGATGTATTCAAAAAACAATGACCAGCCCACACTATTGAGTGGGTGCATTTCCTGCCAGCCCCGAATGTCGAGCGATAAAGGCACCGGCAATATGGTATACCCGATAAACAATACCAATAATAGTTTCCACACCGGTACCGTGTGAATCGCCGGCCATATCGCGGAATCGGTGAAATAAAAGCCGATGGCACCCAGTGTCATGCCCAATACTACCATGGGTTGAAGCCTTTCAACCCGACGTTGCAGAAAGCTGCCAACCGACAGGGTATGCCAGCGTTTATCATATGCGTAACCGATCACGAATCCGGATAGTAAAAAAAAGAAATCTACAGCCAGGTAACCATGGTTGACCAGGATATCGAGGTGGCCTGTTCCCAATGGCTCTGTCAGGTGAAAGGTTACCACAATGATGGCGGCAACGCCGCGCAGCCCGTCCAACACCAGGTAATGCGGTTTGCCAGAAAGGCGATCGTTGTTCTTCAAATCAGCGCCAGGGTTATCGATGAATGACAGGTTTTGTCAAATTAAACGATAACCTATTTTATAACCAACATAAACAGTATCATATTGAAGGCAAATCGTTTCATTCTTATTTTTTATACTTTGCCGTTCTTACATCTTTGATTACGCCCTTCCAATTCAAACCAAAACCAAAATCGTACTTGTTACCCTGCTCGTCTTGATAGGCCTGCATATCATGTGGTACATCTTCTTTTTGCTCTTCCACTGTTTTCATAGTTGCCGGCATCTGTACCGGCAATAAACCTGAAGGTGTAAATGTGCCACTGAGAATATCCAGCAATGCCTGGTCTTGCACACCGAATGATACGATCAGGCCATCGACCTTTGCTTCAAACTCGGCAACAACTGCAGGATTGCGCAGTGCCAGGCTCACGATCACCGGCTTATTGCCCATGGCCGCCCTGGTATCAAGAATGGTTTTAAGATCGCTGACATTTTCTGCGGTCACCGTTTTGCCTTTGTAAGAACGGTTGCTGATAGTGGGATCGATCACCGGATCGCCGGCAGCCATGCTTTGTGCTCTTGCATACTCGGCGGTATAGTCGCCATATTGCAAACTGATCGGCACATAGCCGTTGCCGCCTTTCTGCCGGTCTTCGCCATTATAACCGGTACCCGCTTTTGGTCCCTCGGCAAATACGATGGCAAAATCAGCTGCTGCCGGGTCTTCCGTGATGTCAAAATATTTTTTAACTAGTTCTATGCTCACGGGATCAACTGTTTTTGCTTCGGTCACATTACCAAACCAATCGCGGCTGGGTGCGATGTACCTTTTCGGGATATACACTTTCTTGTGCTTGGCGAGTGGTAGTACGCCGTTTTTGTTTTTGAGTAACACCACCGACTTTAACTGTGCATCGTATCCTGCTTTCATAAAGTCGGCATTGCCTACGGTGTTTGCCGATTGTGTTGGATCAACATAGGGGTTCTCAAACAAACCGGTCTGGAAAATATTGCGCAGCAACCGAACGGCCGATTGTTCAAAACGCGCCCGCATGAATTTTTCGCCTTTTTCTTTTACCCCCATTTGATAGGCTTCCAGTACCGGACCAATATCGTTGTTGCCACCAAATTGATCCACACCGGCCATGATCACTTTGTAATGTCGTTCAGCTATCGACAATTTTTCTACACCCCAACTTTTGCCGGCAAACTGATCAGGCGTTTTGCCTTCGTTGGCCGTGATCATCCAATCGGTACATACCACGCCATCATAGCCATATTTTTTACGAAGCAGGTCGGTCACTATGTACTTACTGAACCCATTGCCCACATTTTCGTGGTAGGTTTTATCCTGGTTATAAGAGATGGTGTAATAGGGCATCACCGCTGCCGCTTTTTTTGTTTCGCCTTTCAACTTAAAAGCACCCTCCAAAAAAGGAACCAGTTGCATAGCAAAATTATTACCCGGATACACGGCAAATTTTCCATACGCAAAATGGCCATCGCGGCCGCCTTCTTCGGGGCCTCCACTGGGCCAATGCTTCACCATCGCATTCACGCTGGTAAAGCCCCAGCCATCCTTCACTTCAGCAGCACCAGTAGATGTTTGAAAGCCATCCACATAAGCACGGGCCATATCGGCTGCCAATTGCGGGTCTTCACCAAAAGTTCCGCTGATGCGGTTCCAACGCGGTTCGGTACCCAAATCAATTTGTGGCGATAAAGCTGTTGCAATCCCCAATGCACGGTATTCTTTCGACGCTACCTGACCAAACTGTTCTGTTACGGCCGGATCAAAAGTGGCTGCAAGACCCAACTCATCGGGCCACATGGAAATCTTACCGCCGGCACCGGCATTGTATTCGGCCGAAGCAACCGCACCATTGCGCGGATCGGAACTATTGTTGGCAGGAATACCCAAACCGAGCGACTCAACCAGGGCTTGCGCATTGTTGTTCCATTGGGCGGCCACCTGCGGACTCTCCACTGCCACCATCAATACATGTCGCAGGTTATCGTCGGTGAGAAATTTCTTTTGCTGGTCAGTCAGCGCCGAAGCCGGCGCACCACTTTCGGCAAATTTCTTGCCATCGTATGTAGCTGCGCCCAGCGGACCAAAAGCACCACGCGCAGGAATCATTTGGTGGCTGCTGTACAACATGAGTCCGGCGATTTGCTCCACCGTCATTTTAGCCGCCAGGTCTTTTGCCCTTACCTCAATCGGCAATCGCCAATCTTCGTATCTGTCGAGCTTGCCATTTTTATTAAGGTCTTTAAATGAAAGGCCATTTAGTTGTAGGATTTTCACACCCGATGAAGGTGCATAGCCCAACGCAGGACCGTTGTTGTTTTTTACAATTTCGAAAGTAGTTGGCTGCTGCGCAGCCACCAGGTTAACCATGGCCAACAGGAGGCCAAGCGCAACATTTCGTTTATGCATAAAGGGGAGGTTCTAGACAACTTAAATATAAGTCATTTACCATTCCCTTCATTACGATGCGAAAACAACACCTATTAACCCTTTGCTGCGTCGTCGACCAGCCATCGGGTCCATTTCGATTTCGGCAACCATTCGTCCATTTTCTTTTTGATCCATTTGGAGATCAATTCAAAAACCAGGAAGCCGATGAGGAGCGACACGGCCCATTCCATAAAATGAAAGCTGTCTTTATCGACCACGGTTTTTTTGGCGGTAAGGCCCCAAAGATTCCGGATGCTGCGGGTGGTGAAGAAATGCGATACCAGTCGCGCGGAAGCCATACCAATAGCAAAGCCAATGAAATTACCGGTCACGCTGCTGTTGAGGTACGCTATAAATTGCCGGGATATCTTTGTCATAGGCGACTAACGAACCGAGCGAGGCAAAATTGTTTTGGCAAACGCCAGTAATCGAATTCAATCGACATCGGGAAAACTGGCTGTTTGACGCAGCGACAACAGCGGCAGGTGGTTCAGGTGAACAATATCGGTGGTATGCGTGCGCCTAAAAATGCCATCCCAAATTCCATGGCGGCTGGGAATCACTACCAGCAAATCAATCTTTTCTGCAGCGGTGTACTGATCAATAGCGGCGATTATTTTTGGAAAGGCCGGTTCTACATAGGTCGGCTGCAATTCGGCCAATTGCGCTTGCAAAGCCTGCTTATTGTTGGTACCTTCTTCGCCAATGATTTCATGCGGCGGTTTAACATGAATCACCGTTAACGCAGCACCAGTGAAGCGAACAATTTTTGACAGCAAGGCTGCAGCGTGGGCCAGGTTATCGCGGTAATAGTTGCAGGCAAAAGCAATTTTTTCGACCGGTTTGTATGCAAGCTGTTCAGGCACCACCAGCACCGGCTTGCGGAGGTCCACAAACGCGTCAACAATATTAACTTCCCAAGAAAGTAAATCGTTGTAGGTGCCCTTCGAACCAATAACCAGGAAAGCCGTTTCGGGATTTGCTGCCTTGGCGCGTAACACGTCCATAAACACGCCGGTTTCCATTTCGGCTCGTACATGGACAGTGGGAAAATGTTCCCGCACCCAGGCTGCCTCGCGTTGCAAACGGATTTCATCGCGATAGATAATTTCGCTCATGGCAGCCAGGGCAATCGGATCGTCACTGATCGATCCCGGAAAACTGAAAATGTTCAGCAGCAGGAGGGAGGCTTTGGATTTTTCCATGAACCGGCAAGTATAATCAAGCGCGTTGCGCGAAGCAGTAGAAAAATTTGTGATCAGCACAATGGTTGCCATATACATCAATTTAGTGGGCAGCGTCTGACAAGCTTACCGGGCCTTTCGATTTTCGGATAAACAGCAGCACGAAGGGGACACAAACCAAAAACATGATGCCGATGTACAGGAAAATATCCATGTAGGAAAGAATGGTCGCCTGTACGCTGACCGTTCCATCCATCATTTGGTAGGCAGACTTAAGGGCAGTATTGGGTGCCATGCCTTTGGCCTGCATGCCCGCCGCAATAGCCCGTACGCGGTTCTGCACATCTGGATCAAACTGGTCGAGTTTGCTCATCAGGTTGTAGCGGTAATAGATAATGTCGCGCGATAAATACGTCGAGATCAGGGCCACCCCAAATGAGCCACCGAGTTGACGCATCATGCCCGAAAACGCAGCACCCTGGCCAATTTCAGCGCCTTTGAGGGTTGACAGCGCCATGGTAGAGATGGGTACCGACAAGAGTCCCAATCCCATACCGCGTATCATCAACACCCAGAAAAAATTATCGGCACTGGTTTGCGGCGTCATGATTTTATACGTGAGCAAACTGTAAATGAAAAACACCGCCATCCCACCTGCAATCAGGTACTTCTGCGATACGCCGCGCTGAATCAATATGCCAATGATCGGCATCATAAAAGCAACCATGAGCGTGCTGGGCACCATGAGCAAACCCGATTGTTGCGCATCCCAACCAAGTATGGTTTGGGTGTACAAGGGAATGATAAAAGTTGACCCAAACAAACCAAAGCCCTGTATAAAAGATAGTATCACACCCATGCGCAAATTGCTATTGCGCAGTACGCGAAGGTTTACGATGGGATATTTGTACACTGTTTCGCGCCAAATAAAAAAGAAGATACCCAGCACGGCCGCCACTGAAAGACCGATGATCAGGTGACTGCTAAACCAATCGTCTTCCTGGCCTTTTTCCAAAATGTATTGCAAAGAACCAACGGCGATGGTGAGCAGGATAATGCCTAGCCAGTCGACTTCGCTGGCAGCCCTTTTTTCAGCGTACTTTGGGCTGCGAACATATTGCAGTGTAAGCAGGGTGGCAATAATACCGACCGGAATATTAATGTAAAAGATATAGGGCCAGGCGTACTCTTTAATGATATGTCCACCGAGCGGCGGACCAAGCGTTGGCCCCACAATCACACCCAGCACATATATCGCCTGCGCCATCGCTCTCTTTTCTGGCGGATAACTTTCTGTTATGATGGTTTGCGACGTAACCAACAAGGCACCGCCACCCAAGCCCTGGATAAAGCGGAAGAGGATGAGTTCGTTGATGCTGGTTGCGTTGCCGCATAAAAAGGAAGCAATGGTGAAAATGATGATGGAGGCGGCAAAATAATTGCGTCTGCCAAACTGCGCCGACAACCAACTTGTCATCGGCACAATGATCACATTGGCGATGGCATAGGCGGTAATCACCCAGCTCACTTCATTCAGCGTGGCACCGAGGCTGCCGCGCATATTGCTGAGGGCCACATTCACGATAGTGGTGTCAATGATTTCGAGCAAGGCGCAGAATACCGCTGTAATGGTAATCACCACACGTCTCGAACCATATTCAACCAACGATTCTTCTTTGACCATAACAATTAATCTAAATGGACGTCGACCTGGGCATTCATGCCCGCACGCAATTGTTTCAGCAGGCTGTCGTTTTTATTTACAAATTCAATTTTAACAGGCAGTCGCTGCACTACTTTTACAAAGTTGCCACTCGCATTATCAGGCGGCAACAAGGCAAAGCGTGAGCCGGTAGCGGGGGAGAAAGAAGCAAGCCTGGCTTCGAATGTGTGGTCGGGCAGGGCATCTACCGACACCAACACTTTTTGCCCTTCGCGTAAATGGCCATACTGTGTTTCTTTAAAGTTGGCCACCACCCATATTTCGTTTTCTTCCACAATACTAAAAGTGGCCTGACCTGCCTGTAGAAACTGACCCGCCTGCACATTCACTTTAGAAGCCACTCCATCGGCCGGCGCAACTACGACGGTATAGGACAAATTCAGTTTTGCATCTTCCACATCTACCATTCTTTGTTTGATGGTGGCGTTCACTACGCCAATTTGCATGGAAGTGGCATTGCTTTGGGAACTAACCGCACCTGTTTGGCGGCCAGCCTGTGCGCGCTGTTCCTGCAATACCTGCAGTTGTTTTTCTGCCGTCTCTTTGGCAGCCTGCGCTTGTTCAAACTGTTGTTGGGTAATCGAATGGTCTTTGATGAGGTTGTTATACCGTTCAAAATCTTGCGAAGCGCGCCGCAGGTTTACTTCAGCCGCTGCCATCTGTGCATCAACGGCCCGTGCTGCAGCCTGTGAGGTGGCGATATTGGCGCGCGATGCATTGGTACTGGCTTTGGCCGATGCCATATTGGATTCGGCTGTTTCGAGGGCAGCTTCGGCCTGCTTCAGTCGCAGCAACCAGTCGCGGTTGTCGAGTACCAGCAGCGTGTCGCCTTTTTTCACCCGTTGGTTATCACGTACACGCACTTCGGTTACATAGCCCGAAATTTTGGGTATCACCGGGTTGATATTTGCTTCCACCTGCGCATCATCGGTTTCTTCGTGGTGCTGCGCATGGATATACTTACTGATACCAAACCAGCCACCCACTACCAACAGCAGGATCAGGATAACCAGGAAGGTTCTGTTTTTCTTTTTCGGTGTAAGCTCGTTTGCACCGGGTTGTGTTGTTGCCATAATGCTTTATTGACTTTACAGTAGTTTTTATTGAATCAGTCCCGCTCTTTGCAGGAGTGTTTGGTAGGCGAGGGTAAGATCAGCGGTGGCCATTTCCAGGTTGAGCCGCGATTGCAATTGCAATACATCGGCATCAAGCAGGTCTGACATCGTGAGCAAACTATTATTGTATTTGTTTTTGCTGATGCGATAGTTTTCGTTGGCCTGTTCTACAGCCCGATCATATACTTCTATCTTCTTGCGCGTGGAAAGAAAATCCTGGTAGGCTTTGTTAACCTGTATATGAACTTGGTCTTGCAACATAGACTGGTTGACGATCAATTGTGTTTCTTTTGCCTTTGCCTGCTGGATTTTAGATTCGGTTTTCCAGAGCGAAGACAAATTGTATTTGAGGCCCACGCCCACGTTAAAGGCATTCGTAACTGTTAGAAAGTTGGGAATATCCAGCGCCACATAACCGCCGGTTAATGCCAGGTTTGGATAGTAATCGGCCCGGGCTATTTTTATGCCCTGTGCAGCCGCTTCGCGTCTTTCGTCGAGCGCTTTGATATCGCAGCGGGCGTCGGCCGCACTGAGGTAATCGTCCAACGATTTCAATTCAGCCCTTTGCAAAATACTCGCCGAATCCAATTGGAGTCTTGTTTTTTCGGGTAAGCCTACCAGTAAGTTGAGGTTCACGGTGGCCAGGGCTACCTGGTTCAACGCGTCGAGCAGGGCCAGTTCGTAGTTCGATGTTTCCAATTGCGATTTCAACAAGTCGTTTCGCGCAAGCAGGCCGTTTTTTTCGAGATCAGCCAGCTCTTTGTCGCGCTGCTTCGACTGGGCCAGGTTCTCCTCCAGCAGGGCTACCGTTTTCATCGCCTTATACAGGTTGATATACGCAGCCGTGCAATTGAGGATCACTTCCTGTTTATCGCGCGTGGCATCCAGCTCCACTGCCTTCTCCAGAAAACGAGCCGATTCAATGCCATAGCGGATTTTGCCACCGGCATATACCGGAAACGATACCGATGCCATACCATACAATGCCTGGTTCACTTTGGGGCCAGCACTACTGCCCGCACTATCGCTGCCACCGGTTTTCATTTTCACGTCAGCCTGGGTAAGTCGCATATAACTACCGCTGATCGAAGCATCGGGCAAAACCCTTTCCCGCGCTTCCCGCGTGGCAGCAACAGCTTCGTTCAACTTGGCTTTGCTGAGGGCCAACTGTTTGCTGTTGGTAATACCAAGTTGTACGGCATCGGCCAGGGAAAGTACCCGGGTACTATCCTGGGCCCTAACAGCCAATACGGTGAACAGCATTATTATCCCGGCTAGGGACTTTTTCATCCATTTCCTGCGAAACATACACTGAATTATTATTCACTTAATAAAGACTAGGTTGCTTTAATACCATCCCAGCACATCTGGAAATTGGTTTCAAGTACCTGTTGGCTTGCTTTTTTGTTGAAATAATTTACACGGCGGGCAATCTCGTTGATGCCGCCAATGATAAAGGCCAGCATCCAGAATGAGTCAATATCCTTAATCGTTTTTTCGTCTTTGCCACGTTGCAATAGCAAGATCAGCGGATCGAAATTTTTCTTAAGTGCAAGCCGGATTTCATCGTTTAGAAAAGGAGAATGAAAGCTTTGTTCAATAAAAAGGCTTTCGTTGAAAAAAGCGATCCGATGCCTGACAATATTCATCCAGATTTTTTGAAAACCGGTCTTAAAATCATTGTCGGCATTGTAATCTTTGAAGAGCCCACCGGCCATGTGCTGTACGCATTTATCGGTCAGCGCCGCTACCAGCGACTCTTTGTTCTTAAAATAAATATAGAGCGTGCCCGTTGCCATTTTCGCTTCTCGCGCTACCTCGGCCATGGTGATGCCCGCCAGTCCGCGTTGCCTTACCAACACCAGCATGGCCTTGTAAACAGCTTCCACTTTATTCTGGTCTTTCGGTTTCACGGCACAAAATTAAATGAATTATTATTCACTTAAAACTTATTTTTCTGCTTTTTGGCCATTTCACATTTGTTTTACAAAAGGCGGTGGATTTGATAGTTCGGGGGGTGGATGCCTTTATTTTCCCGGTCAACACCGGCAAAACCAACTTTGTAATTGGTGAATTCCGCTTAATTTCGACAACGGCCGATTCCCCCTGTTTATAACGAAAGCTTCCATTTTATTTCAAGTTTGACACTATGCAGTATTGTCGATACGTGGTGGTTTGCAGTATGCTATTGTTCTGTCGGGTTGCTGCTGCGCAGGTGAATTTGTCGCTCAGGCAAGCGATTGATTCGGGCTTAACGCATTATGAAAGCATCCGGGCCAAGCAACAATATGTAAAGGTGGCAGAAGCCCAGGTGTTGCAGGCACAAAAGGAGATGCTGCCCAACCTGGTGGTTTCCGCGCAGCAGGACTATGGTACGGTGAATGGCCAAAACGGTCCGGCCTACGGATTGGGCGGTTTCGGTGTAGCCTCCTCAGGATTACCCCTGGCCGAGCAGAACTGGCGGGCTGCTTTCGGCGCGCTATACCTGACCAATATTAATTGGGATGTTTTCACCTTTGGCAGAAACAAACAACGCATTGTTGTGGCTGGCCGCCAGCTTCAACGCGACCAGGCCGACCTGCAGCAGGAATTGTTTCAGCACCAGGTGCGCATTGTTGCTGCTTACTTAAACCTGCTTGCTGCACAACGTCTTACCCGTTCACAACAATTCAATGTAGACCGGGCCGATACTTTTCGGCTCGTGGTAACCCGCAAAGCGATCAATGGACTGGTAGCAGGTGTAGATAGTTCATTGGCCAATGCCGAATTATCCAATGCCAAAACAGCGCTTATACTTGCCCGTGATATTGAGCAGGAGCGTGCCAATCAATTGGCTTTTCTGGTGGGTGCCAGCACCCATGACTTTATTCTCGACACGGCGATGATCACCCGGCAACCAACCATCGGCCCAAATACCGGCACCAACAGCCAACACCCGGCCCTCGTATTTTACCAACAACGAATCGACCTGAGCCAACAACAGGTAAAACTCATCAACGCGGCCAAGTACCCCGCCTTATCGGTGTTTGGTGTTATGCAAACCCGGGGTTCTGGTTTCAGCCATTTGTATGCGAGCGACCAAACCCGGTTCACGCACAACTATTTAGATGGCATCAAGCCGACACGCGCCAACTATTTACTTGGTCTTGGTTTTTTCTGGAACCTGACCTCGATACTGCGCGTTAACCAACAGGTACATGCACAAGCCGCCATTGCCGCAGCACTACAACACGAATACCAACTGGCGGCCGACCAATTAACCGCGCAACAACAACTGGCCGAAACCAAACTCAACAATGCGATTGCCAATTTCAACGAAACGCCGATACAGTTAAAAGCCGCTACCGATGCCTATGTACAGAAATCTGTTTTGTATAAAAATGGTCTTACCGGTATTATTGATGTAACGCAAACCTTGTACACCCTGAACCGCGCAGAAACCAATCGCGACATTGCATACAACAATGTATGGCAGGCGCTTTTACTGAAAGCCGCTGCCGCCGGCGATCTCAGCATTTTTCTGAATCAATTGCAATAACATGAAGCTGATCCGACTCGCTCTCAGAAGGCCTATTTCCATTTTGGTGCTGGTTGCCGGCTTACTGTTTTTTGGTATCACCGCCATGCGTGATATCAAAGTGGATATCCTGCCGAAGATGAACCTGCCGGTGATTTATATCGCCCATCCATTTGGCGGCTACACACCCGACCAGATGGAAGCCTATTTCGGCAAAACCTATGTGAACATTTTGCTCTTTGCCACGGGCATCAAAAATATCGAAACGCGCAACGTGCAAGGGCTGATGTTGATGAAGTTGACTTATTACGAAGGCACCAATATGGCGCAGGCGGCGTCGGAGATCAGTGCCCTTGCCAACCGGGCGCAGGCTGTTTTTCCACCGGGTAGCCAGCCACCCTTTGTGATTCGTTTCGACGCTTCTTCTTTGCCGGTGGGTCAATTGGTGTTGAGCAGTCCGACGAAATCTAACAACGAATTGCAAGACCTGGCCAACGTATATGTGCGTGCCTCTTTTACATCTATTCCCGGTTTGCTGGCACCGCCGCCTTTTGGTGGCAATGTTCGCACTGTCGAAATAAATGTTGATCCTGCAGCCATGCGTGCCCATAATATTAGTCCCGATCAGGTGGTGGAAGCCATCCGCATCAATAACCAAACAGCACCCTCTGGTAATCTTCGTATCGGCGACAAACAATACATCACACCCACCAACAACACGATTCACCAGATCAAAGACTTCGAGAACATCCCTTTGTTCAAGGGTGGTGTAGAGAATCTTTACCTGCGCGATATCGCCACCGTTAAAGACGGCGCGGATTTCACGTCGGGTTATGCGCTTGTTAACGGCAAGCGATCGGTCTATGTGAGTATTGCCAAATCAGCCGACGCCTCCACCTGGGAGGTAGTGAACAAACTCAAAGCCGCCTTGCCGCGCATTCAAAGTACACTGCCCGAAGACGTACAACTTTCTTATGCGTTTGACCAATCGGTTTATGTGATCAATGCCGTAAAAAGCCTGATCAGCGAAGGCGTTATTGGAGCCCTGCTAACCGGCCTGATGGTATTGTTGTTTCTGGGCGATCGACGCGCAGCGTTGATCGTGGTTATGACCATTCCGATCTCCATCATTTCAGGCGTACTCTTTTTAAAACTATTTGGACAAACAATCAATATCATGTCGCTCAGCGGGCTCGCCCTCGCCATCGGCATCCTGGTTGATGAAAGCACCGTGACCATCGAAAATATTCACCAACATTTTGCGATGGGCAAACCAAAAGCACTTGCCATTTGGGACGCCT
>Ga0209794_1001131_pt1 | contig 24359 bp, 21 predicted proteins | sample EBPBio232013_DNA_FD_185869 | JGI IMG/M metagenome (GOLD analysis project Ga0209794, IMG submission 185869) | Wastewater treatment Type I Accumulibacter community from EBPR Bioreactor in Madison, WI, USA - Reactor 1_5/23/2013_ DNA (SPAdes)... | ecosystem: Engineered > Bioreactor > EBPR >... | reverse complement strand
CGCCTTCGTGCGGATCGCGCCGGACAACACCGTGACCGTCATCATCAAGGCCCTCGACAAGGGTCAGGGCGTGACGACGGGGCTCACGACCATCGTCGCCGACGAGCTCGATGCCGACTGGAGCCAGATGCGCGCGGTCTTCGCGCCGGCCGACCACCGGCTCTACAACAACCTCCTGTTCGGCCCGGTCCAGGGCGTCGGCGGCTCGACCACCATCGCGGGCTCGTGGCTGCAGATGCGCAAGGCGGGCGCTGCGGCCAAGCAGATGCTCATCGCCGCCGCCGCCGCCGAATGGGGCGTGCCGGCCGCCGAGATCCGCGTCGCACGCGGCGTCGTCAGCCATGGCGGGCGGCAGGCGACCTTCGGCCAGCTCTCGGCCAAGGCCGCGACCATGCCGGTCGTCGCCGATCCGGCCCTCAAAGGCCCGGGCGACTGGACCCTGATCGGCAAGGACGGTGCGACGCCGCGCGTCGATTCCCTCGCCAAGACCTCGGGACAGGCGACCTTCTCCATCGATGTGCGCCGTCCCGGCATGCTGACCGCGCTGGTGGCCCATGCTCCGAAATTCGGCGGCAGGGTCAGGAGCTTCGACGCGGCCGAGACACGCAAGGTGAAGGGCGTCGTCGACGTGGTCGAGATACCGAGCGGCGTCGCCGTCGTCGCCCGCGACACATGGTCGGCGATGAAGGGCCGCGAGGCGCTGAAGGTCACCTGGGACTTCGCCGCCGCCGAAACCCGGTCGAGCGAGGCCATCATGGCCGAGTACAAGCGTCAGGCGGCCTCGCGCGGCCTCTCCGCCGGCCGGCGCGGCGATGCCGCGCAGGGCCTGTCGCGCGCCGCGAAAGTCATCGAGGCCGAGTTCGAGTTCCCCTATCTCGCCCACGGGCCGATGGAGCCGCTGAACGGCGTCATCGAGCGGCGGGCGGACGGCGGCATCGAGGCATGGGCCGGGTTCCAGTTCCAGACCGTGGAGCAGGCGACGGTGGCGGCCATCTGCGGCGTCGCCGCCAATCAGGTGCAGCTCAACACGCTGTTCGCCGGCGGCTCGTTCGGCCGGCGCGCCACGCCGACCTGCGACTACGTGTCGGAGATGGCGCATATCCTCAAAGCCACCGGCTATCGCGCGCCGATCCATCTGGTCTGGACGCGCGAGGACGACATGCAGGCCGGCTATTACCGGCCGATGGTCTATCACAAGGTCCGCGCCGGCGTGGACGCGCAGGGCCGCATCGCCGGCTGGGAACACCGCATCGTCGGCAAGTCGATCCTCATCGGTTCGCCCTTCGAGGCGATGATGGTGGTCAACGGCGTCGATGCGACCACCGTCGAGGGCGCCAACGACACGCGCTACGACATCGCGAACCTGAACGTCGAGGTCCATAACGGCCGCGAGGGCGTGCCGGTCCTGTGGTGGCGGTCGGTCGGCCATACCCATACCGGCCAGGTGACCGAAGTGGTGATGGACGAACTGGCGCAGGCGGCCGGCAAGGACCCCCTCGCCTTCCGCCTCGACTATCTCGGCAAGGCGCCGCGCGATGCGGCGGTCCTCAGGCTCGCGGCCGAGAAGGCCGGCTGGGGCCAGCCCCTGCCGGCCGGCAAGGGACGCGGCATTGCGGTCCACGAGAGCTTCCGCACCCATGTCGCGATGGCGGCCGAGGTGACGGTGGACGGCGGCAAGGTGAAGGTCGACCGCATCGTCGCGGCGGTCGATTGCGGCATCGTGGTCAATCCGGACATCGTCCGCGCCCAGATCGAAGGCGCCGTCGGCTTCGCCCTGTCCTCCGTGCTCCGCAACCGCCTGACGCTGAAGGACGGCGAGGTGCAGGAGACCAACTTCGACACGTTCGAGCCGACCCGCATGTCGGAGATGCCGAAGGTCGAAGTCCATCTCATCGCCTCGACGGAACCGCCGACAGGCATCGGCGAGCCGGGCGTGCCGCTGGTCGGGCCGGCCATTTCCAACGCTGTCTTCGCGGCGACCGGCAAGCGGCCGCGCTCGCTGCCGATCGATCTCAACCAGCTCGGCGGCGCCTGATCGCGCCGCCAATCTGGGCTTGTCGTGCTCGCATTCATTTCACGCGAACCGGAGCCCGCGTCGCTTGAAAATGCTCGCGCACGTTCACCACGTTGCCGGGATGTCGTGGACGGGACCGGAGCTGCGGGGCGATAGTTGACGCCCCGTCAACAGCGTGACCCGCGAACGGACGCCATGTCGGACATTGCTTCGGACCGGACCCAGCGCCCGGCCGCGACCCCTGCGGCCAAGCCCGCCCAGCGCCTCGCCAGCGTCGATGTCGCCAAGGGCATCGGCATCCTGCTGGTCGTCGTCGGCCATGTCGTCTCCCAGCAGGTGCCGGCCGGCCACGAATGGTACCGGACGCTGAAGGACGCGATCTATTTCTTCCACATGCCGTTCTTCCTGGCGCTGAGCGGCTACGTGCTCGGCCTGTCCGCGCGCGCATGGACCGCCGACCGGCGCGCCTTCATCCTGGAGCGGCTCGACCGGCTGATCGTGCCGTTCTTCACGTTCGGGCTGCTGATCATCGCCGGCAAGTCGCTGTTCTCGCTGTTCCTGCACGTCGACAACACGCAGGACAGCCTCCTCGCCTATCTCGACGGCCTGTTCATCCACACCAGCCGAAGCCCGGCCACGTCGGTCTGGTATCTCTATGCGGCCTTCATCTATGCCGTGGTCTTCCGGTTGGTGATCGCCCCGCGGCCGGCGATCCTGCCCGCCTTGCTCGTGGCAAGCCTCGTCCTGCCGTTCTTCGATATCCCGAACCTCTTCTATGCCGACCGCGTGCTGAAGTTCCTGCCCTTCTTCCTCATCGGCCTGTGGGCAGGGCGGCATCGCGACATGGTCGAGGAACAGGTCCGGCGGAGCGGCTGGCTCGCCATGATCGCGCTCGGCCTGTCCATCGTTCTGACGCTGCGGGCCGAATCCACGCTGTCGGTGTTCATCACGGCGCTGCTGTCGCTTCCCGCGCTCTACTGGCTGGCGCAGATCCTGTCCGAGCGCGGTGATCGCCTGTTCATGACGCTCGGCGCCTTCTCGATGGCGATCTACCTGCTCAATACCATCACCATCGGCCTGACCAAGGGCGTCGGCTTCCTGTTCCTCAAATGGGACGGCAACGCCTTCTATCTCTACTTCGTCGTGCTGACGCTGGCCGGCATCGCCCTGCCGATCGCCGCCAAGCTCGTCCTCGACCGCATCGCACCACCGCTCGCGCGCTACATGCGCTGAGGACCGGAGAGCAGAACCGCTCGCATCGGAGACGGAAAACCCCGCCGACCTCTCGGCCAGCGGGGTTCAATCACGCGCCGAACGGACGCGCCGGGGCCTGCATTACTGCAGCGCCTTGGTCATGGCATCGGCCAGCGAGGCGGTGGGATTGGCGCGGCAATAGGCGATGATCTTGGCGTCGTTCGGGTCGGTCGGCGGCGGGGTCTGACGCGCAGCGCGCATGGCGGCCTGCATTTCTTCGAGAGCCTTGAGATAGCCCGCGCAGGTGTCGGCCGACTGCGCCATGGCGCCGGACGTCATGAGCGCCAGCATGGCTGCGGCAATCAGGGATTTCATGGGATTCACTTTCTTCGCGCCGGACAATCCCGGCCGCCTGCCGTTATCGGCTTTTGCCGCGTGCCGCCACGGCAACGCCAACAAAAAACACAGCCGAAACCCGGCAATGTGCGGCAAGCATGACGACGCTCCCGGCGCAAGCAACAAATCCCGGCATTGCCCGGCACTGCCCGGCGCCATTTCCAGGCTGGATGCGGAGCGGCGACGGGCCGTCAGCCCTTCCGGCTGACAGCGGCCTGCTCGAAGGTCGCCATGCCGTTATGGACGGCGAGCGCATTCCTGACGATGCCGCAGGCGAGCGCCGCGCCGGAGGCCTCGCCGAGGCGCATGCCGAGGTCGAGAAGCGGCCGCTTGCCGATCCGGTCGAGGACGCGGCCATGGGCCGGCTCCGCCGAGCGGTGGGCGGCGAGGCAATGGTCGAGGGCTGAAGGGTCCAGCGCATGCAGGACTGCGGCGGCGGCCGTCACCACATAGCCGTCGAGCAGCACGGGCACGCGCTGCAGACGGGCGGCGAGGATCGCGCCGGCAATGGCGGCGATCTCGCGCCCGCCGACCTTGCGCAGGATTTCCAGCGGGTCGCCGCCGGGGCCGCCGGCGCGCGCGACGGCGCGCTCCACCACCTCCGCCTTGCGCCTGACGCCATCGGCGTCGACGCCGGTGCCGGGACCGACCCAGTCGGTCGCGGCGCCACCGTAGAGGCCGTAATGGACGGCGGCGGCAATGGTGGTGTTGCCGATGCCCATCTCGCCGAGGCAGAGCAGGTCGGCGCCGACGATGGCTTCCATGCCGAAGGCGATGGTGGCGGCACAGCCCGGCTCGTCCATCGCGTCCTCGGCCGTGATGTCGGGCGTCGGCACGTCGATGGCGAGGTCGAAGACCTTCAGGCCGATATCATTGGCGACGCAGAGCTGGTTGATCGCCGCCCCGCCGGCCGCGAAATTCTCCAGCATCTGCCGGTTGACGCTGTCCGGGAACGCCGAGACGCCCTGCTTGGTCACGCCGTGGGCGGTGGCGAAGATGGCCACCAGCGGCCGGTCCACCCGCGGCTTCGGATCGGCCGACCAGGCGGCCACCCATTCGGCGATCTGTTCCAGCCGGCCGAGCGAGCCTGCCGGCTTGGTCAATTCGGCATCGCGCGCCCTGACGGCCGCGACCGCCGCCTCGTCGGGCCCGGGCATGCGCGACAGCAGGTCGCGAATGTCGTCGAAGGGAAGTCCCGAAGGGCTCGGAGGCGGATGGGCCATGGCGGACTTTCGGAATCGCGAGGCAGAAGCAGGGGCGCGACGGGTAGCAGGCCCGTCCCCGCTTCGACAAGCTGGCGGAACGTCGCCGCCGCCGCTATGCGTCAGATCATGGACAATCCGGCCCTCTGGCGAGACACGATCCGGGCGCTGCGCTTCTTTTCGCGCCTGCCGCTGCCGGCCCTGCCCGGCGAAAGTGATCCGCATGCCGCACCCGACCTCGCGCGGCTGATGCCGGCCGTGCCGCTGGCCGGCCTCGTCCTCGGCGGGCTGGCGGGGATCGTGCTGATCGTCGCGGCAGGGCTCTGGCCCCCGACCATCGCCGCCATCCTGTGCGTGGCGGCCGCGGTGGCGATGACCGGCGCTTTCCACGAGGACGGACTGGCCGACACCGCCGACAGTTTCGGCGGCTGGAGCGTCGAGCAGCGCCTCACCATCATGAAGGACAGCCGGATCGGCACGTTCGGCGCGTCGGCGCTGATCGTCGGGCTCAGCCTGCGGGTCGCGGCCATAGCCGGCCTGCTGGCCGCGGCGGGCGCCGGCCGCACCGCGCTTGTGCTGGCCGCGTCAGGCGCCATCTCGCGGACGGCCGCGCTGATCCTCGCGGCCCATCTGCCGCCGGCCCGCCCGGACGGCGCCGCCCATGCGGCCGGCGTGCCGACGCCGGAGGGTTTCGGCCGCGCCTGCCTGACGGCCGCCGGCATCGCACTGCTCGCCTGGCCGGCCGCCGGCTTCGGCGGGGTGCTGGTCGCGCTGCTCGCCGCCGCTGGACTGGCGGTGATGGCCGAGCGCTTCGCCGTCCGGCATGTCGGCGGCCAGACCGGAGACATTGCGGGCGCAACGCAGCAGGTGATCGAGATTGCCGTTCTGCTGGCATTGCTTATGTTCGCCTGAGGCAACCGGAGCGGGCATGCGAGGCGAAGCGATCGAGACCCCCTGCGTGAGGATCTGCCAGGTCAACGCGGAACGGCGCATCTGCGAGGGCTGCGGGCGCTCGCTCGCCGAGATCGGCGGCTGGCTGTCGATGAGCGCGGCGGAGCGCCGCCGGGTCATGGCCGAACTGCCGGCGCGACTCGCCAGCCTCCCGGGCGCGGCATGAATCTCCGCCCCGCCGTCTGGATACTCATCGCCCTCCTGGTCCTGCTGGTCGTTGTGCTGGCGATCCGCTCCGGCGACATGGCCACCGGCACGCTCGATGCCGGCGACTGGGCCCGGCTTGTCGGGCTGTCGGCGCTCGCCACGCTTTATGGCGCGACGCTGATGGGCATGTTCCGCGGGCGCGGCGGTGAGGCGCTGCAGGCCGCGCTTGCCTGGCTCGCGATCGTGGCGGTGCTGGCTGTCGGCTATACCTATCGCTACGAGTTCGAAGCGGTCGGCCGGCGCGTCTTCGGCAATTTCCTGCCCGGCCTCGAGCAGGAGGGCGTCACCGGTTCGCGCGAGGTGACGATCTCGCGCGGCCCCGGCGGCACCTACGCCGCACGCGTCGCGGTCAACGGCGCGCGCGCCGTGCCGATGCTGGTCGATACCGGCGCCTCGGCGCTGGTTCTGACCGATACCGATGCGCGCCGCGCCGGCATCAGGGTGGACGAACTCGACTTCAGCGTGCCGGTGCAGACCGCCAACGGGCAGGCCATGACCGCCGCGACCACCGTCGAAAGCGTATCCGTCGGCCCCATCAGCGAACGGAACGTCCGCGCACTTGTCGCCCGCCCCGGCGCCCTGTCGTCGAGCCTGCTCGGCCACACCTTCCTCGACCGGCTGGAAAGCTACGAGGTGCGCGGCGGGCGGATGGTGCTGCGCGGGCGCAACTGACCCGACCCTTGCCACCGCATGGCGGGCGTGAGCATTCTCCGCCGCCGGAGACATTGCCATGGATGCCATCAGCCGCCGCAAAACGCTCACCGCCGGCCTCGGCGCCGGCCTCGCGACGCTCGCGGGCGGGTCGGCGCAGGCCCAGCCGGCAACGCCGGGCAACGGGCTCCTGACGCTGCTGCTGGTCAACGACATCTACAAGATGGGCGACGAGAACGGCCGCGGCGGCTTTGCCCGGCTGAACGCCATCGTGAAGGCCGAGCGGGCGCGCGGCGTGCCGATGCTCTACGTCCATGCCGGCGACATGTTCTCGCCCTCGCTGATGTCTGGTTTCGACCAGGGCGCCCACACGGTCGAACTCTGCAATCTCGCGCCGCCCGACATCTTCATTCCCGGCAATCACGAATTCGACTTCGGCCCCGAGACCTATCTGAAGCGCCGGCAGGAATCGCGGTTCCCGTGGTTCGCGGCCAATATGCGCGCCGCCGACGGCTCGCTGCTGCCCGGGCACGAGGACGGGCGCTTGTACACGTTCGCGGTCGGCGGCAGCGTCGGCACGCTGAAGCTCGGCGTCTTCGGCGTGGCGCTGCCGAACACCCCGCAGGTTTCCTCGTCCGGCGACATCCGCTTCACGCCGACCATGGAGACGGTGCGCCGCGAGAGCGCCCGCCTTCGCCGCGAGGGCGCCGACCTCGTCGTCTGCTGCGCCCATACCGACCGCGCCGACGACAACGAGATCGTCCGCTCGCGCCTCGTCGACGTGCTGCTGACCGGCCACGACCACGACCTCGCCATCGCCTATGACGGCCGCACGGTGATGGTCGAGAGCTCCGAGGAAGGCTATTACGTCACCGCCATCGACCTGACGCTGCGCCGCGTGTCCGTGGACGGCGTCAGCCGGGTGACCTTCACGCCCTCGTTCCGCGTCAACGACAGCCGCTCCGTCGAGCCCGATCCGGCCACGGCCGCACGGGTAAGGGACTACGAGAAGATCCTCTCCGACGAACTCGACGTCGAGATCGCCTCGATCACCGGCGAGCTCGACACGCGCACGACGTCGGTGCGTTCCGGCGAGCAGCCGATCGGCAATCTGATCGCCGACGCCATGCGGGAATCCGCTGGCACCGAGGTCGCGATCATCAATGCCGGCGGCATACGCGGCAACAAGGTCTATGCCTCCGGCCACCGCTTCACCCGCCGCGACGCACTGACCGAATTGCCCTTCGGCAACCGCACCGTCACCGCCCCGGTCTCGGGCGCGGACATCCGGCGGGCGCTGGAAAACGGCGTCAGCCAGGTCGAGCAGCGCGCCGGCCGTTTCCCGCACGTCTCGGGCATCGTCGCGGAGGTCGATCGCGACCGTCCTGCCGGCAGCCGGGTCGTCTCCGTTCAGGTCAACGGCCAGCCGCTCGACGACGACCGCGTCTACAAGCTGGCGACCAACGACTTCATGCTGCGCGGCGGCGACGGCTACGACATGCTGGGTCTGCGCGTGAAGGAGAAGGACGTGCAGGGCAAGCTGGTCGCCTCCGACCTGATGGCCCATCTGCGCCGGCTCGGCACGGTCAGGCCGCGCATCGAAGGCCGCATCCTGTTCCGATAGACGCCACGAAGCCTTCCCGATCGCGCCAAGGACACGCCCCAATCGGCCGCGATGGTCCGGCCGCGCATCGAGAGCGCAGCACCCCGGAGCCTGCATGTCCTCGCGAAGCCCTGCCCTCACCCGCCGCGCCACACTCGCCATGGGCGCGTTGGCCCTCGCTGCCGGCCGCGCGTCAGCCAATCCGGTCGAGCGGCCGGACTTCGCGGCGGCGCTGAAGGAAGCGGACCTGACCGGCACTTTCGTGCTGATCGACGGGCGCACGGGGTCCGTTCAGGTCGCTGACGCGGCGCGCGCCGGCCGCCGATACGTCCCGGCCTCCACCTTCAAGATCCCCAACAGCCTGATCGCGCTGGAGGCCGGCGCCGTGCGCGACGAGAACGAGGTCGTGCCCTATGGCGGCAAGCCGCAGTTCATCAAGGCATGGGAGCGCGACATGCCGCTGAAGGAGGCCCTGCCCGCCTCCAGCGTGCCGGTCTATCAGGAGATCGCGCGCCGCGTCGGGCTCGAGCGCTACCGCGAATGGCTGGCGAAATTCGACTACGGCAACCGCGAGACCGGCGCGGTCGTGGACCGCTTCTGGCTCGACGGCCCGCTGACGATCAGCGCGGTCGAGGAAGCCCGGTTCAACCTGCGCCTCGTGCGCGGCGAACTGCCGGTTGCCCCGCGCACCCGCTCGATCGTGCGCGACCTGCTGAAGCTCGAAAGCGCCGGCGAGGCGGTGCTCTACGGCAAGACCGGCTGGTTCGCGAAGCGGGGCGAGACGTCCATCGGATGGTGGAGCGGCTGGGTCGAGCGCGCCGGCGAGATCCACGCCTTCGCGCTCAACATCGACATGCCGCAGGTGGAAATGGCGCCGAAGCGCGTCGCCGCCGGCAAGGCGATCCTCAAGCTTGCCGGCATCTACGGCTAGGCGGCTTTTAGCCGCCGGCCCGCGCGACGAGGTCCCACAGGAAGCGGGCCGAGACGATCAGCAGGAAGATGCCGAAGGACAGTTCCAGCTTGCGCTTCGGCATGGCGTGAGCGAGGCGCGCGCCGAGAGGTGCGGTCCACATCGACGTCGGAATGAACAGCAGGAAGCCGATCAGCGAGACATAGCCCAGCGCGAAGGGGAACTGCATGGCGGCGACCGCGGGATATTCCGCCGCCTTCGGCCAGCCGGCATAGATGTAGCCGAGCGCGCCGGGAATGGAGATCAGCACGCCGAGGCCGGACGAGGTCGCCACCGCATTATGGATCGTGCGGCCATAGGCCATCATGACGAGATTGCCGAGCTGGCCACCGCCGATGCCCATCAGGCTCGACAGCACGCCGATGACGCCGCCGGACGCCGCCATGCCGGCGGGGCCGGGCATGCCGGTGCCGAAATTCAGCTCCTTGCCGGTCAGCAACCGCCAGGCCGAAAGCCCGGCGACGAAGACGAACACCGCCTTGAACACCGCCGGCGGCGCATAGCGCGCGATGAACGAGCCGACGATGACGCCGACAATCACCGGCACGGCCCAGGCCCGCAATATCTCCATGTCCACCGCGCCCTTGGCCCGGTGCGCCTGAAACGAGCGGATCGAGGTCGGGATGATGATGGCGAGCGAGGTGCCGACCGCGAGTGGCATTCGCAGTTCCACCGGCACGCCGACGACGCCGAACAGTTCATAGAGCACCGGCACGATGACCGCGCCGCCGCCGACGCCGAAGACGCCGGCGAGGATGCCGGTGACGGCTCCCGCAGCGAGAAGGCCGACGCCGAGAATGGCAAGCTGATCGTAGGGAACGCCAAAGAGCATGATCGGGGGGTCCGGAACGAAGATGGCGCGACTTAATCGCTGCCAACCCCTCGCAGCAAGGTGCCCGGACGCGCGGCCCCCGTGCGCGGGCACTGAAACACCGCTGATACAGGCGAAACGGCGGCCGCGTTCCGCATCGTCAGACGGCAAGCCTGTTGGGTGAATGTCCACTCCGAAGCAGACGGGCCGTAGCAAGCGCACCGCCCACCTGCCGCCACACAATTCCTCAGGAGCTTCCCATGACCCGCATCGCTTCGCTCAAGCTCGCCGCCGCCTTCGTGGCCGTCCTGTCCGTCCCCTCGCTCGCCATGGCGCAGTCCGCCGGCGGTGGCGGCGGTGGTGGTGGTGATGGCGGCCTGACGTCGGCCCCCGAAATCTCGCACATCAACCTGCCGCCGACCGCTGCACCGCCCCGCGGCGGTGAGCCGGCCGCCGTCGCTCAGCGCTGCTCGTTCGAGCTGATCCGCGGCCACTTCTGCGAGCCGATGCGTACCCGCTGATCCCGCACTTCACCCGACATCGAGGTCGAGGCGGCACCACCGGTCAGGTGGCTGCCGCCTCAGCCATGTCCGGGGTCCGGCTGTGCTGGATATCGGCGCGGGCGCGGTCGATCAGCCCCGCGGCCTCGCGCAGCACGGCCACGCCGGCCCCCGGCTTCACCGCCTCGACCGAGAGATGCCGGCGGAACAGCCGCGCACCCGGCACGCCGTGATAGAGGCCGAGGATATGGCGGGTCATCGACGACAGGCGCACGCCGGCGGTGAGCTGGCGCTCCACGTAGGGCAGGAAGGCCTCGATGGCCTCGGCAAGGCCGGCGACCGGCGCCGCCTCGTCGAAAAAGACCGGATCGACATCCCGAAGGATGTGCGGGTCCTGATAGGCGGCGCGACCCAGCATCACGCCGTCGAGCATCACGCCGTCGCGCGGCTCCAGCAAAACCCTGGCCTCGGCGATCGAACCGATCCCGCCATTGATGGCGACGGGCAGCGTCGGCAGGCGGGCCTTGAGCCGGAATACACGGCCATAATCGAGCGGCGGAATCTCGCGGTTCTCGCGGGGTGAAAGGCCCTTGAGCCAGGCCTTGCGGGCATGGACGATCAGCGCATCGACACCCGCCGCCACCACGGCATCGGCCAGCGCATCGAGCGCAGCTTCCGGGTCCTGGTCGTCGATGCCGATCCGGCACTTGACGGTCACCGGGACGCGGACGGCCGCCTTCATCGCGGCCACGCAGTCGCCGACCAGCGCCGGCTCGGCCATCAGGCAGGCACCGAAACTGCCGCCCTGCACCCGGTCGGACGGGCAGCCGCAGTTGAGATTGATTTCGCGATAGCCGAGATCCGCTGCGATGCGCGCCGCTTCGGCCAGCATCTTCGGTTCCGAACCGCCGAGCTGCAGCGCCACCGGATGCTCCTCCGGCGAAAAGCCGATCAGGCGCGTGCGGTCGCCATGGATCACGGCATTGGCGGTGACCATCTCGGTATAGAGCAGGGCGCGGCGCGTGAGGATGCGATGGAAGAACCGGCAATGGCGGTCGGTCCAATCCATCATGGGCGCGACGGAAAACCGCCAGAAGCCGGGTTTCACCGCAGCCTGACCGCCAGATCCGCCGACTGCCGCCGTCGCACTCAATGCACCATCCTCGCCCGTTCTACCCAACCGGCTCCACAGCCACCGCCGCGAAACCTGTCCGCAGCGAGGCCGGACCATATCCTTCGGGCCGCTGCCCGTCACGCTCCGGGCAAAGCGCGCCCTCGCCGCAGCCCCACGGGCTCGGCCTCAATTATCGGCCGGTAGGTCGACCTCCGACTGGAGCGCGGCCAGATGCACCTCGGCTGCCTGCGCGGCTGCGCGCTCCACCGCCCGGAAACGGGCCACCAGCGCAAACCCCAGCGGCGTCAGCGTGGCGCCGCCGCCATGCCGGCCACCGGTCTGGCGCGCCACGACCGCCTTGCCGAAAACGCCGTTCAGCTCCTCCACCAGTTCCCACGCCCGGCGATAGGACATGCCCATGGAACGGCCAGCAGCCGCGATGGAGCCGCGCGCCGCGATCTGCTCCAGAAGCTCGACCTTGCCCGGGCCGATCCGGCCCTCGGGGTCGAGATTGATGCGCAGACTCAAGGAGGGCATGGGGGAAGCGGCCTGGCGATGACGGGCCGCGACCTTAGATGATCGCGACGGTTCATTGAATTGCGGGAATAGGACGCGGCTCGGCCAGTGTGACGACCCACCGGTGCGCGTGGCGGGAGTTGCGACAGGGTGCGTTTCGTTATATCCGATTGACAATAACGCACGAAGGCTCAGCATTCGAGGCATCAGGCAGGATGGCATTTCCCTCGACCGCCGGACGACCCGACCGATCCTCGCGCAACGCCGACGATGCGGCTCCAGCCGCCGAGCTCTCGGACGTGCTGAAGGCCCTTGCCCATCCTGTCCGGCTCGCGGCGGTGCGGGCGCTTTCGTCGGGCGAGCGCTGCGTGAGCGAGCTCGGCGCGGAACTCGGCGTGCGCCAGCCCCTTCTCTCCCAGCAGCTGACTGTGCTGAGGGGCGCTCACGTCGTGACCACGCGGCGCGCGGCCAAGCAGGTCTTCTACCGCCTGACGCCCGGTAAGCTCGACCCGCTGCGCGGCCTGTTCAGCGCCATTCACGAGGGCAGCGCCCCCGGGGCTTGATCCGCGACCAACCAGGAGAGGCCGGAAATCCGCAACCTTGACCGGTCGTTCGGCGCGGAATGCGGCGCGGCTATCGGCCGCCACGGCCGTCCAGATCAGCAGACCGCTGCGCCATGCAGTGGCTTCCGCCTCGCGCAGCAGGCGAGGCGGCGCATAATTCCCGTTGCCCCAGCCGGCGCCAGCCAGCTCCCGGTGATCATCCCAACACGAAGCGCAGGTCGCTCCAATCCTGCATGCGCGGTGATTCGGCGACTGTTTGCGGCGCAAAATCGACAAGAGCCGCCGCGTTTGTCCGCAACAACGGCGCGCAACATTTTGAATTCCCCACGAATGGTAGCAATTCTGCGGCACCGATTACCAATACAACCAGTTCAAATGCAGTCATACACGCGCAAATTGCTCAAATATGGAGTCAATTAACACTTATTAACCACATTCTCGCCACCATGGGCCGCGAGACCATTGGCGGGCTGAATTAACACTGCGGGAGCATATTATGACAATGCATTATGTCGCCGGCGGCGGTATCGAAAGCAATGGCCAATATACTGCTGGTACTGCTGGATTTAATCTGGCTGACGTACAGTCATTGGAGCAGCTCAATGCTTTGCCGGAAGGCGTGAAAGGTCTCGTCTGGCTCGACAAGGCTGAAGGCGTTACGAGTGAATTTATCGCAACAGTTTCCCAATACATCGGCAACGGTAAGCTCTGGGGCTTCTACCTCGCAGACGAGCCGGACCCGACCGGGCAGTGGGGCACCAAGGTGTCGGCGGCCGATCTGAAGGCTGAATCCGACTGGATCCACGCGAATGTGCCGGGTGCCAAGACGTTCATCGTGATGATGAACATGGGAATGACTTCCGACCCCACCTACATGAACACGTATAACCCGGCGAATACCGGCATCGATTACTACGGCCTCGACCCCTATCCGATCCGGACCGGCGGCAATATCGACCTGTCGTCGATCAACAAGAACGTCGAAGCCGCGATCAAGGCCGGCATTCCGCTCGAGGCCATCGTGCCCGTCTATCAGGCGTTCGGCGGCGGCGGCTGGTCCACCGATACCGGCGGCAAGTACGTCATGCCGACCAGCGCCCAGATGAAGGCGATGATCGACCACTGGGAGACCGTCGTGCCCGATCCCGCCTTCGACTATGCCTATCACTGGGAGTCGCAGAACGGCGATCAGGCGTTGTCGACCAATTCGGCCCTGCTCGACGTCTTCCGCCAGCACAATGCGGCGACCGATCCGGCCCCGCCGCCCGTGATCGAGACGCTTCCCCCGGTGACCGAGCCTGTCCACCCGCCGGCGGATGGTTCGGGTTCGACTGCCGGCTCGGGCACCGGCACCACGCCTCCGGTCACGGAGCCGACGACCCCCAGCACGGGTACGGGCTCGACCGCCGGCTCGGGGACGGGCACCACGCCGCCGGTCACGGAACCGACCGATCCTGGCACCGGTTCGGGCTCGACTGCCGGCTCGGGCACCGGCACCACGCCGCCGGTCACGGAGCCGACGCCCCCCAGCACGGGTACGGGCTCGACCGCCGGCTCGGGCACCGGCACCACGCCTCCGGTCACGGAGCCGACGACCCCCGTTGTCGATACCGGTAGCACCGGTGGCGGCGGGCGCGGCCACGGCGGCAAGGGCGGCCACAACAAGGGCGACGGGGCGGATTCCGGCCACAAGTTCGCACAGAAGTTCGTGTCCGCGGATTCCTTCAAGTTCTCCGACGCGGCCTCCAAGTTCGCGGAAAGGGCAGCAAGCGCCGACACCACGGACTTCATCACCAAGATCAGTGCCAATGGCCGCTCCCAGTTCGTCGACAAACTGGCAGCCCTTGGCCTGACCGCGGATGTCGCGATCAGCGATGCCGATGCTTCGGCGCAGAACACCGCGAGCGTCGATGCCAGCCCGCCGTCCGGCAAGATGGCCCACCACCAGCATTTCGCCTGGGACCATCTGTGGGGCTGACGCCCTAGGCTCGATCCGATGACAGGGCGCGCAAGAATCGCGTGACTGTGCTAGGAGCGGATGCTCAGACGCCGCCGGGGCTTACTCCGGCGGCGTTCCGCAAGCGTGGAACGACATCGGCCACGCGGCGTCAGTGCAGGTTTGCGGGCACCCGTCTCAGGGGCCCGGACAATGGCATTTCCCGCGGCCTCAGGCCGCCGCGCATCCGGGGCTGGCGGGCCCCGCAGCATCGGTTTTGGTTGCTGGACACCCTCGCATGCGGGGCGATGCTTCATGCCGATGCGACAGCCAGTGCATTCCGGCGGCTGCCCCGGGGCTTGCGACCCCCTAGGGCTTCCCGGCCGGATCGACACCCGCCCGACCGACACCTGAAAGGCTGAATGTGAACGGCAATTCTAACGGCGCCCAGCCGCAGGCAGCACATGCCGTGGCAGGGAAGGAAGACCCGATCGCGGCGGCGCTGAAGGCGTGCCGCGGCCCGCTCCGGGCGGCAGCCGTCTTTTCCGGCGTCCTCAACGTCCTGATGCTGTCCGGCGCCATCTACATGCTGCAGGTCTATGACCGCGTCCTGGTCAGCCGTTCCGTCCAGACCCTCATCGGCCTGACGGCGCTGCTCGCCGGCGTCTTCGTGGTCCAGGCGCTGCTCGACATCATCCGCCAGCGGCTGCTGACCCGCATCGGGCTGTCCGTGGACCGCCGCCTCGCCGGCCGCATCTACCGCCTCGTGCTCAACATCCCGCTGAAGGCGGGACGCACGGTCGATCCGCTCCAGCCGAGCCGCGATCTCGACACCGTCCGGGCCTTCGTCTCCGGCCTCGGGCCGACCGCCTTCTTCGACCTGCCCTGGACGCCGCTCTTCGTCCTTCTCTGCTTCTTCCTGCATCCGCTGATCGGCTGGTCCGTGCTCGTCGGCGGCATCATGCTCTTCACCATCACATGGTTCACCGAACATGCCGTGAAGGACCCCACCAAGACGGTCGCGCGGGAGTTCGGCACGCGCATCGCCATGACCGAGACGTCGCGCCGCAATACCGAGGCGATCGCCGCCATGGGCATGCAGCAGGCGCTGGTCGACCGGTATCTGGCCGTCAACGAGCGCTATCTGGCCGCCCACGAGGCGACAACCGACGCCTCCACCACATTCGGCACGATATCGCGCGTCTTCCGCATGGCCATGCAGTCGGCGATCCTCGGCCTCGGCGCCTATCTCGTGCTGATCGACCAGGCCTCGCCCGGCGTGATGATCGCGGCCTCGATCCTCATGGGCCGCGCGCTGGCGCCCATCGAGATGGCCGTCGCGCACTGGAAGGGCTTCATGGCCACGCGCCAGGCCTGGAACCGGCTGCGCCTGATCACGCAGGCGATCCCCGAGCCGGCACCGCGTCCGCCCCTGCCCGTGCCGAAGCGCATGCTGACCCTCGAACAGGCCGTGGTCGCCGCGCCCGGCAGCCAGGTGCCGATCCTCCATGGCGTGTCGCTGTCGCTGCTCGCCGGCCAGGCGCTCGGCGTCATCGGGCCGTCGGCCTCGGGCAAGTCGACGCTCGCGCGCACGCTCGCGGGCGTGTGGGCTCCGGCGCGCGGCTCCGTCCGCCTCGACGGCTCGGAACTGTCGCAATGGGCGCCGGAGGCGCGCGGCGAATTCATCGGCTACCTGCCGCAGGATATCGGCCTGTTCGACGGCACGATCGCCGAGAACATCGCGCGGTTCCGCCCCGATGCCCGGCTCGACCAGGTGGTGGCGGCGGCGCGCATTGCCGGTTGCGACGTGATGATCCGCTCGCTGCCGGAAGGCTACGAGACGCGCATCGGCGAGGGCGGGCTTGCCCTTTCCGGCGGCCAGCGCCAGCGCGTCGCGCTCGCGCGCGCCGTGTTCGGCGATCCCTTCCTGGTGCTGCTCGACGAACCCAACGCCAATCTCGACGCCGACGGCGAGGCGGCCGTCACGCAGGCCATCCGCCACATCCGCGAACGCAACGGCATCGCCATCGTCATCGCGCACCGGCCGAGCGCGCTCGCCGCCGTCGACATGGTCGCGGTCATGCGCGACGGCCGGCTTGCGGCCTTCGGCCCGCGCGACTCGACCCTTGAACGCGTACTGGCACCCGATGCCGGAGGAACCCGATGATGATCGACGCACGCGACAAGCTCGCGCTTCTTGCGGCCGCGATCCCGGCCGCGCGCAGCCTCGCCGGCGCATCGGAGAAGCTTGCCCGCAAGGCCCGGTCAAAGCTCCCTCCGGCGGGCGACCTTCTGCGCCTGTCCGGCACCGTCGCGAAGCGGGCGGGCTCCGCGCTGTTCGCCTCCGGGCCCACTGATCCGAACATGGGCCGGCTGATCCGGTCGGGCATGACGATCGTCGCCGTTTTCGTCGGCGGCTTCGGCCTCTGGGCGGCGACTGTCCCGTTGTCCGGCGCCGTGGTGGCGAGCGGCACGGTCGTCGCCGACACCTATGTCAAGACGGTGCAGCACCCGACGGGCGGCGTGATCGGCGAAATCCGCGTCCGCGAGGCAGCGCATGTGAAGGAGGGCGACGTCCTCATCCGGCTCGACGACACGGTCATCCGCGCCAATCTCCAGGTGGTGGTCAAGCAGATCAACGAGGCGCAGGCGCGCATGGCGCGGCTGGAGGCCGAGCGTGACGGCCTGCGCGAGATCGCCATTCCCTCCGATCTCGAACCGTGGATGAGCTTCCCCGACGTGGTCCGGGCCGTCGACAGCGAAAAAAGCCTGTTCCAGGCAAGGCTGGAGGCCCGCGAGGGCCAGACCAAGCAGTTCCGCGAGCGGATCGGCCAGATTCGCGAGGAGATCACCGGCATCGCCGCGCAGGAGCAGGCCCGCCGCCGTCAGGCCGAACTCATCGACCGGGAGGTCGCCGATATCGGCGACCTGTTCCGCCGCAACCTCGTGCCGCGCACGCGCATCGTCGAACTCGAACGCGAGCAGGCCCGCCTCAAGGGCGATGTCGGCCAGTTCGTGGCCGAACGCGCCCGCGCGCAGGCGCGCATCACGGAGAACGAACTGCTCATCCTGCAGGTCGGGCAGGACCTGCGCCGCGAGGTCGCCAGCGAGCTGCGCGACGTACAGGCCAAGCTCGGCGAACTGGTCGAGCGGCGGGTTCAGGCCGAAGACGCGCTGAAGCGCATCGAGATCCGCGCGCCGCAGGGCGGCATCGTCCACCAGCTCGCCTATCACACTGTCGGCGGCGTCATTCCGGCGGGGCAGCAGATCATGCAGGTCGTGCCGGGCGACGACGATCTCGTTCTCGAAATCCGGGTCCAGCCGCAGGACATCGAGAAGGTCGTGGTCGGGCAGGCCGCGCATGTGCGCCTGACCGCCTTCCCCCATGGCACGACACCGGAAGTCGAGGCGAAGGTGCTGAGGGTCTCGGCCGATGTCGTCCGCGACCCGAACCTCGGCACATCCTACTACACGGCCCGCGTCGCGCTGCGGGACGGCGAACTCGCCCGGCTCGGCAATCACAAGCTCGTTCAGGGCATGCCGGCCGAGGTCTATGTCCGCACGGGCGACCGGACCGCCCTCGCCTATCTGATGAAGCCGATCATGGACCAGCTCAAGCGGGCCTTCCGCGAGAAATAGGGCCGCACGCCCTGCTGCGTCCGGTTGCAGGGCGCGCAGCGGCGTCACGTCAGGACGCCATCGCGGTGCGTGCGCCCGAATAGTCGAGATACCAGTCGACGAAGGCGCGCACGCCCTGGGCGAGCGGCGTCGATGGCCGATAGTCCGTCAACGCCGCGAGCAGGCGGTGATCGGCATGGGTTTCGCGCATGTCGCCGGGCTGCATGGGCAGCAGGACGCGCTCCGCCCGCCGGCCGGTTGCGGCCTCGATGCAGGCGACGAATTCCAGCAGGCCCACCGGAGCGCCGCCGGCAATGTTCACGACCCGCCACGGGGCGACGGCCGACAGGCTGTCGCTGCCGCCCTCGAAGGCAATCGGACTGTCCGGCTGCGGAGCCCGATCGACCAGGCGCACGATCGCCTCGACCAGATCGTCGACATAGGTGAAGTCGCGCCGCATCGCGCCGTGGCCGTAGAGCTCGATCGGCCGCCCGGCCTGCATGGCATCGACGAACTTGAACAGGGCCATGTCGGGGCGGCCCCATGGGCCGTAGACCGTGAAGAAGCGGAAGCAGGTGGTCGGCGTCCGCCACAGATGCGCATGGCTGTGCGCCATGGCCTCCATCGCCTTCTTGGTGGCGGCATAGAGCGTGATCGGCCAGTCCGTCCGATCGGTCTCGCAGAACGGCGTCGGGCTGCCGCCATAGACGGAACTGGTCGAGGCCAGCAGGAGATGGCGCGGCTGCACGCGCCGGGCCACTTCGAGCAGGTTGAACGAGCCGACGACATTGTGGCCGACATAGGCGTGCGGCGCCTCGATGGAGTAGCGCACGCCCGCCTGCGCGGCGAGGTGGATGATGACCTCCGGCGCGGCAAGATCGGCGGCCCGTTGCAGGGCGTCTTCGTCCTCCAGCCAGGCGATGACCGGCCTGAACCCGGAGAACTGCTCGAGAAGTGCGTGGCGCGCCCGTTTCAGGCGCGGGTCGTAGTAGTCGGTGATGGCATCGAAGCCGACCACGGAATGCCCCTCGCCCAGCAGCCGCCGGGCGAGATGGAAGCCGATGAACCCGGCAGTGCCGGTGATCAGGAAGCGGGTCATGCCCGCCTCCGGTCGAGGACATGGTCCCGCCCGACCCCGTCCAGCGCAACCGGCGCGGGCATTTCCGGACGCCGGGCGCGGCGGAGCCTTGCCGCCGGCAGGTCGTCGTCGTCGCCACGGCCAATTCCGACATAGCGGAAGCCGTGACGGACCACGTCGCGGGCGGAGTAGATGTTCCGCAGGTCGACCAGCACGGGCTGGGCCATCAGCCCCTTCAGCCGCGGCAGGCCGAGGGCGCGGAACTGGTCCCATTCGGTGACGATGGCGAGGGCCGACGCCCCGCGCGCCGCCTCGTAGGGGTTCTTGCAGAACACGACCTCCGGCAGCAGCGCGCGGGCCTGATCCATGCCTTCGGGATCATGGACCCGGACCTCGGCGCCCGCATCGAGAAGACCGCGAATGATGGCAAGCGAGGGCGCCTCGCGGACATCGTCGGTATTCGGCTTGAAGGTCAGGCCAAGCACCGCGATGGCCTTGCCACGCACCGAGCCGCCGGCAGCCGTGATGATCCTGCGCGCCATGGCCCGCTTGCGCTGGTCGTTGACCGCCACCGTCGCCTCGATCAGCCGCAGCGGCGCATCATGGTCCTGGGCGGTCTTGACGAGGGCCAGCGTGTCCTTGGGAAAACACGAGCCGCCGAAGCCGGGACCGGCATGGAGAAATTTCGACCCGATGCGGTTGTCTGCGCCGATGCCGCGCGCAACGTCCTGCACGTCCGCGCCGACCTTCTCGCAGAGATCGGCGATCTCGTTGATGAAGGTGATCTTCATGGCGAGGAAGGCATTGGCCGCATATTTGATCAGCTCGGCCGCCCGGCGCGACGCAAAGAGCAGCGGCGATGTGTTGAGGAACAGCGGCCGGTAGACCTCGGACATCACCTCGCGCGCGCGTTCGTCCGTCGTACCAATGACGATCCGGTCGGGCCGCTTGAAATCGCCGATCGCCGCGCCTTCCCGAAGGAATTCCGGATTGGAGGCAACGACCACGTCGGCCGCCGGGTTGGTCGCGCGGATGATCCGCTCGACCTCGTCGCTGGTGCCGACCGGGACGGTCGACTTGGTGACCACCACGGTGAAGCCGCGCAGCGCCGAGGCGATCTCCCGCGCGGCGGCGAAGACGTGGGAAATGTCGGCGAAGCCGTCGCCGCGGCGCGACGGCGTGCCGACGGCGATGAAGACGGCATCCGCCTCTCCGACCGCCGGCGCGAGCGCCGTCGTGAAGGCGAGGCGTCCCGCCTCGACATTTCGTGCCACCAGTTCAGCCAGTCCCGGCTCGAAAATCGGCACCCTGCCGCCGAGCAGGGCGTCGATCCGCTGGGGATCGCTGTCGACGCAGGTGACGGAATGGCCGAAATCGGCAAAGCAGGCCCCGGATACGAGGCCGACATAGCCGCAGCCGATCATCGCGATATGCATGGCGCTTCTCCCTTCCTCGCAGGCCGTCGCGCAGCCCGGTCAGGGCAGCACGGCCACCCGCGTGAGGAGGGAGACCAGCTCCGCCTGACGCCGCGTCTGGGTCTTGGCGAAGATGGCGGCGAGCTGGGAGCGGACGGTCGTCCGGCTGAGACGCCGGCTGCGCGCGATCTCCATCGGCACCTCGCCCTGCGCCAGCAGCAGCGCCAGCCGCGTTTCGGCAAGCGTCAGGCCGAACATGCGCTGAAGCATGCTGGGATTGGGCTGCAGATGGGCGTCGAGGTCGAGCAGCATGACCAGGCAGCGGCCGTCCGCAGGCGGGTCCGGTGTCTGGTTGACGAAGAGCGGGGCCTCATCGCGGCCGGACACCACCACCCAGGAGAGCGCGCCGAGCGTCGGCCGGGTGCGCGAACGATCCATCAGACGGCGGAAAGCACGGGAGATCTCCTCAAGACCGCGCGAGGCGCCGGCAGCGCCCATCAGCAGCGTGCGGGCAGTCGCATTGGCCTCGACGACGCTGCGCCCGTCGGCGAGCACCAGATAGCCGCAGCCGAGGCGGTCGAGCGCGCCAAGCGCCGGGTGGTCCGGCGCATCCCGGCTGCCCGGATCGGCAAGCGAGGGAGAAAATTCGCGGCTGCGCGGGGGCGGCGGACGCCTCCCTTCCAGAAATGGCGGAGGTGAGCGGAGAGAGGCTTCTGCGTGGCTGCTCGCAAACGTCATGACACTACTCCCTACGAGAGCCTTCCGACGACGGAACGGGTTCGGCGATGACGCGCGGTTGCGCTCATCGCGCCGGATTGCGCGCTGTCGTTGTACGGAAGTTTGGTGTTTCCCCTCGACCTCCGGCGACAGACAGAGGCCAATTCATGCTATTTCACAATCACTTGACTGGAATTTCCCGGCAGATCCGAAGAACTGCACCCCCATGCGTTCCAGCACCTGAAGAGGATAGCAGCACGGCCCCGATCTACACGCGCCCGTTGTAGTTAGCCAGCTTGCCCCGATGGGCGGCCAAATCGTTCGAATGCATACTTCCGTTAGGTAATGTCGATCAATCTACTCCGAACGTAGTATCGCCTGCGGAGTACTCCTTCCAGCCAGCCTTTCGTCGTTCGCGACGGCCGAACGGCCTGAGCCCGTGCCCACCCTCGCACGGGGTCTTAAAGGGCGCGGGCGCAACGCGGACACGCGCGCGAGGGCACCTTCGCCGAACGATGTGGGCGCATCGACCCGCCGGCCGCCCGATACCTTTCGGGCCGAGGCAGGAGCCGTCCTTCAAATGGACGAAGACCGGCCGGGACAACGCTGCCTAGCATCCAATCTCCGCCGGAGCTGACGCCCAGCCGATGCTCCCCGGCGGCCACATCCGCATTCGGGAATGTCTCGCGTCTATCGGTCGATGCCGGCCCTGGGCGGATCATGGGAGGTTCGCATGAAGGCAGTGATCCAATGTGGCGGCAAGGGCACCAGGCTGCGTCCCTATACGGCAGTGCTGCCGAAGCCTCTCATGCCCATCGGCTCGCGGCCGGTGCTGGAACTGCTGCTGAAGTGGCTGCGCCGCAACGGCATCCGCGAGGTGTTCATCACCACCGGCTATCTCGGCCACCTCATCCGCAGCTTCTGCGGCAATGGCGAGCAGTGGAACCTCAAGATTGTCTACACCGAGGAGGTCGAGCCGCTTGGAACGATCGGCCCGCTGACCCTCGTGCGAGATCGCCTGCTGGACGGTCCGTTCCTCGTGCTCAACGGTGATGTGCTCACCGATCTCAACCTCAGCCAGTTCACGAATTTCCATCGCCGGCAGCCCGGTCCGGTGACCATCGCCACGTCGGTGCGGACCATCAAGATGGATTTCGGCGTCATCGAGGAGATCAATGACACCGTCGTCGGCTTCCGCGAGAAGCCCTCGCTGCCGCATCTGGTCAGCATGGGTCTCTACTGCATGGACCCCTCGGTCTTCGAACTCATTCCCGACGGCGTGCCGTTCGGCTTCGACGACCTGATGCTGCAGATGCTCGAGGACCAGACGCCGGTGCATGTCTTCAAGCACAACGGCCTCTGGCTCGACATCGGCCGCGTCGAGGACTTCCACCGCGCCCAGGACATCGCATGGGACGACCAGTCGGTCGTCGCCGAGTCCCAGGCTGCCTGAGCCCCTCACTGGCAAGGATCCGCGCCATGCTGCTGGTCGGCGAGCCCATTCTGGGTCACGAAGAGAAGAACGCCCTCTGCGATGTCATCGACAGCGGCTGGCTGACGATGGGCGATCGCGTCCGCGCCTTCGAGGAGGCCTTCGCCCATGCCCATGGCGCGGAGGATTCCGTCGCGGTGAACTCCTGCACGGCGGCGCTGCACCTGATCCTGCATGCCCTCGGCCTCGGCCCCGGCGACGAGGTGCTCGTCCCCTCGCTCACCTTCGTGGCGACGGCCAACAGCGTTCTCTATGTCGGCGCGACGCCGGTCTTCGTCGACATCCAGTCTGCCGACGTGCCGCTGATGTCGCTGGCCGAGGCGGAAGCCCGCTGCACGCCACGGACCAAGGCCGTCATCCTCGTCCACTTCGCGGGATACCTGCCGGACCGGGCGGCCTGGCAGGCCTTCGCGCATCGGCGCGGCCTCATGCTGATCGAGGATGCCGCCCATGCGCCGGGTCTGCGCGAGGTCGGCACGTTCGGCGTCGCCGCAGCCTTCAGCTTCTACGGCAACAAGAACATGACCACCGGCGAGGGCGGCGCGGTGATCGCCCGCGACCCCGCCCTTCTGGCAACGATCCGGCAGGCGCGCGGCCACGGCATGACCAGCGGCACGCGCCAGCGGCTCGACGCCCGCACGCCGACCTACGACGTCACCATGATCGGCTTCAACTACCGGCTGGACGAGCTGCGCGCAGCCATCGGCCTCGCCCAGCTCCGCCATCTTCCGCACTGGAACGAGACCCGCCGCGCGCTCACGGCCGAATATCGCCAGCGACTCGCCTTCCATTGCCCCGGCCTGACCGTGCCGTTCTCGCAGCCGCGGCTGACCACCTGCCACATCATGCCGGTGCTCCTGCCGGTCGGCACCGATCGGCAGTCGGTGATCGACCATCTGCGCTCCGACGGCATCCAGACGACGATCCACTATTCGCCCGTGCACCTGATGACGCTCTACAGCAACCTCTGGCGGGGCATCAGCCTGCCGCGCACGGAGGATTTCGCCAGGCGCGAGCTGACGCTGCCGCTGCATCCCCGCATGGACGCAGCAACGGTCGAGACGGTCGCGGCCAGTCTCGGGCAGGCCCTGCGCAGCCGCGCATCGGTGGAGGCCGTGGCATGAGCGCGCCCGAGCTCGACCTGCGCCATGGCCACGCGGCCCGCGACGTCGGCGAGGCGGCGAGCCGCTGCTTCGACCTCATGATTGCGATCGCCGCGCTCATCGTCCTGTCGCCGGTCTTCCTCGCCGTGATGGTGGCCATCTGGATCGAGGGCGGCAGGCCGCTCTTCTTCGCGCAAGTTCGACTCGGTCGCGGCGGGCGGCCCTTCGTCATGTACAAGTTCCGCAAGTTCGCCGCCGCCAGCGGCACGGACGGATGCCCGCTCACCGTCGCGGGGGACATGCGGCTG
>Ga0209794_1001130_pt1 | contig 24370 bp, 21 predicted proteins | sample EBPBio232013_DNA_FD_185869 | JGI IMG/M metagenome (GOLD analysis project Ga0209794, IMG submission 185869) | Wastewater treatment Type I Accumulibacter community from EBPR Bioreactor in Madison, WI, USA - Reactor 1_5/23/2013_ DNA (SPAdes)... | ecosystem: Engineered > Bioreactor > EBPR >... | reverse complement strand
TACTCCACATCAGTGAAACTGGGCTGGTCGCGATCCACACCCCATCATTTCGCCGTCCCCGCGCCCGAGCCAGACACCACCCCGAGGCAGCAAGAAAATCAGCGCTTCCCTAAGCCTCGATCCACCGATCGACTTTGAGGTGTTGAGCGTGCCGTAACGCGAAGATGCCCTTCTGGGCTGGGAGTTTGGGACTTGCGACGGTCCAAACCACCCCACCTCAGGAGGGCATCTTCAAGATGCGACTCTCTCACACCCTCGGACGCACTTCGGTCGCGTTCGATGATCCGAATCTTGTGTCGGCCGCCGGGCTGGTCCCGGCGCTGGCGTTGGCCGAGTCCGCCGGGCTAGGCGATCTGGCTGACGAGCACTTGAGCGTGCCGACCGACAAGGGCGCGAACGCCGGGTTGAAGGTGGCGTCGCTGATCGCGGGGATGCTCGCCGGTGCGGATTCGATCGATGACATGGCGCTGCTGCGCCACGGCGGGATGGGTCGGCTCTTCGCCAAGGCGTACGCGCCCTCGACTCTGGGGTCGTTTCTGCGGGCGTTCACCTTCGGTCACGTCCGCCAGCTCGACGCGATCGCCTCCCGGTTCCTGATCGCGTTGGCCGGACTCACCAGGCTGCTGAGCCCGCCTGCCGGTCCCGCCATCAGCGACGAGGACGCCGGCTATGCGTTGCTCGACGTCGACGACACCATCGTGGAGGTCCACGGCCATGCCAAGCAGGGCGCGGGGTTCGGCTACTCCGGTGTCCGTGGGCTCAACGCACTGCTGGCTACGCTCACGACCGCATCCACGGCGCCGGTGATCGTGGCTCAACGACTACGCAAGGGAGCCTGCGGGTCACCGCGCGGCGCGAAGCGGCTGGTCGGCGACGCGGTCAGGACCAGCCGGCGGCTGCTCGGCGAGACCAGACTGCTGGTGCGGATGGACTCGGCGTTCTACGGACGCGGCGCCGTTCACGCCGCCCTCAAGGGCGGGGCCGCGGTGTCGGTGACCGTGCCGATGAACCCTGCAGTCAAGAGGGCGATCGCCACGATCAGCGAGCAAGCGTGGACAACGATCGAGTACACCGACGCCCTCTTCGACGAGGGCTCGGACACGTGGATCTCTCGTGCCGAGGTCGCCGAGGTCGCCTTCACCGCGTTCGCCTCGGCCAAGAAGTCCGAACACGTGCCCGGCCGGCTGGTCGTGCGCCGGATCCCGGACTTCAACGCCGAGAAACACAAGGCAGCAGGACAGGACACCCTCTTCGACGTGTGGCGCTTCCACGCCTTCTTCACCACCGCCGACCCCGCTGTCCTCGACACCGTCGCAGCCGACAAGACCCACCGCCAGCACGCGGTGATCGAGCAGGTCCACGCCGACCTGAAGAACTCAGCGCTAGCGCACCTGCCCTCGGGGGTGTTCACCGCCAACGCGGCCTGGCTGGTACTCGCGGTCATTGCGTTCAACCTCACCCGCGCCACCGGCACCATCGCGGCGCCCGACCTGGCGAAAGCGACCACCGCGACGATCCGTCGCAAGCTGATCAATCTGCCAGCACGAGTGGCAACCTCAGCCCGCCGCATCACTGTGCACCTGCCTCACGCCTGGCCCTGGGAGGCCGCATGGACGGCGCTGTTCGACCGAGTCAGCGACCCGCCACCAGTCCGTGCGGCCTGACCACCCAGCAGCCACCGCTGCGCGACCAAGGACACCACAGTGGAACGCCCCGGACAGCAAGGTCCGGCCGCAGCCGCGCCCTCAACAGCTCACTCGACCGCGAGCGGCATCACCCGATCACCACGAACCCCATCGGTGGATCGAGGCTAAGCGACGGCGATTCATCCGGGAGGTGACCTTCCGGCACGGCGATTCATGTCTCGACAACTCAAATCCTTGCAGGCCAGGTCGGCTTTCCACGTCACGACACCGGCTACACCATGAAGAATGCAGGATGGTGTCGGATTCGCCAGCGGCAGACCTCATCAGGGGCGGGGAGGGGCGGGGCCCTCCGCGCGCGACGGAGAAGTTGATAACGCAGTTCAGCGACCACTGGGACAAGACGCTTGCTAGTCTGTCCCACGTCGGGGACGGGCTGCATACAGGGGTCGGGCGGTAGCCATGGACGCCTCATGCTGGTATTACAGGGGGATCACTCATGCCTGCGACGAGCCAGTGGATTGCGTCTATCGGCGAAACAGTTCGGCCGATGCTCGGCGATCTGCATGTCCTGTCCAGGATCGGTCTCGCCCAGATGTACATTCCTGCCGACCAGCAGTTCGCGTACACCATTCGTGGACATCGTTCTGCGGTCGGCCCGCGCCTGACGAGATCCGGTCAGAGCGTGCGCTATTCCGCGATCTGCGCCTTGGGGATCGCCGCGGGAGGGAGCGACCTCGCGGAGGAGATCCTGGGGCCCGGTGGCCTCGATTCTCTGGTAGCGAAGACCACCACCGAGGCGCTACAGCCCGGTCGCGACCCCGGCTCTATCGCTCTTGCTGCGTGGGCGGCGGCAGAGGTTTCCGGTGACATCGATCAGGCGCTGCTCGCCGCGCTGGCGACCCTACCGATCGATCCTACGATCTCAGTGGTCGAGCTCTCGTGGGTGGTCACCGCCGCTGTTGCGGCCTGTCGCGTGGGCGCTGATGCGGAGTCGGTGATGCGGTCGGCGGTGGGCCGCCTGATAGGACGGCAAGGTGCGGGCGGGCTGTTCGCGCCGTACGTCGACCCGAGTCGCGGGCTACGAGTTCGTCGGCACGTCGGGTCTTTCGCGGATCAGGTCTACCCGATACAGGCCCTGGCTCGGGCAGCGGACACCCTAGGGGAACCCGGCTGGTTAGAGCGTGCCGGGGTTACCGCGTCCGCGATCTGTGCTTTGCAGGGGGACTCTGGGCAATGGTGGTGGCATTACGACAGCCGGGCCCGCCGCGTCGTTGAGAGCTATCCTGTTTATAGTGTTCACCAGCATGCGATGGGCCCCATGGCACTGCGGGATCTCGCAGAAGTAGGAGGCCACCAGTACGCCGACGCTGCGGTGGCGGGCCTGAGATGGCTGGAATCTCATCCGGAGACGATGGTACCCATGATCGAGAAGGATCTTGGCGTTGTCTGGCGAAAAGTTGGTCGGCGCGAGCCGCGTAAGCTCACTCGAGCGCTGGCGGCGCTCTACACCTCAGTTGACCCTCGCCGACAGCTTCCTACTGGAGTATTGGCGCTGTTCCCGCCCAGGCTAATCGACTACGAGTGCCGTCCATATGAACTGGGCTGGCTGCTTTATGCGTGGCGGGGATTCTTGGGCGTCGAGAGAGGACTTCGTTGACCAATGCTTAAGGAGGCCAAGGTGCAGATCCGCGAGCATGAACTCTTCGGGCTGAAAGTAGCCGCTATCTCGCGCGCAGAGGCGGTGAGCGAGTGCGAACGCGCTGTCTCGACGAATTCCAGTGTGATGCTCGGCGTGGTGAATGCTGCGAAGGTCGTCAAGCTCCGCGACGATCCCGAATTGGCAGAGTCGCTCGCCAAGTGCGACCTCATCCTGGCGGACGGACAGTCGGTGGTCTGGGCCAGCAGGATCCTCGGTAAACCGCTTCCTGAACGCGTTGCTGGGATCGACCTCTTCACGGCCCTGCTGGAACTCGCGGATCAGAAGCAGCTACGTGTGTATCTACTTGGGGCGACACCTGCCGTGCTCGCGGCAGTTTGCCGTGAGATTCACGAACGATGGCCGCGGGCGGAGATTGCGGGGGCGCATCATGGCTATTTCAGCGCCGAGGATGAAGGCACGATCGTCGATGACATCATCGCCGCACACCCAGACCTGCTCTTCCTGGGAATCACCTCCCCGATTAAGGAACTCTTTATTGGTCGGCACGGCCAGAAGATGCGCGTTCCCGTCGTTCATGGGGTCGGCGGGTCTTTTGATGTATTAGCAGGAAAAACTAAGCGGGCTCCTAAGATCTGTCAAGACCTCGGCTTAGAGTGGGCTTATCGAGTGGTTCAGGAGCCGCGCCGCCTGGCTCCAAGGTATATGTCCACGAATACACGGTTCCTTGCGTTGGTTGCCCGCGAGTATTGGAAATCACACTCCGGGAAAGGCGATGTAAGGTCATGAGTGGAGTTACTCAGGAGCGCGTCTGCGTACTCGGTCTCGGTTATATCGGACTCCCCACGGCTGTCGTGTTGTCCACCAGGGGCGTGGATGTCATCGGGGTCGACGTGAACGCCGATGTAGTAGCCTCCGTGAACCGCGGCGAGGTGCTCTTCGTCGAGCCGGACCTGGCGGTAGCCGTGAGTGGCGCCGTGGCTATGGGGCGCTTGTCGGCGCGATCGGAGCCAGTTCCGGCAGATGCCTTTATCATCGCCGTTCCTACACCGCTGACGTCAGCGGCCAAACCCGACTTGTCATATGTTGAGGCGGCGACACAGAGCATCGCGACCCAGCTTCGGGGGGGCGAGGTCGTGATCCTGGAGTCCACGTCTCCGCCCGGCACCACGGAGCAGGTCTCTCGCTGGCTTGCTCAGCTGCGCCCTGACCTTCGGTTCCCCCATGAGGGGAAAGGCGGCACTGACGTCTTCGTGGCCCACTGCCCCGAGCGCGTCATCCCGGGGCGAACGATGATCGAGATTCTCACGAACAACCGGGTAGTGGGCGGCGTGGGACCAGCCTGTGCGGAGCGGGCCGCTGGCCTCTATCGGATCTTCTGTCAAGGTGACATCGTTCTTACCGATGCCGCGAGCGCCGAAATGGCTAAACTTGTAGAGAATTCCTATCGGGATGTCAACATCGCTTTCGCCAACGAGCTTTCGGCCATCTGTGACCACCTTCGTCTCGATGTCTGGGAGGTCATTCAACTAGCAAACCTGCATCCTCGGGTGAATATCTTGGAACCGGGGCCCGGTGTCGGCGGTCACTGTATTGCGGTCGATCCGTGGTTCTTGGTCGCGGCAACGCCGAACGAGTCTCGTCTTATCCGGATGGCGCGGGAGGTCAACGACTTCAAGCCGGAGCGAATCGTGGCGCAGGTGGCCACCAGCGCCAGCAGGTTTCGCGAGCCGATCATTGCCTGCTTGGGATTGAGTTACAAGGCCAACATAGACGATCTGCGCGAGAGTCCCGCAGTGACGATCGTGGCGGAACTCAGCCGACGCCTGCCGGAGGCTTCTCTGCTGGTAGCAGAGCCGCACGTGGACGACTTGCCCGCGCCCTTGCGTGACCTGGCCAACGTTCGACTCGTCTCCGCGGGAGAGGCCGTCGACACGGCAGACATCGTTGTCCTGCTCGTGGACCATGACCAGTTCGATGCCGTGAAGCGCGTCAGGTTGGACGGCCGCGTCGTTTTTGATACTCGTGGCTTCTGGCGAAACCGAATCAGAAGCCGGTCAGCGGGGGCTTGATGCACCGATCCGGGACGCCTTCGACCATGTCGGCCGCTCGCCAACCTAGCCGGCGCCCGGCACCGCAGCACACAGAAGGGGAGGCTTGTGGAGCGCTTGAGAGTTGCCGTCGTGGGGGCCGGCTATTGGGGACCGAATCTGATACGGAACTTCCGCAGTAGTCCCGACTGGGACCTGGTCGCGGTGTGCGACCACGTCGAGAGCCGTGCCGTGGCCGCGCGCGGGCCCCGCAGCACGGTGGATGTGGAGACATCGTTGGACCGGCTGCTGGCCCGCAACGACATCGACGCGGTGGCGATCGCGACCCCCGCCCGCACCCACCTGGCGATCGCCCTGCAGGCACTGAAGAGCGGACGGCACGTTCTTGTCGAGAAGCCCTTGGCCGAGAGCAGGGCGGACGCCATGAAGATCGCAGTCGCTGCCGCGGAACGCGACCTGACGCTGATGTGCGATCACACCTACTGTTACACCCCCGTCGTGCAGCGCATCTCGGAGCTCATTCGGGACGGGGTTGTGGGCGACGTACACTTCATCGATTCCGTTCGGATCAACCTGGGACTGATCCAACGCGACGTCGACGTGTTGTGGGATCTCGCTCCACACGACCTGTCGATCCTGGATGCCATCCTGCCCGGCGGATTCGCGCCACTGTCCGTCTCGGCCCACGGCGCAGACCCGATCGGGGCGGGCCTCGCCTGTGTTGGCTACCTGACCATGCCACTTGCCAACGGTGGGATAGTGCACGTGCACGTAAATTGGCTGAGCCCGACAAAGATCCGGCAGATGGTGATCGGGGGCAGCCGGCGAATGCTGGTATGGGATGACTTGCATCCCCAGCAGAGATTGAGTGTGTACGACCGCGGTGTGAACCTAGAGTCCACCGACGATATGGCGCAGCGTCGTGACTCAGTCATCTCCTATCGGCTCGGCGACATGCAGGCCCCCGCAATACCGGAGCGTGAAGCGCTAGGGGCCATGGTCGCGGAGTTCGCGGCAGCCATTCGGGAAGGGCGTCCGCCGCGCACCGATGGTCTGGCCGGGCTACGCGTTCTCACGGTCTTGGAGGCTGCCTCGCATAGCCTGGCTGCCGGGGGCGTTCTTGTTCCGGTCCCAGAGACTCGTCTGGGACCAGTCGCCGACCTCTCGGAGGTGTCGCCATGACCAACCTGCAGGGTGCCCGCGTTCTGGTGACCGGCGGCGCCGGGACGATCGCCTCGACGATCACTGACCAGCTCATCGCAGCGGGTGTGAACTCCGTCGACGTCCTGGACAACCTGGTTCGCGGTCGACGGGAGAATCTGACGGAGGCCCTGGCCACGGGTCGGGCACGACTTGTCGAGGGCGACATCCGGGATCGTGATCTGGTCCACGACCTCAGCCGCGGGAAAGATCTCGTCTTCCACCAAGCGGCCATCCGGATCACTCAGTGCGCCGAGGAACCGAGACTGGCTCTGGAGGTTCTCGCAGACGGCACATTTAACGTCTTCGAGGCTGCGGCTGCTGCCAAGGTAGTCAAGGTCGTCTTCGCGTCTTCGGCATCGGTCTATGGCCTGGCGGAGGAGTTCCCTACGCCGGAGAGCCAGCATCCCTACGCCAACGACACGTTCTACGGGGCTGCCAAGACGTTTAATGAGGGCATGGCGCGAAGCTTCCGGGCCATGTCGGGGCTGGATTTCGTGGGCCTACGCTACTTCAACGTTTACGGGCCGCGAATGGATGTGCATGGCCTCTACACCGAGGTCCTGGTGCGCTGGATGGAGCGCATCGCGGATGGCCAGCCGCCGCTGATTTTCGGGGACGGCCGCCAGACAATGGACTTCGTTTGCACCCCGGACATCGCGCGCGCCAACATCCTTGCCGCAGGCTCCGGCGTGCGTGCAGGGGTGTACAACATCGCCAGCGGAAGAGAGACGTCGTTACTCGAGCTCGCTGAGGCCCTGTTGTCGGCGATGGACTCGTCATTGGGACTCGAGTTCGGCCCAGAGCGTGCAGTGAACGGCGTTACGAGACGTCTGGCCGACATTTCGGCGGCCGCACAGGACCTTGGGTGGCGGCCTACGATCGGCCTTCGCGACGGGCTCGTCCAGCTTGTCGCCTGGTGGCGACCCCTGCGCGAGACGATCGCGGCGGAGCGGGCGAGGACCCTGTCGTGAGTCGTATTGATGTGATGAAGCCCTGGTTCGGGGACGAGGAGGCGTCGGCTGTCGCCGACGTGATCCGCTCCGGCTGGGTCGCTCAAGGACCTCGCGTAGCGCAGTTTGAGGCGGCCTTTGCCGCGTCGGTGGGCACGGCACAAGGCGTCGCGGTGTCGAGTTGCACCACGGCGCTGCACTTGGCGCTCGTGCTGGCGGACCTGCCGGCCGGGTGCGAGGTGGTGGTGCCTTCATTCTCGTTCATCGCCACCACCAACGCGACCACCTACGTGGCTGCTCAACCGGTGTTCTGCGACGTGGACGAGCGCACCGGCAACATCACCGCGGAGACAGTCGAAGCGGTTCTCACCTCAAAGACCAGGGCTGTGATCGCGGTCGACCAGGGCGGAGTGCCCGTGGACTTGGCAGAGATCATGGCGCTGTGTCGGCCCCGTGACATTCTGGTGGTGGAAGACGCCGCGTGCGCCGCAGGCTCGCAGTACCGGGGCCAACCGGTCGGGGCGGAGGCTCCTTTGGCGGCATGGTCCTTCCACCCGCGAAAGCTGCTCACGACCGGCGAGGGCGGCATGCTGACGACCAACGACCCTCAATTGGCGCTGCGGGCGCGACGGTTACGTGAGCACGGCATGAGCATCAGCGCGGCCGAGCGACATGCCAGCACGCTGCCGCCGGCGGAGCAGTATCTCGAACGTGGTTTCAACTACCGAATGACCGACCTGCAGGCGGCCATCGGACTTGTTCAACTGGACCGGTTACCGGAGATGGTGCGACGTCGACGCACGGTGGCCGCGGCGTACCGGGAGGCGTTCGCGGACCTGCCGGGGTTGCGGTGCGTGGCCGACCCGCCTCATGGCACGAGCAACTTTCAGTCGTTCTGGGTCCAGGTCGGGGCCGATTTCGCGCTGTCTCGCGACGAACTCCTGGCACACCTCGCCACCCGGGACATCTCCGCTCGGCGCGGCATCATGGCGGCACACCGCCAGCCGGCCTACGCCGGGCACCCGCACGTGCCGCTACCAGTCACCGAACGGCTGACTGACCAGACGTTGATCCTTCCGCTCTTCCATCACATCACGGACGCGGAAGTGCATCGGGTCATCGACGCGGTCCGAGAGGCGGGAGGGTCTTGAGTCCGCGCATCTGGGGTTGGACCATCGGTCCGAGCTCCCCCGCCGGGGTGGGGTGCACCATGACAAGGGTGATGCGCGGCTCATCGACTCATCGGCTCATTGTCATCGTCAGCGTGATGCTGACGCTGACTATTCTCCTCCTGGCTGGGCGGGGGGTGCAGGTGGTGTGGTCTGACACCAAACTGCGTCTGATGGCTCCGCGCGATCCGTCAGCTGGAGTCGAGACCAACTCCCTGGTGAGCTCACCAGGAGGTTTGGTGGCTACTGCAGGTGCTGTGGTGGCCCAGATCGACCCCAAGCCAGCAGTGCCCCGGATGGCTTCCCCAAACGTCAACATCGTGGATATCGGTATCGCGCGCGGGGTGTGGGTCCGTATTCCCGATAGCGGGGGCCAGTGGCAGAACAGCTTCAGTGACCCGATCATCCAGATCCAGGTGAGCGGACCGACCGAGGCGGATGTGGCTAATAGGACCGAGCAGGCCATCGAGGCTGCGCGTCGTTCGCTGTCCGAACTGCAGGATGGGTACGCGGTCAACCCGGCGTACCGAATCACGATCGAGAAGGACCTTTATGGGACCCGCATGTTCGACACAGGCCCAAGTCGGATGCGGTTGCGGGCGGGGATACTGATGCTGGGGGCCTGGCTCACAGCGGCCGCGTCGATCGTCGTCCGGGGCTCGCGTCGCGGGACGGACCGCACTGTCACGAGCACGTCGTCCGCCCCGGTCGCAGTGCGATGAGCGCCAGTGAACTCGGGCCTGCACGGCGGGTCCTGGCAGTCGTTGTCACGCACAACAGTGCGGCTGATGTTGGTGGGCTCCTCGATAGCCTCGGGCCGGCCCAGCGGAGTGGTTCCCTGGGCGAGGTCGTGGTCGTCGACAACGGATCCACGGACGACACCGTCGCGATCCTTCGCGCTCGCCCGGGCGTTACGGTGGTGGAGGCCACTAATCGGGGCTATTCGGCCGGCTTCAATCTTGGCGTTCGAGTGGGCGGATCGGCCGACTACCTATTGCTACTTAATCCGGATTGTCGGATGGCAACGGACGCTATCCAGACCATGGTGACGGCAGCTGAGCGGTCGCTGGCCGGAATTGTTGTACCGCGTATTCATGATGCCCATGGACGACTGCAGTATTCGCTGCGGAGAGAACCGACGATCCGGCGGGGAATAGGCCTCAACTTCACCAGGCATCCGGTCTTCGCTGAATACATCAACTCGGACGTCGATTACGAGCAGGCGCAAGACGTGGACTGGGCGCTGGGCGCGGCGATGTTGATTCGTCAGGAATGTTATTCCGCACTCGGCGGTTGGGACGAGTCGTTCTTTCTGTACTCGGAGGAAACCGACTTCTGCCTGCGCGCCCGCGATGCCGGCTGGTCTACCCGCTACGAGCCCGCCGCGGTTGTGGTGCACGCTGGCGGAGGGTCGGGCCGCAACGCGATGACGCACACCATGCAGGTCGTTAATCGCGTCCGTTGCTACGGTCGGCGGCACCCCCGCCCTTTGACGTACGCCTATCTCATCGCCAACCTGGTCAGCGAAGCCAGCTGGGTCGTGCGCGGACGGCGCGAATCACGGGAGGCCGTGGCCGCACTGGTTTGTCCACGTCGTCGCCCCGCGGCGCTGCGCTCCCAGGGCGCGATCATTCCCGGATGAGTGAGAGGCGGCACGGATGAAGGACGACCATGACAAGGACCCACCGCCGTTCGTGGCTGGAGTGGTTATTCCGGCGCACAACGACGCCCTCGGCTTGGCGCGGTTGCTAGACCGCGTCGTCGCGGACGATCTCCAGGTTGTCGTGGTTCCCAATGGTTGTGTGGACGGCACCGCCGACGTGGCTCGGGCCTACCCCGGCGTACGGGTGGTCGAACTGGAATGCGCCTCAAAGACGGCGGCCCTGGCCGCGGGTGATGCGGTGGCGACGGCCTACCCGCGGGTGTACGTGGACGCCGACGTGGCCGTAGACGCTGCATCGGTGCGCCGTCTCGCCGAGGCCCTCGGAAGCGCAGAGGGCCCCGACTGCGAGGCGGCCGGGCTAGGGACTGCGCTGGTCGCGGGCCCGACACGGCTTATCGACGGGCGTGGCGCGCATCCGCTGGTGCGGAGTTATTACCGGGTATGGGAGCGCTTGCCCAGCGTTCGCTCAGGCGTCTTCGGACGCGGAGTGATCGCGATGACCCAGGGGGGACACGAACGCATCCGTTGCCTGCCTGCGGTGCTGGCTGACGATCTGGTGGTCTCCGAGGCGTTCATGCAGCATGAAAGGCTGATCCTTCCGGATGCCTGGGTCACGATCTACCCGCCACGCACAGTGCGGGACCTGTTGCGTCGCCGCGAGCGCGTCAGCACCGGGATCCGGCAGGCCGACCAAGCGGGATTGCGGGTGAAGGCGCACGCAACGACCCCAGTCGACCTGCTTGCCATCATTCGTGCGGAGCCTGCACTTATCGGCCATGTGGCGGCGTTTGTCATGGTGACCGCAGTGGGTCGGATACGTGCCCGACGCAGGGTTCGCTCGGGCGACTTCTCGACCTGGCAACGTGACGAGAGCAGCCGTACCGATGTGTCGTGACCAATCAAGCGGCCGTCGACGTGGCTGCGTGTGCCATCGGCACCTCCGGCCGCCGCAGGCCGGGAATGGAGGGAGAACGACGTCGTCGTCATGGAGGTGTCGACCTTGAGATACGAGCTTTCCCGAACGCTGCTGACTGATCCCGGGGCGATCCCGGGAGGAGGTAATCTGTCATGGTGACCGTGCCCTTTGTTGATCTGCTCTCGCAGTTCGATGAGATCCGGAGCGAGGTAGACTCCGGACTCGCTGACATCCTCGATCGCACTGCTTTTATCGGGGGCTCGAACGTTGCTGATTTTGAGCAGGCATATGCCGACTTCGTCGGCGTCGCGCACTGCATCGGAGTGGCCAACGGCACCGATGCCATAGAGCTGGCGCTCCGAGCTGCGGGCGTGGGACGCGATGACGAGGTCATCCTGCCGGCGAATACCTTCATCGCGACCGCCGAGGCCGTCACTCGGACCGGCGCTCGCCCAGTTCTCGTGGATGTGGACCCCGACTACCTCCTGATCGACCCCGGTCAAGTTCGGTCTCGTGTTTCCGATCGGACGAAGGCCATCGTCCCCGTCCATCTCTTTGGCCAGATGGCTCCGGTGGAAGCGATCGAACCGATTGCCCGGGAATGTGGCGCCGTGGTGATCGAGGATGCCGCACAGTCCCAGGGTGCGACCCGATTCGGGCGAGCGTCGGGCAGCGCCGGGACCGCGTCGGGCACCAGCTTCTATCCGGGCAAGAACTTGGGTGCCGCTGGTGATGCTGGCGCCGTGACGACGAACGATGCGGGGCTGGCCCGCACGGTAAGGTTGCTCGGCGATCATGGTTCCGCCGTGAAGTACGACCACGAGATCGTGGGGATGAACTCGCGGCTTGATAGCATGCAGGCGGTCGTGCTGAGGGCAAAACTGGCTCGGCTCACCGGGTGGAACCAGCTGCGCCGGATCGCTGCCGATCGTTACGCCCACATGTTGGAGGCTTTGCCCGGTGTGATCGCTCCGCAGACCATGCCGGGGAACGAGCACGTGTGGCACTTGTACGTGATCCAGGTCGAGGATCGTAACCGGGTTCAGGCGGAGCTCGGCAAGGCCGGTATCGGCGTGGGCATTCACTATCCCGTGCCACTGCACCTCAGCCGTGCCTATCAGGGAATCGCCGCCCCGGGTTCCTTCCCGGTCGCAGAGGCGGCCGCCGACCGTATCCTCTCGTTGCCGATGTTCCCCCACCTATCCGCGGCGCAGCAGGAACAGGTGGTCACGTCGCTCGCCTCCTGCCTGCGATGAGATGGCTGGTCGGACCGCTGGTCCCAACGGGTACTCACGGTGGCTGAGACGGCGGACGACCACTCGCTGCACCGCGCCCCGAGGGCGCTCGCGTGGAGTTTCGCTAACGCGCTGGCGTCGCGGCTTGGCACGTTCGCGATCGGTATCGCGATGGCCCGGATGCTGGGCCCTCGCGAGTTTGGAACCTTCGCTGTGGCGTATCTGGCTCTCATGGCCGCGTTGTCATTCAACGAGCTCGGCGTGAGCCTCGCGATCGTCCGATGGGACCGCGACCCCAGCGAGCTGGCAGCCACGGTGACGACGATCGCCGTCGTGATGAGCGTCGTTGTCGCCGGTGGTATCTGGGTGGTGGCACCCGCCTTCTCCCAAGCCATGGGGGATCCGGGGGCTACCGACGTAGTGCGCGTGCTGGGGCTCACCGTCATCGTCAGCGGTGTCGTCGCGACGCCCGCGGCCCTGCTGCAACGGACGTTCAGGCAACGGGAGCGACTGATCGCCGACCAGGTCAATGTGTGGGCGGGCGCGCTGACCTCGTTGGCTGCGGTCCTTGCCGAGCAAGGCGCCATGAGTCTCGCGATCGGCCGGGTCGTCGGTAGCCTCGCCGGCGCTGTCCTGCTCCTCCGGTACTCGCCGCTCCCGTGGCGACTGGGTCTGCGCCGGCCGCTTCTGCGCCCCCTGCTGGCCTTTGGAGTTCCGCTGGCGGGGTCGAGCATCGTCGTCTTTGCCCTGGGCTATGTGGACCAACTGGTGGCCGGCCGTGACTTGGGGACTCTTGAACTCGGCTACTACGCACTTGCCGTGAACTTGGCGGCCTGGCCGTTGACCATCTTCTCGGTGCCGTTGCGGTCAGTCGCCCCGGCGGTCTTCGCTCGACTGCGTGGTGACCGCCCCGCAACCTTCGCTAGCCTCGCGCGCCTCGTGGGGGTTCTCGCGAGCGCAACGATGCCGGTCTGTTTCTTGTTGGCTGGCGGCTCCGCCGCCATCGTGCGGTTCGTGTACGGCGTCGCGTGGCAGCCGGCGGCCCTCGTCCTGATCAGCCTTGGGGCACTTGCCGGTTGCCGCATACTCATCGAGTTGCTCTACGACTTTGTGGTGGTGGTCGGCAGCGCTCAGAGCATTTTGAGGATTCAGGTGGTGACTCTGCTAATCACGGTGCCTGCTGTGGTGGTGGGGTCGAGAATAGGACGCGGACCAGGTATCGCTGCCGCCCAGCTGGGCGTTGCAGTTGTTGTGGTCTTCCCGCTCTACCTCACCCATCTGCGGGGTCTCGGGATGACGATCTCGAGCCTGTTACGACCGCTGGTTCTCCCGGCCATCGCCTCGATCGCCGCGTCTGGGTTGGGGTATGTGGCGAGTGAGCGCTGGGACAGCGCCGGCTACGGAGCTATCGCCGCAGGGCTTATCGCCCTGGTGTGTGCTGCACTGTTACTCGTGCGTCAGCGCGAGGCACTGCGTGAGCTCCAGTCGGTGCTGCGTCAGGATCGTCGCGACCCTGGCTTGGAGCCGGGCCCGGCTAGCGAAAGGGACTCCGAGTGAGAATCCTGGTCTACCCACACGATCTCGGCATGGGCGGTAGCCAACTGAACGCCATCGAGATCGCGGGGAAGGTCCGCGATCTCGGGCACGAAATCGTCGTCTTCGGGCACCCCGGAACACTAAACTCGCGGGTAGCCGAGTTGGGCCTTGAGTTTATTGCCAGCCCCAGGCCGCGGCGACGTCCTACGCCCACGATCATCGCTGAGCTTCGGCGACTGACCGCCATTCGCCGGTTGGACGTACTTCACGGGTATGAATGGCCCCCCATCCTAGAGGCGAACGTGGCGTGCGCAGGCCTTGCCGCCCGGGCTGTGGGGACGGTGATGTCAATGTCCGTGGCGCCTTTTCTCCCGCGCCAGATGCTCTTGGCGGTCGGCACCGAACAGATCGCTGAAGTCGAGCGAAATGCAGGCCGGACTAACGTCACGGTCATCGAGCCGCCGGTAGACACCGAGGGAAACGCTCCGGATCCTCAGAAGGCGGCGCAGTTCCGGCAGGAGTGGGGCCTTGCCGATGACTCGTTGGTGGTGGTGGTCGTCTCTCGGCTGGCACACGAGATGAAGCTCGAAGGGATCCTCACGGCCATCGCGGTGACGGCCGAACTCGACGGATGTGCGCAATTGGTCATTGTTGGTGACGGACCGGCAACCGACGAGGTCGACCAGGCCGTCGCGCTGGCCAACCGCCGGGCCGGGCGCACCGCCGTCGTGCGGACCGGCGAGCTCTATGATCCGCGACCAGCCTACGCCGGCGCCGACGTCGTGCTGGGCATGGGAGGTTCGGCACTGCGGGCGCTCGCATTCGCCAAGCCCCTGATCGTCCAAGGCGAGCGTGGCTTCTGGCGCACCCTGTGCCCAACGAGCCTGCCGGACTTCTTGTGGACGGGTTGGTACGGCGTGGGTGAGGGTGTCGCCACCGGTCCGGACCGGCTGCGGAGCCAACTGCAGCCTCTCCTGAGCAACCCGCTGGAGAGGGCCAGGCTGGGCAACTTCGGGCGGGACCTGGTGGTCTCCCGGTACTCCCTGCAGGCGGCTGCAGTTCGCCAGATCGAGCTATACGAGGCGTCCCTGGCCGCACCCCCACAATTGCTTGTAGATCTACGCAGCAGCCTGGAGGCAGCGATATCCTTCAGTAGCTTCACTGCTGGGAGAGTCATTAGCGGTTGGCGGGGAACGCGGCGTACCGATGATTTTAATGCGCAGCCAGCACTCATCCGCGATCGTCGCGAGCAGACATGAACGTATTGCGCGGCGCATTACCGCAAAACCCAGCGGCTGCGGTGCTCGTTTACTGCGCGGGGGTCGACTGGGACGCCCCCAAAGGTACGGACCGACACCTCGTGGAGGCGCTAGCCCCCAGCGTGCCGGTTCTGTGGGTCGACCCCCCAAGGTCGATCTATCGGCAGCGCGCGCCCGCGGTGGGGCCGCGACTCAGCCGCCCGCTTGCCGGAGTCGTGCGGCTGCAGACGGTGGGTCCACCCGGACTCACCCGTCCTGGACTACGCAGGTTGGCCGAGTTCGCCCAGGATCGGCACATCCGGCGGATCTGCGTAGGCCGTGCGTTGCACGGAATCGTGGTGGCCAATCCGATCCGCTCCTTTCCCGCCGGTCTCGTGGCGCCGTCGCTGCTGTACGTCACGGACGACTGGGTGGCTGGGGCGCCGCTCATGGGGCTTTCCGGTCGACTCGTGCGAGCCGTGGTGGCGGCGAACGTGGCACGGGCAAGCGTCGTCGCGGCGGTGTCGCCCGGTCTTCAGCAGAGCCTAAGGGCCTTGGGCGCGGAGTCGGTCACCCTCCTGCCCAATGGTTGCAGGGTGCCCGACTACCGGACTATCGCACCAGCACAGGCGCCCCAAGGGACTCCCGGCAACGCGATCTCCACGGCGCGCACCCCGGCAGGTCTTGTGGGCCAACTCAACGAGCGACTCGACCTGGCCAGCCTGGAGGCAGTCTCGGATGCGGGCGTGCCAATGGTCGTCGTCGGACCCAGAACTGATCGTGATGAGGCGTTTGGAGCCAGGCTGGCGGCTTGGCTTCAGCGCGATGAGGTGACCTGGCTGGGCGTCCGCCCGCCGGGGGAACTCCCGAACCTCATCGCCCGGATGAGCGTTGGGCTCACGCCGTACGTCGATTCAACCTTCAACCGAGCGAGCTTCCCGCTCAAGACGCTCGAGTACCTGGCGCACGGACTACCTGTCGTTGCCTCCGACCTTCCTGCAGTACGGTGGCTCAGTTGTCCGCACATTGATGTCGCCACATCCGCCGACGACTTTGCGTCGCTGGTACGTCGCCGGTGGTTGGCGCAGGCTCAGGACGAGCCAGCTGCGCGCGCCGCCCGGCAGGACTTCGCCCGCGGCCATGGTTGGAGGAAGCGGGCTGAAGCGCTGATCATGCTTCTGGCCGATGCTGCCGGCGCAGACACGGCACGGACGTCGGTCTGAGCCTGAATGAGAGCTCACGACAAGCTCGGGCCCGCCCACCACACCGGCTCCAGGCCAGCGTGGTCCAGCCCGCTGGCCCCTGGGCGGGGCGGCGTGATTCGTCAGGTCAGGCGTGCGCGGGGACGTGCGTCATGGGGAACGGAAGGGGTTGAGCGAGGGTGTACATCCTCGAAATGATCGCGGTGCTTCGTCGCCAGGCCGCAGTCACGCTGATCGGTCTGCTGCTGACCACTGCTGGGGTGGCCGGGGTCGTTTGGCTCTTCCCGCCGGAACTCGTCGTCAAGGCGACGGTGCTGCTCGTTCCGCCGGCAGGCACGCCGCGCGCCGGCGGTCCACTCCCGAACCCGTACCTGCAGATGGGAGGACTGGGGGCTCCGGTCGAGGTGCTGGCGCGATCCCTGAACGACCCAAGAATCAGTAAGGAGATGGGAGCCAGGCACCCGAAGGTCACCTATGCCGCCGAACGAGATCAGAACAGCAGTGCGCCGATCCTGCTGATTACCGTCGAAGGGTCTGATCGAGACCGAGTACAAAAAGCTCGCGACGAGCTCCTCGATCTGACTCCCAAGGCTCTGGAGAATCTGCAGATCGACATCAACGTCGCGCCAGAGTACCGCATCACCAGCACTGTGGTTTCGGCCGAGAACGAAAGCAGTACTAGCCTGCGCTCCAGTATTCGCGCCGCGTTGGTGGTCGACGCCGTGGGGTTGCTGCTGACATTAGCCATCGCGACCTTCGTCGATCGTCGCCGTCGCACCGGGCGCGAGCTCAAGACTCAGGAGGCCGAGGGACGTGATGCTTGAGCCACCGGCATACGGAGCAGATCCGGCGACCGCCCCAGTGTCGCGGCGGCTGCGTCGGCCGGACGGTGTGGGAGTTCTCACCGTCTACCTCACCTTATTGCTGGTCGTCCCGGCTCGTCTCACCATTGGCGCACTAGGCGCTGTCGGATCCCCGGCGACGCTGGTCGGAGTGGCAGCAGCGGTGGTGTGGTGCTGGGCTCAGGCGACGCGGGGACGACTCAGCCACATCCAGCCGGTGCGCCTCGCGCTGCTGGCCGTTACCTTTCTCTTCCTCACCAGCTACGTGATCGCCGTGGGGCAGCCCCGGGCCATAGACGAGGTGCAGGGCGCCGATATCGCCCTGTTGAGTGTCGTCTCCTGGGTGGGGATTGCTCTGTTGGCCCACGACACCGTGCACGATCGGCGCCGACTGTACCGGTTGCTCGAACGCCTGAGCCTGCTGGGTGCGTTCTTCGCGGCGGTTGGCATCACCCAATTTGTGACCGGATGGCAGCTCACCAATCTCATCGAAATCCCCGGGCTGTCCTGGAACTCTGCGCTTAACTCAGTATTCGCGCGGGCGGGCTTCAATCGCCCTGCATCCACCGCTACCCACAGCATCGAATTCTCGGTGGCACTCGCCGCGATGCTGCCTCTCGCCATTCATGTGGCAATGGAACATCGATGGTTGTCCCCGCTGCGCCGCTGGTGGCCAGTCGTGGTCATGGGGATGGCCACTCCACTGGCCATCTCCCGTTCCGGGCTGGTGGGTTTGGGCGTGGGAATGATGATCCTCTTCCTCGGATGGGACGCTATACAACGAAAGGTGGGTTTGATCGTTATGAGCCTATTTGTCGTCGTTATGTTCATCGTTTTTCCGGGCCTGATCGGCTCCCTCCTTTCTCTCTTCACCAGGGCTGGATCCGATACAAGCATAAGATCGCGCACCGACAGTTATGACCTTGCCGAGTGGTTTATCGGCCGATCGCCGCTCCTGGGTCGGGGGCTGGGTACGTTCATGCCCAAGTATCGCATTCTTGACAATCAGTACCTTATGTTGCTCATTGAGACCGGTATTATTGGCCTCGTCGCTTTTGTCGGCCTCTTCTTTACCGCTATAGTGTGCGCCCAGATCGTCCGGGGTCGAACGAACGACGCAGCTATGCGTCACCTGGCGCAGGCAACTACGGCGAGCGTTGCGGCATGTGCTGCCGGCTATGCGCTTTTCGACGGTTTCTCGTTTCCTCAATTCACCGGCTTAACGTTCTTTTGCGTCGGTCTTGCGGGAGCCCTCTGGCGGGCTGGATCGACGTGGCTGGCGACACCGGGCAATGAGGCCGGGGACGAAACGGCCGCGGCTTCCCGTGTGGCAGGGAGGCCGCGGCCGTAGGCCCGATGGGTGGTGAGTCAGATCGACTTACCCGTCGTGAGGTCGATGTTGTTCGTCCAGGTCACCGAGGCATTGCGGACGACCTGGTAGCCCCAGATGCCCTTAACCATCGCATTTCCGTCGAAGACGATATTGGTCAGGGTGTCCGCCCGGAACTGGCCATCGGCGTAGACCGTATATCCGCCACCCTTGAGGATATTTCTGCGGACGGTGATATTGGAGGTGGGGCCAAAGTAGTTGTCAATCATTACGGCTGCCGTCTGCGACCACTCGAGGAGGTCAACCGTGTTGTTCTCGATCAGCACGCTGTTCTGCCCGCCGTCGAGTTGAATCCCGTCGTAGTGCGGGCTACCGGGTGCTGACAAGTGGTGAATGTAGTTTCCCTGCAAGACTGAACCGGACTCAGGTACTAAGCCGTTCTCCACCGAGTGAATGTTTGCGCGAAGCACTGTCGCCGTGCCTTGCACGCCGCAGGAGTTGCTCTGGCCAGCCGTCCCCAGACCATCGAGTTCGACGTCCTCGATGCGCACCCCGGTCATGCCAGCTTTTATCTGAATCAGAGCGTAGGCCGCACCGCGTACGCGAGTGCGCTTAATGGTGACGTTCGACGCAGCGACGTAGATGTTGCCCGACACGTCGAGACCGTCGATAACGGTTCCCGCGGTCGTGACCGTGATCGAACCGGACGCTCGCAAGGTCGTGCCAGCGGGCACGCCAGTGACCCCCGCCCCTACGGTCGTGGTGGTGACGGGGGCGCTGGTCGTGGTGGTGACGGGGGCGCTGGTCGTGGTGGTGACGGGGGCGCTGGTCGTGGTCGTTACGCTGGGTTGGAACATCAGATCAGTCCAGTATTGCGAGGACCTCCAGCTAGAGGAGGGGAACTTGCTGCTGGAACCGTATGCGTACACACCGGAGTTCGACGAGGGGATGGTGATCGGGGTGGTCGCCAACGTGGCTCCGTAGTAATTTGTGGTGGCGATGTACCTCCCCCGGGGCGCAAAGTAGGACACCACGTACTGCGATCCTGCCTTGAGCTGGACTGGGCTGGAGAAGGTCGCCTGCTGCCATCCTTGAGCTGTCTCTTCGCGGAAGGTCACGGAGGCAAGACGCTGGCCACGGGAGGTCCAGAGATTTCCGACGTGGGTTCCGGTGTTTTCTGCCGTCTTGTAGAACCTAACCCCAGTTGCCGACCCGTCGACCTTGGGGGTAAACACGGTGCCCAACTCAACGGAAGTGGTGTCGGTGTCGACGTTCGTGTTGGCTGGTGGGTTCGTCCCCCATATGGTCACCGGAGTGAGGGCCTCCGATCGTGCTGCAGTGACGGGGACGACGACGCTGATCAGGGCGAGGAGGGCTCCGAAAACGGATAGTGCAATCGGTCCACGTCGCCCGATCCAGGGCAGAGGCGACGTAGCGGCCTGGGTGCTGTAGGGCATGAGACTTCCCGAATGTGTGTGGGATTGGGTAATCAGCGACACGCCGGGCCCGCGCGCCGCTGCGGAAGGTGGCCCGCGTGAGCCACTACCTTTAGTCATCGACCCGACACTGGGTGATCCAAGGTTCAACGAACAACTACTGATCGACGCCGCCACTCCCTGCTGGGCGGGAGTTTGGTGCCGTCTCAGGCGGGAGTCGCCGTGGACAGGCCCGTTATCCTGCTGGCGGCCAGCGGGCTGGCCCGTGAGGCAGCGGAGGCGGCGTACGCCGCCGGTGTTGACGTCGCTGGCTGCCTCGACGACGGCGCAGACATGCTTGGTCGGGAGGTGCTGCCGGGATTGCGGGTACTCGGCGATATCGCGGCGGTGAGGGACTATCCCAACGCCGCGCCGGTGGTTTGCGCAGGCCAGGGCGAGACTCGGCGCCGAATCACGGACCGTCTCGCCGTCTTGGGCGTGCCAGCGACAGCGTACGGCCGCGTCGTGCACCCTTCGGTGCACCTTCCGCTGAGCTGCTCAATCGGGCTGGGCTGCATTCTGTTGCCGGGCGTGGTTCTCACGGCGTCAGTGACGGTAGGCATGCATGTGGTGTGCATGCCAGCGGTGGTCCTGACCCATGACGACGTGATCGAGGACTATGTCACCCTGGGTGCCGGGGCTACGCTGGGCGGAAGTGTCCACGTGCAACGGACCGCCTACCTTGGGCAAAACTGCAGCCTGCGACCTGGAGTGGTCGTCGGTCAGGGCGCGATGGTCGGAATGGGTGCCGTCGTCACCCGTTCGGTGCCAGATGGAGTCACCGTCACGGGCGTGCCAGCGCGCCCCTTTACATAAACACAGGGGGCGCCCCGTCGAACATCCCTGCCGCGCCGGACGATGCGTCAAGATGGGCGGTATGCGAGGCATCGTCTTGGCCGGTGGATCCGGCACCCGACTGCACCCCGTAACCCGCGGCATCAGCAAGCAGCTGGTCCCCGTCTATGACAAGCCGATGATCTACTACCCGCTGAGCACGCTGATCCTGGCGGGGATTCGCGAGATTCTCGTCATCACAACTCCGCACGAGGCGGAGGGCTTCGTCCGCCTGCTCGGCGACGGCTCGCAGTTCGGCCTGGAGATCTCCTATGCGCAACAAGCCAGCCCGGATGGGTTGGCGCAGGCCTTCGTCATCGGCGCCGACTTCCTCGGGTCCGAGGAGGCCGCGCTCGTGCTCGGCGACAACATCTTCTACGGCCCCGGCCTGGGCACCAGGCTCGATGCCATCCGGGGTCTGGATGGCGGGCTCGTCTTCGCGTATCGCGTATCCGATCCGCGGGCCTACGGGGTCATCGAGTTCGATGGGACCGGCCGGGCGATTTCGATCGAAGAGAAGCCCGACAGCCCGCGATCCCCGTACGCCGTACCGGGTCTGTATTTCTACGACAACGAGGTAGTGGAGATCGCCCGTGGGCTGCGGCCCTCGCCCCGCGGGGAATACGAGATCACGGACATCAACAGGCACTATTTGGAGCGTGGAAAGCTGACGGTCCAGGTGCTGCCCCGAGGCACCGCCTGGCTGGATACCGGCACGTTCGACTCGCTGAACGACGCCAGCAACTTCGTGCGGAGCCTGGAGGCTCGGCAGGGACTGCAGGTCGGCTGTCCGGAGGAGGCGGCGTGGCGCCGCGGCTTCCTCTCCGACGAAGAACTCGTGAATCGGGCTGAGCAGTTGGCCAAGTCCGGCTACGGCAACTACCTGCGCAGGCTCGTGGCCGAGGGTTAGAAGGCGGCGGCGAGGGGGCGCCTTGTGCGGTCGCGCGGTGCGGTCGGCCCCCCTAGAGTGTGGCCGCATCGATCAGACGCATGCTCGGGGCCCGGCGATCTGGTCATCAGTCCGGCACTGCTGCCTACCGGAAGCGCGACGACATGAACACGACCGGCAGCCGCCTCAACGCGGCGAAATGGCCCTTGATCTCGGCCCTCCTTCTGATCATCCTCGCGGCGCTCGTTCTGCTGTCGCCGTCCCTGCGCGACGCGGTGCGGCCGGGCGAGGCCGGCCAGCGCGACGGCAGCCAGGCTCAGGAGGCCACCCTCGCAAGCTTCACCACGACATCGCTGTCGGCCAGCGCGGTGGGGCCGCCGTATCTCACCGGCGTCAGCGCGAACGGCCGGTACTTCCTGGACCAATACGGTGCCCCGTTCCTGGTCAAGGGCGATGCTCCATGGGCCCTGATGACGCGCCTGTCAGCGGACCAGGCGCGGCTGTGGTTCGCGAACCGTCAGGGGTACGGCTACAACACCGCGGTCGTGTCCCTGATCGGCACGACCGCCAACGGCGGACCGGCCGACGACGGTGCGACCTACGACGGGATTCGGCCGTTCATCGGCTCGGACGTGACTCGCTGGAACTCGACGTACTGGCAGCGGGCGCACGACTATGTCCGATTCGCCGCCGAGCGCGGCATCACCGTGCTGCTGTACCCCATCGACGGGTGGACCATCGGAAAGTCCTTCTCCCCCACCTCGTTCGACCAGTGCCGATCGTACGGCGCCAGCGTGGCCGACCATTTCCGGGATCTCCCCAACATCGTCTGGATGTCGGGCGGCGACTACTATCCGACGAATCGGGATGCCACGACGGGAAGCAATGCCGACAAGTGCATCACGGCGATGGTGGACGGGATTCGGTCGAGGGGGGATAATCGCCTCTTTTCCATTCAGCTCGGTTATCCCAAAGAGCTCTCCACGGACGATCCCTATTGGGCCCCTCGGATCCGCTGGAATTTCTCGTATTCGTACTCCCCAGCCTATCGCGACGTGTTGCGCGGCTACGACCAGATCCCCGCTCGACCAGTGGTCATGGGCGAATCGAATTATGAGGGCGAGAATCTCGATCCGGACTCCAAGCCGACGACCGTCCAGTCTTTGCGGCGCCAGGTCTTGTGGTCGTTGACCTCTGGTGCCGCGGGTGACATTGCCGGCAGTCGGGACTGGAAGTTCGACGCGGGGTGGGAGCGAAGGCTCGATTCGGCGGCCGTTGCGCAAATATCGATGATTCGTCGGCTCGCCTCGACGGGACCGTGGTGGGAGTTGGTTCCCGATCGGGCGCTGATTACCTGGGGTTGGGGCACGCCGTTGGCGAACGACAGCGAGGCCGACGTGCTTGACAACGACTTTGCGACCGCGGCTCGTTCGACGGATGGCCGGCGCGCGGTGCTCTACGTCCCCACGGCGCGAACGATGGGGCTGGACCTGAGCCGGATGCGCAGTGGCGCACGCGGATCGTGGATTGACCCGACGACGGGACGCAGTCGCGCGATGTCGCTGTCCGCAACGGTCACGACCCCCGGACCGAATGCCGCAGGGGACCAGGATTGGATCCTGCTGCTCACGGCGCCATAGCAGCCGCGTTCGTGCCATCGGGAGTCCAGCTCAACGGGTCCAGGCCGTACCTGCGGGGCGGACCCGGGTAGTCCAGGTGTCGGCCGTCCGAGACCACGGCCGGGCTCGCGTAGGACAGCCGGCCGTAGACGCTGTCCAGTTCTCCGACGGCCGGCGGCAGATCCAGCCGGCCCGGGTCGGCCCCGGGCAGCCTCAGCAGCACGTGGGCGGTGCCGGCCAGGCTGATCTGCGCGGTGCCGGCCTGACCCTGAGTCAGTCGGCGGTGCACCAGCGCCAGGGCGGCCGCCGCTGCGGCGTACCCGGTTGCGTGGTCCAACGCCTGTACCGGGAGGGCGCCCGGCCGCCGCATCCCGTCGGCGTCGCGGCTGGCGTAGATGTCGGCGATGCCGACCGCCGCCTGGACGATGCTGTCGAAGCCGCGCGCTCGACCCCACGGCCCGCGGTCGCCCCAGGCGTTGATCTCGACGACCGCGAGGCCCGGATGGTCGGACCGAAGCGTCGCGGCGTCCAGTCCGAACCGAGCAAGGGCGCCGGGGCGGTACGCCGTGAGCAGCACGTCCGCGGTGTCCAGCAACTCGCGCACCCGGGCCAGGCCGGCCGCATCGGCAAGATCCGCCAGAGCCGTCCTCTTGCCGAACGAGGTGTCCAGGTGCTGATCCAGGAGCTCCGGGCGGTGCGGCGGGTCGACGCGCAGCACGTCGGCGCCGAGCAGCGCCAGGAGTCGTCCGGCTGTCGGCCCCGCGATCACCGTGGTCATGTCGAGGACGCGCAGGCCGGTCAGGTCGTCCAGCGGGCGGGTTAGGGGTTCGTAGTCGGGCCCGGCGGGCGCGGCTCCGGCGAACCGGATCCACGGGGTGGCGTCGACGGCGCGACCCATCGGGGAGGCGAGCCATG
>Ga0209794_1001129_pt1 | contig 24391 bp, 22 predicted proteins | sample EBPBio232013_DNA_FD_185869 | JGI IMG/M metagenome (GOLD analysis project Ga0209794, IMG submission 185869) | Wastewater treatment Type I Accumulibacter community from EBPR Bioreactor in Madison, WI, USA - Reactor 1_5/23/2013_ DNA (SPAdes)... | ecosystem: Engineered > Bioreactor > EBPR >... | reverse complement strand
ACATCGAGGCCTACCGCGTGGATGCGAAAGCGCGGGCGGAGGCGAAGGCCAAGGCCGCGAAAGAGACGGAAGCCAACAAGCAGTAGCGTCCCGGTCCGGCGGACCCCGTAGCCCGGGCAAGCACAGCGCACCCGGGGATACCGGGGCGCCACGACTCACGACGATGCCCATTCGGAGTCAGCGCGCCGTGTATTGAATGCATTACAAGGAACCGGACAAAAGCCCCGGGTGCGCTGCGCTTACCCGGGCTACGCTGGCTGAGAGAAGTTGAGCTATTGAGGTACCATCAGGAGCGGCAACTTGCGCCGTGCGTCATTATTTTCTACGCCATCAATTAGTCGGAATGAATCGCCCCGGGTTTCATAGACAACTACAAGCCTGATAGTCCCGCCTGCCGTTCGAACTCTACCGGAGAGACGCCTCCATTGAAGCCGTGCCGGCGTTTTGGGTTGTAGAACATCTCGATGTAGTCGAACACGTCACTACGCGCCGCATCCCGGGTCAGGTAGGTCTTTCGCCTGATCCGTTCTCGCTTGAGCAACTGGAAGAAGCTCTCGGCTACGGCGTTGTCGTGGCAGTTGCCGCGCCGGCTCATGCTGCAGACGATCCCGTGGGCCTTCAGGAACGCCTGCCACTCGGCACCAGTGAACTGACTGCCCTGGTCCGAGTGCAGCATCAGTCCGGGCGTCGGTTTCCGACGCCACACCGCTGCCAGCAGCGCCTGCAGCACCAGATCGGCGCGCATCTGGCCTTGCATCGCCCAGCCCACGACCTGGCGTGAGTACAGATCCAGCACCACCGCCAGGTACAGCCAGCCCTCGTGCGTGCGGATGTAGGTGATGTCGGTGACCCAGTGCGTGTTGGGCGCGACCACGTCGAACTGCCGATCCAGGTGGTTCGGCGCGACCGTTGAGACCCGGCCACCACGAGGCCGCGGACGACGCCCGTAACCCACTTGCGCCTGCAGACCTTCCTGCTTCATCAGCCGTGCCACGCGATGCTTGCCGCAAGCCTCGCCCAGGTCGCGCAAGTCGTCGGTGACCTTGCGGTAGCCGTAGACCGTGCCGCTCTCCAGCCATGCCTGCTTGATCATGCCCAGAAGACGTTGATCCTCGCGATGGCGATCGCTCTGTGGCTGGCGCCGCCACGCATAAAACCCGCTGCGCTGCACGCCCAGCACACGACACATGCTTACCACGCGGAACTGGTCCAGATGCGCCTGCATGAACGCGTACTTCGCCCTTACCCCTTGGCAAAGTACGCGGCGGCCTTTTTTAGGATGTCGCGCTCCTCGGTCACCCGCTTGAGCTCGGCCTGCAGGCGACGGTTCTCCGCCGCCAACGAAACATCCGCATGCCGCGCGGCCGGCACCTTGCGCTGCTCCCTGACCCACGCATACAGCGAGTCGATGCTGACGCCCAGCCGAGTCGACACCTCTCGCACCGAACGCCCCTGATCGATCACCTGCTTGGCCGCCTCGGCCTTGAACTCATCCGAATACCGCTTGCCGCTCATACACACCTCCGTGATTGCCGTAATGTACGGCTTGGAAATGTCTACTGAACCCGGGGCGATTCAGTGCGAGCGGAGGGCCGCTACCGCCCCCCGTGCCGGTTGGGCCCGTGGAAGCTAGGGCCTTTGCCTGGGATGCGAGCAGCGACGCGAACCCGGTTGAGAGTGCTGAAAGGATCTCCTCCGAGATTAGCGCTTGGTTGCAACGTATCCAATAGTGAGAGCTCGAGGCTAAGAGCGGCGGATAGGCAATCAGACGGACGCTTCGCTTATTTGGGTGGAAATCGCGCCCCTCTGACATCGTCATGGGCTGTGTACGATATGTGTCCGTTTCTGAAGTAACCGGCGAGTGGGGATTCGCTGTTTTTTTCCTGTTATTTAATGGCAGGACGGCTCGATTTGGCCTATTGAACAATTGCCAACTCCTCGAGCCATGCCTCCATTCGCGAAGGTTCAAGCACTGCCTGCGCAAGAGTGGCGTGAACCTCGTGATACGGCTCGCTGGGCAATAGGTCGTCCGCCCATTGCTGAATGTAGGCGTTGAGCTCCGTCAATGTGTGCCCCACCTGCGCATTACTAACCCTCCACGCCTCTCGGCGCCGAAGAATCTCTTGATGCTTCTCGTACTCGGCCTTGAGCTCTCGGGTCCATCGCGCATCTAGGTCGAGTAATTTGTTGAGATTGGCTGCCTTGGGATGGTCGGCAACTTCAACTGACGAGCAGCGCACAGCCACCGCGTGGGCATCGTATACAAGCTGCAAGGTGCCATGCGCCGGGCGTAAGTACGGATGGAACCAGTTAGAAAAGTTGCCAGCACTATGCACGGGTTTATCGCCCTTATTTGGGGCTTCGTTACAGGTGCTGCAAATAACTGTCAGGTTGTCCTGGCACACACTGAGCAGAGGGAAGGCGCTCTTGGTAACCCAATGGTCTACGTGAGGCGTATCGCCCAGCGGTCCGCTGCAGAGTATGCACACTTGTCGAGCATGAGGAGCATTGCTGCGACTGTGGGCAGAACGAAATGCACGGACGAAATCAGCGTAGGTAACCCCACCTGCCGCGACCGGAGTGCCATTCGGCAAATACGGGAGACCAGAGCGAAATCCCTTCTCATAGAAGGCCTCGATCACCGTTCTGAATGCGCTCCAGTTCGCCCCAATCGCAAGCGGGCAATCAATCGGCCATGCGGCCGGTGCCGGTTTGAACTGTGCTGCGAGGTCCGAGACCGACTGTACCCAGCTCGTTAGTGCTGCCTTCTCAGTATTCGGCATAGCTGCTAGCTCACGTGCAAGGTCTAGCAGTTGCCGACCAGCATCAACGCGTTGAAGGAACGTCCACAGCCAATCGGCTTCAATGGCGCTTGGCAACACAGGTGGCTGCAAGCCTGGTTGGGTGAGACTTGCTGGCGTGGTTGCGGGATTGCAGAGCCAAAGCGAGAACGTTCGAATCAATTGCTGGCAGGCAGCGAGCGCCGGGGAGCATTCCACGCGATGGATCGTTTTAAACATCGCCGCCCCGCCACTTGTTCAGCAGGGTGCGCAACTCGCTGCGATAGAAGCCCGATCCCATTCGAGCAATCAGTCGCTCCAAGTCGGCGATATCCTCGGATGTGCCGGTTTCCTGACGCAACTTTCCTTCGATGAATTCTTGAGCGCGCTTGCCGATGCTGTCATCGGCACCGAATACGGTCATCATCAAGGCGCTTGGGTTCGTGCCGAACGTGGGCTCATTGACGGGGCGCACATTCGATCCCTGCGCTGTCTTCTCGACCATCACGATCTCATTGTTGAATACATCTGACAACACGATCGCCGAATGAGTGGAGATCAGCACATCATTGCTAGTGCGGCCGATGGCGTCGTCGATGATATCGACAATCTCACGCTTCCATTTGTCGTTGAAGTGGGTCTCGGGTTCGTCGAGAAGCAACAAAGCGTCTTGCTGACCCTGCAGTAAGTGAAAAAGCGCCATGCGGCCTAGGACCATCTGTTCGCCATCTGACAACTCCTCGTACCTCAGTACGCCAATGTCGTCGACATTAGGAATGTCGCTATCAACGGGCGCCTGCGCGCGACGCAACCGCAGGAGCACGTCGTCGAACAGTCCGGTTTGATTCAGTTCCAACAAGCGAGTGAACACGTCGAAGGCACTGGCCTCCTTCGAACCGCCCAACAAAGTCCGTAGTGCCTGGCCTGGCGTATTGCAGGTCAGCAGCTCGTCGTGGGCCGCCGATGCAAAGCTTGCGCCTTGAGCATCGAACGGTCCCTTCATGTCAAAGAGCAGGGTGCGACGGCTCTCCGCCGGGTGCGGCTCTCCGATCACGTCACTGGCGCAGAACCACCAGTCGTGCGCGGTCCTAGCAAGCCTCTGATCCCATCGTTCCGCACGGAAGCGGGAACGGAACGCCACCGCTACTAAATGGTGCCAACCGCCACGTTCCAGCAACTCCTGCAGCGGGGTCTCCTTGGGAGCGCGACGCCGAAGCTCGTCCACGTCAGCAACGACCTCAACGTGACCCAAGTAGGTTGCTGTTTCCGCAAGGGCTTGCGGCAGCGCCACGGCCAGCAGCGCACATTTGAGCAGGGTCGCATCAAGCAGGATGGGCCGGCGAAACCGGTCGGTCTCTGTATGGCTCGCAGTTCCGCCTAGCGGCGCAGGCTCCGCCTCGGTTCGGCGCAAGGCTTGCAAGGTACTCTCCTGTTCCGCCGTCCAACCTGCTGGCCGCTCTTCGCTCTGCGGGTCGTTGTCGGTACCTAGTAAACCTTCCGCCCGCTGATTACGATTCCACACCGATCGCCATGGGCGTAAGTCGCCCGTGGTGTATGCCAACACTGCCGACGGCAATGCAATTTGCGGGGGCGTGCTGTCGCGCTGAGGCCACCGGCCAGGCTCGATCAAGGCCGTGAAGCCAGGCACGGAGGGAGCACCGTTCAGCGCCAAATGCTCAATGCAAACTTCAAAGAGCTCCTGGCCACCATGGTCATCAAAGGCGAAGCGTACTTGGAGCCACAGGCTGGCCAAATGGCGATCGCCCGGGCAGTGCAGCAGCAGTGTGCGGTGGTTCGGTGAGCCCCGTTCACCCAGCTCGTACACCAGGCTCACAGGGAAGGCAGGCACGCGAAGATCGGCCAGGGCCAAGAACACCTCGGCCACCGCTCGCAGCAGGTTGGACTTGCCACTGCCGTTGACACCCACCACGAACCGAATCGCGCACTCGCGATCCAAAGGTGAGTCATTAGCGAAGCAAACCTTTATGTTGGATATAGGTGGGTAGTTCTGCAGGTGCAGGTAACGCAGGCGCATTACTCAGCCTCCAACTCGATATGCGCCGCGGGCACCTTCAGGGCGGCGGCAAGGTCCAAATTGAGTTGGTCGAGGGAAGCGTAGTGTCGACCTTGCTCTACCAACTGGGTGTAGTCTTTGCCATTGCCATCCTCGAGCGAGATAACCTGGAACATGCCGTCCGCGCCGGCACGTTCGGAAACTTCGTGGTCAAGCTGGACGTGAAAGTAGTACCGCTGGGCGTTCGTCGGTGTGGATACGACCTTGTGCAGTGTTTGCATGTCGGCCATGCGCGTGAACTCATCCGACCTTAGCGGACGAAACGCCTTTAGGTAATCGCGCTCACCGGTTTCTGGATCGTCCTTCGGCATTGTCACTTTCGCAATCAATCCCAGGGCGGCCAGTTGGCTGAGCGAACGTCGGATGCGATTGCCGTGTGACGTACCGAATGGCTGCAGGCGCTCGGCCACCATCGCGTCGTCGCAAAAGAGGGCGAATACGTCTGCGTCTTCGACGAGCAAGGCCTCTCCGCTGGCCTGGCAGTACGTAGTAAAGGCATCCAATATCTGACGTTGGAAATCGCTCAGTTCACCCAGAAGCCAATGGCGTGCCGGGCGCACCGCCGGTTCGGCTTGCACGCTGGTTGTTGCAGCGGGTTTCAAGCTGAGTGCGATCCCGCTGCCGCGCTCGCGAAGCAAAGTGCCTCGGGCGCGAGTGGCCTCCGCGATTTCTTCCGAATGGTTCTGCCTCCACTGAGAGGTCAGGTCTCCAGAAAAGGCTTCCTCAACGACTGCTTTCGCGAAGGAATCAAAGGCGCCGGCGGAGTCGACTACTTGCTTGGTCCATTCGCGAAGCAGACTTACATGCTTAGAGAATGCCACTTGTCGGTCACGTGGAGGCACCGGAATCGGGATGGCCTGAATATTCGGTGCGTTGATGTTAGGTTGGGCAACACTTCGCACCGCCTTTCGTAGCATCTGCTGAATATAGGGCGTGGAGAACAGCGCGCGGACGTATTCGGGCTCGATCGAGTCGCCTAGCCCGAACTCGATCAAATAGGCACCAGCAACGCACTGATCTTCCTTCCCATCAAAGAGTGCGAACGGACCAATGGTTCCGCTGCGACTGATGACGAGCGTGCCAGGTTTTAGCGCGTGTTCCCGAATCTGCTTTTCGGTCAATGCCAGCTTTGGTGCTTCCCACCACCTGATTGTGCCGTCAGCATTCATGTCAGTTGTGCGAAGCACGTGAATGCCAGTGTCGCTGTACGGTTGGTCAGGGAAACGAGGGCCGTACTTGCTATAGGTCGTGTGCTTGCCAAAGGGTTCCATGGGCCAAAGCGTCGATGCTCCCGCAATTCCGAAGTGCTCTTCGAAGAGAGCCTTTCCCAAGTTCTCGCAAAGGCTAATTGCGCGTTGCTTGGCCTCGCAAAGTGCCGCCACCTCCTGAAGCACATCGACGATACGCTGTTGCTCGGGAAGAGGGGGGAGCGGGAGCCGAATTGACTCAATGGCCGACTGCCGAATGTTCTGAATGTTGGCGCCTTGGACCTGCCGGTCCTTCCAAAAGCGAAAGCCCTCTGAAGACAGCCAAAACGCGAGGTATTGAGGCAGCAATACTTCTGGTCTGCACCTGACGACTGCGTTGAAGGCTCCCCATGTTCCTTCGAATTCTTCCTCCAGGATCGCAGATTTTCCGACAAGGGTTGCGCTGCCAGAAGATGTACAGACAACGATGTCGTTTCGCTGGAGGTACTGGTCGCCGCCGACAAAGGCGCGATTGACCCAAACTAAGTCGCGGTCAGTGATCAGCCGTTGCTGGATATTCCCTGCGCGCAATACTGGAACTCCCCCGTCGAAGGGGGCGTCTGTCGCGTCAGCTTGAGAAAAGGTGACGCCTCTAACTACACGAGCAAGCGATGGCGCCAGTTGGACTTGCGGCCAGATCATTCGCGTCCCCCGATCATCGCCAGCAAGCTGTCCAGTTTATTGATGATGCCTTGTTCCGTGGCCATTAGCTCATCGATCAACTCAGCCACGCTCTTGTCGCTCTTAAGCTGCGTGAGGTCGAACGGCTTGTATTGTCCGGCGGACAGGTTCCAGTCGCGAGCCTCGATGCAGTCGGGGTCGAGCAATCCATCCTTGAGCGAGCCCTTGTCGTCGTATAGGCCGGCCGCAAGCATGGTTTGCACATAGGTGGGTCGCACTATGCCGTCGGCGTCGTGTGAGCCCACTAGCGTGCCGTCCTCGCTCTGCCATTCGTCGTTAGGGAACCACCCGCGGACAGGTATGACCCAGTGCTTGGCCGCTTTGAGGTTGGAAGCTTGATCGACGGCCAGGCTCCGCAGCGTCACGTCGAAGCCGTCGAGCTTGGCCACCTCGCGGGCTACAGCTGCCAGCTTGTGGTCGATGTTGTGCGCCGTAAGGGACTGAGGGGGCTGGTTGGCCCTAAGAAGGCCCAGCACATACGGCTCGGCTTGCGCCTCGGCGAGGGCCGTTCTCAGCAGGTCCTTCCACATTGGCAGCGAGGGCGACGCCTCCTTCTCGAAGAAGGGTTCTTTCTCCCGAGCCAACTTTCTGAAATCTGCCTCTGCCGACTTGGCGGCCTTCTTCCACGCATCCAGCAATTCGGCATCGGTAATCTTGTCAGCTATTCGGGCGCCAAGGGTTTCTTCCCAGACCTTTTGCCCGGCAGGCGTTAGCGCCTGAATGGCAAGTTCCAGTAGTGTGTTGGCAGCGGTGGCTCGCACGCTCTCCTCAGCGGCCTTGGGTTCAGCCGGGAGATCAGGAAACAGCTCGTGGATGGCCCACGCCTGGCCGTCCCACATGCTGATGTCCGGCAGTCCCGCAAATGCTTGTCCCGCGGGTGTCAGATGATCTGCGGTGTCTCGCAGCATGGCCTGGCGCCAGCGTTCGACATGGAATCTCGGCTGCAGTAGCGTTTTCTCATGGTGTTGCGCGCCCAGGCGGCCCTCGGCGATCCAAGCTTTGAACTTCTCAAGCGCATCCCACAGGTCGTTCTGCTGGCCGGGGCGGGCATTGCGCTTGGCGTCTTTCGTGTAGCCGTTTTCCTCTACCTCGTAGAACCAGACATGCTCCGTGCGCGGGGCCACAGCGCCCGTGAACGTGGCTCGATCGTCGCGCCGGGTTTCTTTGCGGAAGATGAGCACTGAGGTCTTCACTCCTGTGTACGGCTGGAACACGCCACCGGGCAATGAAATGACACCTTCCACCACGTGCTCTGTGAGCAGTTCGCGGCGCAGGCGAACGTGCGCATCAGTGTTACCGAACAGCACGCCCTCAGGAATGATCACTGCGCATCGGCCGCCGACGGTCAACAAGTCGAGCATCAGCCACAAAAATAGCAACTCGCTCTTGTTGGTGATGGCGTCGTCCTTTTTCTTTCCGCCGCCGCCAACGCGGGGGAACAACAGAGAGTCAGGCTCCAGGTCGCCGCTGTCGACGGTGCCAGTGAAGGGTGGGTTGGCCAGCACGAAGTCGTAGGTTTCCGACTCAAGTAGCTGCTTTAGTTGGGTCTTGCCTTCACGCTTGCTTAGCGAGTCTCCTTGCACCAAGTGTGGGTCGTTCAGGTCATGCAGCACCAAGTTCATCCAGCCGATGCGCGCCATGGTGCGGTCGTTGTCAAGGCCGACGAAGTTGGCGCCACTGTGGATGGCCGAGTACTGCTCAGGCGTGGCTGCGGCGCCATCAGTTCGATGCGGGGTGCCGTCCCACTCCAGCACCACGTTATCTTGAGCCGAGAGCTTGCGCATGAGGTACTGCTGGGTGCTGAAGAGGAAGCCACCTGTGCCGGCGGCAGGATCAATCACGCGCTGGCCGGGCTGAGGGTCCAGAAGCTCCACCATGAAACGGATCAGGTGGCGTGGGGTGCGGAACTGACCATTCTTGCCTGCCGTAGCTACCTCGCTGAGCAGGTATTCGAAGGTGTCGCCCATGATGTCCTGGGCAGCATTGCCATCACCCGCGCGGGCAAAGAGCTGGTCGATGGCATCAATGGCGTCGCTCAGCACTTGTCCCTTATTGGGATCGAGCTGGAAATAGGCGTCGGCCATGCGGTTGCTGAGGCTGGCCAGCTCGGTGCCGTCAGCGCTGGTCTGGGTAAAGTGCTTGTCTAGTTCGCGAAGCCACGGGAACACGACGTCAATCAGGTGCGTAGGGTTGGTCTTCTCCTGACGTATGTAGCTCCATTTGCATTCTTCTTTGCCAATGTAGAGTGACGGGAACCCACGCTGTTGACGGTTGAGGTCGATGTCCTCCAGTCGCTTGAGAAACAGGAGGTAAGTGATCTGCTCCACCGCTACCAAGGGATTGGTGAGACCAGCAGCCCAGAAGCGATTCCAGAGTTCGTCGACTTTTTTCTTGATGTGCGGAGCAAGCATTCAGATTCGTCCTAAAGAAAGTCAGGCGGCCTCGTCCAACAGCTGGTTGGTCAAGGCAATGAGTTCGTTGATGTCCTGAGACGGAAACAGAGATTCCACGCGGCCGACTCGGGACAGTGGGGGCTCGTTTAGTGCCGCCAGGGTGATGCGACCGTAGCTTTGCACCGCAGCCTTCACCGCACGTAGAAAGTTGAGCTGGTTGGCGCGTAAGTAGCCGTGGCTGGCAATGAAGGCGTCAAATGCGGCGTTGATGCGCTGTTCGCGATTAGGCAGCTGAACGCCTTCGCACAACATGTGGCGTAGAAAATCTGCTAGCGAAGCAGCCGGCGCTTCGAATGCTTTGCGCAGGTTATCTTCGGTGACGAACAGATCGGCTTGGTTCAGCATGGTGCCTATGCGCTCAAGCTCTTCATCACTCAGGTCTTCACCACTCCTGAGCTTCGCCAACTCGGGAAGTTGATCTGCTAGGCGGCGCACCAAGGCTTCAACCTGCTGGCGGTAACTTTCGGCAAAGGCTCCTTCACCAGTTGGACCATAGATGATCCAGCTGCGCTGCGTGATGCTGTCGGGCAGATTGATTTCTACTGTGTGGATGGGCGCACTGGTGCGGTACCGCATTAGGGGCGCGAAAACGGCCTGTAAAGTGGCAAGCCGGCCCATGTCTAAGTGCTGCCAGAAACTGGGCGACTGGGCCCAGGCTCGCTGCTCAGCGACACGTTGCACATCGGGAATATTGTCTGCCAGGCTAGCTATGGCGGTCTGGATGCGTTCGCGCACGGTTGCCTGCTCATTGGCAGCACCCTTGAGCCAACCAATGGTGAGCCGCTCGCACCAGACGCGGAACTGCAACTCGTCTAGGCCCGCCAATGGCGCCAGGCGCAGCAGCGGGGCAATGGTCTTCGACAGGTCTTCGAGCGTGCTGGGGCTGGGTGTCGGCCACTGACGGGCCAGTGTGTCCAGTTCATCCCAGTGCGGTCTTACGTTGATACTTTGGCGTGGCAGTGCCTGCAGCATGGTTTGCAGAGTCGCGATGGCATCGAGCGTGCTTTGAGCTCCCGGCTCCCGACCATGGAGCAGTTGCCACACCTCAAGCCGCAAGCGGAAAAGGCGCACGGGCAACGGCTCACTCGGATGATCGACCTCACCGTCTGGCTTGAGCTTGAAGTAGGCGAAGTTCTTCCAGTGGTCAATGACCAGGAAGTCCTTCTTGACCTCGCCAGTGGCTTTGTCTGTATGCAGGCGGGTACCGCGACCGATCATCTGCCAGAACTTGACCTTACTGAAGACGGGCTTGGCGAACACCAGGTTCTGGATGGCAGGCACGTCAACGCCTGTGTCGAGCATGTCCACCGAAATGGCCACGCGAGGCATGGTGCGGAACTTGAAGTCATCCAGCGTGGCGTCGGCGCGCTCCATGTGGCTGTCGATGATTTCGGCCATGCCCTGACGTTGCAGTTCTGGGTATAAACGATTGAAGCTCTCGTAAAGCCGCTTGGCATGGGCGTGGCTAACGGCAAAGATGATGGACTTGTTGGGTAGGCCACGAGCGTCCTTACGGCTCTTGTCCATGAACTCGCGTACCATGGCATCGTTGGTGCCTTGGTTGATGACGCCCTTCTCGATATCAGTGCCGTCGAAGTTGAGTTCATCGATCTCCACTCCCTGATCGCGCGCCATCTGCTGAAGTGGTTCTGGCAGCGCATCGCCTTGAATGCCCTTCAGCTGGAAATTGGTCTGTGCATCCAGCACGCGGTAGTTCACGAGGTTGCGGTCGGCAATTGCCTGCTCATAGCTGTAGTAATAGCTGGGAGCACCATCCCCGCAATCGAACAGTTCGAAAGTGTTGTGGTCGATGTAGTCTGTTGGCGTTGCTGTCAGACCGAGTTGAATGGCGTCGAAGTGGTCGAAGATCGCCTTATAGCGTTGGTAGATAGAGCGGTGGCTTTCGTCTGCCACGATAAGGTCGTAGTAGCCCACCGACAGGCGCGAGTACACCTGCATCATGCTGGGGTAGGTGGCGAACTGGATGCGCGCGCCAGAGGTCTCGCCGGACTCGATGCGAGCCAGGCTTTCATTCGGCAAATGAGACTTGAATTCTGACATGGCCTGCCGCACGAGTTCGCGGCGGTCGGCCAGGAATAGCACGCGTTGAGCGCGCTTAGAGCGCAGGAGGGTATCGACGAGGGCTATGGTCGTCCTCGTCTTGCCGGTGCCTGTAGCCATCACTAGAAGAAACTTGCGCTTAGCGGAAGTTACGCCCTCAGTGACCCGTCGAATGGCCTCGTACTGATAGTCGCGACCTGCGATGTCGGCATTGACGGGGACACCATGCAATGGCTGAGCGAATTGGCGCTGATGGCGGAGTCGTTCCAGATCGTCCCGGGTATAAAAGCCAGACACTTTGCGGGGTGCGTAACGTTCGCGATCCCAGAACTGAATCTCCTTACCGTTCGTAAGGAAGATGAAAGGGTCTTGGCGATGTTTCGATTTGATAGCGTCGGCGTAGTCAGCTGCCTGGCGTTTGCCAGCGATTTCGTCGCGCGAAGTGTGCTTGGCTTCAACGACCGCCAATGGCTTGCCATCAGGACGTAGTCCGCAAACTGCTGACCTTTGGAAAGCCCCATAGGCCCATGCGCTTCAAGGACGAACTCTTCGATTAGACTTCGGCGAGATTTGCTCCAACCCGCGCGCGCAAGCTGCGAATCCACGAGCTGGGCACGTGTCGTCTCTTCATTGGGGCTTGCAATCGTCAAAGTTCAGGCCTCGATGCTGCCCAGTTCGGTTGATATCTAACGAGAGTCGCCGTGGTCGTACGCGCCGCAAGCCAAGCGTGAGTATGTTAGCCATTAACAGCGCGACATAGTCGGCAATGATGCGTATTAGCTGGCAGGCATCGTGAGACGCTTAGCGAGCCACTGCGGCGCACTCGCCCAGACTCGAGCGGGTCAGCGGTCAAGCAAAAGTCCAATGAAGCACGCAGGGTCTACCCCTCCGCGAATTGGACTTGGCGTTCTGATGAAGATGGAAATCGAAGATTGGCTGAGGCCTGCCAACCACGGCGCGAGCTGAGACACAGCGAGTGATGTGGGGCGGGACCCGGTGTGCGCATTCGTACACAGTTCGTACACAAAAGAATGGCACAAAAGAAAATGGCTTAGCGTTTCCGCCAAGCCATTGATTTTCCTGGTGCCGAAGGTGGGACTCGAACCCACACGCTTTTAAGGGCGGCGGATTTTGAGTCCGCTGCGTCTACCGATTCCGCCACTCCGGCGCGGGCGCGCAGTATAGCGGATCGGCCCGGGGCCTCAGGCGGCGCGGTCCACCGGCAGGGTGGCGGCGATGCGCTGGTACCACTCGCCGTCCTGGCGTTCGAACTTGCAGCAGTGTTCGATCGGCGCCTGATAGACGTGCACCGACACCGCCACCTTGTCCGGGCTGGTGTTGCCGATGGTGTGGTACTCGTGCGGCGGGATCAGGCTGCCGGCGCTGCCGGGACCGGCCTGCATGCCGCCGGCGGCGCGGAACCGGCAGCGGTCGCCGTCGGTTTCCAGCAGTTCGTACTGGGTGATCTCCAGTTCACCGTCCCACACGCCTTCCACGCACCACAGGCCGCAGTGGTCGTGCACGGGCGTGCCCTGGCCGGGGCCCCAGGTCATGGCGACCACGCTGTAGCCGTGTTCGGGGCTGCGGTAGATCTCGCGCCGGGCGTAGTGGTCGTCGATGGGTTCGAATACGCAGCCGGGCAGGTGGACGCCGGGGTCGCGGATCAGGCCGCAGAGGGTGTTGCGCAGGGCGGCGGTGATGGCGTGCTCGTCGCCGGCGGACACGGCGTCGTCGAGGGCGGCGATGAAACGGTCGTGGCCTTCGAACGGGATGTCGGGCAGGGCATCGTCGGTCATGGCGCCATTCTAGACGGTCACGGATGCAACCATGGCTGAGACCATGTTGCGACGCAGCATCCGCGCTTTCGGGCCGCGGGCGGGCGCTCGCGGCGCCTACAGGGCGTCGAGGAATCCCTGGACCGCCGGCCCGAAGCGCGCGATGTCCACCAGGAACGCGTCGTGGCCCTGCGGCGACTCCAGGCCCATGAAGCGCACTTCGGCACCGCCCAGCGCCAGGCCCTCGGCGACTTCTTCCTGCTGTTCGACCGGGAACAGGATGTCGGTGCGCGCGCCGACGGCGAGCGCGCGTTCGACGCGGATCGTCGCCAGCCCGGCCAGCACGTCGCCGCCGCCGTACTCGGCGAGGTCGAACCAGTCCATCGAGCGGCTGAGGTAGAGGTAGCAGTTGGGATCGTAGCGGCGCACGAACCGGCGGGCGTGGCCCTCGAGGTAGCTCTCGACCTCGAACTCGAGGCCGAAGGGTTCCTCGTCGGGGCGGTCGGAGTCGAGCCGTACGCGGCCGAAGCGGCCGTCCCATTCCAGCGCCGAGCGATAGGTGATCACGCCGAGCTTGCGCGCGATGCGCATGCCCGATTCGGGATAGGTGGACTCGTCGTACTCGCCGCCGTTCCAGTTCGGATCGAGGCGGATCGCCTCGCGCTGCAGCGAGCGCACCGCGATCGAGAACGGCAACGCACGCGCACTGCCGGAGATGTTGATGTGCGAACGGGCGATGCCCGGGTGACGCGCGAGCAGGGCGAGCGCGGTCATGCCGCCCATCGAGTTGCCGATCACGCACGCCAGGCGCTCGATGCCGAGCGCGCGCACGACGTGCGCGGCACCGTCAGCGACGTCCTCGATCGACACGTCGGGGAAGCGCAGGCGATAGGGCGTGCCGGTGGCGGGATCGATCGAGGCCGGGCCGGTCGAGCCCTTGCAACTGCCCAGCGAGTTCACGCAGACCACGAACCAGCGCCGCGTGTCGATCGGCTTGCCGGGGCCGAGCATGGCCTCCCACCAGCCGGGCGTGGCGTCGGCCTCGTTGGCGGCGGCATGCGCGTCGGGCGAGAGTCCGGTGACGATCAGGATGGCGTTGCCGCGTGCCGCGTCCAGCGTGCCCCAGGTTTCGTAGGCGACGCGCGCGTGGAGCAACTGGCCGCCACGCTTCATCGGGAATGGCGAGGGCAGGTCGACGTAGCGCGTGCCCGGCGGGATGAATTCGGTCATGGCCTGGATTCTAGCGGGATTCGGTATCGGGGCCGTCTTCCCGGCGAAGGGCCATCGCCATCGCTGCAAGCTGTCATCTCGAACGCAGCGAGAGATCTGCTGTTCGCCTTGTTCCGGTGGAAGGGAACGGGCAGATCCCTCGCTGCGCTCGGGATGACAGCGCGCTGAGGGGGCAAGACGCTACGGCGTCGCCTTGCCCAGCACCAGTTCGACAGGCGCATCCGCGGGCAGCGTCACCCGCACCGGCGCCGACTCGAGGTCGCCTTCGCCGCGGTTGGCGCTGCCGCTGGCGGACAGGCGCGCGAGCACCTCGACGTCCTGCAGCGCCGAGAGTTTTGCCGTCGGCATGGGGCTGTCGCCGTCGTCGAGCACGATGTCCAGCGGCAGGTCCTGCAGCGCATGGCGCTCGACCGCCACCGGCATCGGCGGACCGTCGGGACGACGCGCGATGACGAAGACGGTGGCATCGCCGCGCAGGCGCACGCGCGACGCGAAGTCGGGATCGAGCGCGACCCTGACCCGCAGGCCGCGGCCGGTGGCGGCAGGCGTCGCCTGCGTGGCGGCGGGCAGCGGTGCCATTCCCGCGGCTTCGCGCGCTACGTCGATCTGCGAGCGCAGGGCCGCGGCCGTCTCGGGATCGAGCCGCGGCAGCAGCGCTTCCCAGGTCGCGACGGCATCGGCATCGAGCCCGCGCTGGCGCTGCACCACGCCGATGAACCACTGCGCCCGCTGGTTCTCCGGGTCGAGGGTCATGGCCTTGCGCAGCATCGCGAACGAGGCGTCGTCGAAGCGGTGGTCGGGACTGGCCTGCGCGTTCGCCTGCGCGGCCTCGACCAGCAGGTCGGGATCGTCCGGCGCGTGGCGCAGCGCGGTCGCGAAGGCTTCGCGCGATTCGGCGTAGCGCCCCATCGAGGCATAGGTGCGGCCCAGCAGGCGCCAGCCTTCCGGTTGCGCGGGATTGCGCTTGAGTTCCTCGCGCAGCTCGACGATGGCCTGCTCGATGGATTGCGGATTCGGCGACGACGCGGCCGCCACGGCCTCACGGTCGAGCATCAGCGGCTTGCCGACGACCTGGTACAGCGCGAGCAGCAGCACGGGCAGCGCCACCACGATGCCGATGAACAGCTTCGGCGAGCCCTTGCGCAGCGGCGCGGCGACGAGGGCGCCGACGACGATCGCGCCCACCAGCAACAATGCGTAGAACAGCGCGACCGTCACCATTCCTGGTCCTCGTCGGCCGCCATCGGCTGCCGGCTGCGCACGCGCAGGATGCGCGCGATCACCAGGCCACCGGCCAGCACAAGCAGCGCCGGCGCCAGCCACAGCAGCCATGTATGCCCGCCGAAGCGCGGGCGATACAGCACGAACTCGCCGTAGCGCTCGACCAGGAAGTCGCGGATCTCGGCATCGCTCTTGCCCGCGCGCATCAGGTCGAACACCTCGCGGCGCAGGTCGTGCGCGATCTGCGCGTTGGAATCGGCCAGCGACTGGTTCTGGCACATCACGCAGCGCAGTTCGGCGACGAGGTCGTGGAACCGGATCTCCTCGGCGCGGTCGCGGAACTCCAGCGGCGCGGCATCGCGCACCACCTGGGCCGGGACGGGCGGCGACGCGAGCACGATGGCGCACAGCAGCGACAGCAGCAGGCCGGCGACGCGACCGCTCACCGCGGCACCCCGATGGCGTCGAGCACCGGCCCCAGTTCGTTGGCGATGACCGCGTCGTCCACCGGGCCCACGTGTTTCCAGCGCACGATGCCGTCGGCGTCGACCAGGAAGGTTTCCGGCGCGCCGTAGATGCCCCAGTCGATCGCCTTGCGCCCGTCGTAGTCCACCAGCACCAGCCAGTAGGGATTGCCGAACTGCTCCAGCCAGCGCAGCGCGTCGGCGTGCTCGTCCTTCCAGTTGTAGCCGATCACGCGCAGGCGCTTGGTTTCGGCGAAGCGAGCGATCACCGGATGCTCGATGCGGCAGCCCGGGCACCAGCTGCCCCAGACGTTGAGCAGGTAGGGCTGGCCATGCAGTTCGCGCGACGACACCAGCCGCCCCGCTTCGTGCAGCACCGGCAAGGAGAACTCGGGGGCAGGCTTGCCGATCAGCGGCGAGGGCAGGGCTTCGCGGTCGGCGCGGTCGGACACCAGCACGCCGTAGAACAGGAGGCCGACGAGGGCGACGAACACCACGGCGATGACCGCGGCGGTGGCCTTGCCGCGCCGCGGCGCGGGCGCGGGCGAGGGGGCAGGCGTGGTCATGCGCGATCCTGCGTGACGCGGCGGAAGCGTCGGTCGGTGGCGGTGACGAAACCGCCCAGCGCCATCAGGAACGCCCCGGCCCAGATCCAGCGCACGAACGGCTTCACCTGCAGCCGGACGGCCCAGGCCTCGTTGCCGAGCGACTCGCCGAGCGCGGCGAACACGTCGGCGAACACGCCGGCATGGATGCCGGCATCGGTCATCACCTGGCCGCCGCTGGCGTAGGCGCGCTTTTCCGGATGCAGCAGCTCCAGCGGCCGATCATCGCGGAAGGCCTGCACCAGCCCGCGGTCGGCGACGTAGTTCGGGCCCTGCACGCGCTCGACGCCGTCGAAGCGGAACGTATGGCGGCCGATCTCGACCATGTCGCCCGGCCGCATCGCCACTTCGCGCTGCACGTTCAGCGCTTCCACCAGCAGCGCGCCGGCGAGGAACACGGCGATGCCGACATGGGCCAGGGTCATGCCCAGCATTTCCGGCGTGAACGCGCGGCCCTGCGCGCGCAGCCGCGTCCACACGAAGCGCAGCGTGCCCAGCAGCACCCACGTGGCGGCGGCCACGCCGGCGGCCGCCTTCAACTTGCCCTGCGGCGCCATGAACCACGCGACGACGCCAAGCAGCAGCGCAAGCCCCAGCCACGGCAACAGCATCGCCAGCGGGCGCGAGGCCTGCTCCTGCTGCCAGCGCGTGAGCGGCCCGAACGGCACCAGCAGCACCAGCGGCGCCATCAGCAGCACGAACAGCGTGCCGAAGTAGGGCGGGCCGACCGATACCTTGCCCAGGTCCAGCGCGTCGGCCAGCAGCGGGTACAGCGTGCCCAGCAGCACCATCGCGCAGGCGGCGGCCAGCAGCAGGTTGTTGACCAGCAGCAGCGTCTCGCGCGAAGTGGCGGCGAACGCGCGGCCTTCGGGCAACCGTGGCGCGCGCAGGACGTACAGCAGCAGCGCGCCGCCGACCACCGCGGCCAGGAAGGCGAGGATGAACAGTCCGCGCGAGGGATCGGCGGCGAACGAATGCACGCTGGTCAGCACGCCCGAGCGCACCAGGAACGCGCCCAGCAGCGACAGCGAGAAGGTGGCGATCGCGAGCAGCAGCGTCCAGCCGGCGAAGCTGCCGCGCTTCTCGGTGGCCGCCTGCGAATGGATCAGCGCGGCACCCGCCAGCCACGGCATGAAGCTGGCGTTCTCGACCGGGTCCCAGAACCACCAGCCACCCCAGCCCAGTTCGTAGTACGCCCACCACGACCCGAGCGCGATGCCGATGGTGAGGAAGCCCCAGGCGACGTTGGTCCACGGCCGCGTCCAGCGCAGCCAGCGTGCATCGACGTTGCCGTCCAGCAGCGCCGCGATCGCGAACGCGAACGGCACCACGAAGCCGATGTAGCCCACGTACAGCATCGGCGGGTGGATGATCATGCCCGGATCCTGCAGCAGCGGATTCAGGTCATGGCCCTCGACCGGCACCAGCAGCAGGCGCTCGAACGGGTTGGAGGTGAACAGCATGAAGGACAGGAAGCCGATCGCCACCAGCCCGATCACCCCCAGCACGCGCGCGACCACCACCTCCGGCAGCGGCTTCGACCACAGCGCGACCGCCGCATTCCAGACCGACAGCATCAGCGCCCACAGCAGCAGCGAGCCCTCGTGCGCGCCCCAGACCGCGGTGTAGCGATACACCAGCGGCAGCAGCGAGTTGGAGTTGTCGCTGACGTAGCGCAGCGAGAAATCCTGCTGCACGAACGCGATGGTGAGCACCACGTACGCGAACAGCACCAGCACCAGCTGGGCGTAGGCCGCGGGCCGCGCAACCGCCATCGCCGCGGTGGCGAAGCGGGCGCGCGCAGGATCGGCGGCGGCCTGCGCCCCCGCCAGCGGCAGCACCGCCTGCAGCAGCGCGGTCAGCAGAGCGAGCAGGGCGGCGGTTTGTCCGAGTTCGGCCAGCACCTAGCAGGATGCTCCACGAACACGACGGGGCGCTTGTCGCGCGGCCGTCGCCATCGGACGGGGCATTCCGGAAACCGTGGGGCATCCTGCCCTGAAAGCAGATCCCCCACTGCGTTCGGGATCACAGGGGCAGGGGAAGTCTCGACTCACTGCTTCGCCTCCGGATCCGGCACCGCATCGACGTTGTGCTTGCTGTGCGCCAGGCCCATCTTGTCGGCGACTTCCTTGGGCACGTAGGTTTCGTCGTGCTTGGCCAGCACGTCCTCGGCGACGAAGGTGTTGCCGCGCATGCGCCCGGTGGCGACCACGGCCTGTCCCTCGCGGAACAGGTCCGGCAGGATCTTGTCGTAGCTCACCTCGAGCAGCGCGTCGCCGTCGGTCACGCGGAAATGCGAGACCAGCGAACCGGCCTCGCGCCGGAACGAATCCTTCTCGACCATGCCGCCGAGGCGGAAACGCGCCTCGCCCGACGCCACCGCCGCGCCGGCGGCGCCGGAGAGGATTTCGTGGGGCGTGTAGAGGTAGGCGATGTTGCGCTGGAGCGCGAAGGCGACCAGGGTCGCGGCCAGCGCCGCGGCGGCGACCAGCGCGATCACGAACCCCAGGCGGCGACGGCGGGTGGGGTTCATCGGCTCAGCTCGTTCGGGGCATCGCCGCGCGCGGCTTGCCGCCGGGCCAGCAGGCGGACGGCGCGCAGCACCTGCGCGATGCGGATGCGCGGCGCCACGAAGTCCCACAGCAGGACCGCGGCGAACACGGCGTAGGCGGCGGTGACGTAGCCGGCGTAGCTCATCGCGGCACCCCGGCCAGCTGCCGCACCCAGTCCTTGCCGGCCTCCCGCTGCAGGTTGTCGGCGCGCGCGCGCGCCAGCAGCGAGCCGATGGCCCACAGCTTGGTCCCGACCACCATCCAGAGCAGCGGCGGGATCATGCTGGCGTCCATCGACGACTCGCCGAACACGCGGATCGTCTGGCCCTGGTGCAGCGAGTTCCACCACACCACCGAGTAGCGGATGATCGGCAGCATCACCACGCCGACGATCGCCAGCAGCGAGGCGGCGCGCGCGGCGGCGCGGCGGTCCTCGATCGCCGCGTACAGGCCGATCACGCCGAAGTACAGGAACAGCAGCACCAGCTGCGAGGTGAGGCGCGGATCCCAGTCCCACCAGGTGCCCCACATCGGCTTGCCCCAGATGCTGCCGGTGGCCAGCGTGATCACGGTGAATGCGGCGCCGATCGGCGCGCAGGCCATCGCGAGGATCTCGCACAGCTTGATCCGCCACACCAGGGCGATCGCGCCGTACAGCGCCATCAGCGCGAACATGGCCATGCTCATCCAGGCGCTGGGCACGTGGATGTAAAGGATGCGGAAGCTGTCGCCCTGCTGGTAGTCGGCGGGCACGGAGAACAGCGCGCCGTACAGGCCCACGGCCATCGTGGCCAGGCCCAGCGCGTACGCCCACGGCGCCCAACGCGCGGCGAAGCGGTCGAAATAGGGGGGCGAGCCGAGTTGGTGGAACCAGCGGATCAGCGGGGACATCACGGCCTGTGCGTGGGCGGCGCACTGCGGGCCGCGGGCATCGAGCAAGTTTACCAGCCCCCTCGCGGGGGCTGGTCGCCGGTCCTGCGGCAGGCCTAGCCGACCTGCAGGCTGCCCTGCATGACCGCCAGGTGGCCCGGGAAGGTGCAGAAGAACTTGAACGGGCCGCCGTCCTTGAGCTTGGCGACGTCGAACGTCACCGAGGCGGATTCGCCGCCACCGATCATCCTGGTGTGGGCGATGACGCGCGTGTCGCCGGCCTTGAGGTGGTCGGGGGTGACGGCCATGCCGTCGGCGGCGATGCCGTTCATGTCCGCGGCCTTGGCCACGACCAGGTTGTGGCCCATCGCGCCGACCGGCAGGGTGCCGGCGTGCTTGAGGGTGATGGTGAACTGGGCGCAGCTGGACGGCACGGTGATCGAGTCGGCGTTGTACTTCATCGCGTCGTTGGACTCGATCGTGGTCGCGCAGCCACTCACCACGGCGGGTGCCGCCGCGGCCGCGGCCGGCGCCGGGGCGGCGACGTCGGCCGCGGGCGCCGGGACGTCCTCGGCGATCGGGGCGGTCTGCGCCGGTGCGGCCGGCTGCTCGACCGGCGCGGGGGCGGGCGTGGCGGCCGGGGTGGGCTCGGGGGCCTTGCCGCCGCAGGCGGACAGGATCAGGGCGATCACGCCGGGGAGAAGCATCTTGCGGGGGGACATCCGGGGCACTCCTGGAAGAAAGGACGATGCCGGCCCGCGTGGCCGGCGACGCCATGCTCCCGTCGTGGCGCCGGATGCGCCTTGATCCAACTCAACCGCAGGCGACGGGCCCGGCTCAGGCGTGGGCGATGCGCAGGGCCGTCGCCGCCGCCACCGGCGCCAGCACCAGGGCCAGCGCCAGGCCCGCGGCCAGCAGCAGCAGGCCGCCGGTGGGATCGAAGCCCTGCGCGGCCGCGGCGAGGCTGCCCGCGCCGAACACCAGCACGGGCACGTACAGCGGCAGCGCCAGCAGGGCCAGCAGCACTCCGGCCCGGCGCATGCCCACGGTGAGCGCCGCGACCACCGCGCCGAGCAGGCTCAGCAGCGGCGTGCCCAGGGCCAGTGACAGCAGCAGCACCGGCAGCAGCGTGTGCGGCAGGGCCAGCAGTTCGGCCAGCAGCGGCGTGGCCAGCACCAGCGGCAGCGCCGTCGTCGCCCAGTGCACGAGGGTACGCACCAGGACCAGCCATGCCAGCGGCACCGGCGCCAGCATCCATTGTTCGAGTGAGCCGTCCTCGGCATCGCCGCGGAACAGCGAATCCAGCGACAGCAGGCCCGACAGCAGGGCGGCCACCCACAGCACCGCCGGCGCCACCGCGGCCAGCATCGCGCGTTCGTTGCCCAGCGCCAGCGCGAACAGGACCACCACCAGGATCGCGAACAGCGCCGGCTGCAGCGCATCGCCGCGGCGCCGCCAGAGCAGGCGCAGGTCGCGCCGGAGCAGGGCGCGGGCGGTGCCGGCGAGGGTAGGGCGGGCGTCGCTGCTCATGCCGCCCGTCCCGCGACATCGCCGGCCGCGGGCGCCGGATCCAGCAGCAGCAGGCGCGTGCGCACCGGGGGTGCGGCGTAGGCACCGTGCGTGGTCACCAGCGCGCCGCCGCCGCCATCGAGATGCACCTGCACCATGCGGTTGACCAGTTCGATGCCCGGCAGGTCGAGGTTGGCGTAGGGTTCGTCCAGCAGCCACAGCGGCGCCGGCGACAGCCACAGCCGGGCGAGCGCGAGGCGCTTGCGCTGGCCGGCGGACAGGGTGCGCACCGGCGCGTCCTCGTAGCCGGCCAGGCCGACCACGCCGAGCGCCTGTTCGAAGTCCATCGAATCCCGCCGCCCGAGCAGGCCGCAGAGGTACTCGAGGTTGTCCAGCGCCGACAGGTCCGCCTTCAGCCCCGGCAGGTGGCCGAGGTAGGCCACGTGGCGGGCACGGCTGGCGGGCATCGCCGGCGCGCCTCCGAACCAGGCTTCGCCACCGGCCCCGTCAAGCAGGCCGGCCAGCACCCGCAGCAGGCTAGTCTTGCCGGCACCGTTGCCGCCCTGCACCAGCAGCGCCTCGCCAGCGTCCACCGCGAACGAGAGCGGCCCGAACACCGGCACGTCGTTGCGTGCGAAGCACAGGCCGCGCACGTCGATCAGCGGCGCGGCGGCGTGGGAGGTTGGCGGCATGGGCTAGGGTTTGTTGACGCTGGTGGCATAGGCCGCACCCGCCGCGCGGGCGTGCGCGGCGAGCAAGCGCGACGGCGCGTAGGTCCATACGCAACGCAGCGATGACGCCGCGGCGTGCGTCCGCGTGGTGGGCGCTTCGGGTGGCGTCCCGATGGCCGCCCTGCGGCGCCGCGCGGCTTGACCTGGCGGCCAGCCAGGCCCTGCGCCACGCAACAGCCCCTGGCGGCCATCGGAGAGCCATGCGACGTATGCCATAAGCGTCAACAGGCCCTCGGCGTCGGCCAGGAGGCGGCCATCGCCGTCATTTTAGCCAGTCGACGTTGGGCTCGTCGGGCATGTCCGCTGGCCGGGTGGCGTCCATGCGCAGGCGCACGTGCGTCCCGGGCCGCCACCACAGCGTGCCGAGCTGGCCGAAGCGGCGGGACAGGGCGTCGAACTCGTCGGTGCCCATGCCGAACACCAGCCAGCTCGGTTCGCGCCAGCTGCGGTTGCGCGCGGACGCGAACGCCGGCAGGTAGGCGTGGCCGCTGGCGACCAGCGCATCGTGCAGGGCTTCGTCGGCAAGCCGGTTCTCGTCGCGGCTGCGCTCGATCGACAGCGGGTTCCAGGCCGACAGCGCGCCGAACGTGGTGGCGTCCGGGAACGCCAGCTCCAGTCCCGGGGTGGGCAGGCCGATGATGATGTCGTGCCAGCCGCCATCGTGCTGCCAGCGGTATTCGGCGGCCAGGAAGGCGTGCAGGAGTTCGGCGACGCGCGCGTCGCCGAGCGGCAGGTGTGACATCGGCATCCGACAGGTTTAACCGATCGCGTGGCAAACGTAAACTGGACGCAGGTCCATTCGACATTCCGCGCAGACACCTTGATGCCCCAGACCAAACTTCCGAACGTCGGGACCACGATCTTCACCGTCATGTCGCAGTTGGCGATGGAACACGGCTCGGTGAACCTCGGGCAGGGTTTCCCCGACTTCTCCGTACCCGTGCGTCTGGTGGACGAGCTGGACAAGGCGATGCGCGCCGGCCACAACCAGTACGCGCCGATGACCGGCATCCCGGCCCTGCGCCAGGCGATCGCGGCCAAGACCCGGCGCGTCTACGGCCACCTGCCGGACGCCGAGACCGAAGTCACCGTGACCAGCGGCGCGACCGAAGCGATCTTCAACGCGATCCACGCCGTGGTCCGCGCCGGCGACGAAGTGATCGTGCTCGATCCGTGCTACGACAGCTACGAACCGGCCATCGACCTGGCCGGCGCGCGCGCGGTGCACGTGCCGCTCGATCCGGTCACATTCGCGCCCGACTGGCGGCGCGTGCGCGAGGCGATCACGCCGCGCACGCGCATGCTGATGATCAACAGCCCGCACAACCCGTCCGGCGCCATGCTCTCGGCCGACGACATGCGCGAGGTCGAGGCGATCATCGACGGCAGCGGCATCTTCCTGCTCTCGGACGAGGTGTACGAACACATCGTGTTCGACGGCGCCCGCCACGAATCCGCGCTGCGCTATCCCTCGCTGCGCGAGCGCAGCTTCGTGGTGTCGAGTTTCGGCAAGACCTACCACTGCACCGGCTGGAAGGTGGGCTACTGCATCGCGCCGCCGGCGCTGAGCGCCGAGTTCCGCAAGGTGCACCAGTACAACGTGTTCTGCACGTTCGCACCGGCGCAGCATGCGTTCGCGGCGATGCTCGACGCCGAGCCGGAGCACTACGAACAACTGGGTGCGTTCTACCAGGCCAAGCGCGACCGCTTCCGCGAGCAGGTCCTGACCACGCGGCTGAAGCCGCTGCCGGTGCCCGGCGGCTATTTCCAGCTGGTGGACTATTCCGCCGTCAGCGACCTGGACGATGCCGCGTTCTGCCGCTGGCTGACCATCGAGAAGGGCGTCGCCGCGATCCCGCTGTCGCCGTTCTACGCCGCGCCGCCCCCCGGCCAGCGCCTGGCGCGGCTGTGCTTCGCCAAGAACGACGCCACCCTGGCGGCGGCGATCGAGCGCCTGCAGGCACTTTGAGTTGAAGGACGGCCAGGCCCCGGAGCCCACCATGCACAACCTGCGCATCTCCCTCGTCCAGGGCGCCACCCTGTGGCACGACCCCGCCGGCAACCGTGCCTACTACGGCGAGCTGATCGCGCCACTGCACGGCCTCACCGACGTGGTGCTGCTGCCGGAAACCTTCACC
>Ga0209794_1001126_pt1 | contig 24451 bp, 23 predicted proteins | sample EBPBio232013_DNA_FD_185869 | JGI IMG/M metagenome (GOLD analysis project Ga0209794, IMG submission 185869) | Wastewater treatment Type I Accumulibacter community from EBPR Bioreactor in Madison, WI, USA - Reactor 1_5/23/2013_ DNA (SPAdes)... | ecosystem: Engineered > Bioreactor > EBPR >... | reverse complement strand
CTCGCTCAACCAGCCGCAGCTCGATTTCAGCCGCTTCCTGACCGCCCAGGCCATGGTTCGCGGCCTCACCGTGGTCCGGATCATGCGGCTCGACGGAACCGTCGTCGAGCGGGCGGATCTGCCGATGCAGAGCGATTTCGCGGTTCCCGCCGCGATCCTCGAGGAAATCGCCAAGACCGACGACATCATCGCCAATGTCGCCGCGCGCGGCGAACGCGATTTCGTCGAGGCCATCGTCAAGCTGAAGCGCGGCGGCGACGAACTGATCTACGTCGTCCGCCAGATCAACCCGGAGATCGCGCAGCATCTGCGCGCCTCGCAGCTCGGCCTGCTCGAATATCAGGAGATCCAGGCCCGACGGCTCGGCCTGCAGATCGCCTTCGCGCTGATGTTCGCGCTGATCGCCTTCCTCGTGACTCTGTCGGCGGTCTATCTTGGCCTGTCCTTCGCCAACCGCCTCGTCCAGCCGATCAGGCGCCTGATCGGCGCCGCCGACCAGGTCGCGGCCGGCGATCTCAATGTCGAGGTCCATATCCGCCGGTCCGAGGGCGATCTCGCCAATCTCGGCGACACGTTCAACAAGATGACGTCGCAGCTACGCGACCAGCGCGAAGACCTGATCAGCGCCCGCGACCAGATCGACAGCCGGCGGCGCTTCACCGAGGCCGTGCTGGCGGGCGTAACCGCCGGCGTCGTCGGTCTCGACGAAGCCGGCAACGTCACCCTCCTGAACCGCTTCGCGGTCGACATGCTCGCGGTGAGCGAACCCGACCTGATGGGGTCGCAACTCGCCGAGAAGGTGCCCGAGCTCGCGAGCCTGATCGCCCGGGCCGAGCGCGGCGCACCCATCGTGCAGGGGCAGGTGACACTGCTCAGGGCCGGGCGCGAGCGCACGCTGGTCGTCCGCGTCGCGCTCGAGGCGGACGAGGCCGGTGCGCACGGCGCGGTGGTGACGCTCGATGACGTGACGGATCTCGTCGTGGCGCAGCGCACCTCCGCCTGGGCCGACATCGCCCGGCGCATCGCCCACGAGATCAAGAACCCGCTGACGCCGATCCAGCTCTCCGCCGAGCGCCTGAAGCGCCGATACGGGCGGGTCATCACCGAGGATCGCGAGGTCTTCGACCAGTGCACCGACACGATCATCCGGCAGGTCGGCGATATCGGCCGCATGGTCGATGAATTCTCGTCCTTCGCGCGGATGCCGAAGCCGGTCTTCGAGACCGAGGACGTGGCCGACACCGTGCGCCAGATCATCTTCATGATGCGCATCGGCTATCCCGAAATCGATATCGAAGCCGACGTGCCGGAGGGCACCTGGATCGCCTCGTTCGACCGGCGTCTTCTCAGCCAGGCCCTGACTAACATCATCAAGAACGCCACCGAGGCCATCGCCGCCGTCCCGGAGGACGAGCGCGGCAAGGGGCGCATCCTCGTCCGGCTGGCAGCCACGCCGCCGTTCTTCGCGGTGGATGTCATCGACAACGGCATCGGCCTGCCCAAAGAAAACCGTCATCGGCTGCTTGAGCCTTACGTTACGACACGTGAGAAGGGGACGGGCCTCGGCCTCGCCATCGTCGGCAAGATCCTGGAGGAACACGGGGGCAGCCTCGGACTCTACGATGCGCCCGCCGATGCCGAGGGCCACCAGCGCGGCGCCCATTTCCGTCTCACCTTCAAGGACCAGAAGCTCGCCGCGGCCCCCGCCGCTGCGGCGGAATAGATGGATCGGGGAGCATGGCAGGCGACATTCTCGTAGTCGACGACGAGGCGGACATCCGGGACATCGTGGCGGGCATCCTCGACGACGAGGGCTACCGCACGCGCACGGCCCGCAATTCGGACGAGGCTCTCGCTGCCATCGAGGCGCGCAGGCCCAATCTCGTCTTTCTCGACATCTGGATGCAGGGGTCCCGGCTCGACGGACTGCAACTTCTGGACGTGATGAAGGAGCGCCACGCCGAGGTGCCGGTGGTCATGATTTCCGGCCACGGCAACATCGAGACGGCTGTCTCCGCCATCAAGCGCGGCGCCTATGACTATATCGAGAAGCCGTTCAAGGCCGACCGCCTGGTGCTGATCGCCGAGCGGGCCATCGAGACCTCGCGCCTGCGCCGCGAGGTCAAGGAGCTGCGGCAGATATCCGGCCAGGCCGCGGGCCTCGTCGGCAAGTCCTCGGCGATGAACCAGCTTCGGCAGACGATCGAGCGCGTTGCGCCGACGAACAGCCGGACCATGATCTTCGGCGCCTCCGGCGCCGGCAAGGAACTGACCGCCCGCACGATCCACGCGGCGTCCCAGCGCGCGAACGGTCCCTTCGTCGTGATCAATGCCGCCGCCATCACGCCGGACCGGATGGAGATCGAACTGTTCGGGTCGGAGGCGATGAATGGCGAGGGCCGGAAGGTCGGCGCCATGGAAGAGGCGCATGGCGGCACGCTGTTCATCGAGGAGGTCGCGGAAATGCCGCGTGAGACCCAGAACCGCATTCTGCGCGTTCTGGTCGAACAGAGCTTCCAGCGCGTCGGCGGCACGACCAAGGTACAGGTCGATGTGCGTCTGATCTCGGCGACCGCCCGCGACATCCAGAGCGACATCGTCGAGGGCCGCTTCCGCGAGGATCTCTACCACCGCCTGGCGGTCGTGCCGATCCGCGTGCCTTCGCTCGCCGAACGGCGCGAGGACATTCCGGCGCTCGTCGAGCATTTCGTTGAGCAACTGGCCACCGTGTCCGGTCTGCCGCGCCGCAAGATCGGCGACGACGCCATGGCGGTGCTCCAGTCGCACGACTGGCCGGGCAACCTGCGGCAGCTGCGCAACAATATCGAGCGTGTGCTGATTCTCGCTGGCGGCAATCCGGATGCCGTGGTCGATGTGTCGATGTTGCCGCCCGATGTCGGCTCGTCGGCGCCGTCCATGCCGACCGGGCAGGGGGGCGAGCACCTCATGGCCCTGCCGCTGCGCGAGGCGCGCGAAGCCTTCGAGCGCGAATATCTCGCCGCGCAGATCAACAGGTTCGGCGGCAACATCTCTCGCACGGCCGAGTTCATCGGCATGGAGCGCTCGGCTCTTCACCGGAAGCTGAAGGCCCTGTCGGTCGAGTGATCCGCATTTTCGGCAAGGCCGCCTTGCGCGTCTGACGCCCGTCCACGGTTCGCGCGGCAGGCGAACCGTGCGACATACGCTGTTGCGGTGCGGTGGACGCGCCGGTTCGCCCTGTGGCCGCGGCAATCCCGCAACGGTAGCCAGGGATGGGGGAGTGTCTGACGATGTCGCGTGTCGCCTATGTGAACGGCAGCTACGTTCCTCACGGGGAGGCGGCCGTACATATCGAGGACCGGGGTTATCAGTTCGCCGACGGCGTCTATGAGGTCTGCGAGGTGCGCGGCGGCCGGCTGGTCGACGAGACGCGCCATGTGGACAGGCTCGAGCGCTCCCTGCGCGAGCTGCGGATCGACCTGCCGATGGCACGCGGCCCGCTGGGCGTCGTCCTGCGCGAGACCGTGCGTCGCAACCGCGTCCGCGAGGGTCTCGTCTACATGCAGGTGACGCGCGGCGTCGCCCGGCGCGACCACGCCTTCCCGAAGCCCGGCACGCCGCCGGCCCTGGTCGTCACCGCCAAGAACATCGATCCCTCCAAGGGCGAGGCCAGCGCCGCCAAGGGCGTGAAGGTGATCTCGCTGCCGGACAACCGCTGGGAGCGCGTCGACATCAAGTCGGTCGGCCTCCTGCCGAACTGCCTCGCCAAGCAGGCCGCCCGCGAGGCCGGCGCCTACGAGGCCTGGCTGGTGGACGAGGACGGCTTCGTGACCGAGGGGTCCTCGACCAATGCCTGGATCATCACCAAGGACGGCGTCCTCGTCACACGCTTCGCCGACAACGGCATCCTGAAGGGCATCACCCGCACGACGCTGTTCGACCTGTGCAAGCGCGAAGGCGTCCGGATCGAAGAGCGCAAGTTCACGATCGAGGAGGCCCAGAACGCCCGCGAGGCCTTCCTGTCCTCGGCGACGACGATCGTCATGCCGATCGTCGAAATCGACGGCCGTCCCGTGGGCAACGGCGCGCCTGGCTCGATCGCCACCGAACTGCGCTCCAAGTTCCACGAGGTTGCGGAGATCGTCTGAGACCTTGCCGGATTGCACACGAGCCTGTGACGACTCGCCACTTGTGCAGTGCGGCATGATGCGCCTTGATAGGCTAGCCGAAAAACAAGCCTGAGGCTGGCGCGAGCCGGCCGAATAAACCTTCGCGGCGTCTGGTCCGCGGCAACAACGGAAAAAGACAATGGCGGAACGAGCTCAGAACCTCCAGGACACCTTCCTCAACCACGTCCGCAAGCAGAAGATTCCGCTGACGATTTTCCTCGTCAACGGCGTCAAGCTGCAGGGTGTCGTCACCTGGTTCGACAATTTCTGCGTCCTGCTTCGGCGCGACGGCCACTCGCAATTGGTCTATAAGCACGCCATATCGACCATCATGCCGGGCGCGCCGGTCCAGCTCTTCGAACCGCAGGACGGGGAGGGCGAGCGGGCCTGATCACCGGCTCTTCTCGTCATCCGAGGCTCTATTTGGACATCAGACGTCCGGACATCATCGATTCATCGCATAACGCCGGCTCCGACGAGCCGCGCGGCGAGCCAACCCGTGTCGTCGTCGTCGTGCCCGTCCCGAAAGGCGGCCGCGGCGGCGAGGAGGCGCATCTGCCCGTGCGCACGGCGGAAGCCAAGCGAGACGAGGCGGTGGGCCTTGCCGCGGCGATCGAACTCGACGTCATGGAAGCGGTCATCGTCACGCTCGGCACGATCCGGCCGGCGACGCTGATCGGCAAGGGCAAGGTCGACGAGATCGCCGGCCTCGTCACGGCGCATGGGGCAGGGCTCGTCTTCGTCGATGCCGCCCTGTCGCCGGTGCAGCAGCGCAACCTCGAGAAGGCGTGGAGCGCCAAGGTCGTCGATCGCACGGGCCTGATCCTCGAGATCTTCGGCCGGCGGGCGCGCACCAAGGAGGGCTCGCTTCAGGTCGAGCTCGCCCATCTCAGCTATCAGAAGAGCCGTCTGGTGCGGTCCTGGACCCACCTGGAGCGCCAGCGCGGCGGTTTCGGCTTCCTCGGAGGCCCCGGCGAGACGCAGATCGAGGCCGACCGCCGCATGATCCAGGAGCGCATCACCCGCATCGAGCGCGAGCTGGAACAGGTGACGCGCACCCGCCGCCTGCATCGCGAAAGCCGCCGCCGCGTGCCGTACCCGATCATCGCGCTGGTCGGCTACACCAATGCCGGCAAGTCGACGCTGTTCAACACCCTGACTGCCGGCGGAGTGCTGGCGCAGGACCTCTTGTTCGCAACCCTCGACCCGACGCTCCGCCAGATGCGCCTGCCCAACGGCACCAAGGCGATCCTGTCCGACACGGTCGGCTTCATCTCCGATCTGCCGACCATGCTGGTCGCGGCCTTCCGCGCGACGCTGGAGGAGGTCATCGAGGCCGACGTGATCCTGCATGTGCGCGACGTCAGCCACGACGACACTGAGGCGCAGGCCGCCGACGTCGCGGCCATCCTTGCCGATCTCGGTATCGATCCCGCGAGCCGGACACTGGTCGAGGTCTGGAACAAGGTTGATCTGCTGGATGCGGAAGGCCGCGAGGAGGCGCGCAACCGCGCAGCGCGCGGCGAGGACGGCCGCCGGCCGCATTTCGTCTCGGCGGTAACCGGGGAGGGCGTTCCGGAACTGCTCGCCGCCATCGAAGACCTGATCCGTGCCGATCACGAGCGAATGACCGTGACCGTGCCGGCCGCCGACGGCCGCACGCTCAACTGGATTCACGAGAATGCCGAGGTCGAGAGCCGGCACGCCATGGAATCCGGTGAGACGCAGGTGACGCTCAGGATCGCCCCGGCAAAGCGCGCCCAGCTCGAACGGCGGCTCGCAGCGGCGTCCTGACGAGCCTCAGCCTTCGCCGCGCTCGCGACGCTTGGCCTCGTTCCAGAGCGCATCCATCTCGGCGAGCGTCGCCTCGGCCGGACTGCTGCCCCTGGCGGCAAGCGCGGTCTCGATGGACCGGAAACGCCGCTCGAACTTGGCATTGGTGCCGCGCAGCGCCGCCTCCGGATCGACGTCCAGATGGCGCGCGAGATTGACCGCCGCGAACAGGAGATCGCCGACCTCGTCGGCCAGCGCCTCGCGGCCCTTGTCGGCGGCGCGCGCCTCGGCGATCTCGCGCGCTTCCTCGACGATCTTGTCGAGGACGCTGCCGACATCGTTCCAGTCGAAGCCGACCGCGCCGGCCTTTTCCTGGAGCTTCAGCGCGCGCGTCAGGCCGGGCAGGGCGACGGGAACGCCCCCCAGAACGCCGGCAGGCGGTTCCGCCGGTAGCCCGAGCCGGGCCCGCTCCGCGGCCTTGGCCCGCTTCTCGCCAGCCTTGATCTCGGCCCAGAGGGCGTTCACCGCCGCCGTCGGCAGGCGGCCGGCATCGCCGAACACATGCGGGTGCCGCCTTATCAGCTTCTCGCTGATGGCCCGCACGACGTCCGGAAAGGCGAAGTGGCCGGCTTCCTCGGCCATGCGCGCATGAAAGACCACCTGCAGCAGCAGATCGCCCAGCTCATCCTTGAGGTCGGAGAAGTCGCCTCGGATGATCGCATCGGCAACCTCATAGGCCTCCTCGATCGTATAGGGCGCAATCGTCGCAAAATCCTGTTCGAGATCCCACGGACAGCCTTCGCCGGGCGTGCGCAGCTTCGCCATGATGGCGACGAGCGCGCCGATCTCATCCGAGGGATTGAAGGTCATTGGCAATGGCGCCCAGCGGTGGGTTGAGGACAGGAGAGCCGGTGGACCCTGAAGAGGTTCACTTCAGGCGACAAGCGTCACCAGCGACAGTCCGAAGGCGAGCGCGCAGATCAGCACGCGCGCGCGGTGCCAGGCCGCCCAGGTCGCCAAGGCTACCGGCAGTTCCGCGGCCGACACGGCGCGTCGTGCGAGCGCGTCGTTCGCCGCCTTGAAATACAGCAGGTAGATCGCAACCAGGCTGAAGGCGAGCGCTGCCGCTGAGATCGCGGCGAGGCTGCGCGTCGCGAGTGCCCCGGATTGCAGGGTGACCTGAACCGCCGCCAGTGCGGCGGCCGGCGGCGCCGCCATTGTCAGCGGAGCGAAGAAGCGAAACAGGAGCGGTCCATAGGTCGGGTGCAGCTCATAGAGGGCCTTGGCCGACAGCGTACGCCAGTAGGGCACCAGCAACCGGTCTTCGGCCAGCAGCGCCCCAGCGAGCAGGCCAAGGCTGGCAGCCGCGAGCAAGGGAAACAACTGGCTCGCCAGAGCGACCATGGAGGCACGTCCTTCGCCTGTGGATTTCGATCCGCAGCATTACATCCTGTGCTGCGACCAGAGGAAGAGACAAAGCGCGTCCTCGCCATGGCCGCCGGTCAGGGTGCCCCCTCAGTTCATGCTCCGCCACGTTGCTGGAGTGACGCCCTCCCAGCCTCGAAACGCGCGGTAGAACGAGCCGGTGTCCTGAAATCCGAGCAGGAAGGCGATCTCGTCGATGCGATTGCGTCCGTCCGCAAGCAAATGACGGCCCAGTTCCTGCCGTGCTTCATCCAGCAGGCCGCGATAGCTGGCACCGTGCTCGGCGATCCGGCGCTGCAGCGAGCGCTCGCTCATGCCAAGCTCGCGCGCCACGTCCCCGATTTCCGGTTTGCCACTGGCGATGCGGCGCTTGATCAGGATCTTGACCTGTTCGGGAAGCGTGGATTGTGCCTCGATCTCGCCCAGAGAGGCGGTCAGCGACGAGTCCAAAATGGCCAGCAGGTCGGGATTATGCCCCGCAAAGGGCAAGTCGAGATCGCCCGCGCGCAGCACCAGTGCATTCTGGGAGCAGCCCGTGCGGATAGGGCAGTCAAAATAGCTGCAATGCGCGTTGGATACCGAGGCGGGGCGGGTCATCTCGACCCGCAGGGGCCGGATGGGCCGCCCGGTGCCCCGCCGGCCCAGTTCAAGAATTGCGGCAAAGATGACGTCGGTAGCGGCGTCCGGCTCTGCCTCGGTGGTGAAAAGCCAGCGCACGGCGATGCGACACTCGCCATCTGCCTCGGTCAGCGTCAGCTCTTCGGGCGTGCAGAGTCGCTTGAACCGCGCCAGCCTCTGCAGCCCATCGCGATAGTCCCGGGCAAAAAAGGCCGACATGGTGGCGGGCGGATGGACAGATGTATCGGTCTCGACGGTCATCCGAAGCCCGATGGCGGGATCATTCGACAGGGCCTCGACCGCCCGCCACAGCGCGAAATACTGCGCTGTGGTCAGCCACGCATCCGGCCTGACATGCAATGTCGCAGGCAGCTGCGCCTGCCGCAGCAGGGCGGGCGCGGGCAGGTCGAACCTTTCCGCAGTGCGCCAGAAGGCTTGCGGCAACCGGCACCGGTCGCTGGTATAACCGTTCAAGGCAGAGTCCTCACATCTGGCTCTTGATCAGCCGGTCAAAGACGCGATCGCCCAGCCATTTGCGCACCCAGATCATCAGCTTGGCATATTTGCCGGCGGCATAGCGGGTTTTCGGGCGTGCAGACTTCACGGCGTCACCCACCACATCGGCGATCACCTTCGGATCGGTGCCCTGACCGCGCCCATAGCTACGCTCCATCGAAGCGGCCACGCTCTGCGACAGCTTTGCATAGGCGCCGTTCACCGAGCGCTCCAGCAGCCCATGCGAGGCCGCTGCACCGAAGCCGGTTTCGATCAGTCCCGGCTCGATCACCACCACACGAATGCCGAAGGGTTCCACCTCAAGCCGCAGGCTGTCGGACCAGCCCTCCAGGGCATGCTTGGTCGCATGATACCATGCGCCCAGCACGGTGTAGATCTTGCCGCCCATCGAGGTGATGTTGACGATGGTGCCCTTGCCCCTGGCGCGCATTGCCGGCAGCAGAAGCTGGGTCAGGCGGGCAGGGCCGAAGACATTGACCTCGAACTGATAGCGGGCCTCGTCCAGCGCGATCTCTTCGACCGGCCCGTAGAGCCCGTATCCGGCATTGTTCACCAGCACATCGACACCGCCGGACCGTTCCGTGATGGTGGCGACCGCCGCGGCGATATCGGCATCCCTGGAGATGTCCATCGCCAGCGGTACTGCACCCAGTTGAGCCAGATCGGTCATCTTGTCGATGCTGCGGGCGGCCACATAGACCAGATAGCCATCGGCAATCAGCCGTTTGGCGATGCTCTTGCCCATGCCGGAGGATGCTCCGGTAACCAGGGCGGCAGGTTGGGATTTGCTGTTCATGTTGCACCTTTGCATCTGCAATGGCGACAAACTAATTGGCGCCCACCGCCAGATCATTGGCAGGCGGCGCCAATGGGGTGGGGAAGTACGCCAGACATTCGAATGACGGTCTTGGGCTCGAACGGCCGGTCTGCTCATTCCGCCGCGTGAGATGCCGCCGCTTTGGCCGCCTTCGCTCTACCTGCGCTATTCGCATAAGACATATTATGGAATGTTTTCGTTGATGCAGTGATGCCGCAGCCGGAGTGGAGCTGCCTGCCGTGGACCCCGGAATGCCGATCGACCGACCTTTCATCCGAGGTCAGATCGCCTCGACGACCATCCCGTCGAAGGCTGGAACCACGCCGTCCGGCAGCGCGGCCGCCAGCGTCGCATAGTCGAGGTCGGAGTGAAGATTGGTCAGAATGGCGTTGGCCGGTTGCGTCCGCTCGATCAGGGCAAGCGCTTCGTCCACCGTGAAGTGGGTCGGATGCCGCGTATAGCGCAAGGCATCGAGGATCAGCGTTCCGGCGCCGGACACGATGCCTTCAGAACGCGAGCTAATTGCGCTGATATCAGGGCAATAGACGATATTGTTAAACCGGAATCCGAAGGCCCGGTAGGCATGGCCGTGCTCGACTGGAAACGGCATGAAGGCGATCGGCCCACCGTCTCCCGATACCGTCACGGGCTCGTACGCCTTGAACGTATGAAGGTTGATGATCGGCGGATAATCGCTGCCCGGGGGCGACGCGAAGCAGTAGCCGAAGCGCTGCGACAGCGTCACCCGCGTCAGTTCGTCGGCATAGGCGTCGATGCGCCGGCGCATCGAGATGACCAGCGGCCGGATATCGTCGATGCCATGGGTGTGGTCGGCATGGTCATGGGTATAGAGCACAGCGTCGAGCCGCGAGACGCCGGCCGCGAGCAGTTGCTCGCGCAGGTCCGGCCCGGTGTCGATCAGCACCGTGGTCGTGCCGCCGGTATCGGTCTGCTCCACGAGCAGCGAGCAGCGGCGGCGGCGGTTCCTTGGATTGGCGGGGTCACAGGCGCCCCAGCCCTGTCCGACCCGCGGCACGCCGCCTGACGAACCGCAGCCGAGGATCGTGACGGTCAGAGCCATGGCGCGGCTCAGACGGCGAGGCGCTGACCGGGGTCAGCCTTGGAGAACAGCCGGTAGAAATTCTCGGTCGTCTGCGCGGCAAGCGCTTCGGGCGTCATGCCGCGCGCCTCGGCGACGGCCTTGCCGGTCTCGACCACATAGGACGGCTCGTTGGTCTTGCCGCGGAACTTGCCGGGCGCGAGATACGGCGCATCCGTCTCGACCAGGATTCGGTCGGCCGGCAGCCAGGCGGCGATGTCGCGCAGGTTCTGGGCGCTGCGATAGGTGGCGATGCCCGAGAACGACACGTAGAGCCCGAGATCGACGCCGGCGCGCGCCAGCATCTCCGACCCCGTGAAGCAGTGCAGAACCGCCTTGAAGGCGCCCTTCCCCATTTCCTCGGTCAGGATGTCGACGACCCGCTCGTCGGCCTCGCGGGCGTGGATGACCAGCGGCAGGCCGCTCAGGCGTGCCGCCGCGATATGCGTGCGGAAGCCCTGTTCCTGCGCCTCGCGCGGCGAGTTGTCGTAGTGGTAGTCGAGGCCGGCCTCGCCGATGGCGATGACCCTGGGATGATCCGCCAGCGCCACAAGCTGTTCCGCCGTGACGTCCAGTTCCTCGTGGGCGTTGTGCGGATGGGTGCCGACGGAGCACCAGATGCCGTCATGCGCCTCGGCGATCGCGCGGATCGTGTCGAAACGCCTCACGCGCGTCGAGATCGTCACCATGGACTGCAGGCCGGCCCCGGTCGCACGGGCGATCAGCCCGGCGCGGTCGGCGGCAAGCTCCGGAAAGTCCAGATGGCAATGGCTGTCGACCCACATCAGGCCGAGGCCTCCGGCTCCACATATCGCGGGAACACGCCCTGCGGCGACGGCAGCACGGTGCCCGGCGCCAGCCGGTTGCCGAGCGCGGCGAAGTCGCGGGCATCCCCAGGTACCGCCAGCAGATCCAGCAGTTTCGGCGCGCCGACGGGAATGGCCGGCTCGGCGAGGATCGCCGCCTGCCGGATCACCTCGGCGGTCACATAGAGAACCGTGCCCATGCGAGCGAGATCGGTCTTGCGCAGTGCCCAGGGCGCCTGGGCCGCGAAATAGCGGTTCGCCTCGCCGACGACGGCCCAGACCGCCTCCAGCCAGCGATGGATCTGCTGTTTCGCGATTGCCTCGCGCGATGCCTCAAGCATGCCGGCGGCGGCCGCCAGGATCGCCTCGTCCTCGGCCGTGAAGGCGCCGGGGGTCGGCAGCACGCCGTCGCAGTTCTTGGCGATCATCGACAGCGAGCGCTGGGCGAGATTGCCGAGATCGTTGGCGAGATCCGCATTGGTCCGCGCGACGATGGCCTCGTGCGAATAGGAGCCGTCATTGCCGAAGGCGACCTCGCGCAGCAGGAAATAGCGCATGGCATCGACGCCATAGGCTTCCGCCATGGCGAAGGGATCGACCACGTTGCCGAGTGACTTCGACATCTTCTCGCCGCGGTTGAACAGGAAGCCGTGGCCATAGACGCGCTTCGGCAGGTCGATGCCCGCCGACATCAGGAAGGCCGGCCAGTAGACCGCATGGAAGCGAACGATGTCCTTGCCGATGACGTGCAGATCCGCCGGCCAGAACGGCCATTTCGGATCGCTCTCGTCCGGAAAGCCGGTCGCCGTGAGATAGTTGGTCAGCGCGTCGACCCAGACATACATGACATGGCCATCGGCACCCGGCACCGGCACGCCCCAGTCGAAGGTCGTGCGCGACACCGAGAGGTCCGCGAGACCGCCCTTCACGAAGCTGATCACCTCGTTGAAGCGCGTGTCGGGTCCGACGAAATCGGGATGGGCCTCGTAATGAGCCAGCAGCTTGTCCTGGTACTTCGACAGGCGGAAGAAATAGGTCTCCTCCTTCGTCCATTCGACCGGGGTGCCCTGCCCGCCGACGCGCACGCCGTCAGCGCCGACGGAGGTTTCCTCCTCGCCGTAGAACGCTTCGTCGCGCACCGAGTACCAGCCCTCGTAGGCGCCGAGATAGATGTCGCCGGCCGCGACCATCCGGTCCCAGATGGCCTGGCTCGCACGGTAGTGGCGCGGTTCGGTCGTCCGGATGAAATCGTCGTTGGAGATGGCGAGCGCCTGCGCCATGGCGCGGAACCGGTCCGAATTGCGGTCGGCCAGCGCGCGCGCGGTCAGGCCCTCGCGCTCTGCGGTCTGCACCATCTTCAGGCCGTGCTCGTCCGTGCCGGTCAGGAAGAAGACGTCGCGCCCGTCGGCCCGCATGAATCGCGCGATGGCATCCGTCGCGATGACCTCGTAGGCGTGGCCGATATGCGGCGCGCCGTTCGGATAGGAAATGGCGGTCGTGACGTAGAAGCGGGGCTTCGCCATGGCGGATTGCTGGACTTTGTCGGTTCAGGTGCGTCGCCGGCCGGCCTCGGCGAGCCAGCCGAAAACCTGAAAGACGAAGGGCTTGCGTTCGAGATTGAACGTGCGCACCTGCGCTGCCGCGACCTCGACCTTGTCCCATACCTCCGCATAGGGCGCAAGGCGGCGGGCGCCCTCGCCCGCCCCTCGAGCGACGCGCCGGTGCAGGTGGTCGCGCACCGTGCGCACGAAGACCTCGAAATCGTCGTCGTCGCGGCGTTGCAGCCGGTCGCCGATGGCATGGGTCTTCAGGGGATCGATGGCCGGCGCCGCATCGATCGCACCCTCGATCTCGGCGGCAAATTCCTCCTGCCCGCCGAGCGCGGATTCGAGTGCCCGCCGCAGGCTTCCCTCCGCCCGCGCGGCGATGCGCCTCGCCTCTTCGTCCGGCAGGCGGATGTCCTCGAACGTGCCGAGGCCCGCGACGATATCGTCGTCCGCGAGCGCCGGCAGCGTCAGCATCCGGCAGCGCGAGCGAATGGTCGGCAGGAGCCGCCCCGGCATATGCGACACGATCAGGAACAGCGAGCGCTCCGGCGGCTCCTCCAGCAGCTTGAGCAGGGCATTGGCGCCGTGGCGGTTCAGTTCGTCGGCGCTGTCGACGAGGCAGATGCGCCAGCCGCCATCGCCTGCGGTCGAGCCGAAGAACCTGACGATATCGCGGACGAGCTTGACCGGGATGTCCTGGGGTACCTTGTCCTTGCCCGCCTCGGCGATGCGCCTGAGCGCCAGCAGATCGGGATGGGCGCCGGAGACGATCCGCCGGAAGACCGGGTGATCCGGCGGCAGGAACAGGTCGGCCTTGTCGGATGGCACTGCCGCCGGGCGCGGATTGGCCAGCACGAAGCGGGCGAAGCGATAGGCCAGCGTCGCCTTGCCGATGCCCTCCGGGCCACCGATCAGCCAGGCATGAGGCATGCGTGGCCCCCGGTAGGCGTCGAGCAATTGCCGCTCGGCCGCATGGTGGCCGATGAGAATGTCGCGCTCGCGCGGATGCGGAGCGCCGTCCAGCCGGTCGGCGGCGTTTTCCTCGATCATGAGGTCACCAGCCGCGCGGCGAAGCCGAAATGTTCGGCGACGACGGTCCGGATTTCCTCGGCGACGATGTCGGCGTCCTGAGACGCGTCGATGAGCTTGCAGCGATCGGGTTCGGCCCGCACCAGCGCGCGAAACCCTTGACGCAGCTTGTTGTGGAAGGCGATGCCCTCCTTCTCGAACCGGTCTGTCGCCCCTCCCCGGCTTGCGACCCGCGCGAGCCCGACCTTGGCCGGCAGGTCGAGCACCAGCGTCAGGTCCGGCCGGTCGTCACCCACGGTGACGCGCTCGACGGCAAGCACGAATTCGTTCGGCACCCGCCCGGCATGGCCCTGATAGACGCGGGTCGAGTCGGCGAACCGGTCGCAGATGACCCAGGCGCCGCGCTCCAGCGCCGGCAGGATGGTCACGTTCAGGTGGTCGCGCCGCGCGGCGGCGAACAGCAGCGTTTCGGTTTCGGCACCGAAGGCTTCCGCGCCGCCACCAAGCAGCACGTGACGGAGGATCTCCGCGCCGGGAGAGCCGCCCGGCTCGCGCGTGAGCACGACGTCGATCCCGCGCGATCTGAGGAAGTCCGCGAGACGGCGGGCCTGTGTCGACTTGCCGGCCCCCTCCCCGCCTTCCAGCGTGATGAACCGGCCGCGTTGCGGCTTCACCTCGTTCACGGCCGGGCGATCCCGGAACGCAGCCAGCCCGTGGTCCATTCCCACGCGCCCTGCATGGCCCGCTGTGTCAGCGTCCCGCTGGCGACATCGGCCGCCGCATAGACCGGCACCTCCAGCGCGACCTGTGAGCCGCGCAGCACGCGCAGGCGGCCGATCTCAGCGCCCTTAGCGACCGGCGCACGGATGGGCCCGCGATAGACGATCTGCGCCGAAACACGGTCCGACTGGCCGCGCGGCAGCAGCAGCCGCACGAGCTTGCCGGCATTGACCGGCACAGAGCTCTCGGCCCCGCCGAACACCTGGACGCTGCCGAGCGCCTCGTCGGCGGCGAACAGTTCGCGCAACTCGAAGGAGCGGAAGCCCCAGTCGAGCAGCTTGCGCGCTTCGTTGGAGCGCTCCTGCAGCGAGCGCGCGCCGAGCACCACGACGATCAGCCGCTGGCTGTTCTGCACGGCCGAACCGGTGAGGCCGAAGCCGGCTTCCTCGATATAGCCGGTGGTCAACCCGTCGGCGCCCGAATAGGTGCCGAGCAGCGGATTGCGGTTCTGCTGGCGGATGCCGCCCCAGGTGAACTCCCGTTCGGCATAGGTCGCATACTGCTCCGGAAACGAACGGATGATGTGATCGGTCAGCCGCGCGATCTCGCGCGCGGTCATCTTCTGCTCGGGGTGCGGCAGACCCGTGGAGTTGCGGAACACCGAGCGCGACAGGCCGAGCGCCCGGGCCCGGTCATTCATGCGCGGCACGAAATTGGCCTCGGTGCCGGCAACCGCCTCGGCCAGCGCGATGGCGGCGTCGTTGCCGGACTGGATCATGATGCCGCGCAGAAGGTCCTGAACCTTCACGCGCGAATTGACCGCGGCATACATCGAGGTCGAGCGCGAGGGCGCGCCGCCGCGCCGCCACGCGTCCTCGCTGATGACGATTTCCTGCTCGGGCGTCAGCCGGCCCTGCCGCATCTCCTCGAAGATCACTGCGAGGGTCATCAGCTTGGCGAGGCTGGCGGGCTGCTGCAGATCATCCGCAGCCTTCTCGAACAGCACCGATTCCGTGCCGACATCGAACAGGATGGCGCTGCGCACGGTCGTCTGGAAATTCTCCTGCGCGCCAGCGCCCGACGCCGCGGCGGCGAGCAGCAGGCCGATCAGGCCGATCCGGATGCGGTGGACGACGGAAGGGATCATGACTCGCAGCACCTCGACCCCATGGATGGGGCGCGGGCCGGGCGAAATCAAGCGCGGAGCGGCCGGATCAGTAGAGCGAGCCGAAGCCGAGCGACGCGCGGACGGGCCCGCTTGCCGGCATGGCGGCAATGGCGGGCGCGGGCGCGGGGGCCGGCGCATAGGCCGAAGCGGTCGGCATGACCACCGGGCGCGAGGACGCGGTCGCCAGAACCGGCGCGGCCGGTTGCGGGCTCGCCTGCACGGCGGGCGTCGCGACGACGGTCACGCTCTGGCTGGACGCCTGCTGAACGTCGCGCGAGGCACGGGCAACGACCGTGGTCTGCGGAACGACGTCGATGCCGGTCGGCCGGCTCTGCGGCATGGGAGCGCTCGCCATGGTGATGGCCTCGGAGGCCGCCTGGGGCTGCGGTGCCGGCGTGGAGCTGGCGCTGGCGAGCTGGAACAGACCGCGCGGCGCCTCCTGGGCCGGCGCTTCAGCCTGCTGGACCGGCGCCGGAACCAGAGTCGGAGCGCTCGCCGCCTGCGGCGCGGCAGCCGGCTGCGCGGCGGGGCTCGCGGATGCGATCATCGTGTTGCCGGCGCCCATGGTCGGACGCGGAGCAGCCGAACCGTCCGTGCGCAGCGTCGCCAGCAGCATGCGGTCGTCGGAACCCTCCAGCGGCGCGCGGCCGACATATTCGACGCGCACGCGGGCAAGGCCCCGCCCACGGAAGTCGAGCATGTTGGAAGCGCGCTGCGACAGGTCGATGACGCGGTTGCCGTGGAACGGCCCGCGATCGTTGACGCGCACGATCAGCGAATGGCCGTTGGTGAGGTTGGTCACGCGCGCATAGCTCGGCATCGGCATGGTGCGATGGGCGGCCGACAGCGTGTGCATGTCGTAGACTTCGCCATTGGCGGTCAGCCGGCCGTGGAACTGGCGGCCGTACCAGGAGGCGACGCCGGTCTCCGAGTGCCCTTCCCGCTTCTCGTAGGGCGTATAGCGGCGGCCGGCGACGGTATATGGACGACCGACGCGATAGACGCCGCCGCCGCGCGGCACGGGCCTGCCCTCCTCGACGACACGCGGCGAGGACGAGACGCCGTAGCGGGAGTTGAAACGATCGACGGAGGGCGAACCCTGAGCGACGCGGTCCTGGGAAGCACAGCCCGCGAGCAGGACACCGATGCCGCACAGCGCGGTGCAGGTGGCAAGACGCCGCCAATGGATGGAAGTGGCTGCGCTTGTGCGCGCAGGCGATCCGCCGCTCGTCGCCGCTGAAGTCAAGCCGCTCGCTCCAAGTCCCGCATGCCAGCGCGGGCTCTCGGCGGCCCGCTTCGTGCCGGTTGTCATAGCCGACGTTAACGAAGCGTTCCAGTGTCGGTGCAAATGAGACGAAAGCGTGGCAGCCGCCCCCGGCAGGGCCCGCATGGTTGAGCAGGGTTTAAGGAATCAGCGCCTGCGCGCCACGAGGAACGGCCGCGTATCCCGGCCGCGCGAGGCGTGACGGCCTCGCTCCACGATGTCGAACCCCGCCGCCGACACCATCTGCTCGATGTCGCCGGCCGACAGGAACGCCACATAGGGCGCCTTGCCGATCGCCTGCATGACCGGCACGGCGAGGCGCACCAGCACGTTAATCTCCTTGAGGCACGGCGTTTTCGAGATGAACAGGCCCCCCGGCTTCAGCAGGCGATGAACCCCCTGGAGCGCCGCCTCGCGCCCCGCCACGAGATGCAGCACGTTGAAGCCGAAGGCGACATCGAACGCCCCGTCCGGCCAGGGCGCCGTGTCGGGCGTGCCGACGTCGAAAGCGGCGTTGGCGCAGCCATCCGCCTGCACGCGCTCGCGGGCGATTGCGATCATTTCCGGCGAGATGTCGGTCGCCACGATACGGCCGACGAAGGGCGCAAGCCTCAGCGCCGTGGTGCCCGTGCCGCAGCCGAACTCGTAGGCCGCCTCGTTGCCCGTGAGATACGCGCGGGCCCGGTCCAGCGTGCGCTCGTAGCCCGCCATGTCCTTGATCGGGTCGGCCGCATATTTGCGCGCGGCGCGATCCCAGAAGCGCGCGTCGTTGGCGGCGTCGGTCATGGCGTCCTCCTGTGGCCGCCGATCTAGCACATGAGTCGGTGACCGGAATGACGGATGCGGGTTCACACGTTCCCGTCGCGCCCGGCAATGGCATCGGGGCCTGCGCTGGCGAACAGCCCGGTCTTCAGCCCGGCAAGCGTGCGCACCATCTCGCGGCGCAGGTAGGGCACGTGCCGCATGCGGTGAAACAGGAGGTCGCGCAGGGAAGCGAGCGACGCCGAATCCGACTGGAAGAAGGCCGTCAGCAAGGCGCTCGCCGCCTGATAGAACCGGATCTGCGTCCGTCGCCGCCGTTCATAGGCCGCAAGCGCCTCGTCGATGCTCTGCGACGCGCGCAGGGCATCGGCCAGCGCGACGGCATCGATCAGCCCCTGATTGCCGCCCTGCCCGAGCTGGGGCGAGGTCGCGTGCGCCGAATCGCCGATCAGCACCAGTGAACCCGATCGGAACACCGGCGCGAGGAAGTGGCTGTAGGCCGCCAGCGTAAAATCCTCGGGACCGCCGAGCCGCGAGAGAAGCGGCCCGCATTCCGGCCAGAGCCGCTCGGCCTCGTCGCGCCAGTCGGTGAACCCGTCGCGCCAGGGAGAGTACGTCTCCGGCTTCAAGCTCCAGAACAGCGCAGCGAGCGGCGGCCCCTGACCGTCGATCGTCCCGACCGGCAGGTAGCCCATCATGATGCGGGCCGCGACGTAGCGCTGGGCGAGGCAGCCGGGCGCGATGCCGATGTCCTCGACTGTCGTCCAGACGGCGCCATAGGCAAACGGGCGCGGCTTGCGCGCCGTCACCTGCCCGCGCAGCATCGAGTTGGAGCCGGAAGCGTCGATGATCAGGTCAAAACTGCCCGAGCGCCGTCCGGAGCTCATCTCAAGCGCCGCTCTGGCGCCGGAAGCCGGCTGTGTCGCGCGAACCTCGGCGCCGGTTTCAAGCGAGGCTCCGCACGCAGTGAAGGCATCCCACAGCACGCCGTGCAGCGCCGCGCGGTGAATGCCCACGGCGTAGAGTGCGGCATCGAGATCGGCATAGGCGACGTCGAAGACGGTTCTGCCGCCGCCGGTCATGCCATGCAGCCGGTCGATCCTGTGCCCGCGTCGCTCGATCTCGGTGCGCAGGCCGAGCCGGCCGAGCGCGGCAAGGCCGCCCGGCTGGATCATCAGCCCCGAACCGAGCGGGCGCGGCGTGTCGAAGCGCTCGAACACCGCGACGCGGTGTCCGCCACGGCTCAGGGCGATGGCGGCCGCAAGGCCCGCGACCCCCGCGCCGACGATCGCGATGTCCAGGGAGGCCGGAAGAGCCACGGGGCGGCTCAGCGTGCCGCGGCCCGCACCGCGCAGCCGTCCATGAACATGCGCACGACGGAATCAGCGAGTTCGTCGAGGGTGTATTTGCCCTGCGGATGGAACCATTCGAGGGTCCAGTTCATCGAGCCGATCAGCAGGAGACGCTGCAATCCCAGATCGATGTCCGGCAGCAGGGCGCCGTCCTTCCGCCCCCGGTCCAGAATGCCGATCCAGATGTTCTCGTAGTCGTCGCGGGCCTTTTTGCAGGCGAGCTGAACATCCGGCGGCGCCTGCTTGAAATTGCGAAGGTGCGTTGCCGTGTAGTCGCCATAGACGTGGAACGCCTGGAGGTGGGCCCGCGCCGCCGCATGAAGACGATTGCGGAAACTTGCGTCACCTTCGACCTGCGCCAGTGCGGTCACCACCGCTTCAGTAACGCGTGCAATGCCGAGGTTGAGGATTTCCGTGATGATCTCGTCTTTAGACTTGAAGTGGTAATATACACTCCCCGCCAGAATATCGCATTCCTTGGCGATTTCCCGCATTGACGTCGATGCGATGCCATTCTGCGCGAAGAGCCGGGCCGCCGCGTCCAGAATCCGTTGTCTCATGTCGCGAGGTGAATCTGCTTCCAACGTCCCGGCCCCGGTGCGGCTGTACATGGCTGATCTTGCGCCCGCTTCATTGGTTCGACGTTGCCACGATGTCAATCGGCGCCCGCAGTGCAGTTCCGGAGCCAATCCGAAGTCTGCCTGCGTCTGATGCTTCGACGCCCGGCGGACTACTTCTGCCGCAAGTCGCGGACGAACGGCCCGTCTTTGCCCGTCCCTTGCGGCATCACCACCAACCGCCCGCGCAGACCGCATCGCTGCCTGAACAATTGCTCGACGGGTTCGAATGCCGCGCTCTCGTGCGGGCCGGTCGCAGGCTCGACGAGAATGCGGACGTCATCGCCATCAGCCTCCCGATGCACCTCCACCCAGAGCCGCTTCGCCAGCGGAACCTCCGCCGCGAGCGCCGCGATGTCGCGCGGATGGATGAACATGCCCCGGACCTTGGTCAGTTCGTCGGTACGGCCGAGGATGCCGACGAGCCGCTTCTCCCCGCGACCGCATGCGCACTCGCCGCCAGCGAAGGCCGAAATGTCTCCCGTCCCCAGCCGCAGCATCGGATAGACCTTGCGGGGAACGGTCACGACGACCTCGCCGGTCTCGCCGTCCGGGCGTGGCTGGCCGGTGGCCGGATCACAGATCTCGACCAGAATGTCGCTGCGGATGTGAAGCCCGGAATGGACATCGCATTCATGACCGATGAGACCGGCCTCGGCCGTGCCATAGGCCTGCCAGGCAGCGACACCGCGCTCGGACAGGAATTCGCGGATATCGTCCGTGACGCGCTCTCCCGCCAACAGGGCGAGGCGCAGCCGCATGGTCGCTTGCCAGTTCCCGCCTGCCTCCTCATGACGCCGGATGAGGCCAACCAGATGGCTCGGCGTGCCGACAAAGACCGTTGGGCGCAGGTCCTCAATGAGTGACAGGACCGCCTCGCTCCCCATGGTGCCCGTCGGGATCACAGCCGCCCCCACCGATTGCAGGCCCTCATCGAACATGAAGGCCCCCGGCGTCCCCTGGTAGGCGAGCGCGACGACGGCGATGTCATCGGGGCCGATGCCGGCGGCGCTCACATAGGCCGCAAAGCCCCAATAGTCGGGCCCGTCCCCGGCGAAGTCGTAGGTTCCGCCGGGCGAACGGAAGATCCGCGAAACCTCCGAGAGCCCGCCGAATGGCAAGACCGCGCGGAAGCCGTCCGCAGCGTCCTGCACTGCGGCAAGGCTCCCCTTCGCCAGGGTCGGCACCGCCGCGAAATTCGATGGGTCCAGCCTGTCGCGGGCAAGTCCTGCACGGCCCATCCGCTGTGCGATCTCCGCGCCGTCCGGCAGGCTCGCAGCAAGGCGCGCGATGCGCTCGAACACACCCTCTCCCCGTTCCATGACCCTAGACCCACCGCTTCTTGCGCCGATACCACTTCACGCTGCTGAAGCGACCGCGGTCGTTGGCGCCCGCGCCGAGGTAGAACTCCTGGACGTTCTGGTCGTGCCGCAGATCCCGGGCGGCACCCTCCAGCACCACCTTGCCGTCCTCGAGGACGTAGCCATAGTCGGCGACTGCAAGCGCGAAGCGGGCGTTCTGTTCGACCAGCAGGATGGTCAGCCCCTGCTCGCGATTGAGACGCAGGACGATGTCGCAAACCTCCTGAACCAGAACGGGCGACAGGCCCATCGACGGCTCGTCTAGCATCACGACCTGAGGACCGGACATCAGCGCGCGCCCGATGGCCAGCATCTGTTGCTCGCCACCCGACAGGAAGCCCGCGATCTGGTTTCGCCGCTCGCGCAAGCGGGGGAAGTAATCGTAGGCCAGTTCCCGGCGCGAGGCGATCTTGCGCCCGTCCCGTTCCAGATAGCCGCCGATGCGCAGATTCTCCTCGACGGTCAGGTCCTGAAAGATGCGGCGTCCCTCCATCACCTGCATGAGGCCGGCGGCTACCCTGCGGTCGGCCGCCATGTGGGTGATGTCCTCGCCTCCGTAGGTGATCCGCCCGCGGGTCACTTCGCCGTCCTCGGTGCCGAGGAGGCCGGATATCGCCTTCAGCGTCGTCGTCTTGCCCGCGCCGTTGGTGCCGAGCAGCGCGGTGATCGCGCCGCTCCTGACCTGCAGCGACAGGCCCTTGAGCACGAGCACGTAGGAATTGAAGACGACTTCAATGTTCTCGACGGTCAGCATGAATTCATCACCGCGCGAAGGGGTAGAGGGACCAGTACATCTTGATCCGCTCCCAGCGTGCCGCGAGCCCGGCGGGCTCGACGATCAGGGTCACGATGATCAAGGCACCGAACAGCCCTTCCCGGAGGAAGGCCAGCATGTCGGTCAGCCGGGAGGCGTCCGGCACGAGCATGGTTGCGCCGGTCGTCAGCGCCTCGGGAATGAGCGTCACGAAGATCGCTCCCAGCACCGAGCCGAGCACGCTCCCCAGCCCGCCGACAATGACCATGACGAGCAGGCTGATCGACAGCCCCAGTCCGAATTGCTCGGGCGTGACATAGCCGACGTAGTGGCCCCACAGCGCTCCGGCGACGCCAGCGAGGAACGAGCCGATCGCGAAGGCGAGGACCTTGGTCCGGAACAGGCTGATCCCCATGATCTCGGCCGCGAGGTCGTGGTCGCGCACGGCCATGAGCGCGCGCCCGGTTGCGGTGCGCGTCAGGTTTCGCACGAAGAGCAGTGCCAGAGCCGCGGCCGCCAGAAGGATCCAGTAGAACGGCAGGTCGCCGTGGATCTCGTAGCCGAATATGTGCGGCGCTCCCGCCGACATGCCCGACGTGCCGCCCGTGACGCTCGTCCAGCCCTTGAACACGAACTCCAGGATGAACTGCGCCGCCAGCGTGGCGATGGCGAGGTACAGCCCCTTGAGGCGGACCGAGGGGATTCCGAAGAAGCTCCCCACCACCGCCGCGACCAGCCCCGCAGCCGGTACCGCCAGGAGGAACGGCACCCCGACGACGCTGACCAGATAGGCCGACGCATAGGCGCCGACGCCGAGAAACGCGCCATGCCCGATCGAAATCTGACCGGTAAATCCGGTGATGACGTTGAGGCCGAGCACCGCAACGATGTTGATGAAGATGAGGTTCGCGAGCCCCAGCTGGTAGCTGTTCGCGAAGATCGGGAAGGCCAGGACGAGGGCGACCGCCACGGCGATCCGCACTCGTCCCCACTTCGTCGGGAACAGACGCAGCGCCTGTTCGTGCCGGACGATGAATTCACCGCTGCTCACAGCTCAGATCCTTTCGATAGCGCGCTGGCCGAACAGTCCGTAGGGGCGGACCATCAGCACCACGACAAGCAGGGCGAAGGCTGCGACATCGCGGAACCCATCGATGTCGAGGAGGCTCTTGAACATGCCGTCCGCGACATTCTCGATCACCCCGATCAGGACGCCGCCGACAGCCGCGCCAACGATCGAGTCGAGGCCGCCGAGGATCACCGCCGGGAACACCTTGAGCCCGAAATGCGAGACACCGAGATTAACGCCGCTGATGGTCGCGAGAAGCACGCCGCCGACCGCCGAGACCACGCAGGCAATGGCCCACGACACCGCGAAGATGCGCCCGACGTCGATGCCCATGGCCATGGCCGCCTGCTGGTCGGTTGCCGTCGCGCGCATCGCCAGCCCGAGACGCGTCCAGCGGAAGAAGGCGCCGAAGGCGATCATGGCGACCAGCGAGAACGCCATGCTGAACAGATACTGGTAGGAGACCGGCACACCGCCGACCATGATGGCGCCGTCCGGAATGGGCGAGGGAATGACCTGCGAGTTGACGCCGAACACGGCCCCGACGATGGCCCTGAGCACGATCGAGAGGCCAAGCGTGATCATGATGACCGAGACGATCGGATCGCCGACGACCCGGCGCAGCACCACCCTTTCGATGATGTAGCCGAGGGTGCCGCAAAAGACGCCCGTCATGAGGAAGGACACCCAGAACGGCAGCTGGTAGCTGACCGTCAGCGCGAAGCACACATAGGCGCCGACGAGCAGAAGCTCGCCCTGTGCGAAATTGATGACGCGGGTCGTTTTGTAGATGACGACGAATCCGAGCGCGACCATCGAATAGACGGAGCCGACGACGACGCCGTTGACGATGAGCGAAAGCAGCGAAGACCAGCTCATGCGAGCTCCTTGATGGCAATTTCGACGTCGAGGCGCTGTGTCCGGCCCGACCGAAGAGCGACATCGATCGACAGGTTCGCGGCCGTGGCGCCCTTGCGGTAGAGATCGTCGACCACGCCGCCGTACTTCTTCTCGATGACCGACCGACGCACCTTGTTGGTGCGGGTCAGTTCGCCGTCGTCGGCGTCGAGCTCCTTCGGCAGCAGCACGAATTTCTGGAGGCAATATTCCGGCGGCAGGCCGGCATTGATCTGCCGGACGTGCGCCGCGATCATGTCGCGCACCTGCGGATGCGCGGCGAGATCACGATAGGTCGTGAAGGTGATGCGCTTGCTCTCGGCCCAGTTGCTGACGATCTTGCCGTCGATATTGATCAGCGCGACCAGGAACGGCTTGCCGTCGCCGAAGACGACAGCCTCCTGGATCGCCGGCACGAATTTCAGCTTGTCCTCGAGGAACTGCGGCGAAAAGCTGGTGCCGTTGTCGAGGTGACAGAGGTTGCGCAGCCGGTCGATCACCACGAGATGCCCCGAGGCGCGGTCGATGTACCCGGCATCTCCCGAGTGCAGCCAGCCATCCACCAGCGTCTTCTCGGTTTCCACCGGATTGTTCCAGTAGCCGGCAAAGACCGCGGGACTCTGCGTCAGGATCTCGCCGTTCTCGGCGATCCTGATCTCCGTTTCCGGCAGCGGTCGGCCGACGCTGTCGAAGGCGATGTCCGCGCCCT
>Ga0209794_1001122_pt1 | contig 24528 bp, 17 predicted proteins | sample EBPBio232013_DNA_FD_185869 | JGI IMG/M metagenome (GOLD analysis project Ga0209794, IMG submission 185869) | Wastewater treatment Type I Accumulibacter community from EBPR Bioreactor in Madison, WI, USA - Reactor 1_5/23/2013_ DNA (SPAdes)... | ecosystem: Engineered > Bioreactor > EBPR >... | reverse complement strand
CTTGACACCCTCATGGAGATTCTATGTCCACCCTTTCGGTAACTAAGAGGACAAAGCGAATATATAAACGAAATTTGTGCAGAAAATGAAGAAAACTTGGGTGCTCCTATTGCTTTTTAACATAACAACTATGAGCTATTAACTTTGAGCTATGAGCTGACCTGAATTTTGGAAAAGGAGCGACAATCGTCTCGATTGTCCCACCGACCAACCTCTATTTCACCAAAAAAAAATATTTGATACCTAATCTCTTATACCGAATACCTCCGAAGCGGGGTCAAATGTTCGTAGCAAAAAAATTAATCCCATTTCCACAAAAACTCGTCTGGGCGAGTGGAATGTTCGTAGCAAGCTACCATTATCCAAATTCAATTTCCCTCGAAGAGGGATTTATGTTCGTAGAAAGAAAAACAATATTTGAGTTTTGATTTTAATAAATAGTTGAAAATTTTTGATTTATTAAGTGGGAATGATGATTTCATGTTTTGGTGAAACGGAGGTTTGTCGATAGGACAATCGAGACGATTGTCGCTCCTTTTCCAAAACATAAGTTTCAAACATCATACTTCTGACTTCAAACTTTTTTTATCTGCGTCCCCTTAAAAAGCCTTGGAAAAATTCTGCCGGTGGTTTTTTGGTATTGGATGTATTCTTCTCCGAACTGTGTGACGAGTTTTTTCTCTTCGAAGATTGAGCCGATGAAGAAATATGCGATGAAAAGGATGATCATAATGAAGTAGTCGAGGTGCATCTGGGGGCGGAAAAGAAGGAATATTATCGAAAAGAGATATATGGGGTGTCTGCTGAATTTATAGGGACCCTCAATCCGGAGGGTATATTTTTCGTCGAGGTCTTCGAGTGCCCGGTATTCATTTCTCCTGCGGCGGATTATTTGTGAAAATCCCATGAATTCACTCCCTGAGATTGATTTGAAGGTCCAGGCAAGTCCGAGTACACTTCCAAACTGGATGGAGGCAAAAATCAGATCGAGAGGAGTTGGAAGATCGTAGAGTGTATATCCATTTTTTGGAGAATATGAATAGAAAAAGTAGAGGGTCACGAGAGAGAGAGCATTGTATGAAAGCCGGTACCACGGCATGAAACCCGGAAATGAATGTGCGACTGCCAGCTTTACAGATCTTGATGCGGTTATCGAATGAACGAGTGCAAACAATGAAAACCAAAGGACCGTAACCGCCGTGTCGACGAGGAGTGTCATAGCTTTTTTCTGAAGCGGGCAACCGGTATTTTAAGTGATTCGCGGTATTTGGTTACCGTTCTTCTGGCAACCTGCAGCCCGTCCTGTTTCAGGAGGTCGGCGAGTCTGTCGTCGCTAAGTGGGGCGGTTTTGTCTTCAGCTTCGACGAAGTGTCGTATTCTTTCCCTGATTTCCTTGTTGGAAATTTCCTCTCCTTCATCGTTCATTATTCCTTCGGAGAAGAAGAATTTCAGTTCGTGAATTCCCTGCCGGCTTTGAACGAATTTTCCATTTACGACGCGGCTGATGGTTGAGATATCCATATTAATGTCTGCCGCCACATCCTTGTAACGGAGTGGTTTCATTGCGGCTCTTCTGAAAAAGTCCTGCTGCCGTTCTGCAATTGACTGCATCACCTTGAGCATCGTGTCTCTTCTTTGTTCTATGCAGGCGAGAAACCAGCGTGCTGACTCGAATTTTTCCTTCAGAAATTTGTAAGTCTGTTTTTCCCGTTCACTGGTGTTGCGTTTCGCCTTGTTCTCCGAGAACATTTCGAGATAGGTTTTGCTTAAGGTGACGGTGGGAAGCGACTTGTCGTTCAGCGTAATTCTGAATCCCCCATCCACTTCTTCGAGGATGAAATCGGGGGTAATCTGATTCAGTTCATAATTCTCGATCTTACCAAAACCCGGTTTGGGGTTCAGTCTTGTGATGAGTTGAATTACAGAATTAAATGTATCCTCGCTTAGCTTCATCGCATCGCGGATCTTGTTGTAATGCTTTTTCAGAAACCAGTCATAGTGCTCCTTCAGGAGTATTTCAGCGAGATACGAGTAATAGGGATCATAGGAAAGAGTATGAAGCTGCGCCAAGAGACATTCGCGGAGGTCTCTTGAGGCGATTCCTGCGGGATCGAAAGACTGAATTGTTTTCAGGAGTGATTCAGCGTCTTCGGGGGAGACTTTTACATGCTGAAATGTCTCCAGATCGTTCAGTATTTCATCGAGTCCTCTGCCGAGATAGCCGTCGTTGTCGAGGTTACCGATTATTTCCTCACCGAGAATGGTAAGATCTTCGGAAATGTCGAGCATATAGAGCTGCTGAAGAATGTGTTCCGAGAACGATTCTCTCGCTTTTGCCACGGGACGGAATGTTTCTTCCCTGTTATCCTGATATGAAGGATCATCGAAGTAATCCTCGTCGTTCATGTAATCTTCTACAGTAAACTCGTTATCTTCCTCGAAACTTTCATCCTCTCCGATGTTGTCATCGTCATTTTCGACTTGCTTGAGGTCGAGTTCCTCTTCGAGCAGGGGGTTAAGTTCGAGCTCTTCCTTAATTCGTTGTTCGAGGGCAAGGTTGTTCAATTGCAGCAATTTCTGATATTGAATTTGCTGCGGGGTGAGCCTTTGGGTTTGAGTCAGTTTTTGTTGAATCGATAACATATCAGTCTGTAAGTCTTTCTAATGCATTATACCATTTCTGTCCATATTTTCTGGTGAGCGGTTCTTCAAGAAACGATACCATCCGGACTTTTTCACTGTTCCCTTTTTCGACAGCGGGCTGACAGTCGCCGAACCTTTCATATCGAAGAATATCACCACCAAACGAGGAAATTCTGATCGGAAAGAGGTGGCAGGAGATTGGCTTTTTGAATTCTGTTTTTCCTTCATAAAAAACTTTTTCAAGGGAGCACTTTGCGATGTCGCCGTCGTAATAAACAAATACACACGCTTTTCGGTTGTAGCTTTTTGTGTAATACTCATCGTCGATGTCGTCGAAGAAGCCGTCGGTTTCGATCACCTTCCTGTGTTCTTCGGGGATGATATCGATAATGAGAGGGAGATTCTGTCTTAACAGATCGAGTTCAGAATGAAGAAGTGGTGCGCCGTAATCTCCTTCAAAAGTGCAGCATCCGCCTTTGCATTTAGCGAGGTCACAGGCAAAATGTGCCGTGGCAATTTCTGTATTTATTAAAACATTGTCGATCTGATAAAACATTCAATAAAACTTTCTGAAAATTTTACCAAAAATATAACAAATTTCGTACCAAACAAAAAAGTTTATTAATTTCGGTGGAAAAGAATTTTTCTCTTTCGAGTAATTTACCCTTCGATTAATAATTTTTTTGAAAAAACGATGAATTTTGAAAATTTTTACAAAAACAAAACGATAATACTTACCGGAGCTTCCACCGGGATAGGGAAGGAAATTGCAACAAAACTGCTCGGGATCGACTGCCGTCTTGTGCTGGTTGCGCGAAGGAAGGAGCTCGTTGAGGAATATGCAGCAGGATTTTCGGGGAGGGAGAATCTGATTATTTCTTCCTGCGATGTTTCGAACAGGGAGCAGGTGACCTCGCTGCTGAAGGAAGTGGAGGCAAGGTTTGGTCTTCCCGACATTGTATTGCTGAATGCCGGGGTAAGTCTCGGGGAGAAATATACGATTCTCAGTGAGGAAGCCACCCGGGCAATGATGGAGATCAATTTTTTCGGTGTGGTCAACTTTGTCCATCCCCTCCTCGCACCATTTCTGGAGAGGGGAAACGGTTCGTTCGTGATAGTCTCCTCCCTTGCCGATGGAAGAGGATACCCCCAAAGCGCCGCCTATTCCGCTTCGAAAGCGGCGGCAACAATTTTTGCGGAGAGCCTTGCCATAAAAACCGAACCTCTCGGGTTAAAGGTGATTACGGCGAAACCCGGATTCGTAAAAACACCAATGACCGACAAAAACAGGTTTCCAATGCCGTTTATGATATCTGCGGAAGAGGCTGCCCTTATAATTCTAAAGGGAGTTGCCAAAGGGAAGAGAATGATAAAATTCCCCCGGGCAACCGCATTTCTGACCTCCCTCTCCAATATTGCACCCTACAAAATATTCGCAAAAGCGGTCAGAATGAAGGAACAGGAATAAATTTTGCGCATCGTTAACATTTTGAAAATAGTTATATTTAAAGCTTAAACAATTTTTTAAAGGCACATGTCACTATTTCGTGAACAAAAGAACCTGATGGAACAAATCCGCAAGCTGAAGGCAAAGTTGTTGCCCAAAGAACTTGAGGAATTAAAAATGTTCGAGAAGAGACACAAAGACGAAGAGGAGTTCGATACCCTCTCGATGAAACGGCTCAGGGAACTTGTTGCGAAATATGAAGTCAAAAGGGACAGAAGTGCGTTTAACAACCTGTTCAAACCACGACAGGAAGACAACAAAGAAGTGAACGATTAATAGAGGAATGAATGGATTTTAAGTTAATTAACCGCATAACGGCGGCGATAGTTTTTTTAATTTCGTTTTTAGTGCTGCTTTCAACGGTACAACCGTCAGTCTCCTTTTGGGACTGTGGTGAGTTTATAGCGGCCTCTTATTCTCTGCAGGTGCCCCACCCGCCGGGAGCCCCCTTATTCCTTCTGATAGGAAGAGTTTTCTCCATGATCCCTTTTGCCGAGAATGTCGGATTCAGGGTAAACATGGTTTCCGTACTCTCGAGTGCGCTTTCAATTCTTTTTCTCTACCTCATAATTGTAAAAGTGGTTGAAAATTACAGAGCAAAAATTGCAAAAAACCTTTTTGAGACACTTTCGACTGTAATAGCTGCTGCCATTGGTGCACTTTCTTTCTCATTCAGCGATACTTTCTGGTTCAACGGAGTTGAAGCGGAGGTTTATGCCGCAAGTACAGTCACCTACGCTGCAATCATGTATCTCATCATGTTGTGGAACGAAAAATCGGAAGAGCCGGGGAATGAGAAATATCTGCTTCTCATCTGTTATATAATCGGTCTTTCAACAGGTATTCATCTCATGAGCGTGCTGGCGATGATACCTGTCGTAATGATAGTGCTCTTCAAAAAGTATATGAAGGACGAAGAGGAATACAACACTTCGGTAAAATATTTCCTTATTCATGCCGCCGTGATTCTCGTTGTTGCAGCCGGATTATGGTTGAACCAAACCTCGACTACACCTCCTACTCCCGATCAGTATAAATCATTCGACGGCACTTTCAAAATCCTGATTTTCCTCATATCAGTTGGTATCATGGCGGGTTTCTACAAGAAACTGCTCACAAGAAATTCCATCTATTTTTCATTCATCGTTGGCGGTATAGCACTTGGCTTGACTTATCCCGGTGTGGTAAAGATTCTCCCGTCGATCATGTCGTCAATTGGCGGACAGTCTCTAGCCGGTGAACTCCTCTTTGTAGCGGCTTTCCTCGGAATTTTTGGAGGCATCGTCTATTATGCGCACAAGAACAACAAAGCCACACTTCACCTCGTTGGACTTGCAGCCATATTTGTGTTCCTCGGGTTTACCACCTACACACAGGTTATTATCAGATCGAACGCAACACCACCGATGAACGAGAATGAACCTGATACATTCCCTGAACTGGTGAAGTATCTCAACCGTGAACAATACGGTGATTTCCCGACATTCAAAAGAAGATTTTCGAACGAACCGCATCAGACGGGCGTTTTTACTAACTACTCATCCGACCTTCACTTCCTCTACTCCTACCAGATGAATCACATGATGACCCGCTACCTCCTTTGGAATTATGCCGGAAGAGAGTCATGGGATCAGGATGCAGGAAGCAACATTGCTCCGTTTAACGGCGTCGGTGAAATAATCGGCAAACCCTTCAGTGTGGATTTTAAGGGGGATATAAAAGACTCGCTCTTTGGCATTCCTTTTATACTCGGACTTGTCGGGGTTTTCCTCCACTTCCGGCGTGACAAGAAAATGGCGATGGTCTATCTGGTTCTGTTTATTTTCATGGGCTATCTCACAGCCTATTACCAGAATCAGCAGCAACCTCAACCAAGGGAAAGGGACTACTTCTATGTAGGTGCCTTCCTCGTCTTTTCGTTGTGGATAGGTATCGGGGTGAAGGAACTTGCTACACTGGTTTATAACAAACTGAAAGAAAACAGTCTTGGCATGGTTCTGGGTTACACCGTTCTTGTGCTTGGCATTTTCTTTGTACCCGTGAGAATGTATTCGGCAAATCTTTACACACATGACAGATCGAACAACTGGATTCCATGGGATTATGCCTACAACCTCCTGCAAAGTTGTGCACCAAACTCGATCCTTTTTACAAATGGTGACAACGACACATTCCCTCTCTGGTATCTGCAGGATGTGGAGGGAGTTAGACGCGATATTAGAATTGTGAACCTCTCTCTCGCTAATACAGAATGGTACATCAAGCAACTGAAAAACCAGGAACCTTACGGCACCCCAAAAGTTACAATGAAATTCTCTGATGAAGAGATTGAAAGACTGAGGCCGACACTCTACGAGGCTCCGCAGTATACACTCGAGGTTCCAAAGGATGTCTTTGCCAAATTAAGTACCGGTCTGGTGGACTCCACTTCGTATCAGCCCAAACTTGTCTGGAATCCCGACCTCCCCAAAACCGGCGAGGGGCAGCAGACACAGACTTATGCCCGTGTTCAGGATTTTGTCGTAATGCAGATTATCCAAAACAACAACTGGGACAGACCCGTTTACTACTCGACAACCTGCAGCGACGATACCAAAATCGGCCTTCAGAAATTCCTCTATCTTGAAGGAATGGCTTTCAGACTGATGCCTTTCGAAATCCCGAGAGGAAAAGACGGCGTTAACGAAAAAGTCCTCTGGAAGCAGATCATGGAAGAGCCTAATGACTACAGTCCGAACTACAAACCGGGCTTCAAGTTCAGAGGCATTGCCGACAATTCAGTTTTCCTCGATGAAAACCACAAGAGAATGACACTGAACTACAGAAATGCTTTCCTCCGTCTTTCCAATTATTATATGATTGAAAAGAAGGATAATGCAACTGCCCTCAAAGTGCTGAACATGATGGAAGCAAAGATGCCGCTCGCAAGAACAGGTCTCGACTACCGTTACCGTGCTGATCTTGCCAATCTTTACAGAAGGCTCGGCGACATGACCACCTACACAAAAATGATGGAGGCTCTTGAACCCGAAGCACTCGCTGTGCTAAACAACAATCCTCAGATTCTTACGATGGATGTTTCCACAGTTACAATTCTTTTGGACTACTACGAGACAACCAGACAGGCAGATAAAGCCCTTAAACTCGTTGATCTGCTCGACAGGTATTATCCAAATAATCCTGATGTAAAAGCACAAAGAGACAAATTTAACGCCATCCTCACCGGAAAAGCTCCGGCGACGGATACTGTAAAAAAAGACTCCACAGTTAAAAAATAAGTTTCCTGAGGGAAGAATGGAAGGTTTCACTCCTTTCATTCTTCCCCCGGATTAATATACACTTCATGCAAATATTAATTCTCGCTCTCTCCGGCATCGGTGATGCCCTCATGTTTACCCCTGCTGCGAAACTGCTTCGCGAAAAATTTCCCAACGCAAAAATTGACGCTCTTGTAATGTTCACCGGTGTAAAAAACATCTATGACAGGACAGGGCTTTTTGACGAGGTGATTCATTTCGACTTTATGGCAGAGGGAGCAGTAAGGTCCCTCAAGTTTGTTCTCGGGAAAAGAGGTAAATATACTCACTCGATAAGCGTTTATCCTTCAAACAGAAAAGAATATAACGGTATCCAGTGGCTTTTCGGTGCGAAAAAGAGGGGGCAGGTCGAGTACTTAAGAGCAGACACTTCAAACCTTGGGTGGCTTAATAATGTCCGCATAAAGGAAGACGACTCCCTTCACAATGTGGAGGAGAATGTCAAACTCGTAAAAGAGATGTTTTCACTCTCCGAGGCGCCATTATATCCGCTCGTTTTTCCATTAAACGATGAAGACATGGCATTCGCCGACGGTTTTTGCAACAAATCCCTGAAGGAGGGAGTAACAAAAATCGGTTTTCATCCGGGATGTGCCACTCTGAAGAATCACATCAACAGAAGATGGGAGCCCGAAAAATTTGCTGCTCTTGGAAAAATGTTAAAAGAGAGACACGGATTTGAGCTGATCCTTTTTGGCGGTCCCGAGGAGAAGGAATTGAGGGAAAATATAAAAAAACTTGCCGGGGAGGGTGTTTTTCATGAGCCGCAGTCTAAAAACCTCAGTCAGTCGGCAGCCCTCATAAAGAAATGTGACCTTTTTATCACCAACGACTCAAGCCTGATGCATGTCTCATCTGCAATGGGTGTGAAGGTTATGGCTCTGATTGGTCCCACAAATGTCAATTACATCCATCCATGGAAGACTGAACACAAAATCGTGAGCCTCAACCTTGAGTGTGCACCATGCTTTTTCTATTCGCCGAAGCCTTTGGAATGCAGAAGAGAAGACCTGAAATACAAGTGTATCAGGGAGTTGAGTGTGGATATGGTCTACAAAGAGGCGATGGAGTTTATCCGTTTCCCGGCTGTGTAGTACCTAAAACCTCTTCAACGAGGGAAATAAACTCTTTTTTTGTGAAGGGTTTTGAAATGTAGTGAGTACATCCTATTTTCATGAAGGTTTCCCTGTCCCCTGCCATGGCATAAGCTGTAACTGCAATTATCGGTGTGTCTGAATAACCGTCAATCTGTCTGATCCGTTTCGTAGCCTCTATTCCATTCATCCCCAAACCGAGATTAATATCCATCAGAATGAGGTTGAATTTATCATTCCTGCACAATTCAACAGAGGTCGGTCCGTCCGCTGCAGTAGTAACAGTACCGATCTTTTTAAGGAAATGTGCCATCACATCTCTGTTTTCCTTGTTGTCTTCAACTAATAGAATATTTGGCATACCGCAAAACTTGAAAATGAATCAAATAAAAAAAGATTTACTCAAACTCAAATTAATAAAAAAATTCGTATTAAAGAAAAGAATGTTTGAGGGAGAGATTCGGTACTTCAGAACCCCGGAACTACTGAGGTACTGAGGTTCTGAAATTCTAAAGTTCTATTTAATCAATACCATCTTCCGGCTGATGTGGAAGCCATTCCCCGAGAGGCGGTAGAAATAGACGCCCGAGGCATAATTTGCTCCGTCGAAGAAGACGAAATGGCTTCCCGGCTGGAGCATACCGTCCAGTGGCACTTCTATCTCCTTTCCGAGAAGATCGAAGATTGAGAGTCTGTATTGTCCCGCAGCGGGTACATCAAAAGTAATCGCTGTGGAGGGATTAAACGGATTCGGGTAATTCTGATGCAGAACCGGACTTTTGGGAGTCAGATTCTCTTCCCTGATGCCTGTCGGAGTTCCTGTTCCCCCACCATTTACGGTTTTCATGAGAAGTCCGTAGGTGCCGACAAGCCAGCCGTTGTTTTTATCGAAAAAGAATGATTTTTTAAATGTGTTGGTCACACCGGTATGGACTTTCGTCCAGTTGTAGCCGCCGTCCCCTGTTTTATAGAGGCTGCCATACGATCCGACAGTATAACCGTTCAGGGTGTCGTAAAAATAGACTGAATTCAGCCATGTCACGGGGAGTGTATCGATAATGCTCCAGGATGATCCCGAATTGGATGATCTGAGGACAATTCCATATTTTCCGACGATCCAGCCTTTACCACCGGGTGGGAAATAAATGTCACGGAGATCGAACCGCGAGTCGATTGACTGATCAATCACACCACCACCGCCGGGAGCGGAAGTGAGTCTGATAATGGCTCCCTGATCACCGACGAGAGATGCAGATCTGGCAGAGAGGGTTATGATACCTCTGTAAGTTTTGAGAGGTGCACCACCTCTTCCCCAAACAGCTCCCGTAGGGGCGTTTTGGGAGACAAGGTAGGCTCCGTTTTGTCCCGTAGCCTTGTTGGAAAGTTTGGTCCCTTCAATGGCATAGATGTCGTCAGAAGTGATGTGGGCGAGGTCGTGTTTTTGCCACGACTGGCCGGCATCCAGAGTCTGCAGGATTGTGCCGTCGTCACCGACAATCCAGCCTCTGATTGTATCGAGGAAAAAGAGGTCGTTCAGATTGGTTTTATACTGAGTAAACTGCCTTACCCATGTATCGCCGCCGTCCTCGGTTCTAAGAATCAGTCCGCTGTCACCAACTGCTGTACCGATCATTGGATCGAGAAATTCAATGGAATTTATTGTGTTTTCGGAACCTTCCGACTGAAATTCCCAGTTTGAACCTGCATCGGTTGTGTGCATTATCAATCCGTTGTTCCCGAAGATCCAGCCTGAATTTCCGGCAAAAGCGGAAAAATTGAAACTGAATTTTGAACTGTCGCTTGTTTTTCTCCAGGAAGTACCGTTGTCAGTGCTTTCGAAGATCAAACCGGGTGAACCCGTGGCAATCAGCTTGTTTTGGGGAAGGAAGGAAAATGACTTTATCCATCCAAAGAGTCCGGAATTTGACTCTACCCATGTTATCCCGCCGTCAGTCGTTTTAAGAGTCAGGCCGCTTCTTCCGAGTGCAAGTCCGTTCAGGTCGGATGAAAAAGCGATGCTTGATATAGTCTGATTGGTGTTCTCTCTTGTTTTGGTCCAACTGTTGCCACCATCGAGGGTTCGGAAAATCGTGCCCGACTCGCCGGCAATGAATCCCTTTCCGTTTTCGAAAAAGAAGATTCCCGCAGCGGATACTGTGTCAAACGATTTTTTTGTCCATGTGGAACCGTTATCCTGAGAGAAAAAGAGCAATCCTTTGTTGCCGGCTGCCCATACCTTCCCCGATGGAAGGAACTGAACTGCTTTTACATCGCGGACAGAATCAACGGTAATCTTTGTGAAGCTGTTTCCGCCATCCGTGGTCTTCATTATCAAACCCTGTCCGCAGCCGAGTATTCCGGTCAATCTGTCTTTAAAAGAGAGGGAGAGGATATCGTTGTCGGTTCCTGTGTTTATCAGTTTCCACGAGGCTCCGCCATCTGTTGTGGTAAGAAATGCACCTGTGTTTCCTGCTGCGATGCAGTTTTGTGCATCGAAAGCCTGACCCGCATTGAGGTTTTTCCCGACGGGAAGGGGATTCTGCCAAATCCAGTTTGTCTGACCAAAGAGAAATGAAGCTGATAAAAAGCAAAATAAAAGAAGTTTATTCATCAGTTTCTCCACTTAAAACTTTATTCTGAAACCGGATTGCAGAGCGATGTATGCACGGGATACATACTTTGTTCTGATTCTGTTGTAGCGGGCATTTACATCGAGATCGAGGCCCGGGGCGATGTAGATTCTGAACCCCGCTTCGGGTGCAATACCGGGGGTGATTTCCCTGGTTATTTCCACCGGTTTTCCGAGAAGACCGTAGTCAACCTCCAAAAAATACTCGGTAAAATAGGCGCCGCCTTCCACTCCAATGTAGGGAGTAATTTCATTTCCCTCACCAAAAAGATAACGAACACCCGCAGTAAGAGGTACCGACTTGAAGTTGAAGCTGTAGCCGGGGAGGTCTTCTTTCAGTCCACAGTAGTAATATCCTGTAGTCAGAGTAAACTCGAAACCAGGGAGAAAAGCGGGCAGATTGAAGCTGATGTTCCCGCCAAAACCGGCATCAACATGGTTCTCCAGTTGTCCAGAGGGGATTGCAGCGGAGCCCTGAAGTCTGATTCCGGGCTGTGCCATGCAATTTATCGAGAAATAAATGAAAAGAAAGAAGAATACTTTGTTCAAATTTTTCAAAACTGTTTATTTTTACTGAGTATATTTATTATTATTTGAGAGTCCGTTGCCACAAAAGCAAAGAAAATTTAAATACTGTATCAAATTTAAGATAATCTCCACTAAATGCGAATAATTTTCACGCTTTTTGCTGTACTTCTTATGGCGACCGCAGTTTTTCCACAAGGGAGGAGTTACACTCTTTCCGGAGTCATAGCCGAGGCAGGCAGCGGGGAAGTGCTGATTGGTGCCTATGTCGCCCTTTACAAAGATTCCCTGAAAACGGGAAACCCCCTTAGATCTGTTGCCTCAAACAAATTCGGCTTCTATTCCCTTCCCTCCATACCTGAGGGGAAGTACTACATTTTTTCAGGTTCACTCGGTTTTGAACCCTGGAAGGCAACACTTGATATTACCGGCGCAAACCAGAATATCCGTCTCGATATAAACCTCAACAAATCTTCAATTCTCTTGAGCGAAGTGAAGGTGTTTGCGGAAAAATATGAGGATTTTGCGAACACTTCGGGTACTGTTGAACTCGACCCCGAACTGATTCAGACACTTCCTTCTTTCGGAGGAGAAACCGACATCTTCAGGGCACTGCAACTTCTTCCGGGTGTCTCCAATTCCAATGAGCTTTCGGCAGGTATATATGTAAGAGGAAGTTCCGCCGACCAGACTCTCACCCTTATTGATGGTGTTCAGGTATATAACCCCTCTCACCTCGGCGGATTTGCGAGCACATTCAATTCTGATGCAATTCAGAATATTAAACTGATAAAGGGGGCTTTCCCTGCACAATACGGGGGCAGACTCTCGAGCGTTCTCGATGTAACCACGAGGGAGGGTTCTTCCGAAAAGTTTCTGGGCACTTTCAACTTCTCAAATATAAGCAGCCGTTTCACCGTGGAAGGTCCTTTGAACGAGAAGGCGACCTACATCCTATCTGCAAGAGTGATGTACCTCGACAAGCTTCTTTCACTTGTTCCGCAGGCTGACAAGTTTCCGAGATACGGTTTTTACGATGCAAACGGAAAGATTCACTACAAACTTTCTGAAACCGATAAACTATTTGTTACGGGGTTCTTCAGCAGCGACCGGCTTACGGAACCACCATCGAGCAAGGATATCGGGTTTGATATCGGTTGGAAAAACTCGACCCTCAACCTTACCTGGACAAAGATATACACATCGCAAATCTTTACCAGCACCTCCATGGTTTATACCTACTACGATTTCAAAACCGCGATGAAGGATAAAAACCCCACAAAGAAGGATGCCCTCGACTTTTTTACCTCCTCTTTTGTGAACGATTTTCAACTGAAAACCGACATTCAGGTTTTCCTCAACCAAAGCAACATACTTCAGATGGGTGCCGAGGTTACATATCACAATTTTGAAGTGCTGACCAGTGACTTCTATACCAACGAACTGAAGTATGCCGTAAATCTCGGAAGAAGCTACAAAGCCCTCGAAGTTGCTCTTTTTGCACAGGATGAGATCACCATACTTGACGAGCTCAAGGCAAATGTCGGGATGCGTTTCTACTATTTTAACGAAGGAAAACTTTACGGATGGGAGCCGCGGCTTTCACTCACCTGGTATTTGTATGACAGGCTGATTCTTCGCGGTGCCTTCTCGATGGCAAACCAGCCGATTCACCTCCTCGCAAGGAATGATGTGTATCTGCCAACCGATGTCTGGTTCCCCTCGACACCTGTTGTAAAACCTGCCAAGTCGATGCAGGGGGCAGTCGGTTTCGAAGCCACGAGTGCCGACAAAACTTTCCTTTTTACCCTTGAAGGATACTATAAAGATCTTGCAAATCTCTACGAATACAGAGAGGATGCCAACTTTGCCTACACTTCCAACTACGAAAAACAGCTTACCGCAGGAAGAGGTGAAGCCTGGGGACTGGAAATGTTCTTCAACAAAAGAATCGGCACCATAACCGGGTGGTTCGGATATACCCTCTCCTGGACAAAAAGATATTTTGACGATCTCAACCGTAGCGAACCCTTTTACCCGCAGTTTGACAGACGACACGATATTTCGATTGTTCTAAGCTGGCAGCCATCTGAGGTTCTTACTTTTGCAGCTACCTGGAACTACTCGACCGGGAAGGCTTTCCCCCTCCCGATTATGCAATATTCCTTCCTGAATATGAGCAATCCAAAAGATAATCCGCAGGAGATATTTTATGAGTATTCAGCAAGGGACGCTTTCAGACTCCCTGCTTTCCACAAACTCGACCTTAGTGCAAACTGGCTGATTATGTGGAATAACACAAAAATCGAACTGTCTCTGAATATCTACAATGTTTACAACAGATTCAATGCGTTCTCCAAATATGTCGGGTATAAAACAGATGAAGCAACCGGAATAAAAACACCTGTGCTGAAGCAGTTTACCCTCTATCCGTTTTTGCCGTCAATCGGGATAAAAGTACACTTTTAAATTATGAGTTATGAGTTATGAGTTATGAATTTTTTGGTACCCGGATTTGGTTGTTGGGGCTCATCTTTACATCTTTTCTACTAACGGGTTGCGAACAGGTGGTGGGAGAAGAGGAGTTCCCTTATGAAATGAAACTCGTGATAAGAGGATTGCTGGAAGACGGGCAGGACATAAAAGATATTTACATTGGAAGAACGCTCCCTGTGGCAGTACCGTTCAGAGGTGATTTTGCGAACCTGACTAATGCCGTTGTCTCCATTAAGGTCGATACTCTTCGCTATATCCTCAGGCATACCCGCGACGGGTTGTACTCTGCGCCCAATGGGGTGAAGGCAAGGGCTGGGAAAACCTATGAATTGCTGGTTTCCTGGGAAAACCTTTCGGCAGGTGCGGTCACAAAAATACCTGAAGCGGGAACCATCGGTGGTGTTTTCCTTCTCAATTCCGTGAACGACACAGGTAAATCAATTAAGGTGATGAGTGCCGATATTACACCGAGGGGTGACGAGGCTTACGCTGTTACATGGCTGGCTTTTACTCAAACAGGACAGATTTACACCGAGGACAATAAATACAATGTGGTTGCGAAGATGCTTCCCAATGTAAATACAACAACTATTCAGGCACAATCGGCAGAAATAACACCCTCTTATCTCGCCCGTCCTCAGGACCTCGGAGTCGGTATTTATGTTTATGACGGCTCCTTTTACGATTATTATAAAACCAAAGGTTCAAGCAAACTCTCAGATGCTGTATTTGGGCAGCCGTCCACTTCCGTGAGATGGAATATCCTCGGTGACGGAATCGGTATGTTTGTGGGCAGATCGAAAACCACCAAGCAAATCAGTTCGTTGCAATAGATCTGTTGAAGATGAATAGCTTCAAACTCCTTTCCCTTCTGATTCTTTTTATTTCCTCATATTGCAGTGTATCATACGGCTGGATATTCCCTGAGCACCGTGAGATTACACGAGCGGGGGTCGAGAGGCTTTCCGCCGTACAGAGAAAACTTTTTGAGGACCTCTGGATAATTGCAAGAACGGGCTCAGAAACCAGGCTCTCATCATCCCTGATTTATGATGCAGCTATTTACCCGGGAACCCTGGTCGATTTCGCAGCATTTCCCGCCATCAGCGGAGATCATTCCGTCTCGGCGAGGGACATGCTTAACATTGTTTTGCACACTTCATGGATAAACGGCGTCATCGAGATTGCAAATGAACTGAAATCGGAAATAGCCAGTGCCCGGTCAAGGGAAGACCTCCTGAATGCTTTACGGAATTCAGACCTAATGCTTCAGAGAGCCGATCCCGAATATGCTGCAAGGGCGGGGCACAACGATGTTCATTTTCTTCGTTCTCTGCAAAGCATGACGCAGTCTTTAAGCGAGTATATGGCTTTCTGCATAAAACCGGGTGCCGACCTGAATGCACTTGGTGTATACATATACTACCATAGTCTCGCACTTTACAAAGCTTCTTTTTACTCTTCCGCCGGACTGAGCCCCGATCAAAGAACAAAGCTTGTGATCTCTGCCCTGGCAGATGAAGCATTCGCACTTCATTTCCTCGAAGATTTTACCGCAGCGGGTCATGCAGCCGGTGTATGGGGCGCCCCCTCCCAGAAAAAAGGATCGCATGATTACTACAACGAGCACGGGATACAGACAACCACTTGGGCGGGTGAACCGATTATTGTGGTCGGTGATGCCTGGATGAGGGATGAAGATGTTGCGAGAACCGCAGAATTCGTGAAACTGAGTCTCGAACAGATGCTCAACTCTTTTTCAGACGGGCTGACCTTTAGCGCGGCTCCTGTGGAAAACCAGGACATCTTCGCACCCGGCGATTTCGACATTTCAAAAGTCAATTTCATGCCCGAATTCACCATCGATTCCACTGTTACTGCCATGCTGATGCCTCTTCTTTCAGGGACAACAGTTCCTGCACTTAGCCGGGGACTGGGTGAACTGCCTCGATTCAGGGCGGAACTCGGATTTTTTGCAGGGCTGGCAGCATCTCTCTCGGGGACTGCGATTTCCCGCGGTTTTGGAAAGGATCAGGATTTCCCCGGTGCAATCTCGGGTGTCGACGCTGTTATTAAGCTTGGAGTAGGGCTCGATGATGTGCTGAGTGAATCGAGTGATGGTCTTGCATTTCTCGGAATCGGAATCAAGAGGGAAAGCGGAGCTTCATCCGGGATTGTTAATCTCCCCGAAACCAAGGCTTACGGAAACCTACTCTCATCCATACCGGCAAGAACATCCTGGAACTTCAAGCTGAGGTGTCCATTCTTTCTTATTCCCGGTGATCTCATCCTTTCCACGCCAATTCTTTCCTTTATTGCTCCGCAGACACTGGAAAAGATGGCTGCTTTTGCGGCAAATGGTGGATTTATACCATGGCAGGCAGGAATTTCAACTTCTGTCGGAAGATTTCAGTTTATCCTCGGAAGGGAAATCAGCGTTCAGCTTTTTGGTCTTAATGACCGGGATGTCTTCTATCAACGGGTTACCACCCCTTCCAATGAAAGTGGTTTTGCTCTCTTTTCGTACAAATCAACGAGAATAGAACTCCCCATACTCGAATACCGGCCCTTCAGATCATTTGCTGCCGATCAGAGTTCGAAGTTGTTTATCCAGTTCTACGGAGGAGTGGATATCCCTTACGATCTTGAACTGGTAGAAAAGGTCGATATTATTCAACCCGAGCTCGAAAATATCTGGTATTTCGGCTTCAGACTGGCATTCGACTGGAGATACTACTTTTAGTAACTTTCCTGTTAAAACTCGTATCTGACAAAAATACCAGAATTTTCTGTGGTTTTTATCTCCCCTTTACCCTTTTGGGTAAGGTCAAGAGCAAGACCGGTCTGGAATCCATTCCACATCAGACCCAGACGGAGACACTGGAATAGTGAAGGTTCGCCACCTGCCCATGCAGGGAAAGCACTGTTTGTCTCAATCTGCGTAAACAGCCTTGTGTTTCCCGAGATCAACGGTGTGTATCTTGCAAACAGGTACAAGTCGACATCAGGATCTTTAAGTGTCTCACAAATCAGCCAGCCGAAAAACAAAAAATCGCTCGTCCCTTTCACATACTGCATCCCGAGTTTCGGGTACATTCCGTCATTCGTAATCAGCGAGACCGCAACAGGTCCGAAACCGCCAAGTGAAGGGGGACTGTAGCTTACCGCCTGCATCGCAACAAAGAAGGGTTTGTTGTCATCGGGAGTCATTTTATAGTCGAGGGTAACCTTTCCACGATTGAACAGAACCCAGTCACTGTTTTTCCCATCCGAATCTCTGAAAGGTTTGAAAAAAAGAACATCCAGGGTTGCTTTTTTATCTCCGAAGAAGAGTTCTGCAGGAATCTGTGAATAAAGTGAAGGCAGAAAAAACATAAACGCTATTAGAATCGATTTTTTCATACGGCTATTGATCCGGATTTGTAAAAAAATGAATGAACAAACTTTCCAAATTTTCGGGCGAATATACACTAATATTTTAAAGTGACAAAAATTTACCCTGACTATTGACTTTCTCTAAAATTATGTTTAAGTTACGGGCATGAAAACGGTTCCCTCCCGTTTTTAGCAAAACCTTACCGAAATAACCTGCCTGAGGCAAGCCGCCCGATGCGAGTTTGTACCTCCTTCTCAAATAAACATACTTTTTTGAAAGCAAAAAGATTTAAAAATGGAGTCTCCATGACACGACAATTGATCAGGATTTCCATCCTTGTGATCTTTGCTGTCGGCAGTTCCTTTTCTCAGAATTCAGCCGGTGAAGGACTCGGCGTAGTTTTGAATTCTGACGGTTCAATAAAAAGCGGGCAGAATGGCTCGTTTAGCGTTTCAGGATACACAATGAAACTTGATGAAACCGGCAAACCGCATTTTACAAATAACTCCCCGATCGAGTCTCCCTCTTCAGCTATAGAGTGGAGCAATTTCAGCAGTGGAACCGGTGTGGAGGGAAGCCAGACATCAATACTGATAAACGCAATTCTGGTAGTAGGAAGCAATATCTATGTTGGTGGTCAGTTTGAGGCAATAGGAAGTCTTGTCTGTAAAAATGTTGCGATGTGGAACGGTTCGAGCTGGAGCAGACTGGGCACCGGGACGAACTCCCTCATTAGAGCACTCGCCCATGATGGTACATATTTGTACTGCGGGGGTGGATTTACCACTGCCGGGGGGATGTCAGCAAGCAGAATTGCCAAATGGGACGGAACTTCCTGGTCGGCAATGGGTTCCGGACTTAACAGTTATGTTAATTGCCTGACAATATTCAATTCCTCACTCTACGCAGGCGGGGAATTTACGGGTTCGGGTGCCACACCGTTAAACAAGATTGCAAGGTGGAGTGGATCGGCATGGGAAGGTGTTGATAACGGAGTAAATGCTGTCGTTACAGCCATGACCTTCTCTGCAACAGATCTTTATGTTGCAGGCTCTTTTTCACAAGTAAATTCAATCCCCGCAGTCAGGATCGCAAAATGGAACCCCACTTCAGGGTGGAGTGCCATGGGAGACGGTTTTAACAACACGCCGACTTCACTCGTCTATTTGAGCGGCATACTCTATGCGGGTGGAACTTTTAGTATGTCAGGCTCTACCACGGTGAATTATGTTGCACAATGGAACGGCAGTGCATGGACTTCCTTAAGTTCAGGCGCCTCGGGTTGGGTTTATTCACTTGCCACTGACGGTACCGATCTGTATGCTGGAGGGCAGTTCGCAAGTGTGGGCGGCGTAGCTGCAAACAATATTGCAAAATGGAACGGGACTTCATGGTCAGCGCTTGGAACCGGACTGGCAAACCATGTACATGCCATTGCATTTACACCCTCTCAACTTATGGCAGGAGGAGATTTCACTTACAACCTCGCAACCTGGAATGGTACAATCTTCCAGTTTACAAACCACCACTTCGATGCCAGCAACTCCTCTGTAGTGGTTACATCCCTCTGTATTGTCGGATCTGACACATATGTGGGAGGTGTTTTTACTTCGATCGATGGTGTAGTTGCAAGCAATATCGCAAAATGGAACGGGACTTCATGGTCAGCGCTTGGGTCGGGGGCAAACTCCAGCGTTCAGGCGATTGCCACTGATGGAGTGAACCTGTATGTATGCGGTGGATTTACGGTAATTGGTGGAATAACAACCCAGGCAGTGGCAAAATGGAACGGCTCGCTTTGGAGCAGTCTTGGAGGGGGGATTCAGGGCACCGGGTACGACCTTATCTGGGTAGATGGCTCGTTATATGTCGGCGGTTCTTTCAATACTGCCGGTGGAGTTGGTAATCCTGCAAAAATGATAGCCAGGTGGGACGGCACTTCCTGGTCGGCTCTTGGAAATGGTCTAAACAGCACCATATATGCTCTGGCAGCATCCGGAAGTGACATTTATGCCGGCGGAGAATTTACTCTGTCGGGCACAACTTCAGCGAACTACATTGCCCGGTGGGACGGCGCTTCGTGGTCTCCCCTCGGTAGCGGTATGAATAATTCGGTCAGTGATATAAAGATCTCGGGTTCCAATTTGTACGCAGGTGGTACATTTACTGCTGCCGGTGGTATTGGTGCGAATCACATTGCAAGATGGAATGGTTCCTCCTGGAATTCACTGGGCTTGGGAGTGGATAACTCCGTATTCAGCATTTGTCTAATCAACAATTATGTATATGTGGCAGGCAACTTCTTTACTGCCGGGGGGCTCTCCTCAGTCTCGGTTGCCAAATGGGATGGAACCGGCTGGACCTCTTTAGGTACCGGGCTGGACGATGCAGCTTATGTTATTATTCCATCATGGAATTCTCAAGGCTTTCTTGTTGCAGGTGTTTTTATCACTTATGACGGCGCTGCAACTGCCAAGCGCATCGCTAAATTCACCGACTCTGATAACCCGCTTCCAGTGGAGCTCGTCTCTTTCTCCGGGAGATTTCACGATGAAGATATCCATCTCAACTGGCAAACAGCCACTGAGATCGACAACAACGGTTTCGAAGTGGAAAGAAAAACTGTTGAATCTGACTGGTCAAAGATCATCTTCATCGAAGGATACGGTACCAGCAACTCACCAAAATACTACTCGTTCGAGGATCATTCCATCGCACCGGGAGAAAAATATCTCTACCGCCTTAAACAAATTGACGGTGACGGATCATTTATTCACTCAAACACCATCGAAATTTCCTCCGAAAACATATCTGATTTTACACTCGAGCAGAATTACCCAAATCCTTTCAACCCGGAGACAGTCATCCGTTTTGCGTTACCTGTCGAGGGAAATGTAAAACTGGAAGTGTCTGACACGAAGGGAGAAAAGGTTATGGTTCTAATGGATGAATTCCGTGAGACGGGTGTCCATTCGGTAAAATTCGATGCAGCAGAACTCTCCTCGGGAGTGTACCTCTACACCCTCAGTTCCGGCGGGCGGAAACTGACAAAGAAGATGTTACTGATCAGATAATCCGAAAATTTTTCACAAATCAGGGGGAAGAAGAGATATCCGCTGCCTCTTCAACCCCGCGATTTGTATTCGTGCAATTCTATTTCACAAGCAACAGTTTGATTGTTTTTGAAAATCCGGCTGCATCCATCCGCAGGAAATAAGCTCCTGATGGAAGATTTTCACCATCAAACACCATCTCATGGTTTCCTGCAGGCATTTCAGTATTCAGGATTTCCTTCACCTTATTTCCGAGAGAATTGTAAACCGTCATCGTAACATTTCCGGCGACAGGAAGTTCATATCGAAGAACGGTCAGAGGATTAAATGGATTCGGGAAGTTTTGATACAGTTTGAAAGTCTCAGGAGCCGGCGAAGGATCATTGATATCAGTGAAAGACTGATAAACGGCTGAGTATGTGTAACCGTAGTAACCACCATCACCCACGCTTCCATTATATGACATCTCAAGAAACATGTCACTTTCAACCCAGGCATTGGCTTGCCATTTGAAACCTGCACCCGTCAGACCGTTCCCGTGGTCATCATATGTGTAGTCTGACTTCTCCTGATCGTACCATACATTTCCGTCAGATCCCTGAAGAAGAAATGAGACGACACTTCCCCATTGCGTTCTTCCCCAGGTGATTTTTGAACTGTTTTCCCAGGCGTTGTTGCTCCAGAGTTGCATTACCTGAACAGTCTGATATCCGGCAGCATTATATGTGTTGCTGTAAAGAGCATCACTTAGCCAGACAGAGCCGTCATAACTCTCCTGTAGCTCGGTGATGATGCAACCTGAACCGTTGCAGGTGTACTGGCTTCGGTGATCGGGTATCCACATGGAGTTTTCATAGTGCTCCACCTGGAGCATCATCGGATGACCACTGGCTGAGTAGGAGTAAAGACTTCGGTGAAGTGGTGCCCATTGGTTGTTTATCCAGTTCTCCATCAGCATGGTCAGGGGCTTCCCGTAGGAATTGTAGGTGTAGGTGAACCTCATCTGATATTCCCATGCGTTGTTCAACCAGTTGTAGTAAGTCATTATCAGAGGATTACCGGAGGTGCTCCAAACCGTTGTCATTTTGTTTTGATTGACCCAGGCAGAATTAATCCAGGTTTGTGATGTCAACTCAGTAAGATGGTTTTGGCTGTCGTAGATGTATGTATCATAATAGTGATTTAACCAGGCGTTGTTTAGCCATTGTTGTTGGAAAGAGGTAAGCCTGTAGCCTGCAGAATTGTTTGTAAATGTGTATTGTGTATGATTTACCCAGGCATTGTTCTGATATGTTTGATATAACTCACCTGTAGGGTGACCCGCGCTGTTGTAGATAAAAAAATATTTTTCATTTGTCCCGCTCTTCAGATTTACTGTGACTTCCAGGGGCAGATAGATGATAAATGAAGTCGATTTTTCGGGAACCCGCTCTCCCCTGAAGGAATGGCGGTATACCTGATCAGAGATTAACTTCGCAATATCTGTGAATTGGCTTTGCTCTGTGTGGAGTCTGAAGTGGTTCACCTGTCCGCTAATGACAGGGATTGACGGAAGCTGTTGTGAGACAATATTAAAGGCGGAAAACACAACAGCCAAAAAAACTAATCTTAGCTGTTTCATGGTGTGCTCCTTCTGCCCAAAAAATTTCCGGGCAACGGAAATATAACAAATATTTTCTATTTGTCAAGTACCCGGTGAAGCAACCATTATTTTCCGAACTGAATTGGCACAGTCGAATACACAACCATCCCGTCACGGGTCATGAATGCACACTTGTCTTCATTGTTGTCAAAGAAAACGAACATCAAATAGGTATTGTTGCCTGAGTTTCTCTTGAGATTGTAAACACGCTGTCCATTGAATTTTCCGCTGCTCTCCACGGTAAAATGGTAGTAACGGGTTGAAATGCTGTTTTGTGTAACTGTAATTGAAACAGGATCGTCAAGTTCCTGTGATTGCTGGCCCTTCACCGGAATGGAATAGGGTGAATCGATTACATGGGAGTATTCCAGATTGTAACTGCCTGAAAGTGTGTTGCCGTTGAACTCCGGCCTTTCTGCCCAGGGATCAGAGTAATAGTTATCCTCACTTAAAACTTTTCCCTGCAGATCGATGGTGTATTTCTTCTTACCGATTTTTACTATCGCCTCTCCGGAGTTGAAGGTATTCGCTTCGTCGAACTTAAATGGAATCTTTGTCGCACCGGTTTTATCGATATAACCCCATTTGCCGTTCTGCTTAACAGGGCAGAGGCCGTGTGAAAACGAATACACTCCAACCTCATCATAAATGAATGGTACGGTTTCTTTATAGGTTTCCAGACTGTAGAAGCCCCATTTCCCGTCTTTCATTACCGGGAGCATCTCTTCCCCCTTTATCCCGACCTTGTCATACACAAAATCGGAGTACAAGTCCCCTGTGTAGGCATCTTTAAGTGCGATCTTTCCGTTTGGTCCCTTGTAATTTTCAAGGTACACATCCCTGACGATATATTCTTTCCCGTCAGTATCTATAAAAAATTTCATGGTGTTTACCTGGACGAATCCAAATCCCTCCGGAATCGTGAACTGCCAGGGGAGATCAGGAAACCTGTGATAAACCCTTTTGCCAAGTGCCTTCTGCTTGTCATTGTAGAGGAAATATTTGTTCCCATCTTTCATAAATGTGCCAACCGAGGTGGTCCAGGAAAAGTCGTACTTTGCCGGAATGATTTCCTTCCCATCCGGTCCGTATATGCCGTATTTGTTGTTCTTCTGTACGATTACAAAATCACCTTTCGACTCGTTAATACTTGTCCAGCCGGCTTTTATCACTTCCTTCCCTTTGATATCTATCACCCCTTCACCACCGCCTTTGCCGTCGTTGTGCACAAAAAAGTCTTTCTGCAGCCAGCGGATGATCCTGTATTTTGTTTTAAGAAGAACCTTCCCTTCCCTCGATTTTACAGTGGAACCCTCCTTCGTCTCTTCAATCAGATACTTTGTTTGATACGGAAACCGTATCGGATTTACATATTTCTTTGCAGGCGTTACCTCCTTCCCTTTGATATCGATCAGGCAGTAAGTCCCGTCCTGTTTTTGCACCCAGGCACAGCCATCGATAAAACTGCGTGCGTTCATGTAAACCGGTTTTATCGCAATCTCACCCTTGTTATTCACGAATCCGAATTGCCCGTTAATGCTGAACCATGACATCCCCTCCCTGAACCCCTCCACATAGTCGAAGGGACCGGCAATCTCTTTTCCGGTGCCATCAATCAGGTAATATCTGATATCCCTGTATCCGATTCCGACTCCGTTCTGGAACTTTCCAAGAGTCTGATATTCCTTTTCGCAGACTCTCTCCCCTTTTTTGTTGATGTAAAAACGACCTGTATTCGCCAATTTTACCATCGCTCGCCCTTCACTAAAGTCACCGGCGACCTCATACGAGTTATTGAGGACAGGTTTACCCGTCAAGTCGATATATTTGTATGTACCAAACTGTTTTACCACAGCAAGCCCTTCCTGAAAAAACCAGGCTTCATCGAATTTATCTTTAATAACCCTCTCACCCTCTTTGTCCCGATAAATCCATTTATTCTCTTTTTGCACAAAAGTGGGGATGGGCCCGTCGTATGGTTTTTGGGCGTTAGCGGGGATGAACAGCAATACTGTCAGAAACAGCAATAGAAATTTTAGTGAGGACATGGTACTCCGGCAGCTTATATTTATTTAATTGAGATTCGGCAGTAAATATATTAAATAATGAGATTTTTAACAACAATATTGATTTTATGCTGTGGCAAATGTAATAACACAATAGAAATGACACTGCTAAAAACTCTTTAGAAGTGTCACCAAATATATGAATTAATGTTTTAGTTCAAGCAAAGAATTAGGGTAACT
>Ga0209794_1001120_pt1 | contig 24546 bp, 23 predicted proteins | sample EBPBio232013_DNA_FD_185869 | JGI IMG/M metagenome (GOLD analysis project Ga0209794, IMG submission 185869) | Wastewater treatment Type I Accumulibacter community from EBPR Bioreactor in Madison, WI, USA - Reactor 1_5/23/2013_ DNA (SPAdes)... | ecosystem: Engineered > Bioreactor > EBPR >... | reverse complement strand
AGTGCCTTTGATATGGCCTTGTATGATATTGCGTCGAAAGCAGCCAACCAACCGCTCTATCGGTTTCTTGGTGGCGAATCACGCAAAACTTTGCCCACCGATCTCACCATTGGCATCGGGCCGGTTCATAAAATGGTAACGCAGGCAAAGGCCTTTGTGGCGGATGGCGTGCGCATCATCAAAGTTAAGCTGGGAAAGCAGGCTGATGAAGACATTGAACGCATCAAACGCATCCGCGAAGCGGTGGGACCGGCCATTCAATTGCGGATTGATGCCAACCAGGGCTGGTCGCCCGATGATGCAGAGAAAGCGCTACGCGCGATGGCCCCCTACGATATCCAGTTCTGCGAGCAACCGATGCGTACCTATAACGATCATTTTTTACCGGAGCTCGTGCAGCGTTCACCCATTGCCGTTATGGCCGACGAGTCGGTCTACAATCACTATGATGCCGAGCGAATGATCCGCACCCATTCCTGTTCGTTCGTGAATATCAAAATTGCCAAAAGCGGTGGCATTTTGGAAGGCATGCTGATCAACGAGGTTTGTGAAACAGCCGGTATTCCCTGCATGATGGGCGGTATGTTAGAAAGCCGGCTGGCGCTCACTGCTTTTGCGCATATGGCAACAGCCTGTGATAATATTATTTTTTATGATATGGACACCTGCCTGATCGGCCACCTCGAAGACCCTGTACATGGCGGTGCGCGCTATGACAACTATCATGTGGTACTACCAAATGCGGTCGGGATCGGTGCTGATATTAGCGACGCATTTTTGGCAGTTTGTGAACGGCGACGGGTGTGAGGCACTAGACGCTACTTGCAATTTCAAAGACTCTCTGTTTCGCGCGGAGGGTGTTTGTTATGGAGTTTGTTTTGCGCGGAGGTTGTTGTTTCTCACAAAGGTTGTTTCGCGCAGAGACCGCAGTGGAACGGAGATAGATTGTTTAAGAAGCCTGTTCAGGTGTTGTAACAACTTTATGACAGTGAAATGATAGTAAGCAATATCAATTGTAAAATACTGGCAAATTGCGACGGCAGCATTTATTGAAGCCACCTACAACACCAAAAACCCTCTGTTCCTGTGGTCTCTGTGAGAAAGACCACTGATTCTCGCAGAGATTGTTTCACGCAGAGACCGCAGTGGAACTGGGATAGGCTATTAAAGTCGCTTGTTCATGTATAGAAACAATATTTTTTTGATTGGAATGATAGTAAGTAATATCAATTGTAAAATGCTTGCGCGTTATAACAGCAGCTTTCGTTGACGCCACCTACAACACCCAAAAACCCTCTGTTCCCGTGGTCTCTGTGAGAAAGACCACTGATTCTCGCAGAGATTGTTTCACGCAGAGACCGCAGTGGAACGGAGATAAGCTATTAAAGTCGCTTGTTCTTGAGTTGTAACAACTTATGACGTTTAAATGATAGCGGCAATGTCAATTGTAAAATGCTTGCGCATTATGACAGTGGCTTTCATTGACGCCACCTACAACACCCAAAAACCCTCTGTTCCTTCGTGGTCTTTGTGAGAAACGGCCTCTTGGAGAAACAAACTCTGCGAGAAACGGCCTCTGCGAGAAACGAACTCCATAACAAACACCCTCCGCGCGAAACTTCACCGCGATCTCACTTACCACAGGGAATCAAGCAACAACTGGTTAAAATTCCCCAGCGATCTCAACCTCAAATCGGCTGCACCCCATTTGGGCGCATTGTACTGCGCCGCCACCGGCACCACCACACATTTCATTTTGGCCGCTTTGGCGGCAATCATGCCGTTAAAGGAATCTTCAAAAACAACGCAATCGAGCGGATCCACTTGCAAGGTCTGTGCGCAATCCAAAAACACCTGCGGATGCGGTTTGCCATAAGACAATGTTTCTGCCGATACAATTGCATCCATATAATTGCGCACGCCCAGTTTGTCGACTACCACATCAATTAGCCGTTTGGGCGAAGAAGAAGCAATGGCCAATCGATAGCCCGTGCCAAGAAAAAAATTAATGATATGTTCCACCCCTGGTAGTGCTGTGCCGCGTAACCGGATCCTTTCCATGGCATCGTCTTCGATGGCGCGGGCTTGCGCGGGAATATCATCTACTGCCACCCCGTATAGATTGAACCAATAGGCCAGCCATTCGGGTGTACGCAGGCCGGTGCTGTGCAAGTATTGTTCTGTCGTCAGTTTAATATTGTATGGCGCGAGTCCGGCGATGCCAGCTTCCTGCCACAATGGTTCTGAATCAATCAGCAATCCATCCATATCGAAGATCACAGCTTTGGGTTTCATCATGCGCAAATATAAATCTGTATATTGCGCGAACGGTTGTTAGCCTCAATGAAAATTCATGGAAGAATTGATCAAACGAATTAAACGGATCCGGCTTGTCAGGAAAATGGTCTATGCCATAGTGGGCGTGATTTCCTATCCCGGACTCGTATTGATCAATAAACTCAAAATCAAGGGCACGGAACATATCGAGAAATTGCCGCCCGAAAACGTGCTTTTCGTCAGTAACCACCAGACCTATTTCGCCGATGTAATCACGTTTCTGCATATTTTCTGCGCGGTAAAATGGGGCAAACGCAATCGCCTCGGGCTGCCCTACTACCTGCTGAATCCCTATACCAATATTTATTATGTTGCCGCGGCCGAAACCATGAAAGGCAGTTGGGTGAGCCGCTTCTTCGCGCTGGCCGGTGCTTTGCCGGTACGCCGAACCTGGAACGATGCTTCCAAAGAAGTTCGCAAGGGGCTGGATCCCTCCGACACCCGCAAAATTGAACGCGCACTCAGCGAAAGCTGGATCATCACTTTTCCACAAGGCACCACCAAGGCCTTCGCTCCCGGCCGCAAAGGCACAGCACTGATCATTAAAAAATGCAAACCCATCGTCATACCGGTGGTGATCGATGGCTTTAGCCGCGCCTTCGGGAAAAAAGGGCTGAGCATTAAAAAAGCAAACACCCAGTTATCGGTCGAGTTCAAGGCGCCGATGCAAATCGACTTCGAAAAGTCAACGCAGGAAATCATGGACGAGATCATGTTTGCGATTGAACAAAGCAAGGAATTCATGCTGAAAGAACCACCACTTGCTGAAGCCATGCAAGGAGACAATGCGGCGCAGTAATGTCAAGGAGTCAAAAGTAATGGTACAGAGAAATGATTGCAATGCAATGCATTACTGCAAAAATAAAATCTTCTTGTAGACCTAAGTCAGGGTTAGCGCAAAGATGAACTAGTCAATATTTGAGCTGACAACTGGAATTGATTTCAAGGAACCCACGCTTAATAATCCTTAAACTGCTTTTTTATTGCTGGAACAATGCCTTTAATTCAGTTGCATCATTGGGCTTCATCTTGCCGCCCAAGATCAATCGAAGTTGACGGCGGCGCAGTGCACCATCAAATAATCTTTGTTCTTCCTCTGTTTCAGGTGCCAGCCCAGGCACGGGTTTTGGTCGATTGTTTGGGTCGAGCGCCACAAACGTATAATATGCCTCGTTGCTTTTATACTTGTATTGGTGTGTGATATCTTCGCCCCATACCCGCAGGTGCACTTCCATCGAAGAATTAAAAGCGCGGGTAACATTTGCTTGAATATGAACAGCGTTGCCGAGCTTGATCGATGCTTCGAACGATAAGTTATCAACCGATGCAGTAACACAGGGAGCGTTACTGTGCTTACTCGCCGCAATGGCAGCGGCAATATCCATCCAGTACATCAGACGGCCACCCATCAAATTGCCATATAGGTTGGTATCGTTGGGCAATACAAGTTCGGTCATGGTGACGGCACTATCGGATGGCTTACGTGGGGTCATTCGTTTTTTGATTTAATCTTTAACAACATCTGCGTGTTTCTCGTGCAGTGGTTTCTGGCAAAGCAGGTTTCTTGTGGGCCAGGTTTCGCGTAAAGCCGTTTCTCGCAGCGCCTATTCGCGCTAAGCCGTTTCTCGCAGAGGCCGCAGAGGAACAGAGATTTTTTTTAAATGGTTTTCTTCGAATGGTAATCTTGCATTTTTTAAGCTAGTTTGCCATGGCAACCATTCTTTGTTCCTCCGTGGTCTCTGCGAGAAAAAAAACTTTCTCTGTAAGAAAAAATCGCAGTGAGAAACAAAACCCTTTTTCCGTCTGAAAAAATCATTGCGGGAAACATATCACTGCGAGAAACTAATCTCCGAAAAAACAAAACTCAGCGCCAAACAAACTCACCATACGGAATACACGGGGATTACTTCATCTTGAAGTTTTCCAAAAACTTTGTGGTGAAATTACCCGCGCGAAAATCTTCGTTCTGCATCAACTGCAAATGGAACGGAATGGTCGTTTTCACCCCTTCAATCACATACTCACTCAGCGCCCGATACATCGTATTGATGGCTTCATCGCGCGTACGCGCAACGGTGATCAGTTTGCCGATCATCGAATCGTAATAAGGCGGAATGGTGTAACCGGCATATACATGGCTATCAACCCGCACCCCGTGACCGCCGGGTGTATGTAAAACTGTGATCTTCCCGGGACTAGGCCTGAAATCGTTGTAGGGATCTTCGGCATTGATTCGACATTCGATGGCATGCATCTGGGGTTCGTAATCGCGGCCGCTGATCGGTTCACCCATCGCTATTTTAATCTGTTCCTTGATCAAGTCGAAATTGATTACTTCTTCCGTTACACAATGCTCTACCTGAATCCGCGTGTTCATTTCCATGAAATAGAAATTGCGGTGTTTATCGACCAGGAATTCGATGGTACCCACGCCTTCGTAATTAATTGCACCCGCTGCTTTTTTAGCCGCTTCGCCCATCGCTGCCCGCAGTTCGGGCGTCATAAAGGGCGAAGGTGATTCTTCCACCAGCTTCTGGTGGCGACGTTGGATGGAACAGTCGCGCTCGCTCAGGTGGCAAACCTTGCCGTAGCGATCGCCGGCCACCTGGATCTCAATATGGCGTGGCTCTTCCACAAACTTTTCCATATAGATACCATCGTTCTTAAACGATGCAGCCGCCTCTGCTTTGGCTGTATCATAGGCGCGTTCCATTTCTGCATCACTCCACACCACGCGCATACCCTTGCCACCACCACCAGCTGTCGCCTTGATGATAACAGGATAACCCATCTCGGCAGCAACGCGATACGCCTGGTCGAGGTTTTCGAGCAAGCCCTCACTTCCGGGAATAACCGGTACGCCAGCGCGGATCATGGTTTCCTTGGCCGTGATCTTATCGCCCATGGCGCGAATCTGGTCGGGCGTGGGTCCAATGAACTTGATGCCATGTTCACCACATATCTCGGCGAAGCGGGCGTTTTCGGCCAAAAAGCCGTACCCGGGATGCACCGCGTCTGCATTGGTAATTTCGGCCGCGGCCATCAGGTGGGCCATGTTCAGGTAAGAATCACTGCCTTGCGGTCGACCAATACAAACGGCCTCGTCGGCGAATTTTACATGCAAGCTGTCTTTATCGGCAGTTGAATAAACAGCAATGGTTTTGATGCCCATCTCGCGGCAGGTTCTGATTACACGTAAGGCAATCTCACCCCGGTTGGCGATCAATACTTTTTTAAACATTCGTAAAGATTTAAACCATAATTAAGCCGGTTCCACCAGGAACAACGGTTGATCGTATTCAACGGGCGAAGCATCTTCGGCCAGGATCTTTACGATCTTGCCTTTCACTTCACTTTCAATTTCGTTGAACAATTTCATGGCTTCAATGATGCACACCACTTTGCCGGGCGCGATTTCGTCGCCCACTTCTGCAAACAGTGGTTTATCGGGCGATGGCCGGCGGTAGAAAGTGCCGATCATCGGACTCTTAATAGTGATGAGGTTGGAAGCGGCCGGCGTTTCGGCAGCTTTCGGTTTTTCGGCGGCGGCGGGGGGGGGCGAAGCCGAGGCGGTGTTGGCGGCGGGGGCAATCGCGGGGGCGGTCTGATACATCGGTGCTGCAGTAACAACCTGCTGGATATTCTCCTGTTTCTGCTTGATGGTGACCTTGAAGCCTTTTTCTTCAATGGTCAGCTCTCCGATATTCGACTTATTGATCAGGCGAATCAATTCCTGAATTTGTTTAAAATCCATTTTTCTGAATTTACCGTTGGGATGATTTGGGTAACTAAAGATAGGGGAAGATCGTCTTTATTCCTTCACCCGTTCAACGTATTCGCCACTCTTGGTATTGATGCGGATCAGTTCGCCCTCATTCACAAACAGGGGAACCATTACTTGTGCACCGGTTTCTACAGTAGCCGGTTTCAGGGTGCGGGTGGCCGTATCCCCTCTCATGCCGGGTTCGCTGTAGGTAACCTGCAACACGATTTTATCGGGTAATTCGATGGTCATCGGCAGTTCAGTTTCGGTATTCATCAACACCGATACTTCCTGGCCGTCTTTCAGGAACTGGGGCGCGTCGATCAGGGTTTCCTGCACCGCAATCTGCTCAAAAGTCTCGGTGTCCATGAAATTATACCCTGAATCGTCTTTATATAAATACTGGTAATCTTTTCTTTCTACGCGAACTGGGTAGATGGTATCACCACTATTCCAGGTTTGCTCAATGGTGCGGGCATTATCAACTCCCTTCAGCTTGGCCCAAACCTTGGCGGCGGCGCGGGCCGTTTTGTTTTCGCCAAATTCTACCACTTTGTATAAGCTGCCGTCGAGTTTAATGATGAGTCCGCGGCTGATATCAGACGTATTTGCCATAAAAAATTGAAATAAGGGAGCAAAACTACGAAAAAGAAGCGAGCAAAGGTTTAATGTTTAAAGTCTAAAGTTTAAGGTTGCTGCCGCAGGTGTAGCAGCGTCAGTTATGGCAAATTCCAATGGGTGCAGGGGGGTATCCTTATGTAGGCGTACCGTTTTTTCGGTCAATTCGAATGTAGAGGATTTGGTTGATTTTTTGCCGCTTTATCCACAAAACGGCTCTCTTCAATTTGTGGATGATTTTCGTTCGCCGTTTGTGGATAAAGCTGATTGCCGCCAGTCATTTGACGGGCGTAATTAAGGGGTGATAAATAGCCCAATGCTTTGTGTGGACGTTCCTGGTTATAATCGATGCGCCAGTTTTCACACATTGCCCGCGCTTCATGTAAGGTGAAAAACATGTAGGCGTTTAGCAGCTCTCGTCGAATACTTCCGTTCTTGCGTTCAATAAAGGCATTTTGCATGGGTCGCCCGGGTTGAATGAATTGTAAAGAAATTTGGTTGTTTGTACACCATTGTTCCAATCGGTGGCTGATGAACTCCGGGCCATTGTCAGTGCGGATATTGGCTGGTTTGCCCCGCTCGGCAATCAATCGGTTCAGCACCCGGATCAGCCGCAGGGTGGGCAGCGAGGTGTCCACTTCGATGGCCAGCGACTCCCGGTTGTAATCGTCCAGCACATTGAGCAATCGAAAGCTTCTGCCGTCTTCCAGCCGGTCTGTCATAAAGTCGATGCTCCACATCTGGTTGGGGGCTGTGGCGGCCAGCAGGGGTTGTTTGACGCGCTCCGGGAGCCGTTTTTTGACACGTCGACGGATGTTCAGGTGCATGTTGCGGTATACACGCCGTAGCTTCTTGTGGTTCCAGCAGAGACCCCGGTTGCGCAGCCGATAGTGGCATTGCCATAGTCCAATGGCCGGGTGTTTATGCACCAGTTCTTCCAGGGCCTGTTCAACGGCCTGGTCATCTTTGCTCTTGCGTTGGTACTGGTAACTGCTTCGTGGTAGCTGCACGATTCGACAAGCCTTGCTGACACTACACTGCTCTTCGGTAATAAAATACCCGGCAGCTTCCCGTTTGTCAGCAGGCGTTACAACTTTTTTTCAATGAAGTTTTTCATGGCCCGGTTCTCGAAAGTGAGTTCCGCCACGATTTTCTTGTATTGACTCAGTTCGGCTTCCATATCCTTCAATTGCCGGACCTCACTGACCTGAAGACCCCCGAATTTGGCTTTCCAGTTGTAAAAGGTTGCTTCACTAATGCCAAGTTCCCGGCTGATCTCTTTGACCGATATGCCGGCTTCCTGGCGCTTGATGGCAGCCACTATCTGACTCTCTGTAAATGTTGATTTTTTCATACCTGACAGTTTAAAATTAAATAGATTACTCTACTTTTTAACTGCCGAATTATCGGTACGCCTACACTTAAGCTTGAGCACCTTTTGTAATGTAATGGCTTCCAGTAGGGCCACAAGTATTCCCTGGGCGCCAATCTTATCGCCTGGGCGTCAGTTATATTCGTTGGGCTTTAGTAGTATCAATTAGCTGGGCGTTGGTTGTATCAATTTGCCGAAGTTCAAACACTTAAGCCGCCAGTTAAATTGCTTGGGCAAGAATAGTATTACTTTGGTGATAGTTGTAACATATAACCTGTAATGCTTCCGTAGAAGTGTCAGTCGATCAGGTTGTTTTTAACCGCATAGAACACCAAACCAGCCGTGTTCTTCGTGCCGAATTTTTCCATCAGTTTGTCTTTGATGGCTTCGACCGTTCTTGGGCTTACGTCCATTTTTTGTGCTATTTCCTGGGCGGTGAATTCCATGCAGATATATTTGATCACATCCCGCTCGCGATCGGTGAGAGTGATTTCGCTGTTGAGGTTGGGAACCACTTTTTGTTTGGCGTGCGATTTCTTCAGTAGGATGCGATTCACAAAATTATTGAGGTAGTATCCCTTTTCGAATACTTCCATTATTGCTCTTCTTATCTCAACCGGATCGGCGCTTTTCAAGAGGTATCCATTGGCGCCAATTTCCATGAGGTGGCTCACGAAGCGTTCGTCTTCGAACATAGTGAGAATTACAATATGAATAGCGGGGTATTGCTTTGCAATAAGTTTGGTGGCTTCGATGCCGTCTTTGGTAGGCATGCGTAAATCCATCAGGATAACATCGGGAAGAGAATCTCCGAGGCCGTCGATCAATTCCTGGCCATTTTCGGCTTCTTGTACAAATTTGATATTATTAAAAGGTCGCAGGGAAAGAATTACACCTTTCCTGAATATTTTATGGTCGTCGGCAATAGCAACCTTAATAACGGTGTTGGTGGTCGTTGTAATACTCATTGGATTTTTATGGATAAGTTGGCGCGAAAATACTGAATTGCCTTAGTTTTTCTATAACATTTAGTGGTAAGTTCTTTTAACTAACTGGTTCTTTATTTAGTTCGATGGTTACTTTATAATAGGTCTGTGATTGGTCTTTCTCAAAAAAGATTTTACCCTGTGCCACTTTGAGTCGGCTTTGGATATTTTTCAAACCAAGTCCGGAGGCACTTTTAGCGAGTCGGTCAAAATCTGCCTGGGTCATGCCTTTACCGTCGTGGTGCATTCTGATATAGAATTTTTGTCCGCTGGCGTTTTGGGTGAGGTGAATGAAGCTGGCATTACTGTGTTTCAATATATTGTTAACCAATTCCTGGATAACGCGGTACACAATCAATTCATTTTCTGGTGCGAGCCGGTCTTTATAATCGTGAAAACGAGAAGAAGCGTTGATATTGCCTGATCCATTGAGTTTTTGAAAGGAATCGTTGACAGCAGACTCCAGACCAAAGTTTTTGAGGGTTGGCGGCATCAGGCTATGCGAGATATTCCTAATGAGTTGGATGGTATCGTCGATGATTTGCTTGGCGCTATAAATGCTTTGGAGTTGGGCACTTTTGTCGAGGTGCACCATGTTCTCATTGAGGTAAAGCCGGGCGGTAGCGAGGAGGGGGCCGGCATCATCGTGCAGGTCGGCAGCGATGCGGGCTCTTTCTTCTTCCTGGAGGCGTATCGAGGCGTTCAGCAATAATTTTTGCTGTTCGTTCTCCATTTTCTGCAAAGTCAATTGGTAGCGGATGACTTTTCGTTGGTGAAAAATGATAAAAACGATCAGGCCGATGGTAAGCACAAGCATACCGATCGTTCCGAAATAGAGCAGGAACGAGATATTGGCACTTTGTGTATTAGCCTGTAAAAGAAGCATTTAGGGGTAAAAGCTAGGGTTTAATTCAAAAAAAATGCGTCAATTCTCCGGGAAGTAGCCTTCGGGTTCTTCCTTTTTGTCCGCCTCTTCAGGCATTAGAAACGCAATAGAGAAGAATATATTTTTTAGTATTATACTTATCCAGTTGACGTTCCAGAAAAAATCTTTGTCTCCACTGCCCATTTTTGAATAATAGAGGAAGAAGAAAAAAGTACCCGCAAAGTAGATCATGATACCAGATATGACCCAAAACTTGTAAGTATTGTATACGAAGCCAATAATTTGGCTTTGCATTTCTTCGAATAGCACAAGAATGCTGAAAGACAAGAGTATTATGGCACTACTCGCAATTGGAATAATGTCGAATTTTTCATTCACTAAGTTGTTTGTATAGAAATTGTAGCTGGAATAGCTAATTGCGATTATGCAAAAAAGTATCGTTCCAATATTTAGAAGAAATGAATAAATTTTTTTGTTTAGAAAAGTTTTTAACGTGAAAGCCAAACAGAAATATTCAACAATAGTAAAAATTGAGAGAAGTATATTTTCCAGCCCTGGGTTAGATCCTAATATTCCATTATTAGCAAAATAGTTAATGAGTTCTTCGTTTATAACTGAATAACATAGATAAAACAAAAAAACCCATGCTGATTTCTGTTTTGGTCTTTTCCAAAAGAAAATCAGCAAGGGTAAAAAATTGGAAGTCTTTGCTATTAAGTCAAACATGGGAGATTGCTAACCATTCAAAGATAGCAATCCAATATGTTATAATTTCAAAGCAATGTTGTCCACTCAGGAACTGTTGTTGTCGCTGCACCGGGGGGCGGGGGAGTCGGTGGTTTGTCAGTTCTATTACCCCTATCAGCTACAATCCCTTGATGCTTTGTGATTATTCCTTCTGGAGAGACAGAAGTATATTCAGCAATAACTTCGCCATCGTAATTAACGCCGACGTAAACTAACGTCTTTTCTTGCTTTTCGTTTAAAGCATGATAATACCGAATACCGGCACAATCCGGCTGATCCAAAATCTGTTGCAAAATGTTCTTGCCGACAAAAATCCACGCATTTTCTTCTGGGAAATTGTCTTGAAAGTCTTTAATCATTTTTGCACCTAACTCCTGTGGAATGGCTTCTCCAACATTTTCTAGGGTAGGCGCTAGAGCCTTTGTTTGCATCATAGTAGTAAGTTTTAGAAATACTAAGGGAGGTTTACCATTCGAAATACCCTTAAAAAAAAACCTAGGGCAACTGGGGTATTTCATCTGAAAAAGGGTAATTTGTCTGTAATTCAAGCTGGACGTGTATTTACGAAAAATTTTGACGTAAACGTACTAATACGGGTAGCGTATTAATACGCGATAAAACTAGTATTTTTACGCGTCACTTGTAGGCTTAAATTCCCCCATTGATCAAAGACTCAATGTGTTAGGCGAACGATTTGGGAAAACACAAATTTTTAAATTTCGGCTTCTGAAAGAGCCCTGTAAAATAGCTTAATCGTAAATGGCCTTGGCGCTTTATATGCAATTTTACTTGATGCGAAAAAAACAACATAAAAATCGCGTGGAAATACGATAATTGCGAAGTTCACGTTTAAAGAAAACCATCGACTCAATATTACCAATATCTATTTATGAGTTCAGAGTTAAGCATCAAGGTTAGTTTGGCCGACGATCATAAGATTTTCCGAGACGGGATTAAAATGGCCCTAAAGGGAAAAGAATACCTTAAAATTTTGTGGGAAGCTGAAGACGGCAGAGACCTCATGCACAAAATGCATCTGAAAAAGCCTGATGTGCTGTTAATGGATATTCGGATGCCAGAAGTGGATGGGGTGAACGCCATCGGGATGTTAAGGAAGGAATATGACGATGTGAGAATCATTGTACTGACCATGTACGATGATCAGGAAATGATTACCAAGATGATGGAAATGGGTGCGAATGCCTATCTCACCAAAACCTCGGATCCCGAAGAAATCTATCAGGCAATCCTGGCCTGTATGAACGACGATTTTTATTTCAACGACCTTGTCAACAAAGCCGTTTTAAGCAAACTCCAAACCAAAAAGGCGGTAAAGCAGTTTTACCCCAATCCCGTCAAATTTTCAGAGAAAGAAACGCGCATTCTCAAGTTGCTGGCAGAAGACAAAACCACGGAGGAAATTTCGAAAGAGGTTTTTTTGAGCCCAAGAACCATCGAAACCATCCGGCAAAACATGAAATCGAAAGTAGGCGCTAAGACCATCGCAGGCCTAATCATGTACGGCATGAGAAACAAAATCATCGACTAATTTTGAGGCCTGTCGAAATGGTCTACAAGTCGCAGTTATTTATTCCTGGCAAACATTGCACGCGGCATCAACCTTTAACTTTACATCATAAACCTTGAACAACGGTCTCTCTTTGCACGCGGCAGCAACCTTAAACTTTAGACATTAAACATTAAACAATGGGCTTCCTTTGCTCGCAACAGCAACCTTAAACTTTAGACATTAAACATTAAACAATGGGCTTCCTTTGCTCGCAACAGCAACCTTAAACTTTAGGCATTAAACATTAAACAACAGGCTTCCTTTGCACGCGGCAGCAACTTTAAACTTTAGACCTTAAACATTAAACCTTATTGCGTCTGCCTATTTGCTTTTTGTCTTCACGCTGATCACCCCATTTTTTCCTTTATCGCCGAATTTATCTGTGGCTGATTTACCTTTCCATACTTCCATGGATTCGATATTGGCAGGGGGCATTTTTTTCAGTTCTTCATAGGGCTTTTCTTTTCCGTCGACAAAAACCACTGGCGGCGGTTCGTTTTGTAAAGCAGGTTGGTTGACTACCGCCTCCGCATCCTGCAGATTTGGTTGAAACAATAACGTGTCGGATGCAATGCTAACACCCCCATTCTCAAATTCTACTTGTTTATCCCACTGCCTAAACCCGGGGTATTTTTTATCGAAAGCTGCTTTTTCAACGGGGTTTTTCAGGTCATAGGACTCTCTTTTACCATCGATGGTTTCTACCTGCGCCGAAGACGTACCAATCGCCATGCGTCTAACATTTATAAAAGTGCGCGGTGCTGCGGGGGGCACGGGCGGGTGTATTGCTGGCGCCGCAGGTTGGGCGGATTCCGCTACAGGGGCGGGACCCGCGGGTTGGGCCGGTATCGGCGTTGGTGGCGGACCGGCCACCCCTGTCGCTGCGGGCGCTGTTGGTATTGGCGCTGCCAAACCGGGTACGGCTGGTGCAGGCGGTGCGGATGGAGCAGGTGGTGCAGGCGGAATTTCCCCATAACGGGCCGTATAGTCCGCGCGCGACGCATTCCACTTTTCCAGCTCAATCGCTTTGACCAGTTTCCGGTTCTTGTCTTTGATAATCACAATGCATTCGCCATCATTGTTGGCAACCGACAGGATATATCCTTTCTTATTGACAATGCCATAAGGCAGGGTATCTACCAACCCGATGGCAAAAGGTTGACCAACGGCACCAACCGACAAACCAGTTGTCATAAAGTTGGGCGTCGTTGCCTGAACAGCCAGGCCGGCATTTGCTGCCTTTGCAAGATCTACTGCGGTACCGGCAACAGTACTGCCTTCTCCATTTGTTGCAGCACCTGTGAAAGTACCAACGCCTGCACCATCTGTTGCTGCGGTACCCGTTGTTGCGGGCGAAGACGGACCGGTACTAGTTGTTCCCGTCTTACTGGCAGCGGGTTGTTGCGCGAGAACGCGCTCATTACGGAAGGCCAGTAATAATATGACCAACAGCGGAATGGCAAAGCTGAATTTCAACAACTGCAGTTTTGCCGATTGTAATCGATTCATCATGTTAATTCTGTTTTTTAATGCGGAAAAATTGAGATGGGTTCCCAAACTGAATTGTTGTTGGCCAATAACTTTCAGTAAGAGATATTGATAGGTCTTCCGGTCGACACCGTGTTTCAACACGGCTTTATCTGCAATGAATTCGAGGTTCTGCCTGATGGCGTGACGTATCAGCCAGGCAAATGGATTGTACCAGTTGAAAGCCACTAGCAACTCAGCAAAAAACATATCGATGCTATGCCGTTGCCGCACATGCACCATTTCATGGCGAATGATGTCTTTCAACTCTTCCGGATGATGCAAATCCGGGTTTACATACACCGCATTCCCAAATGAAAAAGGAATGATATTTTGTGTTACACTATACAATTTTACATCGGCCGCTACCAACAATTGCGAACGATTCTTCAGCCGCCGATAAGAAAAATATTGCAGCAATAATTTTGCAATCATACATATTATACCTGCAAACGCAATCCAAAGTAGAAGCTGTTCGGTTGAAATACCAGCAGGGGCCGCGGACAATTCCCCGCTCAACACGATGCGCGGTACATATTGTATGATGGCCTGTCGCTCGGGCGCTGCCTCCATCCACCAATAAATATTCAAGAGCGGCAGAAAAAAACAAATCAATGAATACAACAACAGGTACCAACGATTCCATTGGTGAAAAGTCAGTCGGCGTAGAAATACCTGGTAGAACAAGTACACCAATGCCAAGCTGATGCTGAGCTTAATCATGTATTGCAATAGGATGGGCATATTCGCGGTTTTGAGCTTGTAGATATCACTATTTTTTTTCTATCAGGCGGATGATCTCTTCCAGTTCGTCTTTGCTGAGTTTTTTCTCGCTCACAAAAAAGTTCACCAGCTCCTTATAAGAATCATCAAAATAGGTTTTGATAAACTGCCCCATGAAGCGCTTCTTGTAATCATCTTCGGTTATGGATGGCCGGTATAAATACATATTCCCCAACAACCGGCTGCTGATATAGCCCTTCTTCTCCAGGTTCTTGACGGTCGAAGCCAGGGTAGTATAAGGTGGCACCGGTTCACGCAATTGTTCCAGGATCGACTTAACATTGGCTTCCTGCAAATCCCAAAGGGCTTGCAAGGCTTGTTCTTCGGCTACGCTGAGCTTTTCCATATCTACGAACTTTTCGTAAATCTACGAAATAATCGTAGTTGTGGCCAAATCTTTTTTGTTAAACGGGATTAAATCTATGATTTAGCAGGCCCGCAGCGTAATTTTAATGCATGAAATCGATCCGCCACTTGTTGACCTGCCTCGCGCTTGCTGGTGCCTGCCTGCTGCTGGCCGCCCCCGCTGTTGCCCAGAAAACAGATAGCACCCCGCCGCCTTTCAAACGTTTCCCCACCGTACCGCCTTTTGAATTGCTGGGACTCGATAACCAAAAGATCAACCGGGAGTCGCTGGCTAAACGCGCAGGTACCCTGATTATTTATTTTAGTCCCGATTGTCACCATTGCCAACAGCAGATGGATTGGCTCAAAGAAAAACTCTCTTCCTTCGACAAATACAACCTCGTGCTGGCCACCTACCAGCCCATGGAAGAACTGCAAGGTTTTTACGACAAATACAAAATGGCTTCCTGGAAAAATCTCTACATCGGCCGCGACGAAAAATTCTTCCTGCCCCCCTATTTCAAAATCAATAACCTCCCCTTCCTGGCGCTCTACGACAAAAACGGCAACCTGCTCACGAGCTTTGAAGGCACCACAGAAATAGCAAAGGTGCTCCAGGGTTTTAAATGAGCCCAAAGAAGCCGTTTGTTTAAGGTTTAAAGTCTACAGTTTAAGGTTGCTACCGCATGTGTAGTATACTTTTGTGTAGGTAAACAAGCTGTTTAAAGTAGCTACCGCATGCGTAGTACACTTTTATATTGGCAGAGTGGAGCAACCGCTAAGTGAAGTAAGGGCGAGGTGAAGCGCATGTTATTTGAAGTATTGGCGATTTGGAGCAAAAACAGGGTGAAGGAAAGCCAATGTGATACCAGCGCAATGTGATACAAAAGCGAAGTTGAGCAAAGCCACGGTGAAGCATCGGCGATTTGAAGCGTATATATTTGGCGCATGGGCGATTTAAATCAATAGCAATTTGAAAAAATTGGTATTTGCATAATTGCTAGTTGCCATACAAAATAAATCTCGCACGCGGCAGCAACCTTAAACTGTAGACTTTAAACATTAAACATTGAGCCCCTCGCGAACTTTCGAATTATTTATATTTGTGGCTCAATAAAAATCCCTTTCATGAAAGTTACTGTGGTTGGCGCCGGTGCCGTTGGAGCAACCTGTGCCGATAATATTGCCCGGAAAGAACTTTGCCAGGAATTGGTACTGCTCGACATCAAAGAAGGTTTGGCCGAAGGTAAAGCGCAAGATATGATGCAGACCGCTGCACTGCTTGGCTTTGACACTCGCATCACTGGCTCTACCAACGACTACAGCAAAACGGCCGGCAGCCAGGTGGTGGTCATCACCTCCGGTATTCCCCGTAAACCAGGCATGACCCGCGAAGAACTGATCGGTACCAATGCCGGTATTGTGCGCGGCGTTTGCGAAAATATCCTCGCCCATTCGCCCGAAGCCATCATTATTGTGATCAGCAATCCGATGGACACCATGACCCAACTCGCCTATACCGCTACCAAACTGCCTAAAAACCGCATCATCGGTATGGGTGGCGCACTTGATAGCGCCCGCTTCAAATACCAACTCAGCCAGCGCCTGCAATGCTCGCCCGGCGATTTGAATGCCCTGGTAGTCGGCGGACATGGAGACACCACCATGATCCCCCTCATTCGCCACGCCACCTGGAATTCAAGTCCCGTTAGCCGCTACCTAAACAAGGCCGAACAAGACCAGGTTGTTGCCGATACCATGGTAGGCGGTGCTACCCTCACCAAACTGATCGGTACCTCGGCCTGGTATGCCCCCGGTGCCGCCGGTGCAGCCATGGTAGAAGCCATCGTTCGCGATGAGAAAAAACTCTTCTCCTGCTGCGTACCGCTCAACGGCGAATACGGTCAATCTGATATTTGTATCGGTGTACCGGTGGTAATCGGTAAAAACGGCTGGGAAAAAATTGTCGAGTTCGAACTGACTGCCGACGAAAAAGCCCTGTTTAGCAAGAGTGCCGATGCCGTTAGAAGCATGAACGAAGTACTCAAAACATTGTAATTCTTTTACATACAGTCTTAAAAGCCGGGGTTAACCCCGGCTTTTATACAAGAAATTCAAAAAAAAAGGCCGGCTGCTTTTACTTTCAATGTTTGTCTATTAGATTTGTGACTACTCCTCCAAGGCCTATTTAAAGCAGCTACTTTCCCTGTCCCGCGAAGGCCTATTCTGAAACCTATACAAACAGTTCCTTTATGATCAAGCCCTTGCTCGTTGCGGCTACTTTGTTGCTTGGTAGTCAATTGTCAGCCCAGGAGCCCGAATTGCCCGCACAGCGCGATCCGCTTCGCAACCTGGCCATTAACCCAAATGATAACAACCGGATCAACCCCGATAAAAATTTGCGGATCAATCCAAAACAAAACTGGAACATCAATCCGCTGTTGAACGACAAAATCAATCCGGCCAAAAATAAATTGCTCGACCCAAAGATCAACAAGGAGTTCAGCCCCATCGCCAACCATTCCATCAACCCCATGTTCAATTTCACCCTGCATCCCCTGAGCAATAACCAGTGGACAGGTCAGTACATCTTCAACAAAGATGGCCAGATGGTGGGTTACCTGGTGGATGCCACCCAGTTCATCAAACTGGACTTTGACCAAAAAGGAAACTGGAAAGGTTACCTGGTTAAAACTAGCACCAACACTTATTTGTACTACAACCTGCAGGACGAATGGACCAAGGGTTTCTATTGCGAAGACTCGATGGTGGGTTATAACATCTTCGACGGACAAGCAGAGTGGACAGGCCTGTACGCAAAATAAACCAACCGCGTTTGGTATTATAAATCATCCGCATTCTTGGATTACTTCGACTGCAACCATTGCCGGGTGTTGGTTACCACCTGTTGCAGGGAAATATCCTGCATACATTTAAAATGTTTCTTGGGACAAGCATCATAGCCAATCTTTGAACAAGGGCGACAGCCCAAGCCATTTACTTCTATCAATTCATACGGTTGCACCTGGTTGAAACTGGTGCGGCCATAATATGGATACATCCCAAAAGCCGGCACTGTATTTCCCCAAATGGAAATAATGGGCTTTTTGAATGCGGCAGCAATATGCATCAGACCGGTATCGTGCGTAATAATAAGTTTGGCTCGTCGCACCAGGTCGGCCGATTCATTCAAATTGAACTTGCCACAGGCATTGTAAATTTTGATGGGATCAAGCGCGGCCAGTTCTTCCCCGTTGGCTTTGTCTTCGGGACCACCCAATAATACCAGGGGATGATCGATCAGGGTCACCAGCTCTTTCAGCTTCTCCATCGGCAAACGCTTGGTGGCATGCGCGGCACCAATCACAATACCGATATACCCGAAATGATGTGCTGCCGGAATATCCTGTTGCCCAACAACATCTTTCTCGGGAATAAAATAATCGAGTCCGCCGCCATCAGCCTGCACCCCCAAGGGCTTCACCGTTGCCATATAGCGGTCAACTATATGTTCTTTCGGCAGCAAATTGATCTTGAAATTGGTCAGCAACCATTTCTGGATATTCAGTTTATTGAAGCTGGCCGATTTGCATTTCAGCGCCTTCTTCACCCGCAAACTCCGCAGGTTGTGGTGTAGGTCGACAACAAAATCAAAGTTTTCTTTTTTCAGCGTTGCTATGATGGCATCGAGATCGTTGTCGAGGGTATGCAGTTTGTCGATATAAGGATTGGCTTCCAGCACTGCAGCGAAAGATTTCTTTGTCAGGAAATGCAATTCAGTATCGGGCAACTGCTGTTTCGCTGCGCGGATAACGGGTGTCGTTAACACAATGTCACCGATCGACGAAAATCGTATGATCAGCAGTTTTTTCATGCTTCCATATAATTGAGGTCTTTCCCGAAAGTTTCGTCGCTAGCGGCCGCCGCTACAATGGCAATCAACATACAAACAATGGCGGTAATGATGGCACTGCCAATATATCCCTGGCTTGCCTGCAAGGCGGTGAACAATATCGTAATCGGGTTCAGTGAACCCCGCACCATATTGGGTACCGTGGTTGCCGAAGTTGCTCGAAGATTGGTGCCAAATTGTTCGGCCGCTACGGTGACGAATATGGCCCAGAAGCCAATGCCAAATCCAAGCAGGGCACAGGCCCAGTACACTTCGGTTGCACTCGCTCCATGCAAATTGAAAAACCAAATCATGGCAATGATGGTAATGCCATAAAAAATATACAAGGCTTTTTTTCTGCTGCGCAGCCATTGGCTCACCAAACCGCTCATGATATCACCGAGCGACAAACCAACATAGGCAAACATCACCGACTTACCGGGATCAACCACCCCCATCACATTCATCTTCTCCGCAAATTCTTTGCTGAAACTAATTAATATCCCAATGACAAACCAGGTGGGTAATCCAATTAATATGGCCAGCAGGTATTTCTTAAATCGTTTTTTGTTGTTGAAGAACATCCAGAAATTACCCTTCTGTACATTGGCTTTTTTGGCCGATTCAAACATCCCCGATTCAGCCACTTTGATGCGCAGGAACAGCAACAGAAATCCGAGTCCGCCGCCAATAAAATAACAAGTACGCCAATGAAAATTTTCTTTGATGATAAAAGCGACCACAGCACCGCTCAAGCCGATGCCGGCCACCAGCGAGGTGCCCACACCTCTTTTGTCTTTGGGCAGCAGTTCGCTCACCAATGTAATGCCTGCACCAAGTTCACCCGCCAGCCCGATGCCCGATATAAAACGCACCAGCGCATACTGATCGGTGTTAGTAACAAAACCGTTGGCAATATTGCCCAGAGAATATAAAATGATGGAAGCAAACAATACACTTAACCGACCCTTTTTGTCGGCCAGTACGCCCCATAAAATACCGCCTACCAGCAGGCCCAGCATTTGTACATTGATGATAAACAATCCTTCGTTCTTGATTCCTTCCGCCGACAGGCCCAGGTCTTTCAAACTTTCAACCCGAATGATGCTGAACATCAGCAGGTCGTAGATGTCGACAAAATAACCCAGCGCAGCAACGATGACCGCGATATTGAAATAATGATTTTTGGTAGCAAGCGGTTCATTCATGTGCAGGCAATTATTTTTTTGACGACGCCCCGGCTTTGGACGATCCGCCGGCAACCAACTTCCATATCACCGGCGCAGTAGTGATCAGCACAATGCCAATTACAATCACTTCCAGGTGATCGCGCAGGTCAAAATTAAACTGGGTCTTCACCCATTTTTGGAGAAAATGTCCGGCGAAAATCATGCTGAATACCCAGGCCAAACATCCCACAATATTAAAGAACATGAACTTCTTTTTCTCCATGCCCACGATGCCTGCAATGATGGGCGCAAACGTGCGCACAATTGGCAGGAAACGTGCAAATACAATAGCACCACCGCCATGCTTTTCGTAAAAAACATGGGCTTCATCTAGATAACGTTTCTTGAAAAAGAAATTGTCTTTCCAACGAAACATGGTGGGTCCGATTTTACGGCCAAACCAATAACCAAGTGTATTGCCAATCACACCTGCAAGGGTTACGAGTCCCACCAACACCAACAGATCGAACCATTCATTTTGCAACCCGCCCATGCCCAATAATTTGAGGAACTCGTGGGCAAGGTTAGAGCTGTAGATACCCGCTACAAAAAGCAGGCTATCGCCCGGTAAAAAAAAGCCGGCAAACAAACCCGTTTCGGCAAATACAATCAGTAACAACAGCCACAAGCCACCGTAGCTGATGTAAAACATCGGGTTCAGCAGGTCTTTCCAGGTGAAGAGCTTTTGAACAATCAATTCTTTTTTTCCCGCCGGCAATTGGCTGTACACAAAACGGACGGTATCGTGCGCGGGAGCTGTTATGGTGTATTCAGTGGTGGTGTCAATTTGAAGTGAAACATAGCCTTCTTTATTGGCTTCCAACACCGTTGAGGTGCTGGCTGTGCTGAGTGTAAATGCGCCGATAGAACCTTCATATTGATTGAGGAGCCTGATCGGCACCGTCGATTGTGCGCCCGCTACCAAAACACCCACTATGCCCATCAACAACAAAAAACAAAACTTCATTCTGATCATGGTAATTAATATTTATCCCTCCAGTTCACCTTCCCATTTGCTTACCACGGTAGTAGCAAGCGCGTTTCCGAGTACATTGGTCATGCTTCTAAACATATCGCAGAAATGATCGATGGGTAAAATCAGGGCAACTCCTTCGGGTGGAATATTGAACATCGCGCAAGTAGCAGTGACCACCACCAGCGATGCACGCGGTACACCGGCAATCCCTTTACTGGTCAGCATAAGCACCAGCAACATGGTAAGTTGCGTACCGATATCAAGGTGAATCTGGTAAGCCTGCGCAATGGCTAGGCTGGCAAAAGTCATATACATCATGCTACCGTCGAGGTTGAAACTATACCCTAACGGTAAAATGAAGGAAACAATTTTATCGCGGCAGCCAAATCTTTCCAGTTCTTCGGTGAGTTTGGGAAAAACCGCTTCACTCGATGTGGTGCTGAAAGCAATAAGCAACGGTTGTGCAATGCGCCGCAACAATTCAGGCACGCGGTTGCGCAGTATCAGGAAGCCCACGCTCAACAACAGTAACCACAAAACAGCAATACCTATCAGGAAATAAAAAAGATAGAGTCCGTAAAATTTGAATACTTCCAATCCCTTTAAGGCAATCACCGAGGCGATGGCCCCAAACACCCCCAGCGGTGCAAAAGCCATCACATAGTTTACCATTTTTAATATGATATGCGCCACCGCATCGAGGGCTTTGACTACCGGCTTCGCATAATCACCCACTGCCGTCGCAGCGATGCCAAAAAATATACTGAATACCACCAGTTGCAATACTTCGTTGGTGGCCATGGCTTCTACAACACTTTTTGGAAATACGTGTTCAACAAAATTGGCCAGCGAAAACACTTTGGTTTTGCCGATGAGGTCAGAAGCACCGCTTGCATCGGCATTGCTCAGGTCAATGGCCGTGCCGGGTTTAAAGAAATTTACCAGCAACATACCAATCAGCAAACTGGCCAGCGAAGCGCTGATAAACCAGAGCAGGGCCTTGCCCCCCACCCGACCCACGGTTTTGAGATCGCCCAGTTTGGCGATTCCCACCACCAGCGTCGAAAATACCAGGGGCGCGATGATCATCTGCACCAGTCGCAAGAAGATCGACGTCAACAGCTTGATATTGGTCGAAAACTTATCGATGAAGGCCTGTCCGGCATTCACATGTACAATATAGCCTACGATGATACCCGCGATCATGGCTACGAGGATATACAGGGTCAGTCGGTTTTGTTTTGCCATCATGCGTTGGTTTACATCGTGTAAACGATGGCCGAAAATTCAAAAAAATACTGATTCAGCCAAAATAATCAATGGAAATCAGCTATTTTACGCTTCTTAACTGCATCAACTAAAAACACACAACTGTTATGAGTTTATTTCGTAAGAAGTCTCTTACTCAGTTACTGGCTTCTGCAGCCGATTCTGAAAAGGGCTTGAAAAGAACATTGGGCGCAACAAACCTTGTAGCGCTGGGGATAGGCGCTATTATTGGCGCCGGTCTTTTTGTTCGAACTGCCGCAGCGGCGGCGGAGGCATCCGGTCCCGCGGTTACACTTTCTTTTATTGTAGCGGCTGTTGGTTGCGCTTTCGCCGGACTCTGTTACGCTGAATTCGCTTCCATGATTCCCATTGCCGGTAGTGCTTATGCCTATTCATATGTTACCATGGGCGAACTGGTTGCCTGGATCATTGGTTGGGCCCTGATCATGGAATATGCCTTGGGTGCCGCTACTGTATCGATCGGCTGGAGTGAATACCTGAACAACCTATTGGGCGGGGCCATCCCCTATGAATGGTGTCACTCGCCCTTTGAATCGATGCACAAAGTGATGGGTGCTGAAGCCATTCAGCGCATCGGTGCTTTCAATGCTGATTTCGTCAAAGCCGCCAAAGACGGTGCTCTCGTATTAACTCCTGAGCAGTTCAAAGTGCTGCCGGCTGATTTAACCAGCCTGGTGGAAGTTACCCGAGGTACACTGAACGCACCCGCCCTGCTTATTCTGTTGATCCTGACCCTGCTGCTCATCAAAGGCACGCAAGAATCAGCCACCTTTAATTCCATTATTGTATTTATTAAAATGGCGATTGTATTGCTGTTTATTTTCCTCGGATGGAAATACATCAATCCCGCCAACTACTCACCCTATTTGATTCCCGAAGGCACACCGGGTCATGAAGGTATTTTCAAACATGGCTGGGGCGGCGTGTTGGGCGGTGCCGCGATTGTGTTCTTTGCCTTTATTGGTTTCGATGCCGTAAGTACGGCCGCGCAGGAAGCCAAAAACCCGAGTCGCGATATGCCCATCGGTATTCTTGGTTCGCTGGTGGTTTGTACCATTCTATATATTTTATTCGGACATGTATTAACCGGCGTGGCCAACTGGACAGAATTCAAAGGTGCTGGTAAAGAAGCCTCTGTTGCCTATGCCATCAAAACCTATATGGTCGATTATAAATGGTTGGGGACGGCTGTGACCATTGCGATCCTGGCCGGCTTCTCGTCGGTGATCCTGGTGATGCTCATGGGCCAGAGCCGGGTATTCTATACCATGAGTGGCGATGGCCTGATTCCGAAAGTATTCAGCGACCTGCACCCGAAATTCAAAACACCTTACAAATCAAACTGGATCCTGTTTGTTTTCGTGGGATTGTTTGCTGCCTTTGTACCAGGCAGTGTTGCGGGCGATCTTACTTCCTTTGGCACCCTCTTCGCTTTTGTGCTGGTAAGCGCCGGCGTACTCATCATGCGCAGAACCGACCCGACCATTAAGCGCCCGTTCCGCACACCGCTGGTACCGGTTGTTCCGATCCTGGGGGTTGTTACCTGCGCGGGTATGATTGTAGCACTCGACAAACGAACCCTCACCGTTGCGTTCATCTGGATGATCGTCGGTTTGGTAATTTATTTCCTATATAGTCGCAAAACAAGTAAACTCCATCAGCCGGGACATTCGCCCGGGGAGATACTACCCAAAGCGGATGATTTCAATTAAAAAAGTGGCCCTGTTTTACAGGGCCTTTTTATTGACATCGGTTTAAAATTGCTCCGAGGTGGGTTTCCCTGATCTACCCGTCGGGTGTTACCCGACGGGTAACTTAGGTCCTACCACATTTCACAATGAGTTTCTAATTTTCTGTGCCACATCCAATGCAAGAACCAAGACCAGCTAAACGAAGAACAAAAAGCCGTTTTTGCGTTCCTTTTCTATAATTTTGCGCCCGAACACAATTAATCATTTCATGGGTCGCATATTTGAAGTTAGAAAAGCCACCATGTTTGCCCGGTGGGACCGGATGGCCAAACAATTTACCCGGATCGGAAAGGAAATCGCTATTGCAGTAAAGGCCGGCGGCACAGATCCCAATACCAACCCAGCCCTGCGTCGCTGCATGCAGAATGCCAAGTCGGTAAATATGCCGAAAGACCGCGTTGAAGCGGCCATCAAGCGAGCCCAGGGCAAGGAAATGGAGAACTACGAAGAAATCCTCTACGAGGGATATGGCCC
>Ga0209794_1001114_pt1 | contig 24647 bp, 23 predicted proteins | sample EBPBio232013_DNA_FD_185869 | JGI IMG/M metagenome (GOLD analysis project Ga0209794, IMG submission 185869) | Wastewater treatment Type I Accumulibacter community from EBPR Bioreactor in Madison, WI, USA - Reactor 1_5/23/2013_ DNA (SPAdes)... | ecosystem: Engineered > Bioreactor > EBPR >... | reverse complement strand
TTGCTCGCAGGCTCCGACCGCTCCTCGACGATGCGCGGCAGCGCCGCGTCGTGGGCTTGGCTGAACCACTCGTAGCCGAGCACCAGAACGGCCTGCGCGAGGTTCAGCGAGGAAAAGGCCGGATTGACCGGATAGGTCAGGATCGCGTTGGCGAGCGCCACTTCCCCCGCGAGCAGCCCGTTCCTCTCGCGGCCGAAGACGACGCCGACCGCCTCGCCCGCCGCGACCTTCGGCACCAGCGCGCCGACCGCCTCGCGCGGTCCGACGACCGGCTTGACCTGATCGTGCGGCCGGGCGGTCGCGGCATAGGTGAAGGTCAGGTCCGCGATGGCCTCGTCCAGCGTCGCGAACAACTCGGCTTCGTCGAGGATGCGGTTCGCGCCCGAGGCCGCCGGATAGGCGCGCGCGTTCGGCCAGCCGTCGCGGGGGCTGACCAGCCGCATGCGGGTGAGGCCGAAATTCGCCATGGCGCGCGCCGTGGTGCCGATATTCTCGGCCATCTGCGGCTCGACGAGGATGACGATGGGGCTGCCCTTCATCTGCGCGGGCTGGGTGATATCGACGGACATTGGCTCGAAAGTGTTGGCGGGGCGCGCCCGACGGGGCGCCGTCTGGCGGCGTGGGCGAACCCTCTATCGGGAAATGACCTTCGAGGGAATTGGCGGGCCGCTCGTCGGCGGCCATGATGTCCCGAGCGGCGCATCAGACGCCCCGGAACGAGGAACGTCCATGCGCCTGCCCTTCTTCTACGGCTGGGTCATCGTCGCGGTGACCTTCGTGACCATGGGCATCGGCGTGAATGCCCGCACGTCCTTCTCGCTGTTCTTCTCGCCGATCATCGACGAATTCGGCTGGGAGCGTGGGGTCACCGCCGGCGCCTTCTCCTTCGGCTTTCTCGTCTCCGCCGTGCTGTCGCCGCTCATGGGCAAGCTGATGGACCGTACCGGCCCGCGCACGGTGATGGAGCTCGGCGTCGTGCTGATGGGCGTCGGCCTGCTGATCGCGCCGCTGACGACGCAGCCATGGCACCTCTACCTCACCATCGGCGTGCTGGTCGGCTCGGGGTCGGTCTGCCTCGGCTATTCCGGCCAGTCGCTGTTCCTGCCCAACTGGTTCGTGAGGCGGCGCGGCCTTGCGGTCGGCATCGCCTTCGCGGGTGTCGGCGTCGGCTCGATCACGCTGCTGCCCTGGGTCCAGTCGATGATCGATGGCGCGGGCTGGCGGCAGGCGAGCCTCGCCATGGGCATCCTGATCCTCGTCGTGCTCGCGCCGCTGAACCTGCTGCTGCGCAAGCGCCCGGAGGATATGGCCTTGAGGCCCGACGGCGACGCGGCGCCCCTGCCCGGCGGCTCAGCCCCACCCTCCAACATCCTCGACGCCGGCTGGGCCGCGACCGACTGGACGCTGTCGCGCGCGCTCGGCACCGCACGATTCTGGTGGCTGGCGCTCGGCTATTTCTGCGGCCTCTACGTCTGGTACGCGGTGCAGGTCCACCAGACCAAGTACCTCGTCGAGATCGGCTTCGGCTCGACCGCCGCCGCCTGGGCGCTCGGCCTCGTCAGCCTGCTCGGCATTCCCGGCCAGATCGCTCTCGGTGCGCTGTCCGACCGGATCGGCCGCGAATGGATCTGGACGATTTCCTGTATCGGCTTCGCCATCTGCTTCGCCGCGCTGATCGCGCTGGAAACCGCCCCGACCCTGCTGCTCGTTTATCTGATGGTCGCCGTGCAGGGCTTCCTCGGCTACGGCCTGACCTCGGTCATGGGCGCGGTCGTGGCCGAGATCTTCGCGGGCAGGCATTTCGGCACGATCTTCGGCACAGTCATGTTCGTGGCGCTGGCGGGGGGCGCGGCAGGCCCGTTCGTCACCGGCCTCCTGCACGACCTTCTCGGCAATTACCGGCTGGCCTTCATGATCGGCATCGCGCTGAGCGGCGTCTCGGCCGCCGCCATCTGGCTCGCCGGGCCACGGCAGATCAGGGCCGTGGCGGGCCGGCTGAAGCCCGCCTGATCAGGATCGCTCGGCCCGCGGCTGCGACGGCGAGAAGGCATAGACCAGCGTGCTGGCGATCAGCGCCAGCGCCAGCGCGCCGTGCATCTGGGCGAAGGCCCCGGCGGCGTCGAGCCCCTGCCCCTTGGCGCGGTCGATCAGCCAGCCTGAGCCGGTCTGCACGGCCGCGGCTCCCGCGATGAAGATGAAGTTCATCAGCGTGATGCCGCGCCCGACGAGATCGTCGGGGAAGAATGGCCGGATATGGGCCATGAGGATCGTGTAGCTGAAGCCGCAGAGCCCGATCGCCACGAAGGCAAGCGTCGCCACCAGCGCCGACTGCACGCCGCTGATGGCGAGGGCCAGGAGGATCGACGCCATCGCGACATTGCCGAGCAGCGTCGCCGTCTTGGCGAAGCCGAACCGGCTCTCCACCCAGCCGATGAAGAAGGCGCTGGCCGCCATGGAGAGCGACATGACCAGCGCCACCTGCCCCTGCTCCCAGGGGCCGAGGCCGATCACCTGCTCCAGATAGGGCGCCACCCACAGGCCCCTGAGCGCCACCATGATGGCATAGCTGAAGAAGACGATGGGCACGAACAGCCAGAACACGCGAGTCCGGACGATGCGGCCGAGGCCGGCGAGGAAGCCGCCCTCCTCGCGCCGCGCAACCCGAGGCGGGTCCCTGAGGAAGACGACCGCCAGCACGAAGGCGACGGCATAGAGCCCGGCGAGCATCATCATCGTGCCGCGCCAGCCGAACCGCTCCGCCGAGATCACCAGCGGCGTCGTGCCGATCAGGTTGCCGATGGAGCCGAACCCGATCAGCAGGGAAGCGAGAAAGCCGAAACGGTGGGGCGGGTAGTTGCGCGCGAAGACGTAGAGCGCGCCCATGTACATCGGCGAGCAGCCGACCCCGATGAGGCCCATCGCGACGGCGCCAACGGTGGCATTGGGCGCGAAGGGGAAGAGGCAGACGCCGATCGCCCCGACCACCATCAGCGGCAGGACCGTGCGGCGCGGCCCGTAGAAGTCGAGCGCCCAGCCGACCGGGAATTGCATCAGCGCGAAGACGATGAACCAGGCCGAGCTCATGACGGCGAGTTCGGTCGCGCCGATATTCATGTCGGCCATGATCCGCGTCGCCAGCACGCTGAGGAACGAGCGGAAGAAGATCGAGATGATGTAGGCGAGGAGAAGCGCGGCGAAGGTCTGCATGGTCGGATCAGGCCAGGCTCGACCTTGGGGGCGGCGATGCGGCGAGCCGTCCGGCAATAGCGGATCGCGCAGGATTCAGGCAGGCCGCGGGCGCGCGGCAGCATCCCGCCGTGGCTTTGCCCGCCTCAGCCCTGCCGGCCGCCCGAGGGCACGGAGGATGTCGCGCCGGCGGGGTTCGTGCCGGGCGTCTCGGTCGGATAGCGCTCGCGGTAGTTCTTCAGGAAGGCGTCCAGCGTGTCGCGATCGGCGATGGAGCGGGCAATCTCGCGATATTCGACGCCGCGCGCCTCGATCGGCGACGTGACCACGTCGAAGGCGCGCTGGTCGGGCGTGTCCTTCATGGCGTCGCGCCAGCGCGCGCGCAGGCGGTCGAGGCCGAGATTGTCGTCGCTCAGCGCATAGCCGATGGCGGCGCGCAGGAGGTGGCGTCGCTCCATCTCCGTGAGCGGCGCATTGCCGCGACGCGCCGAGACCCAGCGCTCGCTCTGCTCGGCGGATTCGCGGTGGCGCTGGGCGCTCCACTGGATATCCGCCCGCATCATCTCGGCTTCCGGCGTCCGCACCTCGCCGATCAGTTCCAGCGCCTGATCGGCGCGACCGGAATCGGCATGGGCGCGGGCCTCGAGCAGGTAGCGCTGCACGCGCAGTTCCTCGGGCAGGTCGGCGAGGCGCGTCTGCCGCAGAACCGTCAGCGCGGCGGCCGGCTTGCGGTTCATCAGGTGGACCAGAGCGAGCCGCGCCGCCACCTGGCTGCGCGCGGCGCCCGAAAGCCGCCGGTCGATCTGGTGCTGGAGCAGCGAGGCCGCCTGGTCGAGCAGGTCCATGGCTGCGAGGCGCTCGGCGAGGCGGCGGATGATCTCGTCGCCACGGCGGCCCTGCGGGGTCATGTCACGGAAGTCGTAATAGAGCGCCAGCGCGTCGACCGGCTTCATCTTGTCGGCATTGCCCTCGAGAAACAGCGCCTCGAAATATTTCGCGACGTCGTCCTGCATGCCGCGCACCGCCTCCGCGCGCGGGTGCGCGCGCATGGCCGTGCGCATGGTCGAAAACGCATCCCTGAACCGGCCCTGCTCGGCATAGACCTTCGCCAGCAGCGCCAGCGTCCGCGCTTCGATATCGTCGCCGCGCCAGGCATAGCTCTGCGCTTCCAGTTCCTCGGTGGCGACCTTGCGGTCGATCTCGCCGAGCCGGATGCGTGTCGCGAGATGCCGCTGCTCGGCATCCGCCCGCACCGGCAGGTCGTTGCCGTTGGCCGCGCGCGCATAGGACACCAGCGCGTCGCGATCCTGCCCCCGCGCCTCCGATATGCGCCCGCGCAGCAAGGCGAACTGCTGCTCGGCCTCGCTCGGCACGCCCACTTCCTGGAGTTCGGCCAGATGCTGCGTGGCCTTCTCCACCGCCCCGGCGTCCAGCGCCGACTGCACGGCATGGACGAGGATGCGGCGCGCCAGCGGGCCCGGCAGCGTGGTGATCGCGGTGTCGGCGGCCTCGAAAGCCTCGTGAGCCTCGCGCGGGCGGCCGTCGAGCGAGAGCGCCGTCGCCCGCCACACGCCGACATCCGGCGCGGTGGCCATGGAGGGATGGGCGAAGTCGCGCAGCGCATCGTCGGCGCGATGCATCATGATCGAGACGACGCCGCGCAGGCCCTGGATCGTGCCGTCCTCGGCAATGCGCCGGTCCTGCCGCACGATGGCGTCGAGCACGGACTTGGCCTCGGCCCAGCGCTGCTGCGCCATGTAGAAGCGGACGAGTTCCAGCCGCTTGGTCGTGCGCTGGGTCTCGTGCACCGCGGCGGCAGTGGAGACGAGGTCGCTTTCGCGCTCGCGGAACGGCGCCTGCTCGTCGGCGGCCCACAATTCGAGGTCGAAGGTGATGGTGCGCGGCCGGCGCACGAGGCGCTGGACGGAGGGCGGGCGCGCGCCGCTGGCGCTGAGCAGCAGCCCGCGCGGGCGGCCGACATGGACGCTCTCGCCCGAGATCGTCACGGTCAGGTCGTCGGCGAACGGCTGGAAGACGAGGCCGTGGCTGCCGGCAAGCGCGGCGAACTCGACCATTTCGCGGGACTGGATGAAGGAACGTGCCGGGCCAGCCCCCGTCACGACGATCAGCTCGTCGCCGGCCAGCGGATCGGCAAGGCGGTGAACCGCGCCGGCATTGGGAAACTCGGCGGTTGCGATGAGCCGGTCGCCGTCGCCCGTCGCGCGCATCAGGTGGACCGGTCGCGGCGGTTCGAGCACGGTGTCGGCCAGCGTCACGATCCAGGCGGCCCCGTCGCGGCCGGTCGAGGCGAGGCTCTGCCGTTCCAGCCCGATGCGGATCGCCGTGCCCTCGCGCGAGCGCGTCGCATCGACGGAGGTGAAGACGCCGGCCGCGTCGCCCTGGAGGCCAGCGAGGTCGATCTTCTCGGCCGTGTCGAAGACCAGCCAGAGCGTGTCGCCGCGCTGGAACACCGCGCCCGGCGTCTCCTTCGAGAAGGGCAGCAGGATGCGGACCGTGTCGCCGGCCCGGCGCGCCTGAACGGCAACGGGGCCATCCGCCGTCTGTGCCGGCTGCGCCGCTGCAGGCGGGGCCGTTTCGACGCGCGGAGACTGTACAGGAGCCGCAACAGCTGGAGCCGCAACAGCTGGAGGCGCGGCAGGCGTTGCCACCCGCGAGGCGAGCTGGGGCGGGGGTGACGACGGAGTGGCCGGTGCTGCGGGCGCAGCCGCAACCGCCGCCCGCGGCGCAGGCTGCGGCAGCACGGGGCTCGGCACATTGCCCGGCAGGCTGGTGACGGCCGGCGGCATGGTCGAGGGACGCGATGCGGCGGCCTGCGGGGCGACGGGGGCCGGACGCTGCTGGCCGCGCATGGTCAGATCGACGACATAGGTGCCGTCCTCGCGGAAGGCACGCACATCGGCCTGCGGCGAGACGGCGAGCCGGATCACCAGTTCGTCGGCGCCGGTATCGGCCTCGATCTCGTTGACGAAAGGCGGCAGCGCATCGCGCACGTGGCGCAGGTCCGCCGTGAACGGCTTGGCGATCCTGACGATCAGCCGGTCCTGCGCCCGGTCGATGGCGACGCTAACCGGTTCCGGCAGGTTGAATACGAAGCGGGTGAATGTCGGGTGATTGCCAACGCGCACCGTCACCGGCGGCAGGGTGCGGGCAACACGCTGGGCCTCCGCCGCGCGGGCGCGGCGCTCGGCCTCGCGGGCGCGGCGGGTCAGTTCCTCGACCACCTCCATGGGCAGGCCCGGGGGCGCGCCGTTCCAGGAGTCCGGCATCATGTCGATGAACAGCCGCTCGCCGGCCTCCATCGAATTGACCGTGACGCGCTGCGACAGCGCGAAGCGCAGCGACTTGCCGTCGGGGTCGCGCCGGACCGCCGAGACATAGCTGCCGAGCTGGCCCATGAGCTGGCCGACCTGCATGTCGACCGGCTGCGAGAAGGTGATGACCAGAACGCCGCCCGATATCTTCACCTCGGCCGGCAGCTGCTGGTCGAAATGGAAGACGACGCGGGCGAAACCGCCGGTCGTCGCTGCGGTCACTTCGGCCTTGGCGCGGGTGGGGCGGGTCTCGCCGCTGCCGGCCGGCGCCGGCTGACCAAGCGCTGGCCCGGGCGGCAGGAGAATGGCGGCATGACCGATCAGGGCGGCGACCACGCCTCCCCTCGCCCAGTGCCAGACGCATTTCGCGTTCCCGTCCATGGGATCGCGCCCCGCAACGCTTCGCCTGGCAACACGCACCGGCGTCCGGCCGCTTCGTGCCGCCGGTCAGGGGCCATTCTGGGCAAACGTCATTAACAGGGCGTTTCGCTGCAACCGCCGGTCAGCGTGTCGGGCGTCCCTCGATCTTCGGCAGCGCGTCGGGCGAAATCTGGACCGGAGAGGCCGACGCGGTCTGGTTCGGGCGGCGCGCGAGTTCGGTGGTCAGGCGCTTGGCCGGGTCAGGCTGCATCTGGGCGATAATGTCGGCGAGCTTCGGCGGCCGCATGGCCCGCGCGACCTCGAGCAGGACCGACAGATCCAGCGTGTCGAAGATGCGGGCCGCATCCTTCGGGCGCATGGTCTCGTACATGGAGACGACGCCACGGAAGCGGGTCTGCTCGGCCTCGTCGCGCCGCTGTTCGAGGCTGGCGATGCGGCCCTCCAGCTCGCGCAGCTCGTTGGCGCGCTGTTCGAGCCGGCGTTCGGTGGCGCGCAGCAGGTTCTCGCGCATGTCCAGTTCGCGCTGGCGGGTGTCCAGCTCCTGGCGGCGCTCCTGCAGGCGCTCAAGAATGGCGCGCTCGGACGCGGAGATCGCCGGCGGCTGGGCCGTCGCGGCCAGCGGCGTCGGCGCCGCGGCCGGTGCCGCCGGGCGCGCCGCTGCGGCCGGCTGCGCCGCGGCGGGTGTGGAGCCAGTGATCAGCGAACTGTCGGCCGGGGATTCGATGCCGGGGATCGAGGTGTCCTGCGCCATGACCGGGCGCGGCCCCGTCTGGGTGAGATCGCCGCTGATCAGGCCAACGGCCTTGAGGAACAGGAGACCGCCGGCGGCGACGGTGACGATGGGCAGGAGGCGGAGGTCGCGCATCGCCGCCTCACGCCGCCCGGGTCTGGATGCGCGCCGCGAAGGCCGTGGCCGCCGCCAGCGTCGAAGCGGCGGTCGCGCTGCCTTCCGGCGCGTCGCGCAGGGTCACCGGCACGATGGGCCCGGCTGCAGGGATCGGCAGAGCCTGAGCCGGCGCCTTCGGACGGGCCGCCTCGGTGATCTTGGCGATGCGGTCGATGACCATCCGCCCTGCCGCCACCTCACGGTCGATGTCGGCCAGGAAGCGTTCGGCTGTGCGCAGGCGCTCGCCCAGCGTGCCGTCGCATTCGCGGACCGTGATCTTGAGCCCCTGGATCGCGCGCTCGGCGATCTCGGTCGCGGTGACCAGTTCGGCGATGGTCGCCTTCAGCGACTGCTCGTCGGACTTCAGCAGTGTCAGCCGGCGGTTCAGCCGCACGCAATAGGCGATGGTGGCGGCGAGAAGCCCCGCCACCAGGAGTTCCACGATCATCGACATGGTGAAGCTCGACATCATGCCTCCTGCCCCGCGGACGAAATCTGTTCAAACTGGGTGAGCGTCGTGCGCCCGCGCCTGAGCGGCTTCTGGATGCGCACCGCGACCTTGTCGCCGACGCGGCCCATGCGGCCCTCGGTGAGCATTTCCTCGCCGCAGCGCACCTTGACCAGCGCGTCCGGCTTCATGTCGAGCATCAGCGTATCGCCGACCTTGAGGTTCATCAGCCGGCGCAGCGGCAGTTCGCTTTCGTAGAGAACGGCTTCCACCTGCGTGCGCGCCTGGAAGATCTCGGTCGCCAGATGCCCCTCCCAGACGGGGTCGCGGCCGAGTTTCTCGCCGACGAAGGTCTGCATCAGGCGATCGCGGATCGGCTCCAGCGTCGCATAGGGCAGCAGCATCTCGATGGAGCCGCCGCGCTCCTCCATGTCGATGCGGAAGCGCACGAGGATGGCGGCGTTGTTCGGCCGCGAGATGGCGGCGAAGCGCGGGTTGGTCTCGAGCCGGTCGATCTTGAAATTGACCGGCGAGATCGGGCGGAAGGCGGCCTCCGCATCGGCGAGGATGACCTCGATCATCCGCTTGACGAGGCCCATCTCGATGGTCGTGTAGGGCCGGCCCTCGACGCGGATGGCGGTGACGCCACGCCGGCCGCCGAGCAGCACGTCGATGATCGAGTAGATGAGGCTGGAATCGACGGTGGCGATGCCGAAATTGTCCCATTCCTCGGCCTTGAAGATCGAGAGGATGGCCGGCAGGGGAATCGAGTTCAGATAGTCGGCGAAACGCACCGCGTGGATGCGGTCGAGCGATACTTCGACGTTGTCGGAGGTGAAGTTGCGCAGGGACGTCGTGAGCAGCCGCACGAGGCGGTCGAACACGATGTCGAGCATCGGCAGGCGCTCGTAGGCGACCATGGCCGAGTCGATGATGGCGCGGATGCCGCCATTGTCGGTGAGCGCCAGATCCTCGATCGAAAAACCGAGGAGGTTGTCGATCTCCTCCTGGTTGAGGATGCGCTCGGCGCCGCCCTTGCCGGTGTGGGCATGGGCGACACCATCCTCGCCGACGGTATCCCAGCCCTCGGTGGTATCGCCGCCCGTGGAGCCCTGCTCCTCGAGGGCCATGCCCCATTCGGCTGCCAGTGCGTCCTGGTCGATGTCGCCCGCCATGCCCGCTTACCCGTTACTGCACGACGATTTCGCGGAACAGCACGGCATTGACCCGCGCCGGATGGACGGCGGTGTTCACCCGCCGCGTGAGCTCGTCGCGCAGACGGAAGATGCCGGCGGACCCCTCGATGTCCGAGGGGCGCATCTCGCGCAGGTAGAGCTGGAAGGCATCGACGACGCGCGGCATGATCGGCTTGATCTGGTCGGCGACCTTGGCATCCGTCACTTCGAGGGCAACCTTGACGCGCAGATATTGCGGCCGGTCCTGACCGACCGAGAGGTTCACGGTCATGTCCGGCAGATCGACGAAGGCGACCGGCTTGGCGACTTCGACGGGCTGGGCCTGGGCGGTTTCCGGCTTCTTCTTCAGGAAGAAGAACCAGCCACCGCCGCCGAGCAGCACGACGGCAAGGCCCGCGCCCGCCATCATGATCAGCTTCTTCTTGCCGCCGCCCGCCGGAGCTTCGCCCTCTTCGGCCTCGTCCATGTCAGCCTCGGGCTTTTTCGGTTTCTTCGCCATGACTTAAGCGCCCTTGAGTCTCTCGTTGGGACGTTGCGGCCCGAATGGTTAACGGCTCGTTTATTTTCGTAAACGCGCGGCAAGATTTGCCGGGCCGAATGCGCCGGGGCGGTCATTCCTGCCGGGTCCATGGTGAACGATTTCCTGACTTAAGTGGTTGATTTTCCTTGAATCGGTGACTTGGCACGCCCGATGCCAGTGACATTGCGGGCACCGATCGCCGTTTGGGAGAACGGTCCGGCGCCCGAGCTGGGGAGCACCGACGAAGGACCGCCTTGGGAGAGGCGGAGACCGGGTCGGACAATCGGGGACAGGTCCAATGGAGAACATTGGTCTCGTCGGCCTTTCGCGGCAGGTCGCCCTGCAGCGCGAGCTCGACGTCATTGCGAACAACATCGCCAACTTGAACACGACCGGGTTCAAGCAGGACGATGTCGTGTTCCACGAGTACCTGATGCCGACCGCCCGGGACGACACGTTCCAGCGCGGCGCCGATCGCCGCCTGTCCTTCGTCTGGGACCGCGCGACCGCCACGAATATGGGCCAGGGCGCCATGGAGGCGACCGGCAACCCGCTCGATGTCGGCATTTCCGGCCGCGGCCTGTTCGCCGTCCAGACCCCCGAGGGCGAGCGCTACACGCGGAACGGCTCCTTCGAGATCAATTCCCAGAACCAGCTCGTCACCAAGCAGGGCCAGCTCGTCCTTGGCGACGGCGGCCCGATCAGCTTCGAGACGACCGATGTCGGCATCACCATCAGCCGCGACGGCACGATCAGCGCCCGCGACGGCACGGCCACCGGCCCGGCCCAGACGCGCGGCCGCCTGCGCCTCGTCGAGGCCAACGGCCGCGGCAGCCTGCAGAAGGCCGGCGACAACCTGTTTTCGCTGAGCCCCGGCGCGCAGGTGCAGCCGGTCACCGAGCGCGACCTGCGCCAGGGCTTCGTCGAGAAGTCCAATGTGACCCCGGTTCTCGCCCTGTCCCGGATGATCGAGGTGACGCGCGCCTACCAGTCGCTCGCCTCCAGCATCGAACGCCACGACCAGCTCCGCCGCGACGCGATCCGCTCGCTCGGCAGCCTGACCTGAGGAGCCTGATCCATGCGCGCCCTCCACACCGCCGCCACGGGCATGAAGGCCCAGGAGCTCACCGTCGAGGTGATCTCCAACAACATCGCGAACATGCGGACCACCGGCTTCAAGCGCCAGCGGGCCGAGTTCCAGGACATGCTCTACGAGCACCAGCGCCGCGCCGGCACGCAGAACTCGCAGCAAGGCAACCTGCTGCCGGTCGGCATCTCCATCGGCTCCGGCGTCAAGCCGGCGGCAACCTCCCGCGTGATGAGCCAGGGCAACGTCCTGCCGACCGAGAAGGACTACGACATCGCCATCCGCGGCGAGGGCTTCTTCCGCATCACCATGCCGGACGGTCGCACCGCCTATACCCGCGACGGCTCGTTCGAGCGCAATGCCGAAGGCCAGATCGTCACGGTCGACGGCTATCCGCTGGAGCCGGGCATCACCGTGCCGAACAACGCGACCTCGGTGACCATTTCGGCGGCCGGCGTGGTGCAGGCGACGCTGCCGAACCAGACCGCGCCGCAGACCATCGGCCAGATCCAGCTCGCCCGTTTCGTCAACAAGGCCGGCCTCGAATCGATCGGCGACAACCTGTTCATGGAAACCGCCGCCTCCGGCCAGGCGACGAGCACCACGCCCGGCACCGAAGGCGCGGGCACGCTGCTCCAGAAGAACCTGGAACAGTCCAACGTCACGGCGGTGTCGGAAATCTCCGACCTGATCGCCGCCCAGCGCGCCTACGAGATGAATGCCCGCATCATCTCGGCCGCCGACCAGATGCTGCAGTCCACCTCGCAGATGATGCGCTGAGCCGGATCATGAAGCGCCTCGCCCCCCTTCTCGCCCTTGTCGCAGCACTCGCCGCGCCGGCGGCGGCGCTGGCCCAGACACCCGCGCTGCGCGCGGAAGTGACGGTCTCGGCCGACCTGGTCCGGCTCGGCGACCTTCTCGACAATGCCGGCGACCACGCCCAGACCGCCGTCTTCCGCTCGCCCGACCTCGGCCATACCGGCCGCGTCCCCGCTGCGCAGGTGATCGATGCGGCCCGCCGCGCCGGCCTCGCCCATGTCGCGACGGGAAGCATCCGCGAGGTCTCGGTGAGCCGGGCCGCGCGGATCGTGCCGCTGGTCGAGATGGAGGAGCGCATCGCCGCGAACCTCGCGCGCTCGCTTGGGCTCGCCGATTCCACCCGCATTCAGGTCGCTTTCGACCGCGGCACGCGCCCGCTTGCGCTCGAACTGTCGCAGAGCGGCGAAGTCCACGTCCAGCGCATCGACCACGATGTCAGGTCCGGCCGCTTCGAGGCCATGCTGGCGGTCGCCGGCGCCGAGACCGTCGGTCCGTTCCGCATTTCCGGCGCGGCCAACGAGCTCGTCGAATTCGTCGTGCCGGCCCGTGTCATCAACCGCGGCGAAGTGCTGCGCGCCAGCGACCTTGCGGTCGAGCGCCGGCCGCGCAGCGAGATGGCGATGCTCGCCTCCGACTCGGTCATCGCGCTGACCCAGGCGGTCGGCATGGCGGCCCGCCGGCCGCTCCAGCCGGAGCGCTCGTTCCGCGCCATGGACCTGATGCGGCCCGAGATCGTCGAGCGCAACGGCAATGTCCTGATCCTGCTCGACGTGCCGGGCCTCAACCTCACCGTTCGCGGCAAGGCGCTGGAAGCCGGCGCCGAGGGCGACACGGTGCAGGTGCAGAACCTCCAGTCGCGCAAGACGCTTCAGGGCGTCGTCACCGGCCCGGGCCGCGTCACCGTCCAGCTGCGCGGCCAGCCCATCGTCGCCGCGAGCCGCGCGCCATGACCCTTCCCGCTTCCAACCTTCCCTCGGCCCGTTACGCGTCAGGATCAGCCATGCGCATGTCCCGTCTCCTGCTGATCACCGCCGCGGCGCTCGCGACAGCCGCCTGCGGCGCACCTGACCGCCTCCGCAACATCGGCCGCGCTCCCGCTCTGTCCGCCGTCGAGAACCCGCAGGCCCAGCCCGGCTACCGGCCGGTCTCCATGCCGATGCCCGAGCCGCAGCCGATCTCCCACAACCCCAACTCGCTCTGGCGCAACGGCTCGCGCGCCTTCTTCCGCGATCAGCGCGCCCAGCGCGTCGGCGACATCCTCACCATCAAGGTGAAGATCACCGACCAGGCGACGGTGCAGAACACCACCACCCGCTCGCGCAACAACACCGAGAACTTCGGCGCTCCCAACCTGTTCGGGCTGGAGAATGCCGCCCGCGTCCGCGGCATGGATCCGTCCAACCTCGTCACGCTCAACGGCCAGATGGGCAACGAGGGCCGCGGCGCCATCAACCGCTCGGAGCAGCTGGTCACCAACGTTGCGGCCGTGGTCACCCAGATCCTGCCGAACGGCAATCTCGTGCTGGAGGGCAAGCAGGAGATCCGCGTCAATTTCGAGGTTCGCGAACTGATCGTCGCCGGCATCGTCCGGCCCGAGGACATCGAGAGCGACAACACCATCGACAGCGCCAAGATCGCCCAGGCCCGCATCGGCTACGGCGGCCGCGGTCAGATCACCGATGTCCAGCAGCCCCGCTACGGCCAGCAGGTCATGGACGTCCTCCTGCCCTGGTAAGCCCCCGTCTTTCCCAGCTCCAAGCCGTCCCCGCTCCCCGGGCGTAACGGCGAACCGACGCCGCCCGTGCTCTCCCACACGGGCGGCGTTCGGCGTTTCAGCAGCCCGAAACGACAACGGCCGCCCGAGGGCGGCCGTTGCTCTGAACCAGTGCGGGGCGGATCACTCGTCCCGGTAGACCCGCTCGCGCCGCTCGTGGCGCTCCTGCGCCTCCAGCGACAGGGTCGCGATGGGGCGGGCCTCGAGGCGCTTAAGCGAGATCGGCTCGCCGGTCTCCTCGCAATAGCCGTAGGAGCCGTCCTCGATGCGCGCGATGGCCGCGTCGATCTTGGCGATGAGCTTGCGCTGCCGGTCGCGGGCTCGCAGTTCGATGGCGCGATCGGTCTCCGAAGAGGCCCGGTCGGCAATGTCAGGATGGTTCTGGTTTTCGTCCTGCAGGTTCTGCAGGGTTTCCTTGGCTTCCCGGAGGATGTCCTCCTTCCAGGATTGCAGCTTCCTGCGGAAATATTCCCGCTGCCGCTCATTCATGAACGGCTCCGAATCCTTCGGGCGATAGTCCGCTTCCAACGCCAACGTCATTCAACGAACCCCTCGATGAATCACGAGCCGCGAGGCCCGCGTTTCGGCGCGCTCATAGCACCCGTCCCAAAAGCAGACAACCGCAAAGCCGGTCACGGAACCGTCACGCTTGGGGACAGTCGAGCAGGAACCGTGCCAGAAGGCAGGTTCCGTCTGCATTTCATGGGCTTGCGCAGATGCGTGGGTCAGCCGGCCTTGGCTGCCGCCTCGCGCTTGGCGAGCTCCACCTGGGCTCTCAGGTCGATCTCTGCGAGCAGGCCGTCGAGGCCGTCGTCGCCCGTGCCTTCGAGGTGCTGGGCCGTCAGGCCGCGCAACTTGAGGAGCACGGAGGGCATGGGCTCGCCGGACAGCATGGCGAGCTTGAGGTCGTCGAGCAGGTCGAGCGACTGGCGCCCCCGGCTCATCGCGCGGCGGCGACGCTCGCGCCGGTCGTCCGGCTGCATGCCCTGCACCGCGAGCAGGGTCTCGAGGCCCGCGGCGGCAACGGCCGGCCGGGCGGTGCCAGTAGTCTGCGTCTCCGGCTTCGTCGTGCCCGGCAACTCGAAGGCCGAGCGGGCGCGATCGGCCCGCTGCGGCTGCTGCGAGGTCTGGACCGCGCCGATCGGCGGCGGTGTCGTGATCCGCATCGGTCCCCTCCTTGTCAGGTCCACATCCGGGACGGGCGCTTCATCAAGGCGCAACCCGCCTTTCTCGAAGGTTAAGAGAGCCCGGCCATGGTTAAGGGGCGGTTAATGCCCGGCAAAAGCTGCCGGGCGGCAGGAGAACGGCGTTCGGCCGGGCGTCATCAAGGCCGCCGTAACCAATGATTTCAACAGGTTACGGAAGGCGCTGCCTTGGCACGCATCATGCGACGCAGGCGGGAACATGAATGGAGCAGCCATGTTCCGCCGTCTGGCAACCGCCCTCGTCGCCCTCGCCCTCGCCGTCCCGGCGCCGGCCATGGCATCGACCTCGCGCATCAAGGACCTCGTCGATGTCGAGGGGGTGCGCGAGAACCAGCTGATCGGCTACGGCCTCGTGGTCGGCCTCAACGGCACCGGCGACACGCTGAACAACTCGCCGTTCACCCGCCAGTCGATCCAGTCGATGATGGAGCGCCTCGGCGTCAACACGCGCGGCATGAACCTGCGCACGGCCAATGTCGCGGCGGTCATGGTCACCGCCAACCTGCCGCCCTTCGCCACCCAGGGCACCCGCATCGACGTGCGCGTCTCGGCTATGGGCGACGCCCGTTCGCTGCAGGGCGGTGAATTGCTGGTGACGCCGCTCGTCGGCGCCGACGGCGAGGTCTATGCCGTCGGCCAGGGTGCCGTCGCCATCGCCGGTTTCCAGGCGCAGGGCGCGGCGGCCAGCATCACCCGCGGCGTCCCGACCGTCGGGCGCGTCTCCAACGGCGCCATCGTCGAGCGCGAGGTCAATTTCTCGATCAACCGCATGGCGTCGATCAAGCTGGCGCTGCGCAACCCCGACCTCACCACCGCCCGGCGCATTGCCGGCGCGATCAACGACTTCATCGGCGCGCCGACCGCCGAGCCGACCGATCCGGGCACCATCCACGTCAAGGTGCCGCAGCGTTTCGAGGGCAACATCGTCAACCTACTGACGGAGATCGAGCAGCTGCGCGTGCAGCCCGACCAGGTCGCCAAGGTCGTCATCGACGAGGCCTCCGGCATCATCGTCATGGGCAAGGACGTGCGCGTCTCGACCGTGGCGGTGGCGCAGGGCAACCTGACCGTGACCATTTCCGAGCGCCCGCAGGTCAGCCAGCCGAACCCGCTGGCGCAGGGCCAGACCGTCGTCACCCCGCGCACCCAGATCCAGGCAACCGAGGACGGCAAACGCCTCGCCCTCGTGCGCGAAGGCGTCTCGCTGCAGGAACTGGTCGACGGGCTCAATGCACTCGGCATCGGCCCGCGCGACATGATCGCCATCCTGCAGGCGATCAAGGCCGCCGGCGCCCTCCAGGCCGAAATCGAGGTGATGTGATGGCGAGCAGGATTGCCGACCGCGCCGTCCTCAACTCCTACACGCCCGCCGCCGCCAAGGTCGCCGGCTCCCGGGAGCAGCGCGCCTGGGGCCAGGCGCAGAATTTCGAGCAGGTGTTCCTCAACACCATGTTCGGGCAGATGTTCACCGGCATCGGCACCGAATCCCCGCTGGGCGGCAAGCACAGCGAATCCTGGCGCGGCATGCTGGTCGACGAATACGCCAAGTCGGTCAGCGCACAGGGCGGCGTCGGCCTCGCCAACCACATCTACCGCGAACTCGTCAACGCGCAGGAGGCAGGCGCACGCCGCCTGCCAGTGCTGCCGGCGACGCCGGCCCTCCCCGCCGCCACCGCCCTGCCGAGGTCGTGATGAACGAGCCGCTTGATCTGAAGGCGCCCGCCGCCATCGCCACGGCCGCCGAAGCCTCCGCCTTCATCCAGAGCCTGCGCCGCACCATGGCGGAGCTCGCCGCCGTTCTCGCCGACGAGGCGGCTGCGGTCCGCGCAGCGCGCATGCGCGACGCCGCGCCGCTGGAACCGCGGAAGGCCGAACTGTCGCGACGCTACATGGCCGAGCTTTCGGTGCTGAAGGCCAATGCCGCCTATCTGAAGCGGGCTGCGGGGCCTGCCCTCGCCGTGGTCCGGGCCGAGAATGAGGCGCTGCAAAAGGCGCTCGAAGTGAACCTTGCCGTCCTCGCCACCGCGCACGCCGTGGCAGAGGGCATCATCCGCCATGTCTCGTCGGCGGTTCAGGCGAAGCGCGCACCGGCGGGTTACGGCGCAAGCGGCCGCGCCACGGCCCCGCCGCCGATGGTCGGCACGCCGATGGCGATCACCCGCCAGCTCTGAGACGTCAGCGAATCTGGCGATGTCGCGAAAGCCAATTCGTTAAGATTGCGCGGGAATTTTTCCGCGCCGATTCACCATATGTCCTAACGTCAGCTTAGGACACGCGCCGTATTGTCCGGCACTCGGGAGAAGAGGGATCACGAGGTCCCACCCCCACAGGGAGTTCCGGTCATGGACATCGCGTCCCATCGACCGGCCGTCGGATCGAATTCAGCCGGGCGGCCGGAAGCCGTGCAGTACCGCGAGGCGGTACGGACGGAATTGCCCCGCGAGCAGCGGGTTGCGCAGCCTGTCGGTGCGGGAGCATCGACGGGCGCGGACGATCGTCGTGCGGGCGATTTCGCGGCGCGCGACGCGCGCATCCTTGCCGATCGCAAGGCGCGCATGGAGCGGATCGCCGATACGGTGCGGGAATCGCTCCAGCGCCGGATCGAGAAGGATGACGCCGCAGGCATGCTGGTCTATCGCACCGTCGACAAGGTCACCGGCGAGGTCGTTCGCCAGTTTCCCGACGACATGGTGCTGAAGCTCAAGGCCTATGCCCGCGAAATGGCGCGCAAGGACGAGGCCCAGTCGGCCGAGCAGCGGGTCGAGCGCGTCGCCTGACCGTCGAAGCCGCTTGCGCATCTTCGCCGCCACCGGGCGGCATTCGGCGTTTTCAGCGCGGCCTGGCGGCGGGCTTCCTCGGCGCCAGCAGGATCAGCGCGACGCCGGTCAGCACCACTGCCGTGCCGAGGATCATGCGGAGATCGAAGCGGTCGCCGGTGACGGCGACGCCGAGGCCGATGGCCATCAGCGGGCACATCAGCGTCAGCGTCGAGATCAGGTTGGCCTCGTATTTCCGCACCAACGTGTAGAACAGGCTGTGGCCGAGCAGCGATACGGCCAGCGCGACATAGGCGAGCGCCCCGACGAAGAGCCAGCCGCCCGCCATCGCGGCCTCCACCTGCCCGGTCTCCAGAACCAGCGATCCGAAGGCCAGCGGCACCGAGGACGACAGCCCGACCCAGGCCTGGAACTGCATCGGCTGGACGTTCTCCATCTTCTTCATCAGCACCATGCCGAGCGCCGATGTCATGGCGCTGGCGAGCACGAAGATCAGGCCGAACGACAGCGTGAAGCCGCGCGGGTCGTACATGACCGTCACCGCGCCGAGAAAGGCGAGCGCGATGCCGACGCCGCGCCGCCAGCCGATCCGCTCGCCGAGCATGAAGACGGAGAGCAGGGCGGTGATCGGCACGCCGAGCTGCGTGACCACGGCCGCACTCGCGGGCGTCGCGGACATGAGACCGATCGACACGAGGCCGAAGCCGCCTGCCCCCATGCACAGACCCACCATGACGATGCGCAGCCGTGGCCTCGGCCAGGGCAGCAGCCAGGGAAGTGCGAACAGGAAGACGACGAGGAAGCGCGCCGACGAGAAGAACAGCGGCGGCAGATGCAGCACCGTCAGCGCCAGCTTGGTCGCGACGAAGTTCGTCGCCCAGACGAAGCAGACGAACATCAGGATCGCAAAGTCGCGGGCAAGCATCCCCTCGCCTAGCGACAGGCAGGCCCGCCGCGCAACGGCGGGCGCCGCGCGGCAGTCATGCGCTCATCCTTTGGAACAAAGAGCTCAGCCCGGCGCGATCATCTTGCGGGGATCGACCAGCGCCGCGTACTCGGCCTCGGTGACGAGACCGGTCTTCAGCGCCTCCTCCTTCAGCGTCGTGCCGTTCTTGTGCGCGGTCTTGGCGATCCTGGCGGCGTTGTCGTAGCCGATCTTCGGCGCGAGCGCGGTGACCAGCATCAGCGAGCGCTCGACGCCCGCCTTGATATTATCCTCGCGCGGCTCGATGCCGACGACGCAGTTCTCGGTGAAGGAGACAGCCGCATCGGCCATCAGCCGCACCGATTGCAGGAAGTTGTAGGCCATCACGGGATTGAACACGTTCAACTCGAAATGCCCCTGACTGCCGGCGAAGGTCAGCGCGGCATTGTTGCCGAAGATCTGCACGCAGACCTGGGTCAGCGCCTCGCACTGGGTCGGGTTGACCTTGCCCGGCATGATCGACGAGCCCGGCTCGTTCTCGGGCAGCGACAGCTCGCCGAGGCCGGCGCGCGGCCCGCTCCCGAGGAAGCGGATGTCGTTGGCGATCTTGAACAGCGAGGCCGCCACGGTGTTGATCGCACCGTGCGAGAACACCATGGCGTCGTGGGCGGCCAGCGCCTCGAACTTGTTCGGCGCCGAGGTGAACTTGAGGCCCGTGATCGCCGCGATGCGGTCCGCCACCATCTCGGCGAAGCCGACCGGCGCGTTGAGGCCGGTGCCGACCGCCGTGCCGCCCTGCGCGAGCTGCATCAGGCCCGGCAGCGTCTGCTCGATGCGGGCGATGCCGTTCTCGATCTGCTGTGTGTAGCCGGAGAACTCCTGCCCCAGGGTCAGCGGCGTCGCATCCTGCGTATGGGTGCGGCCGATCTTGACGATGTCCTTCCACGCGCCGGCCTTGTCGTTCAGCGCATTGCGCAACTGCTGGAGGGCGGGCAGCAGGCGGTGGACGATCTCTTCCGCGCAGGCAATGTGCATGGCCGTCGGATAGGTGTCGTTCGACGACTGGCTCATGTTGACGTGGTCGTTGGGATGGACCGGCTTCTTGGAGCCCATCTCCCCGCCCAGCATCTCGATGGCGCGGTTCGAGATCACCTCGTTGGCGTTCATGTTCGACTGGGTGCCCGAGCCGGTCTGCCAGACGACCAGCGGGAAATGCGCGTCGAGCTTACCCTCGATCACCTCCTGCGCCGCCTTGACGATGGTCTCGCCGATGCCGGGATCCAGCCGGCCGAGCGCCACGTTGGTCTCCGCCGCGGCGCGCTTGACGATGCCGAGCGCTCGGACGATCGGCGCGGGCTGCTTCTCCCAGCCGATCCTGAAATTGCCGAGCGAGCGCTCGGCCTGGGCGCCCCAGTAGCGGTCGGAAGCGACCTCGATGGGGCCGAACGTGTCGGTTTCGGTACGGGTGCCGGGCATGCTTGAGCCTCCTCGAGACGGGCTGATGCTGTCGTGTCATCGACGTCGCGGACGCCTTCCGCGCGGTCTCGATCGGCGCTGAGATAAGCCCGCCGGGCACGCGAGGCAATTCGCGGCGGCGGCCGCTCCGGGCATTCCTGCCGCCCGGCAAAACCTGCCGGGTTAACAATTGCCGTGTCGGACGCGACACACACACCTGCCCTAAGGCATTAAAATCGCCCGCGAAAACGGCTCCGGGACGGAAATTAACCTTTGATTAGGGTTAACGGGCCAGATTGCCCCATCAACAAGGCCCCGCGAGAATCGCCGGGGTTCGGCCGGGGACATCAGAATGAGCGATATCGTCCTTTCGAAAGGCATTCGCGGCAACCTCCTCTCGCTGATGAACACGGCGGATCTGCGCGATCGCACGCAGTACCGCCTGTCCACCGGCAAGAAGGTCAACACCGCGCTCGACAACCCCGGCAACTTCTTCTCGGCCGCGATGCTCAATTCGCGCGCCACCGACATCACCAATCTGCTGGACGGCATCGGCACCGCCATCAAGACGCTGGAAGCCGCCGACAACGGCATCCGCTCCATCGTCCGCGTGGTCGAGAACGCGCAGGCCCTCGCCCGGCAGGCTCAAGGCTCCGCCGCGACCACCGCCCGCCTCGGCGGCATCCTGCCGACCATCGGCGGCCTGCAGGGCGCGCTGACGACGACCACCACCCTCACCTCGCTCGGCTTCGCGGCTGGCGAGACGATCACCCTCGACACCGGCACCAACCGGACGACGACGCTGACGATCGCCGCCGGCTCGACCGTCGGCGACCTCGTCGACGCCATCAACAACAACACCAGCGCCGGCACCGCGACCGGCGTCGGCGTGGCGGTCGGCTCTACCTCGGGCGCCGATGCGCGCGCACTGCTGTCGCCGGACGGCCGCCTGATCGTCCAGACCGTCGGCACGCAGCCGCTGACCATCTCGTCCAGCAATGCCGGCGCGGCACTCAGCAACATGGGCTTCCCTGCCCTTTCCGACCGCACGAAGCCCGCGGGCGAGATGAACGTCACGCGGACGAACATCGCCGCCCAGTTCTCGGAACTGCGCCGCCAGATCGACCAGCTCGCCAAGGATGCCGGCTTCAACGGCGTGAACCTCCTGGCGGCCGACACGCTGCAGGCCATGTTCAACGAGCGGCAGACCTCGTCGCTGACCATCACCGGCGTCCGCTTCACGGTCAGCGAGGATCTCGCGATCCGCGATCAGATGAACGGTTTCCAGACCGACAAGGACATCAACGAGGCGATGGCCGACCTGTCGCAGGCCATGGCCAAGCTGCGCTCCCAGTCGAGCGCCTTCGGCTCGAACCTGGCGCTGGTGCAGATCCGCCAGAAGTTCACGCAGGAAATGGCGAGCACGCTGAAGACCGGCGCCGACAACCTCGTGCTCGCCGACATGAACGAGGAAGGCGCCAACATGCTGGCGCTCCAGACCCGCCAGCAGTTGTCGACGCAGGCGCTGTCCCTCGCCAATCAGGCCGACCAGAGCGTGCTCAGCCTGTTCGGCTGATCGCGCCCGGCCAGACCCCGCTGGAAACCGAAAACGCCGGCTGAATCTGTCGCGGGACATGCCCTGCCGCGTCAGCTTGACCGAAGGGAAGACGCATGCTGCATGAGCCGCCGGTGGCGACGTTTTCATGCAATCAGGCAGTTCTCACATGGCACGCACATTCTGGCTGCTCGCAGCCAGTCTCTTCCTTTCATCCCCCATTTCATCCGCCTTCGCGCAATCATCCGCTCCCTCGGCCTGCCCGGACGACTTCGCGGCCTTCGCCGACAGTACCGCGCCGCTGATCTGCGTCTGCGATGCCGACGCCGTCCGTCGCGGTTCGGTCTGGGGCATGGATGTCTACACCGCCGATTCCTCCATCTGCCGCTCGGCCGCTCATGCCGGCGCCATCCCGCGGCGCGGCGGTACGGTAACGGCAGTGCCCGAGGCCGGGCGCACCAGCTATCCCGGCATCACCCGCAACGGCATTTCCTCGTCGAACTACGGTTCCTACGGTTCAAGCTTCCGCTTCGCGCGCTCGGACGCCCCGGCACCCCCGGCCGGCGCGGAGCGATCCGCTGCCCCGGTCGCTGTCGTCGGCCCATGCCCCGACGATTTCTCGGCCCTCGCCGAAGGCGGCGAAACGCTGACCTGCACCTGCGACGGTGACTCGATAGCCCGCGGCGCCGTCTGGGGCATGGGCATCTACACCGCGGACTCCTCGATCTGCCGCGCCGCGCTTCACGCCGGCATGATCCCGCGCAATGGCGGTCAGGTGTCGGTCGTTCCGGAGCCCGGCCGCAACACCTATCCCGGCGTGACCCGCAACGGCGTCACCTCCAGCAACTACGGGGACTACGGTTCAAGCTTCCGCTTCGCCGGCGAACCGCGCGCCGCGACGCCGGCCACGGCGACGGCGGTCACTGTCTGCCCGGACGATTTCGCCGCCCTGGCGGATTCGGGCGAAACACTGGCCTGCACCTGCGATGCCGACGCGCTTGCCCGCGGCGCAGTCTGGGGTACGGATGTCTATACTGCCGATTCCTCCATCTGCCGCGCCGCGCTCCACGCCGGCATGGTCGCCCGCAACGGCGGCCGCGTTTCCGTCGTGCCGGAGGCCGGTCGCAACGCCTATCCCGGCGTGACCCGCAACGGCGTCTCGTCCAACAATTTCGGCGGCTATGGCGCGAGCTTCCGCTTCGCCGGTGAGCCGGTGGTCCGCTCTACGCCTGTCCGCGCGCCGACCGCTGCTCCCGTCCAGCAGAACATCACCGCCGGCCTGCGCGAACGCGGTCAGGTCGATCTCTACATCCAGTTCCGCCTCAACTCGGCCGAGCTGGAACTGTCCGCTGCCGCTTCGCTGCAGGAACTGGCCAATGTCCTGAAGAACGATCCCGCGTTGCGGCTGGGTCTGGTCGGCCATACCGATGCGACGGGGTCGCCGCAGCACAACCTGACCTTGTCGGTGCGCCGCGCCGAGTCCGTTCGCAACTGGCTGATGTCGCAGGGTATTTCGCCGGCGAGGGTTCAGGTCGACGGCCGTGGCCCGAACGAGCCCATCGCGGACAACGCCACCGAGTTCGGCCGCGCGGCGAACCGCCGGGTCCAGGCCCTCAGGCTGTAGCGCCCGCACATCGCTTAACCACCTGGCGGGAGGGGTGCAGCCGCGCTGCTCCCTTCCCTGCCTGCCGTGCTAGGATCGCCGCTCAATCGAATCGAGCGGAGAGCTGCAATGGCGCTCAAGGTCGAACTGAAGCCCGGCGAGAAGTTCATTCTCGGCGACAGCGTCATCGTCAACGACGATCAGCGCACCCGGCTCACCATCGAGGGCGAAGCGCCGATCCTGCGCGAAAAGGACGTGATGACGGTCGAGGCCGCCGACACGCCCTGCAAGAAGATCTACCTGATCGTCCAGCTCATGTACCTGTCCCGCGAGCCGGCGGCGCATCACAAGATGTATTTCGACCTGGTCAACGACGTGGTGAAGGCAGCGCCCTCAACACTTCGCTTTGTCGACGAGATCAACAATTACATATTAACCGGTTCCCTCTACAAAGCCCTGAAGGCCACCAAGGGCCTCATCGAGTACGAAGGGACTCTGTTGGGTCATGCATCACGGGGCAGCAGCGTACGCGTCGACGGCTAGGGTCACCGCAACGGCCAGTCCGCGCGAGCTGGAAGCCAGCCTGTTGCTGAAGGCGGCCGCCAAGATCCAGTCGGTCAAGGACCAGTGGCCGCAGAAGGCCGGCGAGCTCGGCGCGGCGCTGGCCTATAACCGCAAGCTCTGGACCATCCTGTCGACCTCGGCGACCAAGCCGGACAATCCGCTGCCGCTGGCGATCAAGAACAACATCGCCAATCTCGGCCTGTTCATCTTCCAGCGCACTGTCGATATCGAGATCGAGCCCGCTCCGGAGAAGCTGGGCATTCTGGTCTCGATCAATTCGAATATCGCCGCGGGCCTCGCCGGCCGCGGCTGAGCGCAAGCTGGATTGCGCGGGCGCGCCTTCCGGCGCGCCGATCCCGTCAGAGATATTTCAGCAGCGACAGCTGCGACAGCATCGACGTCGTCTGGTAGCTCGCCTGCAGGTTGGTCTGCATGGCGAGGATCTGCACCGCGATCTCGTTGTCGTCGACGCCCTCGATATCGGTCAGCAGGCCGCCCAGCATGGCGGTGCTGTCGGTATGCCGCGTCTTCGCGGAATTGGCGCCGGTATTGGCCGCCGCGATCTCGACACGGATCGATTCGACCGTCTGGGTCGCCTTCTCCATGCTGAGGCCGGAGACGACCCGCGGCGTCAGCGCCTGGTAGCGCTCCAGCGCGTTCGGGTCGCTGGCGTCGAACCGCAGCGAGCCCGCCACCGCGAGATACTGGACCGTCGTCCGCAGTGCTTCCTCGTCGGCGCGCGCGCCATAGGAGACGGTCTGGGCGCTGTCCACCTCGGCCGAGGCCGTGGCGCGCGGATTGGTCGATTCCCGGTCGCCCTGATACCAGCGAACGGTGGTCGCGTCGGCGTTCTGCGGCGTGTCGTAGGCGACCGCATCGGCCATGGTTCCGGAGACGCCCGCCACCAGGCGCTTCGGCACGCCGGTCTCGACCG